>Ga0058689_10000074_pt1 | contig 26142 bp, 25 predicted proteins | sample AgamicAsMarz_FD_57362 | JGI IMG/M metagenome (GOLD analysis project Ga0058689, IMG submission 57362) | Agave microbial communities from Guanajuato, Mexico - As.Ma.rz | ecosystem: Host-associated > Plants > Phyllosphere > Phylloplane/Leaf | place: Guanajuato, Mexico | collected 2012-06-04
CATTCGCTTATAGTGAAGGTTCCCTTGTTGGTAAACACACGGGCTTCAACGAAGCTGCAGTTAATCCCCTTCTGCTGGAGCGGGTTGCCGAAATGCCATGTCAGGCCATCGGCAAACTGCATGGTAGTGGGGGTAAACTCCCCTTTTTTAGGCACCCAGCCTTCAACCGTGATGCCCTGATAGGTGACCGTTCCTTTTGCCAACAGCAGGCACCTGCCCCGATTTACGTCAATGTTCTTGATCTGGATGTTATCAGTCCTAGCGATAACAGTGACAAGCAGCTCGAAACCACTCTTCTGAACATCGAGTTTAATAACATCATTTTCAGACGCTCCGACAGGCCAGGACAGAGTTACAAGTAATGCCATGGCGGCGGTGACGGGATAAATTTTTTTCATCTGAGTCCTTAATACATGATCAATCCTGCGAATCATCGCATTGATTTTAATAAACAAAATTTCAGGAAAAGCAATCCCTGAGAGATTCTATAACCTGATATTAATAGTGGATAATGAATAAACCCGATCGGTTCGATCGACAAAATCGATCGTAATTCAGCAAAATTGCTTGTTGATGGTATTAACCGAATAAGAACGACCAGACGCTACGTGCAACGCGAGCCACGGTATGAGTTACAGCGTGAAAAGCATTTCGGGCCACCTGAGGCATAGGTATCAGGTCAATGACGTGATCAACTGTGTCGGTCACGAGCTCTGCGAAGCTGTCGCGGGCGGTGCTGGTGGTATAGTGCGTGCGGTAGGCGCTGTGAAGATGAGGCACAAGCGGGCTGCGGGCCTGCTTTGGGAGTCGAGTGATCATGGCCTCCACCACTTTTGCCAGTTGATAACGGCCTTTGACCGAGACTGGCAGAATGTCGTCAGCCGCCACGGGAAGCTGACGGGCCACGGCCTGACGTTTCAGTACAATATGCTCCGCCTGTCGTGCAGAAGGCTGCGCCGATGCCCGGTTCCACAGCTCGGCTGGCTCAGTTTTATCCACCTGGTTGAGCAGCCACAGGACGGGAGGCAACGAGCCGCAGTACTGCGCAAATACATCTTCATAGAATTGCTCTTCAGCCGCATAAGCGCGGTCATCGGCCTTGAGCACCCAGATAACCATATCAAGCTCCGGCATAAGTTCGCGGTACAGCTTCCGGTACTCACTGTCACGGCACTGACTTTCCCCTACGCCGGGCAAATCGATGAGCGTCAGGTAGTGAGATCCAAAGCGCAGCCGGATGCGCTGAGGCGACCGTGTGCAGGCTTCTACGGCATTGACGGCGCAGACTTCACTGCGAAACAGTGCGTTGCAGAGCGACGATTTTCCGACGCCGGTTTTACCCATGATGCCAATAACTGGTTCATAGGTGACCAGTCGGTTGAGCTCGCTTAAAAGGGACTGGCGTATTGAACGTGGATAGCGCCGCAGATGGCGGCGGACAAGGGCATAACCCGATGGATTTTTCATGGTGTCTTCCAGATAGCAAAAAGGCCATCCGGGGTGGATGGCCTTATGGGGTGAAACGGGAGGGAGTTCAGTAAGGTGATATATAGCTGAGAAATGTTTAGATGTATGACGCTATGATTGTTTTATGCATGAAAAAGATCGAGCGGATGGATATGGGCGAAAGGTCTGCGGTGTGCCAAAAGCGGAAGTGGTTAACAACCATCTGTGTTGTTCAATGGGGAACGAGTCACTTCATTTTTCTGCCCTCAGGAAACGAAAAAAACGCGCCGGATCAAATCTGATTCACGCGAGTGCGTTAATCCCGTAGCCGGGACCTTTTAACCCCATTAAGATAGCAGATACACTTTCTGTATGAAGGAGCCGCCGGTGATAACCGCCCAATAACTGCCTCGGGCGTTTCTTTTGTAAATTAGTGGTAATGAGTAGTGAATCGCTAACAGTTACCCGAGCAAACGGTGCCTGCAAATAACTCTATATAACTGAACAGAGGTGAGATTGGTACACATGAAATTTAAGGACAGAAATCTCAGGGCTCTCGCGGAATGTCTCATCGGAGATAATAAGGCATTCCTATATCGCTCAAGCAGTCGCATCACTGAATTTTTCCAGGACTGCGATATGGAGGTTATTCATGATGGATCAACGCGGTGGGCATGGACGGCTCAGAGGCTTGAAGAACTTCTTAATGAACCACAGCCAAAGGCCTATGCTTTGCCTGAAAGATTTGTTCATGTGCTCAGGACTTTAATGTTAAAAGAAGATGCCATGGATGACGATTCCGGGAGATCAAAAGCGCTTGAAGAACTGAACAAGCCATTGATGCGGGAAGGCTATGAGGCATTCTATGGTGATGATAACCTTTTGTATATACGCCATATTGGCACCAAAACAGTTTCAGTAAGTAATAACCCTCACCGACCCTTAACGCCTCACGAAATAAAACGCAGAACATTACTGACATCGTTTCTCGATACCTGCTCTGAAGATGAACTGATAGAAGAGGTACTCCTCCCTTTATTCCGGCAACTCGGTTTTCACCGGATAACAGCAGCGGGGCATAAAGATAAAGCGCTGGAATACGGGAAAGACATCTGGATGAAGTTCACACTGCCAACTCAGCATGTTCTTTATTTCGGCATTCAGGCAAAAAAAGGCAAGCTGGATGCGTCCGGCGTCAGCAAAGCTACGAATTCAAACGTGGCAGAAATCCACAACCAGGTACTGATGATGCTTGGCCATGAAATATTTGACCCGGAAACAAACAGAAAGGTGCTAGTTGACCATGCCTTTATTGTTGCCGGCGGAGAAATTACTAAACAGGCGAGGAACTGGCTGGGTGGGAAACTTGATGCCAGCAAAAGGAGCCAGATAATGTTCATGGATCGGGAGGACATTCTTAATTTATATACAGTAAGTAATATACCTCTACCCGGAGGTGCACTCATCTCTGATGATGCTGGCAAGAGCGATGATATTCCGTTCTAGGATTTACTCTTAAAGTGAACTTCCGCTCTTCGCTCAAAGCAGTCCCTCAGGGCTGCTACTTCTTAACAATATGCTCAAAATGCTCCTCGAGATTCGTAGGTAAAAAATCTTCACATCTGGAATCCTGATAGTCCAACTGAACGGTCGCCCCCCTGTCAGTATCATAATGATCTGATGAGTCTGAACTCCCAACTTCAGGCAATGTCATTTTTATGTTCTTCTTCGCACCTATTTTCTTAACCTTTCGGCGTTTCTTCTCTGCTGAGTTGATATAGGTGAAATCATCGGAACATGTCAGGGTGCGAGTTCCAGGAATGACGTTGTAGATTTGGGCCTGAAGTCGAAAGATAGCCAGATAACCTTTGCGGTTGTTATCAAACTTTTTGTCTTCTAACACTACTAACGAGACAGGGTCTGAAAATTGACCAACATCCGTGATTCGTTCAGGCTTACGGACTAATAGCCAACTGTCGTCTGTTACATATGGTCGGGAAGCTCCATATAAGCAGTAGTACTCAACCCTACTGCTAATTCGGGGCTCATCACCAACTGGCTTAATCCATTTCTTATAGATATTTATTGGGACTAAGCTGTCAATTGGGCTGACAGGATGTTTTTTAAAGAAGAAATTAACCAGATAGTAAGGTTCAAATTTCGCGTTTATCAGTATCATCCGCGAATAGCCACATGCTGCTTTGTAGAGCGGATCCGCGTTTATCCGTTTTCTCAACAAAGTAAAACGTCGTTCAAGTGCAGCCAACTGTAACCTGAAACGAGAGTCATCCGTTTCATTCCGAAAGTTCTGTGTCGACTGGCCATCACTCGCCTCAAGGGGTAAATGGAAAGTCAGTGTCAACATTTCGATCTGACGATGCTTCTTTACAACATTACGATAGCTTTCACAGAGATAAGACAATGCCTTTTCTTTTTCAAGTATCCCCTTCCCCAGGACGTCTATCCATTCTTCATCTATACGTTCACTTCGTATTGGCTGAGAATCGCGAAGCTTCAGATTTGGCCTTCTGAACTCTCGCCCATCGCTGGTCGCCTGACTTCGGTACAGCTTGTCCAGCAGATCGAACATTATGAAACGCGGACTGGCCTTATCGTTCTTTCCAGGCAGTTCGTCAGACTTTATGGGCTCGAATCCAACGAAGAAGTAGTGCCTGCTGATATCTATCCATTCCTGGCAGGGGCTCTCATAAGCAAGATCTTCACGGCGCAGACCAAACACGCGGAAGTCATCCCACAAGCTCTTCATACTCATTCCTCTTTTGCGAATTATCAGGCCGCAAAATGCCCCTTCGTAATGGCGATGTAGCATCCAAAGTTGATGCGTTTTGTTATTTCTTTCAGACATTTTTTAGCATGAAACTAACGTTTTAAGTGTTAATTCCATCACTATTTATCGAAAATTCGTCGTCTTTTATTTTTAAAATCCTACTCTATGCCCTGACGTTACTGGAATCTGTTCCTGATCAATAGCAAATTCAGCATTGAATACTCTACTCATAACGATAAGCCACTCCTTAAAAATAGGTTCTAACATTACGTCAGTTGTTCTTCCCTGAGAGGGGTTATCAATTCGACTGATTGTAATAATGCACTGGCGAAAACGGCTTAGAAACCTTACTTCGAGTTCGCGTAATCAACTCAACATAGCGCGGAGACCTGGTCGCTTACTGATACCGAAAGGACAGGTTGAGGGTGGCAAGAATCACTTAATTAAGGAATAAAATGATATTTTATAGAGAAGCACTTTCGTAACCCTTCGCTTCCCAGGAAAGATGCCCGAGCAACGCAATCAGCAGGGTACCGCGTTACATACCGTTCACCCGCTTCTTGTTTCAAAACTAACGCCAATGTCCATTCCCATGACGATTACACTCACATGGAGAACCAGACATGTCATACCGCGACATTAACGATATCAATCTTAGCTACGTTCAGCACCCGACCCTGCAACGCAAACTACGCCATCACCAGGACCAATTATTTGAACGTTATTCCAAGCTGCTGATGCTGCGAGTGGATTTCTCCTATCTGCAGGACAGTGATTCCCATGGTGAGGGCGATATTCACTCTACAGTGGCCGATATCACCTTACTGATTCAACGTAGCCAGGATATTAAGGGGCTGGTGGGCTACGCATGGGTACTGGAGCATACCGAGCGACATGGTTTTCACATCCACGCGGCGTTTTACCTCAATGGTCAGAAACACCGCCGTGCATGGACCGTCTATGAAACGCTCAGGGATACCTGGAAATACGTGACATGGGGAGAAGGACATACACACCGGTGCGAGCCCAGGGAGGAGTACAGAGCACGGGGTGAATGGGTAACGCCCTACGATGACATTAAGGGCCGCAAGAGTATGCAGTACATCTTGAGCTATCTCAGCAAGCAGGAGCAGAAGACTTTAGGCGTTATCTGCCAGTTAAGTGACATCCCTGCTCCACCGGCTGCGGGCAGACGGCGGAAGGTCAGTTAAAAAATACGCCAGTGCCTCATCGTTTGAAGGAGTCTGCGTTTCCCTGACCCGACTCCTTCTCCCATTCACTTAAGGAGAAAGACGATGACCACAGACTACAGCGTTCTTAACGACCAACTGGTGACGATGGCGTTTATCACCCGGCTCACAGGCCTGACGGATAAATGGTTTTATTTCCTTATAAAAAAAGGCGAGTTCCCGAAACCCATTAAGCTGGGCAGAAGCTCTCGTTGGTTGCAAAGCGAAGTAGAATCCTGGCTACAGCAGCGTATCGACCAATCCCGCCAGTGATATTACGTCTGCCCATACCTCCTCTCATGCTTATCTGAATTCCCCCACAGCACGCTCAATAAGCTGCCTTTCAAGGACGGCTCCTGCCTGCGTGCTGTATGGCGAAGGTCCCATACTATGAAACTAAAGATGTTTATTGAATCGGCACAACGGGGGGCATCGTCATGATGCAATTCCGTGCCATTGAACACGCCATCACCGAAGACGGTGAGTGGGTGACGCCAGAAGAGCTCCCGCTGGATTATCGGGGGCGGCTGTTATGCGATTCCTGCCATGCCGAGGTTGTTATCGAGGAAGACAGGTCAGGGAATGAGATGTTTGTTCACTCCCGACATAATCGCAGCGAACGAATCAAAAATCAGAGCTGCCACTACGCAATCCGTCCGGCAAGGCAACCAGCATCAACAATGGCTGGCCGCAGACGAAAACAACCGCCAGCAGGTTATGCTGGACTACGAGGTCCGTTAAATACCCGAAGAGGGCTGTGGCGATGCAATCAATGTGAGCGTTCCTACTACGGCGGTAAGAAATGCCCCCATTGCGGCGAGTGGGTTTATACGATATCGCGCTAGCCAATTGCCAGAGGTCTGGCGAATCAGGAGGGCATTATTGCATTCCGCTATGCTCATATCCTTTGCCCTCCTGCCTAGCTTGAGATGTAACTGCTGACAATAAACATCAATCACTTCTTCAGGGTCTGTCAGCTCGGAGCTGCCCATACGTTCTCCCTTTGCGACGTGGACCATGTCTGGCAACGTGCTGACCCTGGTGGCTGCTGCGCTGATACAGATGCATTCTCAAGATCATTCCATTTAGCAAAACGCTCGTTTTCATGGACTGGCTCCGTGGGCATACCTATCGCTTAACCACACTTGTTATCGATCGGCGCCAACGATCAATATCGAAAAACTGATCTATCAAAACGATTATCTTTCATGCGCCCTGCCTGGTTATCCTTGTCTTAACTTACTCGCAGAAAAGCCTTTTATTACGGTTAGTTATCTAGCCGAGGCTTGCTACGTCCATTTTCCATGTATCCCAAATTACGAGGTCGCAAAGGCGCGGAAAGATGAAGAGATGTGCACGTTGCAACAAAAAAAGAAGCGTCCTTGAGCGGTGGCTTTCACTCGATAAAGAATTCTGCGACGAGTGCTTATTTGTTATCGACCAGGAAATCAGGGAAAGACGGATTATCCCGATCAGACGTCAGAACGACGATAACGAAAGGAAGTCGTAATTCAGCATGAAAAATAAAATCGACGTTAGCATCATTATCCCTGCTTACAACGCCGCTGCGACCGTTGGTTGTCTGGTCAATAAAATCCTCAGCGAACCTCACGTAGCGATTGAACTTATCGTTGTCGACGACGGCTCTACCGATGGTACCGGCAACGTTATTCGCCAAATCCACGATGACCGGCTCATTCTCATTGAGCAGGCCAATCAAGGTGTCTATGCTGCCCGAAATGCTGCTCTAGCCTTGCACCAGGGAGAATGGGTTATATTCCTTGATTCAGACGATGATATTGCCGACGGGTTCATTGAAAAACGATGGCAAGCAGCTACTGCGTCGCAAGCCGACGTCATGATCTTTAATGGCTGGCATTCTGATGCTGACCACCATCGAAGAGCAGTCCACCGAAAGCAACCATATGGGGCAACTCTGTCAGGTCATGAGTGGATAAGACACTGTGTAACACACCGCGAATGGCCACATTACCTGTGGCTGCAAATGGCCAGGTCATCCTATGTCAGGCAGCATTCACTGCGCTTCCAGCCAGGCAGGAGCCATAAAGACATTCTTTGGACGGTTCATCTTGCAGCGAGCAATGGCAGGTTCTGCGTGTTGGATGTTAAGGACTATATCGATATCAGCAATAATGCCTCTATCACGCATCGGGCGGATTACTACGATGTTCGAGCGTTGAGCTATATCGAGGTGATTGCGGAAGTCATCCGACTAGCGAAACAGAAACAAAACAAAAAAATAAAGGTGTTTTTGTACAGGCATGCGCTGGTGGAAGCGCGTCATTTTTTGGGGTTGTATCGGAAAAAGGTTTTGGATAATTCCAACGTTAAAACCAGTTTCAATATAAATATATCCTTTATCAGTTTATTCCAAGGTATTAGCGGCCTGAGCGACCTATTTTTCTTTATCAAGCTAATGCGCAATCTTTTATAGTACTCACTACATTGTTACAAATGAGAGTTCGCACTGAAACTTAGATTCGAATCTTAGCTGGTCAGCAAAATCAGTTGCTGACTGTAAATACCCAGTTAATGAAAACTATTCATTTTCAGGGATATTTCGGCTAACTGATTATGTCCCCTTAGGAGAACGCTATGCGTAAGCACCTGTTCACTGGACACCAGATCATTCCTGTTTACTATTCGACAACTGGTAACTAGCCTTCATCTGTACGTAAGTAGGTGATGTCACCTGCCCACTTCTGGTTTGAGCCACTGGCGTAAAAATCCTGTTTCAGCAAGTTCTCTGACCCGGGCCAGCCGTGCTCACGGTAACTGACCGGACTTAACTTGCGAGCCGCTTTCACCCGCAGTCCCTGACGACGCAGGCTCGAGGCAATGGTTTTGTGTTGTATTCCGGCAGTTCTTCAGCAAGACGAGGCGCACCATAACGCTGTTTTGCCTCAGTGAATGCCTGACGAACAGCAGCATCACGGGTGAGCCGGAACTGCTGGCGTGGGCTTATCTGATGGCGACGCAGGCACCAGACATACCAACTGCTGCGGGCAACCCGAAGCACCCGGCACATGGCTTTGACGCTGAATTCTGCTCGGTGGTTTTCGATAAAGACATACTTCATTTCAGGCGCTTCGCGAAGTATGTCGCGGCCTTTTTGAGAATGGAGAGTTCCTCAGCATGTTCCGCCAGTTGCCGCTTGAGGCGTGCATTTTCAGCAGCCATTTCACTTTCACGCTCCGACGAGGTCATTTGTTAATGCTGTTTGCTGCGCCAGGCATAAAGCTGAGACTCATAGAGACTAAGTTCACGGGCTGTGGCAGCCACACCAATATGCTCAGCAAGCTTCAGGGCTTCATAGAGAAATTCAGGTGTGTGCTGCTTACGTGTTTTTTTGCTGGTTAATGCTGGTTTTGTCATGAGTTACTTCTGGTTGAGAGTTTACTCACTTAGTCGCGTGTCCACTATTCGCGGGTAGGATCAGTTCTATATGTACTTAAAACCGAGACACTTTTCTGTTTATGCAGACAAAGATATTTTTGTGATGAATGAAAGAACTAAGGCTGGTGCTATCACACCTATGCACAAGATAATTTTTTTGATGGTGATCAGAAAATCGTCATTTTTTATACAACCCAATCTTTTTTCATAATACATTTAATGACATATATCAATCCTTAAACTCGAGGTCATAATGTCCGGTTCAGGTGGTGGGAGCTTTGGTGGGCAGTTTGGTCAAGATACTTTTGAACTTTCATGCGAGAAACTAACTATAACCACACAGCTCAGCTCTCCAGATCCAGCTGTAGTGTCATTACTTAATGTTGGAGACATACTTTTCATCCGGCAGCGCAATCATAGTGGGCTCTCTCTAACTGAGGCCGTCTTTAGGGGGAACCAAGTTGCTGGCGGTATTGCGTCTCCTCAGATTCAACGTATGCGTGAATGCATTGCGCTTGGTACTGCTTATGTTGCTCGAGTTATCTCAATCAATGGTGGGCAGGTCATGGTTAAGGTATATGCGCAATGAAAATAAATACGCCAGATAGTGACGTTTTGACGCTAGTTGGTGGTGCCTACCATGAAATCTGCCAACACCCCGGCTACCACGATATTTACGGTTCTGCCGGTCGAGCTGCATCAGCGCTAGCCCATATCAAAGTACCAGTTAACTTTCACACCTACGCTGATGACAGCGTTGCTCAAGTACTGCGTGAGAGAGCCTACTTTGAAGGTTTTATAGTAGATATCCAGCCAATTGTACGGTCTATTTTATTTCATTATGAACATGGCCTATCAGAACCTAAAATTTATAACGTTCCTCCAGCTTTAATGCCAGATATCAGATTGAAAGCAACTAATGTACTACGTTATGGAATGCTTGAAGGAACTGCTGTAGTTGATGCTGAATACGCCGTTTATGACCCTCAAAATGTTTCAACACCAGAATTATTCGAAAAAAATGGTTCTACAGCAAAGAATCTGGCACTAATCCTCAATCGGTATGAAGCTACAACATTGAGCGGTCGACCTGATTTGTCTGCTTCAGAGCAAGCAATCTATTTGTTTAATCAAGGCAATGCACAAGTAATTATTATTAAACAAGGGCCTGCTGGAGCATTGGTCTGCGATAATGGAAAAATATCAACCGTCCCCGCTTATGAAACTAACCATGTTTTCAAAATAGGCTCAGGAGATGCATTCGTTGCTTATTTTTCCTACCATTGGATGATCAATAAAAAGTCTGCCCATGATGCAGCTAATGCAGCTTCTCGTGCAACAGCGTATTATTGTGAGAACAGTTTATTTCCATCAACTCAAGGGCTCGCTGATTTTAATCCCAAGGCAATTTTACCCACTCCTGAATTTCTACGTGGTGAAACATATTCGGTCTATCTTGCAGGCCCTTTCTTTACTTTGGCACAGATGTGGTTGATTGAACAAGCTCGCCGCAATTTGAGCGATCTAGGGTTTAAAGTCTTTTCTCCTTATCATGACGTTGGGCATGGTAAAGCAGAAGATGTTGTGGAAAGAGACCTTGAGGGGATAAAAAATGCTGATATCATTTTTGCTATTGGTGACGGTTTAGATGCTGGAACAATCTATGAGGTCGGGTACGCTCGAGCATGTAATATACCCGTTGTCTTCTATGCGGAAAATGAAGCTGATGAAGACAAAAAAATGATGTCTGGCTCAGGATGCATCTTGTGCAAGGATTATGTTACTGCAATCTATAAAACACTCTGGGCAGTGGTGCAGAAATGAAGACAGCTCTATTGCTCTCTGGCGGCATGGACTCTATCGCAATTGCATGGTGGAAACGACCAGATATAGCCATTACTTTAGATTATGGTCAACGTGCTGCGGAGGCTGAAATAAAGGCAGCTAGTGCGACCTGTAGCGCCCTGAAAATTGATCATCATGTCATTAAAGTAGATTGTAGCTCTTTAGGGTCTGGGGATATGGCGGGTGCAGAGGCCGATTCTAACGCACCGTCCAGTGATTGGTGGCCTTATCGTAATCAAATGCTGATTTCACTTGCTGCAATGAAAGCTATTACGCTTGGTGTCACGCACCTCTGGATAGGGACAGTGAAGTCTGATAGCTCTCATTTAGATGGTACTCTAGCTTTTGTGTATAAAATCAGTGAGTTGATGTCTTTTCAGGAAGGCAACATGATCGTTGAAGCCCCAGCAATAGAACTTTCCACAACTGAGTTGGTTAGAATTTCTGGTGTCACTCCGGGTGGTCTTGCGTGGGCGCATAGTTGTCACAAAGCTAATATCCCATGCGGTAATTGCCGTGGGTGCAATAAGTATTTTCAGGTTCTGGATGAAGTGGGATATGAACTGGACAGACTTAGGTAACCCTTTTCCGCGCATACAACCTCTCACGTACCGACCTATTGAATGGCCGATAGAGGAGGTTTTTTTTCTACCACCTCCATTGGAAGGTAATTTATTGCCGCCGATGCGTTCAGTGATAGATTCACGTAGAACACGACGTGAGTTTGGATCATTGGATCATTATTTACTTTCTGAATGGCTCTGGTTAGTTGCGAGAGAAATGGTTGCAGGGCATTCTCGCTTAGGCTTCGCACTAACCCAACGGCCAGCACCTTCCGCTGGTGCAATTCACCCTATACATATTGTTCTTTCCTTGCCAGAAATGAATGGGTGGCAACTCTACTTACCGGACAAGCACGCGTTGGCGTTACTTTCACAGCCAAATCAGACAAGGGACGTTGTACGCAATGAATTATTGCCAGTACTTGATATTCAATCTGGCATCGTTATTAGGCTTATTGCGGAACCAGGGATGACCGCAGCTAAATACGAAAATGCGGACAGCCTTGTATGGCGTGACGCAGGTGTTTTAACAGGACAGATGGCACTTGTAGCAGAAGCGTTTGCATGTAATTTTTGTCCACTAGGAATTACAGGCAATGAATGGTGCGCCAGTTTAAAACTGGAGGACTGTTTGGCTGGTGTCGGTTTGGCGGTTCTTGGCTCGCGTTAAACGTGGTTTAAGTTTTGTAAGTGGTTGACCTCTCGAGGATTCAAGCAAAGTAAAAACTGTAGTTGATGATGCCTGCATTTCGTACCAAATGAGAGCATCCAGCTCTGAGGCTTTCACTCCCATTGATTCACTAAACTGGATGAACAGTTGTTCAAGCTTCAGATAATCGCGTTCTACAGTTAGGTCTTGAGGGAAAAAACCAGCCAATAGGCCAGCTCGCAGAATGTGAATATCTAATATTGCAATATCATCTGCACCAAGCCAATTTCGTGCTACCCATGATGCTGTCTTATAGCCAATACCCGGAATAGTAGTTAGCCAGTCGCGGAGCAGTCGGCCTGATTCAAGTGGTGGTGTTTCGACATCTAATTTGTTCAAGGCTGCGGCTAGATAACGGGATTTCTGCTTTGCGAAACGGTAACGCACAGATTTACTACCTGTATCAATCGGCTGAGAAAGCCATTCGTAAAGAAGCTCTTCTGAAGGAGATGGTGCTTCAAATGCTCCATATGCTTTTAACAGGTTAAATGCGGCAATGCCTATTGCTGCAGGTATTCCATGTCCACCAAGTAAGCAGGCTCCTACTTCCTCTTTTAAGGTCCGCCCCAGTTTGTAATTAACTGTATTAACTTCCAACCGGCGAGCAAAGACTTGGTAAGCCCAGTATGCAGGGGAGGGAAATGCTTCAATCTTTCCCCACATTACTCCTGGTAGTATGGCTTGATCAGCTGCAGGAAAATCGAGGTTGATTATAGTTGGCCCTATAATTACAGCTCCGCGCTGAGTCATACTGTCTCCAGACCATATTTGGTATTCAGCCATTGAATTAATTCACTACGCTCTGTTTGCTCCATCTGCTCGATCCGGTCATACAAGCGGGCACGACGACGAGCAACGGTTTGTCTTTCCCTGTAGTTGTTACCTAGATAACGTGAATCATGAAGCTTTGCTGGTGGAGCATAGTTCATCCACACGCTTTCTTCTCGAATACCTGAGTGGGTTTTTGCGTTAAATTTGACGCAGCGCCAACTTGTTAACATTTCGTTGTAAAGAGAGTTTTCATATCCAGAAATCATAACGTTACATGTTAGTGATAATATCTTTTCAAGCAGTTGTCGGTGGTTATCATCACTGTATTCATGTCGATAGATTCGGCTGCGTTTCCGGGTGCTGTGAACGTATGGTGGATCAACGTAAACTAACTCATTTCCCTTAAATGGAAATGAGCTAAGAAACGACAGTGCATCATCGTTAATGAGTTCACACATGCATGGCTCTGTTTTACGCCACTGTTCAATGACTTTGCTATCTAGATCTACACCAATACTTTTTTTAGCGGGTAGTTTGTTGCGCATAACTGCGCCTCCGCCTAAGTGCGTCTCAATGTACGTTTGGTGCTCGGGCATCAAGTTGATGAGCCGTTGGTAGCACTTGCCTTTTCCGCCTGGATATCTCATGAGGTAATCATCGTCATTTTTGACGATGATGTCAATTTTAATTGTTCTTCAAACGCTGGATTTTGGTAGTCAAAAAGAATGGTAAAAAATGTTTCACAATTCGGAATGATTGTGATTTTTATTTCACGGCATTCAGACTAAAAAATAATTGCAGAACTAATAATATCATGTGCTTATGTTCGTTTTTTTGTGCAGTTAATCATGATTTTTACAATATTCCATTGTTAATATGTATGAAACTTTAGTGAACCACATCTTCATCAGGAACTCTCATGCATTGGAATGACCTCTTAAACAGCAATCGTCGTAAACCCAAAAAAGAAAATAAGGATTCATCCCAAGATACTTCCAAAGGTAGGCAGCAGATAGAACGTGATTTTGACCGTATCCTCTTCGCTGCACCTACTCGTCGGTTAGCAGATAAAACACAAGTTTTTCCTTTGGATAAAAATGATAGTGTTAGAACACGCCTTACTCATTCACATGAAGTGGCTAATTTGTCGAGAGGAATCGGCATGCGACTGGCTTTTGAGCTTCAAGATGAGGTATTCAAGGATGTTTGCAAAGACATCAGCCTAGAGCGCGATGTACCCGCACTGCTAGCGACAATTGGTTTGGTGCATGACATGGGCAATCCACCTTTTGGGCATCAAGGTGAGAAAGCTATGAGTGAATGGTTTACAAAAAACCTGCCTGAAGAGACTAAAGAGTATAAAGAAAAAATTTATGACGACTTTCGCCGTTTTGATGGGAATTCTCAGACCTTTCGTTTGGTGACTAAGCTTCAAATTTTAAATGATAATTATGGGCTAAATCTTACCTATGCCACCCTAGCATCAATGATCAAGTACCCCATATCGTCGGATGCAAATTCCGAGCTATGGAGTAAACACGGTTTCTTCCTTTCAGAGAAAGATGTTGTGCATGATGTCTGGGAAAAAACTGGCTTGTGCGAAGGTGTTCGTCATCCATTTACCTACCTAATGGAAGCTTGTGATGACATCGCCTACTCAGTACTTGATGCTGAAGATATTGTGAAAAAAGGGCTTGCCTCATTTCACGACCTTATGGATTTCATTCAGTGTCATCAGCTTTGTAAAGAGGATGTTGTTGCGAAACGCGTTGTGGATAATTGCAAAGAAGATCATACGACCTACGCGCAACAAGACCTTTCCCCTGCTGAGCTTAATGATATGAGCATGCAAAAGTTTCGTGTCTACGCCATCGCAGAGCTTGTTGATGCGGTTGTTATCGCATTTAAAGATAATATCGACAAATTTTTGAATGACAATTGCCAAATCAAAGACTTGGTGTCAGAAAGCAATGGTAGAAACTTGTGTAATGTATTGAAGAAATTTGACAGTTCCAGGGGCTACAAGCACAGTAGTGTCCTTAAGCTTGAGCTAAAAGGCTCTAACTACATCAAGGGCCTAATGGATATGCTTTGGCTCGGAATCAAAGGTCGTGCAACAGGTGGCACCCAATGGGATACACCATTTGGTCGTTACGTTTACGGTCGCATTTCGGAAAACTATCGGCGTATTTTTGAACAAAGAAACGACTTACCAGCCCATTACAAAGAAGCTCAGTTGCTCGCTGATGCGATTTCGGGCATGACTGACAGTTATCTGATAGCATTACATGATGAACTCGCAAAACTCCACCAGTACGAATGTCGTCAGAGATGAGAATCTCCTTAAGCGCCGGATAAAGTATTACATCAAATCTGGTCGGGGAGGTAGGCAAAGCGAGACGGCGCTAATCAAGGCGCTGTCGCAGCAGGCACATCTGTATGTTTTTGGTGGGCTTATCCGTGATATTGGTCTTTTTACGGCTCACCAGTTTCGTTCTGATATTGACTTGGTTTTTGCTGGTTCCAAGAGACATCTTCATAGAGCTCTTTCTGATTATGGCTTGCAGCAGATAACTGAAAATAAATTTGGTGGCTTCAGGGTTAGAGACTTCAGTGTTGACATTGATATCTGGAGTCTTGAGGAGACTTGGGCTTTTAAAAATCATCTTATCATTCAAAAAGATGTGGAGAGCTTGCTGAATACTACCCTAATGTCATGGGATTCAGTTCTTTACGATATTCAAAATGATAGGATCATTACAAATGACTCATGGCTTACTGATCTACATACTGGTCGCCTCGATTTGGTACTAGAACATACCCCAGATGTAAACAGTGCTTTAATCAGAATATTGCGCACTATCTATGGTAAAGAAGTACTCATGTTAGGTGAGCGTCTATGCCAGTTTTTGGCATCATCGCTGAATGTTTATTCAAATCAGACATTAGTTAGTGATGAGCTTGAACGTTTTAGGACAAGTTACATTACTAGCACAAGGCTATCCAAGCTCCGCCAAGATCTTGCCAGTTGGTCAGGCAAAGGTGGTTTAAAAGTTAATTCCCATCTGTACTGTAAGCAGCTGAATTTAGAATTAATTTCATCCAATGAAAAGAAATAGCTCATTAACAAAATTAATTTTATTATCCCTCCAGATGCCTATATCCAGAGGGATATAATGTGGAGTTATACTAACTTTTATCAACACTGTAATGTAACCCGTATACAACAGAACCATCTCCCTATATCCCTCCAGATACTGCGTATGGTTATACGTCTCACGTATTGCGTTCTTATCCACATGCTCAAGCTCCAGCTAAATCTAAGCCGAGTTAAATCCCTGTTCGCGCACAATTGCACCCATCGTTTGCCGAGAACCGTATCACATCAGCCATCCTTTGTATCCTAACAATTAAATTACCTGACTCACACTCTTCTTGAGAGCAGTTTATTACGACCATTTAACCCATTGAATATCAGTTGATACAGTCCTGTAATGGGCTTAAGAAGCTCAATTTGACCCGACAATGGAACGGTATGTGGTCGTTTCATTTTCACTAATTATGGAGGAATCTCCCGAAATCATTTTTCAAAATCGATATCCTCTCAGCAAGCAAAACACAGTTCCTAAGCTTAATCCCCCAGTGAACATGATGATTTGTGTTGATTTAATCAAGAGGGAGATATTAGTTTTACGGGCTCCCATGTTTCTGATGTAGGGTCCATAGATTTATATAAGCGAGCGATAGCCAATGCCCCCTCACGACACAAGACTGAGCTGTTAATAATCATTTTATCTTTTAATTTAGGCTCTTGAGGTATTTCCCTTGCTATAATCGCGGCCAAGCGAATCGAAGCATGGTGAGCAGTAACAGAAGCAATAAAGGGATACGGAGTTCTCTGATACCGAATAGCAGGAGTGCACATCACCTTCTGAAGTAATTCAATTGGGAGAGCAGGAAATCCAGCCTTAACCCACTCACGGTGAAGTGCGCCACTAATGTCATGACCGTCACTACCCGACAATCTTACACCTTTCTGTTCCAAAACCTCTTTCATTGCACGTTCGATGAAGTGAAGGCTTTCCCATCGAGAAAGCGCATAATGGGCAGCTCCTGCGAGTAGCCGATCTGCAGCTGATTCTAAATGAATTATAGTAGTGACATCAAAACGGCTAATGTCATAGAACATCGTATAAAATTCGTTATAGTCAGCCTGAAGTTTTTCTAGCTTACTACTGGTAATTCTCATTACAGCTTCTTCAGTCAGACCGACCACCGCCTCCAGTAAAGAAATTTCTTTTATTCTTTCAATAGGCATTCTGACACAATATAAAACCCCATTGATTTGATAGGCAATAGGAGGAAAACAATAGGAAATATGCTGCCTATCTCCATAAAAATTTGCCAACCAATTTGTCACTGATAGCCCAGCATCATCCGGATTAGACCCTAAAACTATTTTGTATCCATCTGCAGAAATAAGGTCTGCTGCAGCAAAAAGTGAATAACTTGGTTCAACAAACTTGGCGGACAAGCGATCTCTCACGTAGCTCATGTAATCGTGAAAATTACCCTCGCCTTGATTAATTTCTTCCTGAGTAATCGAAACCTTTTTCATCTAACCCCTTAGCTTACATATGTCATGAAATTACTTGTTTCAATGATATCTACTTAAAGCCATTAGCCATCTGCATCATGTTGACTAAAATACGACAACATCAGTAATTCTTCCATACACTTACAGAACATTATGAACTCACGCAGTTCTCTCATGGCGTCTCTTAGGGACCGTAAGCCTGGCTAGTTCGAGCCAACAAAGGACATTGCAAACTTTTCACCATAGCAACGGTTGGAAGCAGGTCTGATACTGTCAACATCACAATATGTTAATCATAGGATCAGATCATGCTATCCAAGAAATGAACTGAAACCGCGGAGTTTTTCCTGCCGAACAATGATTTTACCAATAGCCTCCCAAAACGTCGTTTCAGGTCATTACCTGATGCACTATTTTGTGTAAAATCAGAGCTAACCCAATATCGTGGAGTGTTCTGCTATGGCTGGCGTAAACAAAACTCATCTGACTGAAACAGACATCATCACCAAATACATCCTGCCAGCGGTTAAAGACGCAGGCTGGGATGTAATGTCGCAGATCCGCCAGGAAGTGAAACTCCGCGATGGTAAAGTGGTTGTACGCGGCAAACTGGCTGCACGCCTGACAGTGAAATCAGCGGATATTGTGCTTTACCACAAACCGGGATTACCGCTTGCAGTCATAGAGGCTAAAGCCAATAAGCATGAGGTAGGCAAGGGTATGCAGCAGGGTCTGGATTACGCTCGCCTGCTCGACGTGCCTTTTGTGTTTGCCTCCAACGGCGATGGCTTTGTCTTTCACGATAAAACCAGCAACGCTCTTCAGCTTGAATCTGAAATCAAGCTGGAAGATTTCCCAACTCCTGCGCACCTGTGGAATAGATACTGTATCTGGAAAGAGTTTACCGCCGAACAGATGCCCGTCATAAGCCAAGATTATTACGATGATGGCTTAGGTAAATCCCCGCGTTATTACCAACTTCAGGCGATAAATAAAACCGTTGAAGCCGTTTCTGCCGGGCAAAACCGAGTATTGTTGGTGATGGCAACCGGAACCGGGAAAACCTATACCGCTTTCCAGATAATCTGGCGCTTATGGAAAGCAAAAAGTAAGAAACGCATCCTGTTCCTCGCTGACCGCAATATCTTGGTTGATCAAACCAAAACAAACGACTTCCAGCCTTTTGGAAGCGCGATGTCAAAAGTGACAGGCAGGACGATTGATCCTGCTTATGAGATTCAACTGGCACTCTACCAGGCCATCACCGGGCCGGAAGAACATCAAAAAGCGTTTAAACAGGTTGCCCCTGATTTCTTCGACCTGATTGTTATCGACGAATGCCATCGCGGCAGCGCGTCAGAAGACAGCGCCTGGCGCGAAATCCTCGAATATTTCAGCAGTGCCACGCAAATTGGTCTGACAGCCACGCCGAAAGAAACCGAAGAAGTCTCCAGCACCGACTACTTTGGCGAACCGGTTTACACTTACTCACTCAAAGAAGGCATCGAAGATGGTTTCCTCGCACCGTACAAAGTGGTGCGGGTGGATATCGATGTTGACTTACAGGGTTGGCGGCCAACCAAAGGACAGGTTGATAAACACGGTGAACTGATCGAGGACCGTATTTATAACCAGAAAGATTTTGATCGCACGATGGTCATTGATGAGCGCACCTGGCTGGTGGCACAAACCATTACTGATTATCTCAAGCGCACCAATCCGATGGATAAAACCATCGTTTTCTGTAACGACATCGATCACGCCGATCGTATGCGCCGGGCGCTGGTCAACCTCAACCCAGAGCAGGTAAAAAAGAACGAAAAGTACGTGATGAAAATCACCGGTGACGACGACATCGGCAAAGGACAGCTGGATAACTTCATCAATCCGAAGAAAGCCTATCCGGTAATAGCGACCACCTCGGAATTGATGAGTACCGGTGTGGATGCGCAGACCTGCAAACTGGTGGTGCTGGACCAGAACATTCAGTCGATGACCAAATTTAAGCAAATCATCGGGCGCGGCACGCGTATCAACGAAAAATACGGCAAGCTGTGGTTCACCATTCTCGACTTTAAAAAAGCCACCGAACTGTTTGCCGACCCTCGCTTTGATGGCTTACCAGAAAAAGTAATCCGCACGACGCCGCAAGAGATTACAGATCCTGATTCTGATTTCGACGACCAGCTTGAAGACGAAACGCGAGAGCACGAATTACCTGATTTGATAAATGGCGTCGCTGAAACACCTGCCACCTATGACCCAACATCAGGTAAAGGCAGTGGGGCTTTTGAAAAAGACGACGAAAACAAAATCCGTAAGTTCCACGTCAACGGCGTCACCGTAAAAGTGCTGGCAAAACGCGTACAGTATTACGACGCGGATGGCAAACTGGTAACCGAATCCTTCCAGGACTACACCCGCAAAACGCTGCTCAAAGATAAAGAGTACGCATCGCTTGATGACTTCATCCGTAAATGGCACTCTGCGGACCGCAAACAGTTCATCATTGATGAGCTGGAGCAGCTCGGGGTACTTTGGGATGTGCTGGCAGAAGAAGTGGGCAAAGATCTCGACCCGTTCGATCTGTTGTGCCATGTGGTTTACGGCCAGCCGCCGCTGACACGCAAAGAGCGCGCCGACAACGTGCGCAAGCGTAATTACTTCACCAAATACTCCGGGCCTGCACAGAACGTATTAAATACGTTGCTGGACAAGTACGCAGATGAAGGCGTGCAGGAAATCGAGGACATCCAGGTGTTGAAGCTGAAACCGTTCGATTCGCTCGGTCGCCCGCTGGAAATCATCAAAAGTAGCTTTGGTAGCAAACAGGCCTATGAAGATGCAGTGAACGAACTGGAAAGCGAAATTTACCAGTTGCCACCACGCTCAGCCTGATAACCAAACCCCCTATTCTGCCACCTGGCGCTTTGGCCCCCGGTGGCATCCTTTTTTAAGAGTGGTAAGAAAACATGTCGATTAGCTCAGTCATTAAATCCCTTCAGGATATTATGCGTAAAGACGCAGGCGTGGACGGCGATGCCCAGCGTCTGGGACAGCTTTCATGGCTGCTGTTCCTAAAAATTTTTGATACCCAGGAAGAAGAGCTGGAACTGGAGCAGGACGACTACCAGCTGCCGATTCCGCAGCGCTATCTATGGCGCACCTGGGCGGCCGACAGCGAAGGTATTACTGGAGATGCGTTACTAGAGTTCGTCAACGACGATTTGTTCCCAAAACTGAAAAATATGACCGCGCCGATAGACATCAACCCGCGCGGTTATGTGGTTAAGCAGGCGTTCAGCGATGCCTACAACTACATGAAAAATGGCACCCTGCTGCGTCAGGTGATCAACAAGCTGAACGAAATAGATTTCAGCAGCAGCCAGGAGCGACATCTGTTTGGCGATATCTACGAGCAGATCCTGCGTGATTTGCAAAGCGCCGGGAATGCGGGCGAGTTTTACACCCCGCGTGCGGTGACGCGCTTTATGGTCAATCGCATCGACCCGAAACTGGGCGAGTCGATTATGGACCCTGCGTGCGGTACTGGCGGTTTCCTTGCCTGCGCGTTCGATCATGTCAAAGACAATTACGTCAAAACCACCGAAGATCATAAAACGCTGCAGCAGCAGATCCACGGCGTCGAGAAAAAACAGCTGCCTCACTTGCTGTGCACCACCAATATGCTGCTGCACGGCATAGAAGTGCCGGTGCAAATCCGCCACGACAACACGCTCAACAAGCCGCTTTCCTCGTGGGATGAGCAGGTTGATGTGATCGTTACCAACCCACCGTTTGGCGGCACTGAAGAAGACGGCATTGAGAAAAACTTCCCGGCAGAGATGCAGACTCGCGAAACCGCTGATCTGTTCCTGCAACTGATTATCGAAGTGCTGGCAGACAAAGGCCGCGCGGCGGTGGTGTTGCCGGACGGTACGCTGTTTGGTGAAGGTGTAAAAACTAAAATCAAAAAGCTGCTCACCGAAGAATGCAACCTGCACACCATCGTGCGGTTACCGAACGGCGTGTTTAACCCCTATACCGGTATCAAAACCAACATTCTTTTCTTCACCAAAGGTCAGCCAACAAAGGATGTGTGGTTCTATGAGCATCCGTACCCGGACGGCGTGAAGAACTACAGCAAAACCAAACCGATGAAGTTTGAAGAGTTCCAGGCTGAAATCGACTGGTGGGGGAATGAAGCTGACGATTTTGCCAGCCGCGAAGAAAACAACCAGGCGTGGAAAGTGGGCATCGACGATATCATTGTCCGCAACTTCAACCTTGATATTAAGAATCCGTATCAGGGTGAAACCATCAGCCACGATCCGGATGAACTGCTGGCGCAGTACCAGACGCAGCAGGCGGAAATCAGCGAGCTGCGTAACCAGCTGCGCGATATCCTCGGAGCCGCCCTGGCGGGCAACAAGGGGGCGAACTGATGACCGTTGAGAAACTGATCACCGACCACATCGATATCTGGTCCTCTGCACTGCAAACCCGCTCCATGGCCGGGCGCGGCAGTAACGGTAAAATCGACCTCTATGGTATTAAGAAACTGCGCGAGCTGATTCTGGAACTGGCGGTACGCGGCAAACTGGTGCCGCAGGACCCGAATGATGAACCGGCGTCTGAGTTGTTAAAGTGCATTGCTGCCGAGAAAGCGGAGCTGGTGAAACAGGGTAAAATTAAAAAGCAGAAGCCTCTGCCGGAAATTAGTGAGGATGAGAAGCCGTTTGAGTTGCCGGTGGGGTGGGAGCTCAATAGGCTAGGCGATTTAATAAATGTAATTAATGGTCGGGCATATAAAAAACATGAAATGCTCCAGGCTGGGACTCCTCTGCTTAGAGTGGGTAATCTGTTTACCTCGAATGAGTGGTATTACTCTGACTTAGAGCTTGAGCCTGAAAAATATATTGACAACGGTGATCTGATTTATTCTTGGTCTGCTTCGTTTGGTCCATTTATCTGGGATGGTGGTAAAGTAATATATCACTACCACATCTGGAAGATGGACATATTTGATTCGCAATCATTAGATAAACACTTTATGAAGTTATATCTAGAATCTGTATCTGCGAGTATAAAGGCTTCAGGCAATGGTATTGCCATGATACACATGACAAAAGAAAGGATGGAAAAACTTGTAATCCCCCTTCCTCCGCAAGCAGAGCAACTGCGTATCGTTGCAAAAGTTAATGAGTTAATGTCCCTCTGTGACCAACTGGAACAGCAATCCCTGACAAGTCTGGAAGCCCATCAGCAACTGGTGGAAACCCTGCTGGCAACGCTGACTGATAGCCAAAATGCCGAAGAACTCGCCGAAAACTGGGCGCGAATTAGCCAGCATTTCGACACACTGTTTACTACCGAGGCGAGTATCGATGCGCTTAAACAAACCATCCTGCAACTGGCTGTGATGGGTAAGCTGGTGCCGCAAGATCCTAACGACGAACCGGCTTCTGAGCTGCTTAAACGTATTGAACAGGAAAAAGCGCAACTGGTAAAAGAAGGAAAAATTAAAAAACAAAAACCGTTGCCGCCTGTGAATGATGAGGAAAAACCATTTGAATTACCGGAGGGATGGGAGTGGTGTAAGCTACAAAACATCACGTCAAAAATAACTGATGGTGATCATAAAACCCCACCGAGAATTCCTAACGGTTATAAATTACTGTCGGCTAAAAATGTTCGAGATGGGTATATTGATTATGATAACTGCGACTATATTTCTGAAGAGGATTATCTTAAATCAAGAGAGCGGTGCCTTCCTGAGATCGGTGATCTTTTAATTGTATCTGTTGGCGGAACAATTGGTCGTAGTTCTTTAATAAAAGAGAGTGCTAACTTTGCATTAGTTAGAAGTGTAGCAATTATAAAACCATTGTTGTTTAATTCTAACTATCTTAAGTTTTCAATGGACTCATTTTTATTGCAGAAAATCATCAATGAAACTAAACGGGGGGGAGCACAACCTTGTTTGTATCTTTCTGAAATATCGAATTTTCTCTTCCCTATGCCACCAGAGAAAGAACAGAAGCGAATAGTTTCAAAAATAGAACACCTTTCGTCAATTTGCGATCGCCTTAAATCCCGCCTGCAATCCGTCCAGCAAACCCAGCTCAACCTAGCGGATGCCCTCACCGACGCAGCATTAAACTAAGGAACAGACGATGCCGGTTCATCATGCAATCTGGCGGATAGGGGAGAATCCCCAGCCGCTAACCATCAGCAAACTCGCCAGCGAGCAACTGTTGGAGAAGATGATTTTAAACGACCCCACTATTCTCTCTGACCAGTGGATGATTATTGGGCATCAGGAAAATACGCTCGATAAAGGGCGTATCGACCTGCTGGCGATTGCACCGGATGCGTCGCTGATCCTGATTGAACTCAAACGCGACCGCACGCCACGTGAAGTGGTCGCGCAGGCGCTGGATTACGCCTCTTGGGTAGATGACTTAACCGCCGATCGATTGTCGCAGATTTATGAAAAATTCTCTGGCGGCGGAAATTTGGGTGAGGCATTTAAGCAACGCTTCAATGCCGAACTGGAAGAGGAGTCTCTCAACCAGTCACATCAAATCATTATTGTCGCAGCGGAACTGGATCCGTCCACCGAGCGCATCGTCGACTACTTAAGCAAGAACGGCATCTCAATTAACGTGCTGTTCTTCAAAGTGTTCCAGAACGGTGAGGAGCAGTTCCTGAGCCGTGCCTGGCTTATCGACCCAAGTGAGACGCAAACCAATGCCGCACAAGCAATTACAAGCGTAAATGGCAGCACTAAAGAACCCTGGAACGGGGAGTTTTACGCCTCGTTTGGCGACCCACACAGCCGCGTCTGGGAAGAGGCTCGTCGATACGGTTTTATCAGTGCTGGTGGCGGAAGCTGGTACAGCCAAACATTAAAACAGCTGCAACCCGGTGATCGCGTCTGGGTCAACATTCCTAAAACAGGATATGTAGGCGTGGGTCTGGTACAAAGTGCCATTGAACCAGCCAGCAGCTTTATGGTTAACACTGACGATGGCGAAAAACTCGCAATGGACGTACTCAAATTTGGTGCCCGGTATCGAGACAACGCGGATGATCCCGATAAGTCAGAATATTTTGTCTCAGTTAAATGGCTTGAAACCCACAGCGAACAAGAGGCAGTGACTGAGGTCGGCTTTTTCGGTAATCAAAATACGGTATGCAGGCCAACGGCACCGAGGTGGCGTCATACCATCGAGAAATTGAAGCGGTATTTTGGAAACTGGAACGCAGAAATGTAAATCGCGAATAATGATTTTCCAGATATGCTTGAAATCAGTAAGTTAAAAGACTACCAAAAATGAATAACAGCCGCAGTATCAGCTGCGGCGTATCGTTACAGTGTTTTTCTTACCTCAATGGATTGTTGAGTTTTGCGTATTCGAATGGAGATATGACTGATTCTCGGTTCGCATCCAGATAATCCGCCCACCACTGCAACATCAATCTACGCTCCCCCAAATGCTCGGCCTTATGAATATAAGCCGCACGCACAGAGTTACGTTCCTGGTGACTCATTTGCCTCTCTACCGCATCCTTCGACCATAATCCCGACTCAATCAAAGAACTACACGCCATGGTTCTGAAACCATGGCCACAAACATCAACTTTTGTATCGTAGCCCATAACCCGCAGCGCCTTATTCACGGTGTTCTCACTCATCGGCTTACGCGGATTATGATCGCCAACGAAAATCAGCTCACGGTTTCCACTCATGCTTTTGATCTGTTCCAGAATGGTCAGAGCCTGACGGGATAAAGGAACAAGATGAGGAGTCTGCATTTTTGAACCTCGATGTGAATGCTTCACACCTTCCAATGGTTCACGTTCTCCCGGGATCGTCCACATAGCGTTTTCGAAATCGACTTCTGCCCAGCGAGCAAAACGTAACTCACTAGAGCGGATGAAAACTAACAACGTCAGCTCTACGGCTAAGCGTGTTAGTGGTCTGCCGGTATATGTATCGATACGATGAAGTAGTTCAGGAATGCGGTTGAGCTCTAATGCTGCGCGATGCTGTCGCTTAGCAGTGGCGACAGCACCTGCGATTTCTTGCGCGGGGTTGTAGTCGATTAAGCCGCTCTGTACGGCGAATCGCATAATCGCAGTCGTGCGTTGTTGTAGACGCGCAGCCACCTCAAGACGTCCAGACATCTCTACGGCTTTGATAGGTATAAGAAGATCTCGCGTCTTTAGCTCAGTGATATTTCGTTTACCAATCGCAGCAAACAAATTATCTTCCAGGCTTTTAAGAACACGCCCACTGTGAGACTCTGACCACTTTTGATTGCTGGCATGCCAATCTCTGGCAACAGATTCAAAAGTGATAACTTCTTTTGCCTGCTCTTCTTTCACTGCGCGTTTATGTTCACGGGGATCAATACCGGCAGCAACTAACCTTCTCGCCTCTTCTCTCTTCTGACGAGCATCGGCTAAAGAAGTTTCAGGATAAACACCGAAAGCCATCAGGTGCTGCTTACCGCCAAAGCGAAAGCGGAACCGCCAGTATTTTGAGCCGTTGGGATGAATCAGCAAAAACATGCCATCCCCATCGACCAGGGTGTACTCCTTCTCCTGCGGTTTTGCAGAACGCACTTTGATATCTGTCAGAGCCATAAAAGTTCTCCTTCCATGTGCTGCCGTGAGTATATAAGCATTATCGAACCAGCATATATACTCGGTTCTATACTCACAAGCGACTTGATGTGGGTTGACTCAGATTGACTTCTGTTGAAAGG
>Ga0058689_10000096_pt1 | contig 22399 bp, 18 predicted proteins | sample AgamicAsMarz_FD_57362 | JGI IMG/M metagenome (GOLD analysis project Ga0058689, IMG submission 57362) | Agave microbial communities from Guanajuato, Mexico - As.Ma.rz | ecosystem: Host-associated > Plants > Phyllosphere > Phylloplane/Leaf | place: Guanajuato, Mexico | collected 2012-06-04
CTCAGCCTCTCCGCCTCCGACCTCGACCTCTACCTGACCTGCCCGCTGAAGTACAAGTTCGCCCGCGTCTTCGGCATCCCGCAGGAGCCGACGATCAACCAGCGCTTCGGGATCCTCGTCCACAACGTGCTCGAGCGCTTCCACGCCGAGCAGGCCGAAGGCGAGGAGGAAGGGCTGGAGCGGCTGATGGACCTCTACGAGGCGGGCTGGCGCAAAGGCGGCTTCGGGACGAGCGACGACGAGCTGCAGTACCGCGAACGCGGCCGCGAAGCGATGCGCCTCTACTGGGAGCGGGAGAGCGTCGCCGAGGGCGAGCCGGTCTGGCTGGAGAAACAGTTCGACTTCCAGGTCGGGCCGCACCACGTGCGCGGCCGCGTCGACCGCGTCGACCGCCTGCCCTGCGGCGACTACGAGCTGATCGACTACAAGACAGGCGAACGCAAGAGCGAAGCCGACCTGGAGAGCGACCTGCAGCTCGCCCTCTACCGCCTCGCCGCGCGCGAGGCCTGGGACATCGAGGCCGGGACCGGCAGCTACTACTACGTACTCGACGCCGACAAGGTCGCCGCCCCCGTCCGCCCCGACGACGCCGAGCGAGTCGAGCGCACCGTCCTCCAGGTAGGCGAGGGCGTCCTCGGCCAAGACTTCGAGCCCACCCCCTCACCCACTGTCTGCAGCTGGTGCGACTACCGGCTTATTTGTCCCGCGGCGGAGAGCTAGGGGCGGTTTCTTCCCGCATTGCCCTGAGGCCGCCGTAGGCGATCCCAATGGCGGCTGCCAATGCAAGGAAGATCGGCAATTTGGCCGTGCCCACGTACGTGATGGTTACGACGCCCCTTAGCGACCCGAAGTCAGGAGGAAAAACGATTCGGTAGAGGATCAACGCCGCCGAGATGACACCAAGTATCGCCACCACCACGTTGGTCGGTGCGGCAAACCTGAGGACAACACGCACCCCTGTCTCGTAGAGAGTGACGGTAATCGCGATGAGAAGCACGAACGGGATGAAATCGAGCGCCTCCCAAGCGGATCGGCTGACGCTGAAGAGGTCAAATGAATCTTCGACGCTCTCCATTCCGAACCAGTCGAGAAACATGAAAGCGAAGAGCAGGATCGCCGAGACCCCCGCGATCCTCTCACCGAGGTTAAGTCTGTCTTTGAACCTCGAACTCAATTCACCCTGCGCGGATTGCGACTAGCAGCCGCGGGGCGCTCCGCTCGCGATGCGGGATGGTTCCTGAAAAACAGAAGTGCAGACTCCCCTGCATGGCTCGTAGCTGGGCCAGGAGACTAGATGGACCCGCCCCGCGCACCACCCCTCGACCCCAACCCAGATCCGGCCCTTGAAGACAGCCGATCCCTTGGTCGTCGCGCCGCAGTTGAGCTCACCGCTCGAGCGCCTGACCCGAACGCACCGACCTCTCCGCACGTCGCCACTTCCTAGCAGCAGCGGAAATCGTCGGAACGCTTTGAGGGGAAGGAATTGCGATTCATTGGGGGTCATACGAGACACCCCGACATCGATGTCTCCGCTGGGAGCTGTCGGGCGACACCGCGCCCAGAAGTCGATCGCACCCGCCCTGGGACCGAGCGACACGCCTCCCACAAAGCAGGACGGTCGGGGGCCAGAATCAGACTGGCTGGCGCTCGTCAGGTCACCGCTACCAGCCGCCATCAGTAGGACGAGGATGCAGGCGGCGAGACGGGCGCAATCGGACCACCAGTGACCACTGTTCTCTGTCCGTTTAACCTTCACGACTCTTCCGGGCTAGAACTTCGAATCGACCCCTCCCTGCTTTATCGGCTCTTTGGACTCCCGTACAATGGGCCTGGAGGTTGGCCGTCGATTTACCTGGGCCGAACATGAGCTGTCTTCTGACGTTCGTTCCCGGCGGCATCGACTACCCCAACACGTACTGTTACTAGCATCTTCTTGTCAAAGCGCATAGCAGACCTTGCCGCCCTCAGCGTCCGTTTCCGGGCCGGGAGACGCAGCGTCCTCTGACTATCTGCCACAACTCGCTTGCGGACCCCGCGCAACCGGTAGACACGGCCATCTCGCCCCTTGATCCTGAGCCAACCTTCGGCACTAGCATGTCCGGTCTCGCTAGATTTTACGCGAACAGGAATGGCGCCGGAGCTGAGAAAACCCTGCCAAGCCGCAGATAGAAACCGGATGGTCGGCGCTTCCTGGTCCCCCACCCTGCACAGCTGATGGTCGTCACTGAAGCCGGGGCAGACATCCTGTGTTAGATCGCCGTAACCGTCGCGGTCAGCGTCCGGCTCGATCTCGGCGTCCAGCAGTAGCTTGGTGTTTGCTTCGGTTTCCCAGATGCCTGTCATTGGCTCGCCCGTCCAAGTATCGATTTCGCCGATCCCTCTTCTTGAAAAGCAATCGGCGCGCCAGCTTCCTGAGTGCTCCGATTGGCGATGGTGATCTTCAGACCAATCGGCTGACCGCCTCCGATTGACATCCGTTCAGAGTACGTATGCTTGGCGCCAGAGAGGCTCAGTGGTAGCTCAACCTCCGGTCCCTTTTCTAGATAACCGGGTCCCCTTGTCGTGCGCAACGCGAGCTTGACCGTGCCAGTGCCAGGTAGGGCGGCCCCACTTAGGACTGACCATCGGACGATTACCCCGTCAAATGGTGCTACAAGTCCTCCTGTGGCAACGTGGTCGGGCAAGAGAGTGTGGCCGGCCAAGAGGTTGTGTTGACCGACGGTGCAGACCCGGGTCTCCGGTTCGAGCGATTGAAACTTGCACACAGATTCATTTGCCGGAGTGGTCAGACTACCGCCAATGGTAACTGCTTCAGCTAGAGCTGGCGCGAAGAGCCTCGCGCCGACAGTTACACTGAAGAGTATTGGCACACCCAGGATTTGCACGGCTCGTTGAGGTGACTTTACTCCCGCGAATAGCCGGGAAATCGTCATTAGCGACTCCTAGCAGCCTCTTGGCCGGCCTCTGAATAGTCCGTTAGCCGTAACGAAACCTAGACAGGCTCTCTTCAGCTCACAGCCCGAGCCGCTGACGCTTACGAGCGATACCGTTGCTGTACAACGCCTTCTGGGCTCTGTCCATAGGCGCCCCGATACCGCCACAGGGCCATCGATCTTCGCGCTGCACGTCAAAAATCTCTGTTTCAGCTCGCACTTACCATGGCCTGAGCGCGCACCCTTTCCCTCGACCCTTGGAAAGGACTGGTAACTAATAATTGCTTCTCGCCGATTCAGCTCCACCGGATGGTTCCTCCACAGGACAAAAGTCACTTTGCTTAGTTTCGAACCCGAACAGTGAGCCACGAAGTCAAGGGTCCTTAGGTGCGGCCCGATCATCACCTTCGCGCTTCTACAAGCGTTCTGGCCCTTCATCGCATCGCCACCACTCAGTCCACCGACTTCATTGGCTGGAGTCAAGCGCATCAGACGGGAGGCACTCTCAGCTCGATCCTGATCTGAACCACAGCCAGGTAGAAAAACGGCTACGAGGAAGAGAGTGAGTAGAGAGAGCTTCATATGACTGAACGGTTCGAACAAGTCAGTCCTGCTTGAGCACTTCGACCCCAAGCTTGGGCAGAATCCCGGGAGATCCGCCACCCTGAAGCAGCGGTGTGAACAGCATTTGATTACACCCGATGGTATCGAAAGAAGTTTCCCAGCATTTAGCACTCAGTTCTCCAGGGAGCCCCGTGATCAGTCCCACGGCCTTGTGCGTCACAGGGTCCCAGACCGGGCCGCCGCTGTCACCCTCTATGTTGATGTCATTTGCAACATAAACGGCGTGTACGGCTCCCTCAATAAGGGTTTCCGTATGATAAAGAACCTTGCCACAACGCTTTCCGCCATAAATACCAGACCAGCAAACAGTCCTGCCGACGCGAACCTTTTCAGCTCCCTGTATAGGCTCTGCGGCAAGTGGGCTGCCATTGAGGACGGAATGGCTGCGAAAGCTGTCGTTGATCAAGATTCCAGCCGCATCGGTGACCTTGAGGCCGCTATATGCGTTGCGCCGAACTTTACCGAGAAGAATACCTCCTTTGAATTTTCCGATTTGACGGCCCACTTTGAGATTTAGCGGATAGCAGTGGCCAGCGGTCAAAGTGAAGTAGCGGTATTGGGCCCGACCCCTTTCCTGGCCGGCGTAGGCGCGAGATCCGTAGCCCGCAGTACAAGTATTTGCATTTTCCCCTATCAACGCTGATCCAGCAACGACCGGTCCGCTCGTTGTGTAGCGGCTCGCACTGAGCAGATTGGGTTCTTGCATATAGACGGCGATCGGAGCGTTAACGCCGAAATGTGTCGCGAGAAATGCTTTCACTGGGCCAGGCTCGGTGGCTCCCACCTGAATGACGTTGCCTGCGGGAGCCACTCGTACTGAGACAGCAAGTTGTCTCATTGTCAGATCGTTCACCAGAGCGTCGGTAACTGTCGGAGCCGTCGCTTCCAGGCCCATCACTGAGTTGACAGGTGGTGTCGGGAATTCTTTGATCTGACCTGGGCTGAGAAGCCTCGGATCTTGCTTCAGTGCTTCGACTGAGGCCTGCTGATTCGTCGTGAACCCGACGTGGATGATTCCACCGGCTTTCTCGTCGACATAAAAACCGCCGTAGGTCGACGGGGCATGTTCTTCCGCCCATTGCGGAATCACTTCAGCTGCCTTATTCGAATACGCACGGCGCCATTCCATCTCCGCGAGTTCCGATGCCCGCATCGGAACTCCCCAGCTTTCGACCGCAGCCATTGCGGTGGGATCGCGTCGTTCCCATTCGTAGAGAAGCTCCAGGATGAGCCGGTTCATCTGCGATTCCGTAAGCGGGTTGTTCCTATCGAGCCCATACTCTTCACGGAATAGCTTGATGGAGTCGGAGGTGGGCCGCTCCGGAGCTTCGGGGTCCGGGGGCGGCTGCTGAGGAACCGTGACAAAGAAGCGTTCGGCAGTCGAGCGACCGAAGAAGTCTGTGACCACCACCTCAAGGTCGAGCCTACCCGCGGCATGCTCGGAGGCATGGGTGATCCACTCAAGCGGTTCGGGTTTTTCGCATATGTGCGATGGAGGTTCGGCGGGGTCCTCGCAGGTCTTTTCTTCGACCAAAGCATCCCCATTGGCGATGACTTTGATCGAGGCGATCTGGTGAGGTGAGGAACCCGTGACGAAAAGGGTGTGGTCTTTGTTTTCGATCGCTTGGGTTTCGTTGCGTTTACCCCAGAGACTGCCGCTGATCGAGTCGATGGCAGGTGGAACGTCTGCGTAGGACCATTTGAAGACCGAGCCGTCTTCGCCGATGCTGTAGACGATTTCTGGATTGCCCCCTCCCCAGACGATGGTTTCGCGCGGCTCCTCGCCGTACCAGAAGTTGGTGCTTTTCGCTCCTTCAGCGCCAGCGGGGTCGACGGTCACTTTGGTCGCCCTGGAGGTTGAGTCGTAGGATATTTCGGCCCAGGTGCCGTTCGGGAGCTCGACTCGTTTCAGGCGGCCGCTCGAGTCGTTGATGAATTTGGTCTGTCCTTTTTCGTCCACCTTGGCCGTGAGCCTGCCCGATTCGTAGCCGTAGAGCGTCGTCCCAGCCTCTTCGTCATCAACACTGCTGACTAGACCGCTCGTCAGATTGACATCGAGCGAGGGCTCGTCTTCTTCTGCCGGGTCCTCGAGCGTCATCCCGATCAAATTGGTGGCGCTGTAGTCGTAGTCGACAATCGGCGCTGAGTAGTACGGCAATCCTCCCGATGGGATCCAATCCGGGATTTGCCAGTGCTGTACCCGGTGATTGCTGGAATCGGCGATCCAGATACGGCCCGCCTCATCGCTGGTGAGACCATAGGGCCAGGCGAATTTGAACTGGCCCGCGCCCGAGCCGGCCGCTCCGAACTGGTTGACGTATTTACCTTGCTGGTCGAGCTGCTGAACGCGGGCATTGCCTTCATCGCCGACCCAGACGTTGCCATGAGCGTCAACCTCAACCGCGTCGGGATGGCTGAACTGGCCGGGACCGGCGCCCGAGGCACCGGCGTTGAAGAGGTGATCGCCGGCTTCCGAGAAGACACTGAGGCGGTTTTTGGTCCAGTCGCCGACCCAGATCTTTCCCCCGCCCGCATCAAGACCCGCGGACTCGCCGAATGTGCCGGAGCCGACGACTTTGACGAATCCGCCAGCCGAGTTGAACTTCTGGATGCGGCTGCTGTAGTCGCTGACCCAGATGTTGCCCTGGGCGTCGATCGCGATCCCGCGAGGACCGTAAGAGGAGAACTGGCCATTGCCAGTGCCTTGGGAGCCGAACTTGAGCAGGAATTCGCCTTTGGAGTTGAACTTCTGGACCCGGCGATTGCCGCCGTCGGCGACCCAGATGTTGCCTTGGGCATCGATCGCCAGGGCGGTGGGGGCGAAGAGCTGTCCATCCGCCGAGCCGTAAGAGCCGAACTGGGCGAGATATTCACCGTTGGAGCTGAACTTCTGGATGCGGTTGTTCTGACGATCGGCGATCCAGACATTGCCGGCGGCGTCGATTGCCGCGTCGGAGGGCTTGTTGAGCTGACCGTTGCCGGTGCCGCTGGTCCCCAGGAAGCTTTCGTAAGCAGGTTTGGAAGCGGGGGATACCGACTCGCCCAACCCAGCAGGAGAGCTGTCGCCAAAGCGCGTTTCCTCGATGCGACCGTTCGCGGAGAAGACAGAGACCTCGGCTCCATCCTCGTAGGAGACCTCGTAGCCCCCGCTGGAAGTCTTCTTGATGGTCGCATGGAGCCTAGAGCTGAAGGTGGGCTGGCTCGGAGACTCGGGGATGTTCACCGACCCGGTGATTGCGCTCGTGCGCATCATCGTCCCCTTCTGCGGCGATTCGCTCTGCTCGGGCTTAAGTTCGGGCGTCTGCGCGAGAGTCCATCCGTGTCCCCACTGGGTGTCTTTCTCGACAGGGAGCTGGGAGTTGTAGAAGCGCTCCAGTTCGAGGCTGGCTCTATCGGTGTGGATGTCGAAGTCGCGTTCGTGGTAGACGACGTTGCCGTTCATCACGTTGACGGCGATCTCGGGGCCGTGATACTCGGCTTCTTCGGAATGATCCTGCCCATCCGGCAAGCGGAAGTGCTGCAGAACGTACTCTTCCTTCATCCCCGTAGCCGGGATGTACTCGAACTCGATCTTGCGTTCGGGGTTGACGACGTTGCCGGCGAAGTCGACCGCGACGACCTTCAACGTATGTTTACCTTCTGAGAGTCCCGGCAGTTTCAGCTTGTAGTTCAGCATCAACGGGCAGCTGCCGGCAGAGCAAGAGGGTAGGGATTTGGTCGCCTCGGGTGTCGCTTTGCCGTCGAGGTAGACGCTGATTTCTTTGACGCCCGAGCGCAGTTCGGTCGGGCTGCCGTCTTTGGCTTTGATTTCCAGGTTGTAAGTTGGGAGACTGAGTTCATCCCATGCCGTCGGGTCTTGTTTGTCCCCTTCGATCTCTTTGGTCGCTTTCGCCAGTTGTCCGCTGACGTCGATCGTCGGCGAGGTGCCATCCACCTTCAGCGTGCGCTCCAAGGCCCAGCGCTTGTCCGTCGGGTCGATGGCCTGGACACTGAATTTCACCTCGCCCTCGTACGGAAAGCTCTCAGTTTTGAAGGTAATCTGGCCTTCTTTGTAGTTGGGGCAACGATTCGCGTAGAGTCCAGTACACCCCGGCTGGTTCCAGAACCATTCGTTGGAACCGACCCCGAACATCCGTACATTCTGGACGCCAAGCCCGGAATCGGCGGCAGAGACGTTGATCGTGCGAGAAGTGGCATCCTTTTTCAGCCATCCCGTTGGGACGCCGGTGACCGAACTGACGTGGGGGTACTGCCAGTCGTCGAGCCAGACGACCACTCCGCCGACGTAGAGATCGCGCCAGCAGGGCATTTTGAAGGTGCCGCCGCTGCCACCGGTATGCAGGCCGAGGATGAAGGCCTCTCCCCAGGACTGGATGTCGACGGCGCCGACATCGGCAGCCTGGTTGTTGAGGAAGCGGTTCCATTTGCCCTGGTTCCACATGCCGACATAGTCGTGGGGCTGGGGGTGCTGGGAGCGGTGGCAGCCGTGGTCGTTGCGGGCGAAGGGGTTGGCCCAGGCGTTGACCAGATAGCTGTTCGCGTTCGGGGCGCGATAGATCCACTCGCCGAACTGCTGGCCCCAGTGGGTGCCGCTCGGCATCGAGACGAAGAGGCCTCGCCCGGATCCTCCCCAGCAGGCATAGATGCAGGAGGTGCTGCTCGCGATCCATTCGTGCGTCTCCTCGTATTTCCAGGAGCCGTTGGTCAGCGATGGGAGGCCGCCCCCGTCGATCCAGCGCAGCCCCGGGTTGATCCAGTCCTCGAAGATCGCCGGGTCGACCAGCAGCGGGTAGGCGACGTCTGCCTCGCGGTGGGCGACGTGGAGGATGAGTTGGTCGCTTTCGACCCCCATCTCGACTGGGACACTGCTGCCCTGAGCGTCGACGGCGTAGGGCCGCGGAATGGAGGCGATCCTCTCCTCCTTCCTGAGGACTTCGGCGCCGCCGTAGCTATCCGGGCGCAGCTCGGCCCCTTCGGGCACGTCGATGCGGAAGTGCAGCGTCTCCGGGCTCTCAACGGAACGCAGCAGGTCGAAGATCTCGACCCCTCCCGAGATCGGCGCGATCAGCCGGTCGACGTCGCTGTCGGGCCCGAGCGCTTCGGGGTAAAAAGCGCTCTTGTCGTCGAGCAACTGCGCGGTGCTTGTCCCGACTGCTTCTGGCGCCGAGACGGCCATTCCCTCGCTGCCGATCTGCACCGACTCGTCGGCTGAGGCAGGAATGCGAACCTCGACAAGGGGATTGAGCGCCTCGAACCCTCCAGCGACCGGTTCCAGGCTGAGGTCGACCTTTTTCAGTTCGCCGCTTTCGTCCTCGGTCCTCACGGGGATGCTGGCATCGAGCAGGCTCCCGTCGCCTTCGGCCTTGACAGTGGCGGCGTCTTCGTCCTCGCCGAGCGGGCGGATGAGCTGGGCGTCGCTGAGGAACCTTGCCGGGTCGGTGTCGAGCTTCTCGAGCTGCTCAGCGAAGGTGGAGAGCAGGAGCTCATGGGACTCCGCTGAGGTGAGGTCGGCGAAGGCGTAGCGGGACTCTTCGCGCAGGCGCACCGCTTCGGGGCTTTCCAGCCAGCGGAGGCGCTCAGCTTCTTCGCGTTCGGCAATCGCAATCCCCTCGTTTACGTCCTCGAGCCCGGGGAGTTCGACGGGCGGTGGTTCGGCTGGCGCGGGTGCTGCCGGCAGCGGGGAATCAGCCGCCAGCACGGGAACGGCCGAGAGGGCAAGCAACAGGACGGTGAACGCGACAGCACAGCGCACCCGCACAGAGATCGTCCTCCTCGATGCCCCCACCCCTGCCTCCTTTTGGTACAGACGAGTTGCTCGCCTGAATGGAGGCAGGACCTTATACGAGAAGATTTTTGTATGTCAAATGAACTTTGTCTTAAACAAAGTGTGGTGGAGTGATCTGCACCGGTGAAACTATTTAGATCACTGTAACTATGAAATGTCGGTCGTCTTGCCGTGGGAGCGACCTACGCGACGACGTCTCGCAGCCACTCAGCCAAGATGCGCGTGGGCAAGTCCAGCAACTCAATCAGCCTCTCTGGAGAGCCGTTCCGCAGCCCTACCGAGGCCGCAATCGGCCGCGCTCAGGCCGATGCGCAGCGCCAGGTCGTCTCATCGTTACTGAAAGTAGTGTTTTGCCAATACTTTTAGTAGCTGCACAGCACTACTTTCAAACGGCCGGACTGGGATTGCTTCAGTCGTCCTGCTGGCGTAGGAAGCGCTGGAAGTCGCGGGCGAGGGAGTCGGCTGAGGGGAGGTCGTCGTCGCCTTCTAGCTGCTCGTTCTGCTCGGACTCGATGCGCTGGACCAGCTCCTCGATCTCCGGGTTGGCGGCGATCGCGCGGCCGATCTGCTCTTCGTAGCTGGTCGCTTCCTCCTCCAGCTCGGCGGCGTCGACGGCGACGCCGGTGAGGCCTTCGAGGCGGCGCAGCAGGGCCAGCGCCGCCTTCGGGTTGGGGACGGCGGCGACGTAGTGCGGGACCGCCGCCCAGAGCGAGGCCGAGGTCATCCCGAGCTGGCGGCAGCAGTCGTGGACGACGCCGACGATCCCGGTCGGACCTTCGTAGTTGGAGCGGGTCAGGTCGAGTTCCTCGACCAGCTGCTCGTCGGAGGCGAGGCCGGTGATCGGCACCGGCAGGGTGTGGGAGACCTCCGCTACAAGCGCCCCCATCGTCACCACCATCTCGACGCCGAGGGTCTCGGCCGCGGTCGCGATCGTCTCCGAGAAGGTGCGCCAGCGCAGGTTCGGCTCGGTGCCGTCGAAGAGGACCAGGTCGCGGTCCGCCGAGGGGACGCGAGCGGCGACCAGCGTGTTGCGCGGCCACTCGATGCGGCGCGCCTGCCCGTCGCTGAGGACGATCGTCGGCCGCGTCGCCTGGAAGTCGAAGAACTCCTCCGGGTCGATCTCGGCGAGCGGCTCGGCGTCGAGCGCTTCAGCCACCGTCTCCAGCGCGGTCGAGGCGGAGGCGGCGGCGTCGTTCCAGCCGCGGAAGGCGCAGACGAGGACCGGGGAGCGCAGCTGCGGAACGTCTCCTTCCCATCTCAGCGAGTCCACTTCAGTGAGGTTAGATGACGAACGTCACGGTCGATGTGAATCCGGGTTCACTACGCTCGGCTCCGATGCTGGACCTGCGCGAGATCAGCAAGGCCTACCCGATCGGCGGCGAGATGGTCGAGGTGCTGCACGGGATCTCGCTGGAGATCCGGCCGGAAAAGCTGATCGCGATCGTCGGGCCGTCGGGCAGCGGCAAGAGCACCCTGCTCAACCTGATCGGCACCCTCGACACCCCCAGCAGCGGCCAGCTGCTCTTCGATGGGCGCGACGTCGGAAGCCTCAGCCAGAAGGCACGGGCCAGCTTCCGCGCCGCCAACCTCGGCTTCGTCTTCCAGTTCTTCAACCTGATGCCGGGCCTGACCGCGCGCCAGAACGTCGAGCTGGCGGCGGCGATCGGCGGCAAAGGGGGCCGGGCCTCGCGCGAGCGGGCCGCTGACCTGCTGGAGCAGGTCGGCCTCGGCCACCGCGTCGACGCGCCGGCGCGCAACCTCAGCGGCGGGCAGATGCAGCGGGTGGCGATCGCCCGGGCCCTGGTCAACGAGCCGCGCCTGATCCTCGCCGACGAGCCGACCGGCAACCTCGACCAGCGCAACGCGGGCCAGATCCTCGAGCTGCTGCGCGCGCAGGCGACGGGCGAACGAGCGGTGGTGATGGTCACCCACGACCACGAGCTGGCCGAGCTCTTCGCCGACGAGATCGTCTCCCTGGTCGACGGCCGCCTCGACGAGGTGGTCGAGGCCTCGGCCAACGGCGGTCGGCGCAGCCGGCTCGTCGCCGGCCTCTCCTCGCTGATCGGCAGATGAGCCGCGCCCGCTCGCAGGCGCGGCTGGCGGCGCTGCTGACCCGGCACCTGCTGCACGTGATGCGGGGCCAGCGCGCCCGGGTCGCGGTGCTCTGGGCGGCGCTGGCGCTGGCCCTCGGCATCGGCATCGGGCTGCTCGCCTTCACCACCAGCATCGAGGACTCCTTCCGCGAGCGAGGCGAGGCGATCGGCGGCGTCTCCGACGTCCAGGTCGAAGCGGTCGGCGTCTCCTCGCTGCCGCCGCATCTGAACGAGCGGCTGGAGCGGATCGAGGGAACGCGCTACGCGGTCCCGATGGCCCAGCAGCGGGTGACCCTGACGGCGGGGTCGGAGGAGACGGTGGTGACCGCGATTGGCGTCGACCGCTCCGCCCGGCGCCTGCGCGGCGCCGTCCAGCGCGACCTTGGCGTCCGCGAAGGGGACGCCCGGGCCGGGCTGACGCTGAGCACGGCGCTCGCCGGCGAGCTCGACGTGCGGCGCGGGGAGCGGCTGCGGATCTTCGCCTTCGAGCGGGCGCCGCGCCTACGCGTCGCCCGCGTGGTCGACGTCGACCCGGCGATCGATGACGTCATCACCCTCCCCCGCCGCCGGCTCGAGGCGCTGCGCGGCGCCCCCGGCCGGCCGACGGTCGTCTACGTCAAGCTCGACCCCCGCGCCTCGCTGGGGGACTGGGAGCGCCGCGCGGAGCGGCTGCTCCCCGACGGCGCCGGGGTGACGACGGCCGCGCGCAGCCAGCAGGAGCTGAGCCACGTGCTCGACTTCACCGTGCGGGCGCCGACCCTGGTCTTCGGCATGGTCGTGCTAGCGATTGCGGCGCTGCTGATCTACGTGCTGCAGCTGATGCGGATGCTCGAGCGCCAGGAGGACCTCGGCCTGCTGCGGGCGCTGGGCTCGCGGCGGCTGCCGCTGGTCCTCGCCGAGAGCGTCGTCCTCGTCCTCCTGCTGCTCGCCGCGATCCCGGCCGGGATCCTGATCGGGACGCCGATCGCGCACTACCTCGCCGCCCAGGTCCCGACCTACCTCACCGATGTCTTCGGCTTCAACATGCAGGTCGCGGTGCGCCCCGGGGTCGTCGTCATCGCCGCCGCCCTGGCCCTCGTCGTCGGCATCGCCGCGACCGTGGGCGCCCTGACCTCGGCGCGCGGCTCGATCGCCGAGCAGCTCGGGCGCTCGCCGCAGGCGGGCGCGACCGTCGTCTCGACGATCTCGGGACGGGCGGCGCTAGCGCTGCTCGGCGGCGGCGCCGTCTGCCTCGCGCTCAGCCTGCTGCTCAGCGAGGCCGGCCTCTTCCCCGTCGCCGTGGTGACGATCCTGATCGGCCTGGCGCTGGCGACGCCAGGGGTCGTCGGCTTGGTCGCCCTCGGCCTCGGCCGGCGCGGCGACGACGACTCGCAGGCGATCCTGGTCGCCCGCGGCGCGATCGAGGCCAACCCGCGGCGGGCGGCGCTCGCCGCGGCGATCATGGCGCTCGGGATCGCCGCCGTGATCCCGCCCCAGCTCAGCGAGAGCGCCTTGGTCGACCGGATCGGGCTGCTTACCGACTCGGTCCGGCCCGGCGCGATGGAGCTGCGCGCCGCCGACGATGCCTTCTCCAGCGTGCCGGTGACGAGCCGCTTCGCCCGCCAGGCCGTGCGCGGGGATGGGAGCGCCGCGCGGCCGACGACGTTCGCCTTCATCCCCTACGAAGGGCGCAAGATCGAGGTGCGGGCGACCGCGACGCAGAGCCGCGGCGGCCTCTTCCGCCCCGACGGCATCGGCCTGCCGCGACAGCTGCACAAGCTGCGCGCCAACCCGCAGGACATCCTCGTCTCGCGGGTGATGGCCGCCGGGCTCGGCACGGAGACCGGCGACACGATCGAGCTCGACACCCCGTCTGGCCCCGCGAAGCTGCGGGTGATGGGCGAGGTCGAGGACTTCGGCTGGCCCTCGGGCACGATCTACATGGACCTGGATCGCTACCGAGAGCTCTACCGGACCGGCGCCGTCAACGTGCTCGTCGCCGCCAACCGCTCCGAGATCGACCGGGGCGCCCTGAAACGGCTGGCGCCGCTGCACACGATCTCCGGCGCGGAGATCGCCGACGAGATCAACGGCCAGATGGACCAGAGCACCAAGGGGCTGGTCGCGATGCGGGTGCTGACCCTGCTCGCCGCGCTGGTCGCGGTCGGCGGCATCGTCACCACCTCGGTCTTCGCTCGGCGCCGCGAGTGGGCGGTCCTGCGGGCGATGGGCATGCGCGGCGGCGGGCTGTTTGCGGCGCTGGCCCTGGAGACGCTGCTGGTGATGGCGGTCGGCGGCTTCTGTGGGGCGATCGGCGGAGTCGTCTCCTTCGCCGGGCCCGGGGTCGGCTTCCTCGAGTCCCAGGGCTACGTGATCGACACGGGGATCCCGATCTTGACTGTCGTCGCGGTGACCGTGGGCGCGACCTCGATCGGCGCCCTGGCGGCGGCGCTGCCGGCCTGGCTGACCGCGCGGGCGCCACTCGCGAGTGCGCTTTCCTACGAGTAGGAACCGTGCCGCCGGACGAGTCGAAATCCGCCTTAGCGACCGCTCGCAGCCCACGCGGGGACGCGACCCGCAGGCGGCTGCTGGAGGCGGCCGTCGAGCTGCTCGAGGAGGGCGGTTACGCGGCGGCCTCCGTGGCCGCGATCGCCGAGCGCGGCGGCGTCGCCGCGGGCGCGCTCTACCGGCACTTCCCCTCCAAGGCGGAGCTGTTCGTCGAGGTGTTTCGCGATATGGCGGAGCAGGAGCTCGCCGCCCTCTACGAGGCCAGCACGGCGCCGGGCGGTACGGTCGAGAAGCTCGACGCGATCGTGCGCCAGTTCACGGGCGGCGTCCTGGCCCGGCCGCGGCTCGCCTGGGCGCTCGGCTACGAGCCGGTCGACCCGCTCGTCGACGCCGAGCGCCTCAGCTACCGGCAGACCTACCGCGAACGCCTGGCCGAACTGCTGCGGTTCGGGATCGCGAGCGGTGAGCTGCCCGAGCAGGACGCCGAGCTGACCGCGGCAGCGCTGATCGGAGCGATCAGCGAGGCTCTGGTCAACCCGCTCTCCCCGGTCGCCGGTGGCGACGTGCCGGTCGAGGACCTGGTCGACTCGATCTCGACCTTCTGCCGGCGGGCGATGGGGGTCCCCGACCGCTAGCCGGTCGACTGGTCCGGCGGCATCCGCAGCGCGCGGCGGACCAGCTGGAAGGCGACGAAGAGGGCGAGCGCCGCGAAGGAGAGCTCGAGCGCCCGCTGGGAGACCGAGTTGGCGATCACGACTCCGATCAGGACGCCGAGCGGCGAGAGGGCGGCGATCACCAGCCCGGCGCGGACGTTGACGTTGCCGTAGCCGCTCTGCCGCATCGCGCCGACGAGGGCGACGATCACGATCATCAGCAGCGAGGTCGACTCGGCCTCGACCTGGCTGAGGCCGAGGAAGATGGTCAGCGCGGGGACGAAGAGGACGCCGCCGCCGACGCCGACGAGGCCGCCGGCGAGACCGCCGGCGACGGCGAGCAGGATCGCGAGCAGCTCACTCATGGCAACCCTCCGCGCTCATCACATTTGGGTTCACAGGATCAGCTCGATCGCGATGCAGGTCAGGAGCGCGGCGAAGAGAAGCGAGACGGCGCGCTGCGAGATCCGCTGCTGGATCGCCGTCCCGAGCACGACGCCGCCAATCGCCGGGATCGAGAGCAGCAGGCCGGTCCCGACGTGGACGTTGCCGTAGATGCCGCCCTGGGCCAGCGCCCCGAGCAGGCCGATGAGGACGATCGCGGCGAGGCTGGTGCCGGTGGCGAGGCGCTCGCCGTAGCCGAACCAGAAGATCAGCAGCGGCACGATCACGGTGCCGCCGCCGACCCCGAAGAGGCCGCTGAAGACCCCCGCCAGGGTGCCGATGGCGGCGAGCTTGAGCAGCGGGCGAGAGGGCAGCTCGGAGTCCACCGTGGCGGCGATACTAGATGCCGTGGACCTGCTGGAGCCTCTGCGAGCCGAGCCGGAGCGAGCGGCGATCCTCACCGACGTCGACGGCACCCTGGCGCCGATCGTCGCCCGGCCGGAGCAGGCGGCGGTGCCAGTGGAGGCGCGCAAGGCGCTGGCGACGCTGAGCGAGCGCTACGGCTTGGTCGGGTGCATCTCGGGGCGCCGGGCGATGGAGGCTCGGCGTCTGGTCGGGGTCGAGGGGATCGCCTACTCCGGCAACCACGGCCTCGAGCTGCTGCTGCCCGGCGAGGAGGAGCCGCGGCTCGACCCGGCGCTGGAGCATCCCGACGCCGCCGCCTCGTTCCTGGCGCGGCTGGACGGCGAGGCGCTGGCGGTGGCCGGATTGCGGATCGAGGACAAGGGCCCGATCCAGGCGCTGCACTGGCGCGGCGTCGACGACGAGGCGAGCGCCGAGGCCCTGACGCAGGAGGTCGCCGAGCGCGCGCGCGAGGCGGGGCTCCATCCGCACTGGGGCCGCAAGGTGCTGGAGCTGCGGCCGCTGGCCGAGGTCGGCAAGGACCGCGCGGTGCGGACGCTGCTCACCCGTCTGCATTTACCCCCACATACGGGGGGTAAATGCAGACGCGTCGTGTATGCGGGGGACGACACGACCGACCTCGACGCCTTCCGCGGCCTGCGCGAGCTGCGGGTGGAGGGTGAGCTGCTGACGGCGCTATGCGTCGGCGTCGTCTCGCCCGAGGCGCCGGCCGAGCTGGCCGCCGAGTCCGACCTGACCGTCGAGGGGCCCGCCGGCTGGCTGGAGATCCTGCGCGACCTCGCGGAGCGGGCATGACCTACACCGACCTGCTGCGGGTCACGGTGCTCCTGGTCGCCGCCGAGGCGACCGCCCTCGCCGCGATCACCGCTCTCGCCGCGAGCAGCGACGACGACACCACGACCGTGCTCGTCGCCGCCGTCTGGTGGGGCGCGGCGCTGGCGATCGGTCTCTACCTGGGACGACCGCAGCGAGCCGCCGACGGCGTCCGCGACGCGCTCGCCGCGGCGCGCACCGCGACCAGCCTGCCGCCGGAGCCGGCGGGCCGGATCGCGATCGCCCGCCTCTGGCCGATCGGGGCCACCGCCCTCGCTGCCGGCGTGCTCGGTGTCTTCTTCCCTGGCGTCGCTGCGGTGGGGGCCGGCTACGCCCTGCTCGTCGCCCTCGCCTGGCGCACCCGCGAGGCCGCCGTGCTCGGGGTCGAGCAGCGCGACGGGGTCAAGTTCTACGTCGTCCCCAACTCGGCCCTGCAGCCGATTCAGCTGGTCCGCACGCCGGGGCTGCGAACATCCCGAGCGTGAAGCGCCCTCGCCGCGCGGGCGCGAGGGCTGTCTACTTCAACAGCTTCTTGAACTCGGTCCAGCCGCGCGTGTTGGCCACGTCGGCGGCGGTCAGCCAGGCACGGCGGGCGGTGGCGACGGCGTAGGCGATGTTGTCGAGCGTCTCGACGCCGTGGGCGTCGGTGTTGAGCACGATCGTCGCCCCTGCCTCCCGCGCGAGGCGGGCGTGGTGCTCGGAGAGGTCGCGGCGGTTGGGGTTGCCGTTGATCTCCAGCATCGTGCCGCTCTTCGCGGCCGCCTCAACCACCGCCTCGACGTCGATCCCGTAGGGCTCGCGACGGCCGATCAGCCGCCCGGTGAGGTGGCCGATGCAGTCGACGTGCGGGTTCTCGATCGCGGTCAGGACCCGCTCGGTCATCGCCGGCTCCCCAACCCCAAAAGAGGTGTGGACGCTGGCGAGGACCCAGTCGAGCGCCCCGAGCAGGTCGTCGGGGTAGTCGAGCGAGCCGTCGAGGCCGATGTTGACCTCTGAGCCGGCCAGGAGACGGAAGCCGCGCTTGCCCTTGTTCCAGGCGCGGATCTCCTCGATCCGCTCCCAGAGCCGCTCAGCGGTGACGTGGTTGCCGAAGCCGTGGCTGGCGGAATGGTCGGTGATCGCCAGGTAGGAGTAGCCGCGCTGGCGACCGGCCTCCGCCATCTCGCCGAGCGTGTTGCGGCCGTCGGAGAGCGTGGTGTGGGAGTGGAGGTCGCCGCGGAGGTTCTCGACCTCGATCAGATCCGGCAGCTTCCCCTCGCGCGCCGCCTTCAGCTCGCCCCTGCCCTCTCGCAGCTCGGGCTCGATGTAGGCGTAGCCGAGCCGCTCGTAGACCTGCTCCTCGCTCTCGCAGAGGGTGACGTCGCCGCTCTCGACGTCGGTGACGCCATGCTCGGAGACGGAGAGGCCGCGCGACACCGCGTCCTCTCGCAGCTGCACGTTGTGGGCCTGCGAGCCGGTGAAGTGCTGGAGCAGGTTGCCGAAGGCCTCGGGGGCGACGATCCGCAGGTCGACCGAGACGCCGTTGTGGGTCTGGGCGCGAACGCCTTTCGACCCCGGTTTCCCCGCCGCGGCGATCAGCGGGTGGCCGGCCAGGTGCTCGGCGAGCGCCGCCGGCTCCTCCGCCGTCGCGATCAGGTCGATGTCCTTGCAGGTCTCGGCCCAGCGCCGGGCCGAACCGGCGACCTCGACCCGGTTGGCCGCCGGGTGCTCGCGCAGCGCCTCGGCCAGCTCCTCGGCGATCGGCCGCACCTTGGAGAGCAGCAGCCGGCCCGGGCCCTCGCCCGGCTCGCCGAGCTGCTCCAGCCGCGCCAGCACGTTCTCCTCGACCTTCGCCCCGAGTCCCTTCACCCCGCGGATCCGTTTCTCCTCCGCCGCCACCTTCAGGTCCTCCAGCGAGACCACCCCGAGCTCGTCGAAGAGCCGCCGCGCGGTCTTCGCCCCCAGGCCGGGCACCCGGGTCACCTGGATCAGCGTCGGCGGGAACTTCGCCTTCAGCTTCGCCGCGGCCGGGATCTCGCCGGTCGCGATCAGGGCGTCGATCTTCTCGGCCAGCGTCTTGCCGACGCCGGGGATCTCGGTGGCGCGCCCCTCGCCGGCCAGCTCGGCGACCGAGACCGGACTCTCGCGGATCGCCTTCGCCGCCGTGCCGTAGGCGAGCACCCTGTATTTGACCGCGCCGTCGAGCTCGTAGAGGACGCCGAGCTCGTCGAGGGCGGCGGCTATCTCGGCGTTGGTCACACCGGGGAGTTAAGCCGAATAGCATCGTCCGGGTGCCCGGCGCCTGGTTGGTCCTCCCCACCTACAACGAGGCTGAGAACATCGAGCCGTTCGTCGCGGCCGTGCGCGCCAAGCTGCCCACCGGCGCCCGGGTCCTGATCGTCGACGACAACTCTCCCGACGGGACCGGCCGGATCGCCGACCGGCTCGCCGCCGAGCACGAGGGGGTCGAGGTCCTGCACCGACCGCGCAAGGAGGGCCTCGGGCCCGCCTACATCGCCGGCTTCCGCCGTGCCCTCGCCGGGGGCGCCGAGCTGGTGCTGGAGATGGACTCCGATTTCTCGCACGACCCGGCCTACCTGCCGCGCCTGCTGGAGGCGGCCCGCTGCGCCGACCTCGTGCTCGGCTCGCGCTACGTGGAGGGCGGTGGGGTGAGCGAATGGGGGGCGCTGCGGCGGGCGATCAGCCGTGGCGGCAGCGCCTACGCGCGGCTGACGCTTGGGATCGGCGTGCACGACGTGACCGGCGGCTTCAAGTGCTTCCGGCGCGAGGTGCTGGAGGCGATCGACCTCGACTCGATCGAGGCCCGTGGCTACGCCTTCCAGGTCGAGATGACCTACCGCGCCCTGCAGCGGGGCTTCGAGGTCGTCGAGGTGCCGATCGTCTTCCGCGACCGCCGCGCCGGCGACTCCAAGATGGACCGCTCGATCGTCCTCGAGGCGGTCTGGCGGGTTCCTCTTCTACGCTTCAGGGGTAGGGACGCCGGGAGGCGTGAGCCGGGGGCCGAGAGCCCTCGCTATACTTTCTGAAGTATTGAGACTGAGACAGCGACGAGCGGGAGACCGATTCCAGTGACAGGCAAGCTCACCGACGTGACAGACGCCACCTTCAAGTCCGACGTCCTGGAGGCCGACGGCCCCGTGCTGGTCGACTTCTGGGCGCCCTGGTGCGGCCCCTGCCGCGTCGTCCACCCGGTCCTCGAGGAGATCGACGCCGAGCGCGAGGATCTCACCATCCTCAGCCTCAACGTCGACGAGAACCAGCAGACCGCCGCTCAGTACGAAGTGCTCTCGATCCCGACCCTGCTCCTCTTCAAGGACGGGGCGCTCGCGAAGAAAATCGTCGGGGCGATGCCCAAGCGCCGCCTCGAGGCCGAGCTGGAGCCGGCGCTCGCCTAGAGCGCCGGAGCAGACCGGGACAGCACCGCGATGCCCTTCGTCCACGTCCACTGGTTCGAGGGGCGGAGCGACGAGCAGAAGGCGGAGATCGCGAAACGGATCGAAGCGGCCCTGGTAGAGGTCGCCGGCGCCGCCCCGGAGCACTGCTGGGTGAAGTTCTCCGATTCGCCCAAAACCGACTTCATCATCGGCGAGCCGGCCGAGGACTGAGCCTTCCGCTGTTCCTTTGCCCTAAATAACGAGGCAAAGGAACAGCGGAACGGAAATCGAGGAGGTCATTGGCGGAGTCGGCGGGCGAGGTCTGCCATCGTCGCCTCAGGACGGTGCGCCAGGTCATCCCATTTGAGACGCAGGACCGCGAAACCCGCGGCTTCGAGAAGCCGGTCCCGGCGAGCGTCGCGAGCTTCGGCCTCTGGGTTGTCGTGGTACCTGCTCCCGTCCGTTTCGACGACGAGGCGCTGGCGAGGCCAGAGGAAATCGACCTCTAGCGCCTCGGCGCCAACTTCTAGCTTTACGTTGCATTGCGGAACGGGGATGGCGTGCAGGGTCAGGGTTGAAAGCAGCTTTGCCTCCATCACGCTGCGCACCTTGATCGCGGGCTCGTAGCGACGCCACCCTTCGAGAATGCCGCGCAAGGCGCGGCTTCCCTTGCGGCGTGGACCAGCGAGGATCGCGTCGATCTCAGGGACGTTGAGCATCCGTTGGACCGCGGCCTGCTCGATCGTCCTGCGCAGCGCCGGCTCGCCAACGATGCTCGCGAGGTCGACGATCGTGCGGGAGGGGCTCGTGCAGGGGACGGCTTCGTGCGTGCAGACATCGCGGGGGAGCGGCGGCGGGGTGAAGCGGCGACGGACACCGGGAATCTTTCGCCCTGCCTGGATCGGGGCGATCACGTCAATCGGGCGGGGCCGCCGATCCCAGATGCCGAAAAGGGCAGCCGCCGTGCCATGCGAGACAACACTCCCCCAACCGCAGGCAAGAACCGCAGCGAGCATCCGCCCCCGGTCCCCGATGGCCGCGTGGCCGAGACCGAACACACCACGGAAGATCGGATGCAATCTGCCGGTGGCGATCGCGTGATCGATCTCGATCTCGCTCATGCCCAGATGGCGCAGTTGCTCTCGCGACACCACTCCGTGCTGCCGGCCGGCGAGGTCGGCGGCGCCCCACCAACCCCGTGCTCCGCTGTTCCTTTGCCTCGCTATGTAGGGCTAAGGCACAGCGGAACGAAATCACTCCCCTCAGGCGCGGGTGACCGCGATTTGCAGGTCGCGGCCGTCGACGCGGACCGGCGCTCCGTCCGGCGCGTCGTAGGCGACCGCGGTTGCGAGGACCTCGCCGGCGACGTAGGGCTCGTGGGCGCGGGCGGCGGCGAGTAGCTCCTCATCGCCGCCGAGGGTGAGCTCGATCCGGTCGGAGATGTCGAGGCCGGCCTCTTTGCGGGCGTTCTGGACGGCGTGAACGATCTCGCGGGCGAGGCCCTCCTGGCGCAGCTCGTCGTCGAGCTCGAGCTGGAGGGCGACCGCGTGCCCCGCCTCCGCCTCGACCTCATAGCCCTCCAGCGGTTGCAGGGCGAGGGTGAGCTCGTCGGCGCCGAGGACGTGCTCGTCGCCGTCGACGTTGATCCCGATCTCGCCGCCGTCGCCCATCACCGTGGCGACGTGGGCCGGGTCGAGCGCCCCGACCGCGGCCGCCACCTGGGGCATCCGCTTGCCGAAGCGGGGGCCGAGCGAGCGGTAGTTGGGCTTGACCTCGTAGCTGACCAGCTCCGACTCGTCGCTGACGAAGTCGAGCTCCTTGACGTTGAGCTCGGCGGTGACCAGCGCGGCGCGGGCGGAGATCGCCTCGCGCTCGGCCTCGCTGGCGACGATCACGGCGCGGCGCAGCGGCTGGCGCATCTTCACCTTGGCCTGGGCGCGGGCGGCGCGGCCGAGCTCGACCGTGAGGCGCACCGCCTCCATCGCCGCCTCCAGCTCGGGGTCGGCGAGCGCCGAGTCGGGCTCGGGGAAGTCGCGCAGGTGGACCGAGTCGGGCAGCGCGCCCAGCTCCTCGCCCTCGCCCCCGGCGAGGTTGAGGTGGATCTCGTCGGCGAGGAAGGGAGTGAACGGCGCCAGCAGGGCCGCGACCTCGAGCAGGCAGTGGCGCAGCGTCGCGAAGGCGGCCCGATCGCCCTCCCAGAAGCGGCGGCGAGAGAGGCGCACGTACCAGTTGGAGAGCTGCTCGACGTAGTCGGCGATCGCCCGCCCGGCGGTCGTGCAGTCGAACTCGTCCATGCGCTCGCGCACGGTCTCGACCGTGGCCTGCAGGTGCGACAGAGCCCAGCGGTCGAGGTCATCGGTGGGCTCCGGCGCCCCGGCGAAATCGCCAGGACCGAGGCTCTCGGCGTTCGCGTAGAGGACCCAGAACGAGTACGTGTTCCACAGGGTGAGCAGGAACTGGCGCACCGATTCGCCCACCGTGTCTACCGAGAAGCGGAACCCCGCCCAGGGCTGCTGCGAGGTCAGGTAGTACCAGCGAAAGGCGTCGGCGCCGTGGGCGGAGATCACGTCCCAGGGCTCGACCACGTTGCCCTTGCTCTTCGACATCTTCTGGCCCTCGGAGTCGAGGATCAGCCCGAGGCAGACGCAGTTGCGATAGCTCGTCGTGTCGAAGAGTAGGGTCGACTCGGCGAGCAGGGTGTAGAACCAGCCGCGGGTCTGGTCGAGCCCCTCGCAGATGAAATCGGCGGGGAAGCGCTCCTCGAACAGCTCCTCGTTCTCGAACGGGTAGTGGAACTGGGCGAAGGGCATCGCGCCGCTGTCGTACCAGG
>Ga0058689_10000182_pt1 | contig 17105 bp, 18 predicted proteins | sample AgamicAsMarz_FD_57362 | JGI IMG/M metagenome (GOLD analysis project Ga0058689, IMG submission 57362) | Agave microbial communities from Guanajuato, Mexico - As.Ma.rz | ecosystem: Host-associated > Plants > Phyllosphere > Phylloplane/Leaf | place: Guanajuato, Mexico | collected 2012-06-04
CGCGGCGTAACGCCGACCGAAGCAGGCAAAATTTTGTACACCCACGCCCGCACCATCCTTCGCCAGTGCGAACAGGCGCAGCTGGCGGTGAACAACGTGGGGCAGACGCTGAGCGGGCATGTCTCCATCGGCCTGGCGCCGGGAACGGCAGCATCGTCTATTACCATGCCGCTGCTGCAGGCGGTGCGCGCCGAGCTGCCGGAAGTGCTGGTGTATCTGCATGAGAACAGCGGCTCCGTGCTGAATGACAAATTGCTCAGCGGGCAACTCGATATGGCGGTCCTTTACGACCGCTCCCCGGTTGCCGGGATCACCAGCCAGCCGCTGCTGAAAGAAGATCTCTATCTGGTCGGCACGCGAGATTGTCCGGGCCAGAGCGTTGACCTCACCGCCGTAGCGGAGATGAACCTTTTCCTGCCGCGTGATTACAGCGCCGTGCGCGTGCGCGTGGATGAAGCATTCTCCCTGCGCCGCCTGACGGCCAAAATCATTGGTGAAATCGACTCCATCTCTACGCTGACGGCGGCTATCGCCAGCGGAATGGGCGTTACCGTGCTGCCTGAATCCGCCGCACGCTCGCTGTGCAGCGCAGCAAACGGCTGGATGGCCCGCATCACGACGCCGTCAATGAGCCTGCCGCTCTCGCTTAACATGTCTGCACGCGGGTCGCTGTCGCCTCAGGCACAGGCCGTAAAAGAGATTCTGATGTCTCTGGTGAGCAAGCCGTCGCTGGAAAACCGCGAGCTGCTGCTCGTAAGTTGATATTCCATAAAAGCATAAGATGCTGGTTTTTATTATTTGTTCTACAGCTCTGCTGACTCTAACAATAGAGACATATCAGATGCGCCGGAGTGAATCGTGAATTTCCAGCAACTTAAAATTATCCGTGAGGCGGCCAGGCGGGACTACAACCTGACCGAAGTCGCCAACATGCTTTATACCTCCCAGTCGGGCGTCAGCCGCCATATCCGCGAGCTGGAAGAAGAGTTGGGCATTGAGATTTTCATCCGTCGCGGCAAGCGCCTGCTTGGCATGACGGAGCCGGGCAAAGCGCTGCTGACCATCGCTGAGCGGATCCTCAACGAGGCCAGTAACGTTCGTCGTCTGGCGGATCTCTTTACCAATGATGCTTCAGGCGTGCTGACCATCGCCACCACCCATACCCAGGCGCGCTATAGCCTGCCGCCGGTGATCAAAGCATTTCGCGAACTGTTCCCGGAAGTGCGTCTGGAGCTCATCCAGGGGACGCCGCAGGAAATTGAGGTGCTGCTGCAAAACGGTGGGGCAGATATCGGTATCGCCAGCGAGCGCCTGAGCAACGACCCCCTGCTGGTGGCGTTCCCGTGGTTCCGCTGGCACCACAGCTTGCTCCTTCCTGTCGATCACCCGCTGAATCAGGTCTCTCCTCTGACGCTGGAAGAGATCGTCAAATGGCCGCTGATTACCTATCGGCAGGGCATTACCGGGCGTTCACGCATCGACGAAGCGTTCAACCGCAAAGGGCTCACGCCCGATATCGTGCTGAGCGCGCAGGACTCCGATGTGATCAAAACGTACGTTGAGCTAGGGCTGGGTATTGGCCTCGTCGCCGAGCAGTCCGGCGGCGAGCGCGAGGTGGGCGATCTCGTCCGGCTCGATACCCGACACCTGTTCGATGCCAATACCGTATGGCTGGGCTTAAAGCGCGGTCAGCTGCAGCGCAATTACGTGTGGCGTTTTATCGAGCTATGCAACGCGGGGCTCTCAGTCGATGAAATCAAGCGTCAGGTGATGGAGCCGGAAGAAGTGGCGATTGATTATCAGATTTAACCGCGGCGGTGTGCCGGGCGGCGGCTTCGCCTGACGCGGCCTGCGTATCGGATTATGGGTGACCGTTAAGCGAAGTACCCCCGATTGATTTCTCCGAAAGCAAAAAAGCAAAAAGCCCGCTCAGTTTCCTGAGCAGGCTTCTTAAATATGGCTCCTCTGACTGGGATCGCCTTAGCCATTAACTGGCTGAAGAATAAGCTAAACCTAAAAGTTAGGGTTGTCAAGACCACCAGAATGACCACCTTTTTTGCATGCTGAGCAGGCATGGGGCTCCACAATAAACGTCTAATGTCCATTAAAGAACATAAAACGTTTACGCCTGTCACCGAATAACACATAGGCTGACATTCATCTGCTGGTGGAAAGTTGTCTATTAACCAGTTGCACGGTTTTTCAATACACAAAAATGCCAGCGGTTTCCGTTACTTTGAAATTCGCTGATACTGAGCGGGTGGATATCATTACACTCAAATGACTGAGGTAGTGTGCCGAGAACGTCGACGATCATGACGCGGATTACGGCTGCGGGTACAACTGCACAGTGAAGACCTGGAATATCAACACGTTGCGCCAGCCATGCGGCGCAGAGTGCTAATAACTGAACGCGTGACTCGCCGTCTGGTGGCGCAGCGCCCCCAAGCCAGGCGTGGAACGCTTCGGCATCCTGCGTCATCACCTCGCGTAAGGGCCGACCGGCCCAGAGGCCGTAGTCGGTGGTCGGACCGTTGCGCTCGATGTACTGCGTCGGCTCAGGCGTTCGGATGCCGCAAAACGCCCGCTAGCGAAATTCTGGATAATTTCGGCTTCTTGCGGACTTTCGACTTGGCTTGATGTGTATCCAAAGGCTACACTTGGAGCCATGAATGAAAAAGATGCAGGAATGCGAATCCGCGTCGAGCGGGAGCTTCGCGATGAATTTCTAAAGATATGCCGCGAGCAGGATCGTCCCGCCGCGCAGGTCATTCGTGAGTTCATGCGGGAATACATAGCGGCGAAGAAATCAAATAATGCTGGTCAGACCGAGAATGCCAGCGGCAGACCAGTTGCTCCAGAGGGCCTAGGATGAAGGATGAATGCCGTAAAGAAAGCCATTCTTGGCGAACAAGCTTACGTTTGCATTCATTAAAGCGTTTAGAGTGAAAGAAGCAACATATGAAAAATGAGAATATAGTCCAGAAAATTTGGAACCTTTGCCACATACTTCGTGGTGATGGGATCAGCTATCACCAATACGTGTCTGAATTAACGTATCTCCTTTTCCTCAAAATTGCAGAAGAGAATGGTGTTGAACGTCTTCTGCCATCTGGCAACCGCTGGAAAGACCTCCTGAGTCATCCTAAGGATGGCTTGCTGGGCTTCTATCAGGAGATGCTGACCCACCTTGGTACTAGCGCAGAAAGTGAAACGATCCAGGCAATATACGCCTTTCCCACTACGGTGTTTTCGCACGACGAGAACCTTCACGCCGTAGTAGATGGCATCGCCAAAATTGATTGGCATGATCTCTCGAGTGATAGATTTGGACACATCTACGAGGGGCTGATCGAAAAAAGCTCACAGGATGTGCGTTCTGGAGCAGGTCAATATTTTACTCCAAGAGCACTGGTTAATTCCATAGTGCGAGCCATGAAACCAAAATTGGGTGAGATAATTCAGGACCCAGCGGTTGGAAGTGGCGGATTTCTAATTGCAGCGGACCAATATATTCATTCCGAAAATACAAAACAGGCATACGCGAAAACGCCCCCAAAATATCAAGGCGTTGAAATTGAAAAAAATACCCGTCGAATTTGTTTGATGAATACGTTTCTTAATGGCCTCGATGCCGAGGTCATATACGGCGATGCACTGACGGATGATGCAAATGGGCTCCAGCCCGCCGATCTTATTCTTGCCAACCCACCATTTGGGAGCAAGGCCGGTAGCAAAAGATCGCTCCGCGCTGATCTCCCTTACCATAACGCAAACAAGCAATTGGCTTTCCTTCAGCACATCTATCTTGGCCTAAAGCCGGGGGGGCGCGCAGCGGTCGTTCTGCCGGACAATGTCCTGTTCGATGATGGTGTTGGTAGATTGGTTCGACGCGAACTAATGGACAAATGCGATCTGCACACGGTTCTTAGGCTCCCAACAGGAATTTTCACAAGCGCCGGCGTTAAGACAAATGTTCTGTTTTTTAGCCGTGGCAGTAAGAAAAAAGATAACACGAGGTCTGTCTGGTTTTATGATTTGCGCACAAACATGCCAGTATTCGGAAAGACCACACCGTTGCTCGACGAGCACTTCGCCGAATTTGAGAGTTGTTTCGGAAATGACCCGCACGGCAAATCAACGCGCGAGGATCAAGGCGAAACGGGTCGGTTCCGTTGCTTTTCACGGCAAGAGATTGCTGATCGGCAAGATGGTCTGGCTATTTCTTGGCTCCGCGATGAAAGCGGAGACGCTCAGGATGCGGCGGAAACTCCAGAAGATATTGCCGCTCTGATCCTCTCTCATCTTCAATCGGCAATGAATGAAATTGAAGCCGTAGTCGGAGAGCTCATTGAGCCTTCTGAGGTTAACGAATGACAATAAGGGAAGAATTTACGCGAATAATCCAGTTGGTTTTGGCGGTTGGAACAGACAGATTCGAGAGCGAAGGGATCAAAACAGAGCAGCTACGACTGGTAAAAAGCCCGTGCCACGAAATGGGAGGTGGGCATGGGTGATTTGCCGAAAGGGTGGGCACAAGTTGCATTCAAAGATGTTGTGGAGGTGAATCCGCGCAGGTCTTTTGACTTGGAGCCTGATGACATGGTGACTTTCGTTCCTATGGCAGCTGTCAGCGAAATTTCCGGAGCCATTGTTGATGATGTTTCGCGCCCGCTACGTGACGTCGCCAAAGGGTTTACGCAATTTTCTGAAGGGGATGTCATCTTCGCGAAGATTACACCATCGATGGAAAATGGAAAATCTGCTGTCGCCACAGGGCTTGTAAACGGCATTGGTTTCGGTTCAACCGAGTTCCACGTATTGCGCAGCTATGGCGGAGTTATTCCAGAGTATATTTGGTATTTCATCCGACAAATATCATTTCGTGACGACGCTCGAAAAGTAATGACAGGTGCTGTTGGCCAACAGCGTGTGCCTGCAGCGTATTTGAAAGAACATCTTCTCCCGCTGCCGCCCCTTACTGAACAAAAACGGATCGTTGCCAAACTTGACAATCTGACCTCCCGCACAGCCTCCGCTCGCGATGCACTCGATCATATCCCAGCATTGATTGAAAAATTCAGGACGCGTATTTTGGCTCTCTCTTTTAACGGCGGATTGATCGGAAAGATGGAGAGCGAAACGACCCTACCCGAAAGCCGATGCTGGAATTTACCAGCAGACTGGCGCTGGGTAAGATTTGAGGAGGTTGCTACCGTTGCCGCCAATTTGGTTCGCCCGGATAGCATTCTTGCTCTGCCGCATATTGCACCTAACAACATCCAAAGCGGCACGGCGAAGCTTCTGTCATATCAGACGATTGGAGAGGACGGCGTCACAAGCGCCAAACAACGATTTTATCCGGGGCAGATTTTATATTCAAAAATTCGACCTTATCTCCGAAAAGCGGTACTTGTCGACTTTGACGGCGCTTGCAGCGCAGACATGTACCCAATAAATGTTGGTTCACAATTAGAAGCAAAATTTTTGCTTTATTGGCTTGTTAGCGAGGATTTCGCGCAGTTCTCTGCCTTGCGTGAAGGACGTACTGTATTACCAAAAATCAATAAAAAAGAGCTCAACAGCACGCCGTTGCCGTTACCACCAAAAGAGCAACAGGCAGAAATTGTCCGTCGGATTGAAATCGCTTTTGCTTGGCTCGACCGTGTATCTGACGAATACACTGCAGCATCAAATCAGCTTCCTAGACTTGACGCGTCTATTCTTCAAACAGCATTCAGGGGAGAGCTTGTTTCACAAAATTTGAATGATGAGCCCGCCTCAATCCTGATCGAGAGGATAAAGACAGAAAGCGCAGCAATAAAGGAAAAAACAAGCTCAGGACGTAAGGCGGCAGCGCGTCCCCACAAGCCAATTAAAAAAGGGGCAAAGATGGCGAATTTGATTGAGGTTATGAAATCCAAAGAAGGTTGGGTTTCCGCTAGTCACGCAGCGCAAGCGTTGGGCATTGGCGATGGCGCGACATCTGATGCGGTTGAGGAGTTCTACAACGAACTGCGGATACACCTGCAAAATGGTGACCTTGAGGTCGAGCGCCGGGGAAATGAAGACTGGTTGAGGCTAATGCCGATCAGTGAGGAGTGATCATGCGTATCGATTGGCTATGGATTGGCGAATATAAAAACCTGAAAAACCTGACGATTGACTTCGCTCAGGGGCATCTGATTACTGTATTGATTGGCAGAAACGGGACTGGCAAGTCGAATGTTCTGGAGGCAGCTACAGTTCTTTTCCGGGACCTGATCATGGGTGAGGATGGGAAGGGGAACAAAAACAAACCGTCCTTTGCTTATCGAATTTGCTATCAGATCAAGGACAAATGGGTTCGCATCGATGCAGATCCAGCGGGCAAGGAAGCATATCGCATTAAGCTCGCGACCTATAATCCCGATGCTAAATCTCTGCCTGCTGCCCTCAGCTTTGAGGAATCCCCCGGCGAAGCCTTGGCTCTTTCCAAGCTGCGAAATCCAGATGACAGCTATCTGCCGAAGTTTGTATTTGGCTATTATTCGGGCCAAAGCGAAAGAATGGAAGAGGTTTTTCTAAAATATCTCGAACGGTACGATAGAGACCTGCGGGCTGGAAAAAATCCTGGCTTGAAGCGCCTGTTCTATGCGCTTCCAGTTCATAGCAATTTTGTTTTGCTGTCTTTTATAGTGAATAACGCCGAGTTGACAGACAAGTTTTTGCAGGAACAGCTCGGCCTTGAAGAGGGGGGAATCGAATCCGTTCTCTTTGTTCTTAGACAGCCATCATGGACATCCAATGACGGCGACCCACGCTTCTGGAATGCACGTGGCGTCGTATCCGATTTCTTGGCGACACTTTACGATATATCTCTTGCGCCATTGCGGATCACTCGCAAAGAAAAGGTCAGTCTATGGAACTCGCGAACACTGGAATTCTTATATCTTTTCGTGAAAGACCTTGGCGCACTGCGCAAGCTGGCAGCGGGAAAGAGCACCGCCCAGTTCTTTCAAGATTTGGAAAGTACCTATGTTTCTGAGTTAATCGACGAGGTACGAATCAGAGTCAAGCTGCGGAAAAATGATGGGTCTGTTACATTCCGTGAACTGAGCGAAGGCGAACAACAACTTCTAACTGTACTAGGCTTGCTTCGTTTCACAGCGGAAGAGGAAAGCCTGTTTCTGCTAGACGAGCCTGATACACATTTGAACCCGAGATGGAGCGTCGAATATCTTCAGCATATCCGCAATTTCTTGAATGTGAATGGGACAGAAAAGCAGAGTAGTCACGTTCTTCTGGCTACGCACAATCCAGTTGCCGTAGCGGAGCTTGAGAAAGAACAAGTTCAAATCCTTACGCGTGATAAGGAAACGCAAGCGATCTCGGCTGCGGAGCCAGACACGCACCCGCGTGGAATGGGCTATGCGGGTGTGATGACCAGTGAAATGTTTGGACTGAGTGCGGCCCTAGACACCCATACCCAAGATCTGCTTGCGAGGAAGCGCCATCTCAGCGGACAGGATGTGCTAAGTGAAGATGACAGGAAAAAGCTGAAGGAAATCAACGAAGAACTCCAAACTTATGGGTTCCGCTATGAGGTGCGCGATCCCGAACTTAAAGAGGCATTGCGAAGACTGGATCAGGAGGCGATGCCAGTAAGTGAAAGGGAGGAGCTGCCTGGCGAGGCTGAGAAAGCTCGCCGTCTAGTTCAGAATGCCTTGAATAAGAGGGGGGATTGATACGTGCGCTATATTAATCTGGACCAGTTGGAGTTACCTGATGGCTGGCAGGTGCGTGCAGACGCCGCTATCGCAGATGAGTCTGGAAAAATTAAAGATCACTCAGATGTTTGGCGCGACCTAAAGCGACCATTAATGAAGCTTTCGCATGACAAATGTTATTATTGCGAGATTGTGCAGGAACGGTCTGATGGAGCAGTAGATCACTTCCGTCCAAAGAGCAAATATCCGTGGTCAGCTTTCAGCCCTTCCAATTATAGATTTGCATGTACATTCTGCAACAGTGTGCGGTCGGATAAAGAAAGTGAGAAGACAGGTGGGAAAGGCGACAATTTTCCCCTCCTCGATGAGACTAAGCGGGCAACTTGCTGTGCAGGTGAGGCAAATGAGGGGCCAATTCTTTTGGACCCGTGCAAACCAGACGAACCCGGTCTTGTAGATTTTGATGAGACTGGAAGGCCTATACCGACATATTCGGAGGAGAAACATGCCGGTCGCAATAGGCGAGCAGCTGAATCAATCAGGCTTTACCACTTGGATCACTCTGATCTTGTTGACAAACGCAAGACGCTCGCTATTTCAATAAAGCGAAAGATTGATGCCGCCGATAGGTTATTTCCGCAAACGGAATCTGGAAATGTGGATATCGATAACTCGTTTTCAGAACATGTGCGTGCTCTTGCGGATTATATTTCCGAGGGTGCGGAGTTGTCGGCCTTTGCACGAAGAATTGTGGCCGGTCACCGAGATGTTTTGTGGGTTGAGAATTTGCTTCGCTCGGCCTGAAAATGATCTGCTATCTCAGCATAGACGTTTGTTACGCTTCGCTACGCATTTCATGGGGCGATTGGCACCAATTCGGTTCTGAAAAATTTAATAATGCTAAGTTGTCTCACAATAATGAGCGATCTCTTAGGTTATTGATTTTCATCACCACCCTCGACCGACTGCTCCAGTATTTTCCGATAGCCCTCGCGTGATAACTATTGTGCTCGTTCGATATGGCTTTGCCAGCAACGATCGGTCCGAAGTTCCTCCGCCGCTGGATCGCGATGCAGCACGATCTGCGCCACTTCTCGCCAGTCCATGTTTACCTCCGGGGAATGGGTTGACAGTTTCCATGAAGTGGTGAGCTTTTTTCAACAATTGCCACATTGAACGGCACTGATGATTGCGCGTTATCGTATCGTGAAGCGCCTGCCATTGCATATGGCGGACCGCTTAAAGAGCTTAATTCTGTTCACTGCGAAACCATTTCGTAGAAGCGCGGAGAATAAAACAATTAGGATGTTGATGGGCAGAGGAAGACATATGTTTCAGCTGCCCAATAGCATTTTTTAATATAATTAAACGTGCTATTCGTTAGAGGAAATTCATAATCTCTTCTGACAGCGCCGCAAAAAACGCCCCTCCGACACCTTATCCACAAATGGACGCAACATCATTGCAACCTTCAGCGCTTCAACTTCATTGATATGGCAATCGCCGTCGCGAAATAGCGCCATCATGCCCCGGAGCAGATAGTCATACAGTGACGAATTATTTTCATAAACCGTACTTTCCTTACGATATTGTTGTAGTGTTGTTACCACGGACTCACGGTCTTCCTGTGAAGCGCCTACACTACTTCGAATATAGCCCCAGTAGTTGACGGTAGTCTTGTTTAACAAAAAGAGAAAGGCTTCGCAGAACTTTTCAAACTCAGTTGCTCGGAAGTACACCCGGCGAGTGTAGATATTAAAAAAATCTTGTAGTTCAGTCAGCAACGCCAGCAGACTTTCTTTGCTGTCTACCTGTTCAACAGAGATATTATTTTCCGGTTGGTAGTTGGAATAAATATCATCGGATGTACAGGAAATATGGCGGGGTGCACGAAATGGCAGTCGTTGCCAGCCTCTGCGTTCTGGAAAGTAATTGGCACAGTACCAGCTATCTGCCGCAGGGATTAATTTCTCCATCAGCCAGCGATATGTCGTCAACGCATCCCAGTAATTACGAGGCCCGATGGCGTCCTCTTCCATATTATCGATATCGTAGCGACTGGGAGGTTGCCAGATTAGTGCCACGCGATGGTTAGTAAGGCGATTAAAATTAGGGTCGCGGCTGGCTAATAGTGTGACATGATGCCCTTCGTTCATTACTTCATCTTTATGGCGGGTAAAGACCATAATGCGCTCACGGGCAGGATTAAATATCGACCACTCGCCTTCGGTATCCAGATAATCATGATGTTGACAAAAGGTGCTGATGCGACCCCATAGCCAGTAAGGAATGGTAATGAGATGAATATTATCACCGAGTGGTGTACTGTTCGAGAAATCAACGGTGCGACAAATCCGGTCAATTTCTTCCATGCGCTGTTTATAGCACCTCCAGAACTTATCAAAAGCATCACATAGGGAGCGGGTTTCATTTAGGGTTAGTGCAAGGCGGCAGTTACCGATATCGCAATAATAATTTTCGCCATGATGTTCTTTTAAAACCCACGGTCTGACTCCCGCCTCCGGTGGACTACCGGCCCCTTCGAAGGCCGAATTTAGCAGGTCATTCTGACTCATCGTCAGCAAAACATGGCTATAGCGGCCATTACGGAAATCAATAAAACAGGAGAGGGGGTTCCCTTTCAGATTAGGTAAAAATGCCTGAATAAACACATGATCGTTCTGAAGTGTATAGGTATCACCAGTCATGTGTTCATATGGATGCGTGTAATTTCGCCAGGCAGAAGATTCGTTATAGTCCCACACGCCATAGTTTTTGATATTTAACAGTGCTCGCTCGCCATAAAAAAGAGACACCCAGCTCTCGTGACAAAATCGATACAACAGATCTGGACAATACAGATTTTTCAGCCAGTCGTGGATCAATTCCGTATCAAGAAGACGATGTACTATATTCAGTTCCTTAAAGATGGCCTCTTGTTTTTTGTATTCCGCTATTAATTTTGCTGACGCTTTCTCACTGAGGAAAATGTAAAACTCATTGATATTCACCTGCCATTTTTCCCGATGTACATTAAAACGCTTGACAGTGGGAATATAATGACTTTTTGTGAATTTTTTACAACGTTTCACTTCGTATAACGAATAAACGTCCTGATTGCCGTGCTGGCGATGCGTAAAAATATCCGCTCCAAATTGTGACTGGCCGGAAATGCCAATCGTCATGGCATCAACTATCTCGCCGTCTTCGATTTTCAACCGTTTTTTGATGAGCTCACAACAAAATAGCTCAAACGTTTTCTGTTCCATAAGCTCCAGTGGTAAATAAGCATCTGCTTTTCCTACTGGTGGCCCCAGCTTTACAATCTGTTGTTCTGTAATATTCAACGGACTCCCTCCGAAAAATTGGTGAAGATGATACTTTAGCGACCAATGCTTATATTTATAACAATCTGCGATCTGTATTTCACCACTTCCTATTGCTGTTTTTGACCGAAAGCGGTATCTTTTACCCGTACCTGCAAAATCAGGTGCCGGGATTGGAACCCTGAGGAATGTTACAGGCGACATACGACGCGCCCCGCGTCTTTTTTTACGTCGTGCGCTCGGTTATACCTCAATGGTGGGCTGGGCGGGGGCACCGCAAGGTGCGCCGGTTGCCTGTAACGCCGGTAGTTCCAACCCCGTTCAGTCCACCACCATGAGATTGGAACCTCGGGTGGTGGGTTTTAAACCCGTTACAGGAGGCTGCAACTATGGCTACTACCCCAATCCAGACACACCCGTTACTTTCCGTTCCCTTCAGCGCCGCCACGGATTTCACCGTACTTGCCGATCACTGCGAAACCTTCGCCGAAACCCTGATTGAAAGCAACGATCCCATACTGAAAATGGCGCTCTGCGGCAGACTCAACGCCTGTCTATCGCTGTTGCAGCCCACGTTGTTGGAGCCTGTTCCTCCCCATCTTATTGAAAGCCTGACCGTTGACATCCTCCCTGCAAATTCCCCCCGTTTCGAGCCTGAATGCACAGAGCTTTGCCGCTACTGCCTCGCCCTGACGCAGATGCTGGCAGGGCAAGGCTTTTACTCTGAAATGGAGAAACACCTTAGCGGCCTGCTGTATGAACTGATCAACTATTTCGCTGCGGAAATGAAAGCCCCGCGCTGGTTGCGAACCGCCGATGGCGTGAAGTTTATTGACGGTGTGGAGGTTAAAGCATGACGCAGACTGACTGGCATTCTGCCGACATTATCGCCGGGCTGAAAAAACGTGGCACTTCTCTGTCAGCACTTTCACGTCAGGCAGGACTGGCGTCTTCCACGCTGGCAAATGCGCTTACCCGCCGCTGGCCCAAAGGTGAAAGGCTGATAGCGGAAGCGCTTGGCGTCGCGCCTGAAAAAATCTGGCCTTCGCGCTACCGCTGATACCCCTCCGGCGCAGCCCGGATACGGAAGCTGCGCCGCATTTTGTTTATCTGATTTGTCATAATCCTGTGAATTGCAAAAACAGTTTTCTATTATCGGCTTCTTAGCCACGAACTAAGCTCCCGCCTGCACGAAATGCTTCATGACCTGAAAGAAGCGCCTGATGTATCAGGACGGTTGCCTTTTTACCGGCAATGTCGCCTTTGAAAACTGCCGGATCTGTCCTCTGATGGATTAAGGCTTTCTTCACGCTTTATTACGCTAAGGAAATCACAATGAATCTGATGAATAATTGTGCATCGCCTGCCGTAGATGTTATATTAAAATATAATATCCGGAGGTGTTCTATGTATACCACTCGTCTGAAAAAGGTTGGCGGATCCGTCATGCTGGCGGTTCCTCCCGCCGTGCTGAAAACGCTGGGGCTGTCGACAGACAGCGAAGTGGGCATGACCATTGATAGTGGCTGCCTGATTATTGAACCTCAAAAACGTCCCCGCTATTCGCTCGAAGAACTGCTGGCGCAGTGCGATCCGCACGCTGAAATAAGCGAAGAGGGTTGGGAATGGATTGATGCGCCTGCGGTGGGCAAGGAGATCCTGTAGATGGACAGAGGGGAAATCTGGCTCGTTTCACTGGATCCCACCAGCGGCCATGAACAAAGCGGAAAACGTCCGGTGCTTATCGTGTCGAAGGCATCATTTAACACGTTCACCCGGTTGCCCGTTGTTGTCCCTGTGACCAGCGGCGGAAACTTTGCCCGCGAAGCCGGTTTTACCGTTTCACTGGATGGGGCGGGAACAAAAACAACGGGCGTGATCCGCTGCGACCAGCCCAGAACCATTGATATGGGATCCCGAAATGGTAAGCGACTGGAACGCATACCCGACGCTGTTGTGAATGAAGTGCTGGCCCGACTGGAAGCCATTCTGAGCTGATGTTTTTTGTAACCTGAACGAGGGCGCTGTCACATACAGCGCCCTCATTTTTTATAACGACAAGTGATTAAAAAATCCTTTTGCAGGTAAAAACAGTTTCTCCTTTCCGCGCCAGCGGCACTGGCGTAGTCTCCCCCTTGCTCTATGCTGTCGTTGACAGCGCCACGCTTCACAACCTGAAAGAAGCGCCTGTTATCAGGACGGTTGATCCGTTTACCGGTGCAGCCCTCTGCAAACACCGGGTCGCAGAGCATCGCGACGGAGGCCCGAGTTTTCACTCGATATGTCCTTTTACTGCGCCAGCCTGCTGGTCTGAATCTGCACCGCACCGGAATTCTCCCGAGTAACCTGTATCTGCTGATAACCAGCGCCTTTTACCTTTACGGGCTGCGGCCTGCATTGCCGTCAGGCTTTGCCGCCGCGTGACCGTAAAACTGCACCAGAAACGCAATGTTTAAACACTGTACCAGACCCGTGCGTCACTTTAACCGCGCAGAGCGGGAAAGTGACGCACGTAGCCTTTTCGACCTGCACCAGAAAACTCAACTGCGCCAGCTCACGGCTGGATCCTGACACCGCCTTTTCAGCCCATTTGACCAATAAGGAGAACATGAACCGATACCGGAGGGGGATCAGGACGATCCGGGGGATAACCCGCTAACGCGGGCGGCTGCTCAGAGAGCACAACCGAAGCCCCACCACACCTCAACGGCTGCCGCCCCGGCGCTCAGGTATCGTTCGCAGCCCCGACAAAAAAACAGGGGCTATCGGCCTACGCGCCGGGGAAAGCTGTATCAGTGTTGGGTTTTTGGGATGAGTTTGCGGCAATCATGAAAAGGGGAAAATATGGGGATTCTGGAGCAGGAAATGAAGCGTCTTGCACAGCAGGCTGGCGGCAGCCATAAAACCGTTCACGACCGCATTAAGCTGGCGCAGCGGTTTTGTGAACGTCTGGTGCTGGCGCAGAATGTGCAGATCCGCCGGGTGGAACAGCTTAAGGCGCGGCATATTGAAGGCTATGTCCGCGAGCGACTGGCGCAGGGCATCACGAAGCGTTCCCTGCAAAACGAGATGGCGGCGGTGCGCTGCATTCTGAAACAGGCCGGGCGCGACAGGCTGGCGCAGAGTGAGCGGCTGAATAACCGCTCGCTGGGTTTGTCTGGCACATCCCGTAACGGTACAAAGCTGGCTATCACGGCGGAGCACTATCGTGACGTGCTGGAGACCGCCCGCGTAAAAGATCCGGGGATGGCGGCAGCGCTGGAACTCTCTAGACTGATGGGACTGCGTTCGCAGGAGGCGGTGCAAAGTGCGCAGTCATTGAGAACGTGGAAGCAGTCGCTGGAGCGTGGTGATACCCGATTAACCGTAGTTTTCGGCACCAAAGGCGGACGGCCCCGCGAGACGATTATTCTTGATAATGTCGCTGTCAGAAAAGCGCTGGATAATGCGCTGGCTGTGGCAGAAGATCGCCACGGCAGGCTGATAGATAAGCCGGATCTGAAAAGCGCGATGAAATACTGGCACAGTCAGGCGTCACGTCTCGGGTTAACGGGCGCATACTCTCCGCACTCGTTGCGCTATGCGTGGGCGCAGGATGCGATCCGTCATTATCTGGCGCAAGGATTCAGTGAAAAAGAAGCGCTGACGATGACGGCGATGGATTTGGGTCATGGCGACGGGCGCGGACGGTATGTGGCGCAGGTTTACGGGAGAAAGGATGATGCTGATTGATAGCCTCAGGCTTGCAATATGTTGTTATCCATCGTTTTTCGTACAAAATTATTCGAGTCGAATAATTTTGGGCAGTTTCCTATTAATTTCGAGCTATTCATTGGTTTTCGTACAAAAAATTTTGGGGCCAAAATTTTTTGTACGCTTTCCTATCAATACTGACAGGAACAATAATCATCGATTATTAAAATCATTATTATTCATTATAAATCAATGCATTATGTCTTGGTGGTCGATTTTTGATAGCCATCATATTATAAAATACCCTTTACTCATCGTTATCCACCGAAAAAATTTCTACGTAGAAATTTTTTTGTACGGTTTCCTCTTAATAACGGTACTTACGAACGGTATAGCCTATTAACAGGATTCAGGTGCAGCATTGCGGTATTTTTGCTGATGATTGCGCCAGCAAAAGGAAAAAGGTCAGATAAAGGTAAAGGGCGACTAAGGGTAACAGCGCCAGACCGGAAAAGGCCAAAGGGCTTAAAAGGCTAAAGCTGGCGCAGATCGATATATATCCGGCGATATCTGGTGCAGTCCTGCCGTATACAGGCGACGACAGGTTGGTGCAGATAAGCGGTGACTTTGAACTGGTGCAGTTATGGCGTATCGGTAAATCAGTTTCTGGTGCAGATTGTCGGGCAGCTATCGCCTGAAATTATTCACTGCAAATAATTTTCTGTATTTGCCTATTGATCAGTGATGAGTTGATAGAAGAGTACCTGAATTTATACGGGCCCATATAAATTCGGGCATTTTCCGATGAATAACCAGAAAAACGAAGCCAGAACCTTTCAATGCAAAACAGCGGCTCCCGGACAACCGGAAACCGCTTTTCCATTCTCAATAAATGACGCTGTGGCTGAATCAGGCCGCCTTATGTCGCCGCGCATAAATATAGGGCGCAACGTACCCCTCGCGGCTGATGTCCAGATAGTCTGACCACCATTGCATCATGTCCTTGCGTGCATCAAGATGTTCAGCCCGGTGGATATACGCCGCCCGCACACTGTTGCGTTCCTGATGACTCATCTGCCGCTCCACGGCATCCCGCGACCAGAGTTCAGATTCCACCAGTGCGCTACAGGCCATTGCCCGGAAACCGTGCCCACAGACATCGGTTTTGGTATCATAGCCCATCAGACGTAACGCCCGGTTGATGGTGTTTTCACTCATCGGCTTATACGGATTATGGTCGCCGGGGAACACCAGTTCCAGATGGCCGGAAATTTCTTGTATCTGCTTCAGAATAGCAATTGACTGCCGGGAAAGCGGCACAATGTGCGGAGTACGCATTTTTGCGCCACGGCCAGAGAAACGGACTTTCTCAATCGTTTCCCGTGTGGCGGGGATGGTCCAGATTTTGTTTCTGAAATCAATCTCGCTCCAGCGGGCGAAGCGCAGTTCACTGGAGCGAATAAACAGATGGAGTGTCAGCACCACCGCCAGCCTTGTAAGCTGCCGTCCCTGCTGATAATCGCCAATGCGTTCAAACAATTCGGGCAACCGCTCCAGCGGCAGGGCGGGATAGTGATTTTTAACCGGCGGTGCTGTGACGCCTTCCAGATGCTGCGCCGGGTTGCTTTCGGTCAGTCCCTGCTGAACGGCGTAACGCATGATGTTGCAGAGTTGTTGCCGGGTACGGGACGCGACTTCCAGAAAGCCTTTATCCTCAATAACTCTCAGCAGCGCCGTGAAATGCTGCGTTTTTAGCGTGGTGACGGGCAGATGACCGATTGCCGGAAAGATATGATTTTTCATGCTGGCAAGGATGCGCTCTGCATAGTCAGCCGACCATTTCTTGTTGGTTTTGTGCCATGCCACCGCAACGGCCTCAAAGCATTTTTCCGGTGACGCGGCGGCTTTTTCAGTCATGCGCTGCTGTGCGGGATTGATATTCTGCGCCAGCAGTTTCCGGATACCGTCAGCGCTGCTGACGGGCGTCGGAAAGTGAGACCTGCGGATAGGCACCTAAGGCAATTCGGGATTCTTTTCGGTTGAAGCGATATGCGTGAACCGCCCGGATTGACAAGCAGATACAGACCCTGAGAATCGGTCAGTTTAAAGGGTTTATCAGAAGGCTTGATACTACGGATTTTCGCGTCGGACAGGGACATATGGTGGTCACTCCATTATCGAACTGAAATGACCCCAAATCAGACCACCAATTTCGCCGGATGCGCAGGGAAAACCAGATACGCATCGGGAAAGATTTTCACGCTAACTTATTGAAACCTAATTGAATAGGCACTTATAAGCACGCCTGAAAACAGGGATTTGGCTCCTCTGACTGGACTCGAACCAGTGACATACGGATTAACAGTCCGCCGTTCTA
>Ga0058689_10000193_pt1 | contig 16838 bp, 15 predicted proteins | sample AgamicAsMarz_FD_57362 | JGI IMG/M metagenome (GOLD analysis project Ga0058689, IMG submission 57362) | Agave microbial communities from Guanajuato, Mexico - As.Ma.rz | ecosystem: Host-associated > Plants > Phyllosphere > Phylloplane/Leaf | place: Guanajuato, Mexico | collected 2012-06-04
ACGCTATAAAACAGGTTTTCCTGGCCCGGCATATAGCCGCTGACGCCCGCGCTGGTGGTGTTGCCGGTTGAGTCCGCCTGGGTGGTGGTGAAGCGGGCGCGGGTCGCCAGTTTCGGATTTCCAAACGGCACCGAAACGGACATTGCCAGAATATTGTCTTTCTGGTTGTCGTACAGGCTGGTACTGCGCTGGAGGCTTACGCCGAGCGACACGTTGTGAAACGTGGCGTTCCACGTAAACTGCAGGCTCTGCGTGGTTTTCGGTGTGTTCCAGTAGGTTTGCTGATCCCAGGAAAGCGACAGCGAACCGTAATCCCCCATCGGCTGTGACAGCAGCACCTGGTTCTTCGCCTTGCGCGACATGCGCAGGTTATAGACGGTGTCGTAACGCGTGGGGAGTGTGCCGTCTTCCGCCACGATCTGCTTCGCCTTCCCGCCTGCCATGCCCTTATAGGTGGTATCGCTCAGGGTATAAAACCCCTCCGTCGAGTAGCGCAGCGAGAAGAAGTTAACGCGCGTGCCGATATCATTCAGCAGCTTGCTGTAGCGCAGGCGAACCGAATCCCCGGTGTAGGTGTTGTCGTCCGCCAGCCGGCTGCGCGCGTGCGTGAGGTCGACGGAGTACGCGCCAAAACGGCCGAGGTTCTGCCCGATCCCAAAGGCCAGGCCGGTGTAGCGATCGGAAACCTGCGCCCCACCGTAGAACGTCAGGCCGTAATTCCAGCCGTAGAACAGCTCGCCCTGCGCAAACGAAGGCGCAGCCTGTTCGCCCGTCGGGCGGTATTTCCCGCCGCCAAGGGCATATTTCATCTGGCCGTTGCGCATCAGATTCGGCACGCTGGCAAAGGGAAGCGTGTACTGCGTTTGGCTGCCGTCGCTTTCCTGAATGGTAACCGCCAGATCGCCGCCGGAGGAGGTCGGATAGAGATCTTTCAGCACAAACGCGCCCGGCGGCACGGAGGTTTGATAGATGATGTTGCCGTTCTGGCGCACCGTTACCGTCGCGTTGCTGCGGGCAATACCGCGCACCTCAGGCGCATATCCGCTCAGGCTGGCGGGCAGCATGTTGTCATCCGTTTTCAGGGCAATACCGCGCAGGCCGACGGAATCGAAGACCTGCGACGAGGTATAGGTTTCGCCCGCGTAGATCTGGGCGTGCATGACGGGAATATCCCGCTGCAGCCAGGTTTGCACGTGGGTCAGGTCGTTGGTGTCCTTCGTCCACGTGGTGAAATCACGCAGCCGCCACGCGCCCAGGTTAACGCCGCTGTTGAGGCTCACGAACAGCTGCTGGTCGCGCGTGCGCGTCTCGCCCTGATACGTATTGTTCGCGCCATTCACCACGTAGTTCAGCCACACGGCCGGAATGCCGGACTCCCAGCTTTCCGGGCTGACGTACCCGCGCGGCAGGTTACGCATCATGCTTTGCGGCACGGTAAAGCTAAGCGTCAGGGTTTTCTGGTCATAGTCATAGCGGGTGCCTGGAAAAACCTGAGACAAAAAGAGGCAGCGCTGGGCGAGTGGCAGCGCGCCGCCCTTTGCCTGACGGGTATCGATGCCGAGGGCAACGATCTGCTCCGGCGTGAGGCACGGCTGGGCTTCGCCTGAGGTGCTGTCATCCGCGTGGAACGCGACATTCCCGGTAAAGGCGTAGTCGTTATTAACATACAGGCTGAGGCTGTATTCTCCTGGCGGCAGCGCGCTGCCCGCGTTAACCCAGGTAAGATCGGCGCTGTTCGCGCTTTCACCGTTGAGAAACGCAGGGTTGAACTGCAGCTCGCTTTCGGCTGCCACGGCTTGCCGAACGATCATGGCTGATACCATGACGCACAGGATTTTTATTTTCACGCGGTTACGCCTTCTGTTTTTATTGTTGCGACAGCGACGAGCGGGTAACGGGCGTCCAGGCCCCATAGTCGTTAATGGTCTGATAGCTGACGCTGCTGGCGTGGCTGAAGGTTTCTGCCAGCGTCACGCTTGCCTTCGGCGGCACCATCACGGGCTTAACGGGTACACCGTCGACCTTCACGTTGATGGTGGTGAGGTAATAAGGCGTGGGATTCGTGAGGCTGACTTTGCCCGCGCGGTATGCACCGCTCAGGCTTTTCCATGCCTCAGCCGCGCCTTCCCCGAGTACCTCCGGGCGATAAAAGACCTTGATGCGGTTGGCGGAAGCAAACTGCAGGGAATTGCCGGAGCCGTTTTTCATCTGCTGCGGGATCGCCTTCACCGTCATCCAGTAGAGGGTTTCGCGGTCCTGCGGCAGCGCCCTGCCGTTAAACATGATTTTCACCACGCTCTCGCTGGTCGGTTTTAGAACGTACAGCGGCGGCGTAATGACGAAGTCGTTGGTGCGTTCCCCTTTTTCACTCTCCATCCATGACTGGATCAGGAAGGTGGCATCCGGGTGGGTGTTTCTGACCTGCATCGTGGACTGCGTGGTCGAGCTGGAGTAAACCATTCGCGTTGCGCCCAATCCCACGCCGCCGGCATAAGCGACGGATGAACATAAAGAACCCGCCAGAAAAACCCATGTTGATGCGCGCATCGTTTTTCTCCTGAAAGCTGAGTCAGGCCCGGCCAGAAGACCGGGCCTGAGCATTACGAATAGGTCACGGTGTAGGTCGCAACGGCGCTGGCATCACCCGCCGTGGCGTTGCCTTCCGGGGAGTAGTATTTCGCGCTGAAGTTCAGGGTGTTGGAGCCGGTACGCAGCGGAACGGCTGCCGCAGATTCACCCAGCTTCACCACGTTGCCCTGTTCGTCATAAAGACGAATGGCGACGTGCTGTGCAGACGTGGCGCTGCCGTTTGAACCCACCGCCAGGCTGTTGGCGTCTGCGCTATCCGGCGTGCCGGTAAAGGTCACGGCTACCGTGGTAGCGGCAATTGGGTTCTCTTCTGTAGAAGCCGAGGTGTCAGCGATTTCGCACTCTTCCAGAACAATCGAGAAGGCTTTCGCGGTGCTGGCCTCGCTGCCCGCAGCGGCGAGCGTTGCGGTGCGCACTTCACCCATATCGACATCAATGTTGGCGCTGCCGGCGCTGATGGCGCAGGCGGAGGTCACCACTTTGCCGCTAAAGTTCACCGTGCCGCCGCTGGTGGTGGCGGCCAGGGCTGAGCCGGCCGGCAGCAGGGCAGCAATGCTTAATGCCAGCAGGGTTTTTGTGTTGAATTTTGCTTTCATTGTCTTGATTCCATTGTGTTGTTGTTACGAGATTTGCTCTGAAAGCGGCAGGCCTAACTGGTTAAAAAGACCAGCAAATCTGTCTTATTTCTGAGCCCTAGTTTTCTTATCGCGGAGTTTTTTAATGCGCTCACCCGGCGATAAGAAAGCTTCTCGCGTTCTGCGATGTAACGAATATCCAGCCCGTTTCTGAGTTCCTTTAATACCCTCCATTCTCCCGGCGTCAGCGTGAGCGCCGTTGGCTTCTTTTGAGGGCGATAACGACTCTTGCCCATTTTTAGTAAGGTGGCTCGCCACCGGTAAAGTGAGTCCTGCAGCGAGATATACGCGTCAATATCTCCCCTGACCCAGTGCAGTGAATTTGCCGGGGAGGCGTACATACAGATAATGACGTCCGGATAGCTGGCTTTAATTCTTTTGATATATTTAAGGCAGTCATATCCCGTGTGGTACTTCTCTGCACCCGACATCAGTAAAATATCAACAGGCTTCGCCGATAGTTCAGTATTTAGCTGATGGTAATTCCCTACGGAGATTTTTATCTGTAACTCTGAATCGATACTCCTTAATAACGTTGTGATGCCATGACGTGCATAATGGTCGCTGCCCATTAATGCAATGTTTACGTGTGATGTTGTGTCGGGTTTATTCGCCATGTTATTCCCTCGATTTATAATAGTAATCAGGCGGGCTATTACCGCGGGCGTCAGCCTGTTCTTTCGAAGCAATCACGCATTGCATGGTGTTGGCCTACTATACGCTGGCCAATAAAGAGGTAATCTGAAGTAATCTTAATTTGTATTAATCCTTTGTTAAAAACAGGTTACAACGTCATCCTCATATTGGTTTTGTTCTGCTTCGCTGTCTTAAATTAATCATACCTGCACTTTTTAATGTAAATTTTGCTTTTAGAAAGGTTTTGTAAGCGGTATGTCTGGTGACGTCAGTTTCAGGGGCAATGTACTGACTATGGATAACAATTTCCGAGTGATATCATCGCTTTATACTGATGATGTTACGGCTGAAAAGAGGGGGGTAAAACGCTAAGTACATTGATATTCCTTGAGATTCATAAAAAATGAGAATAAGCGTTCCTGAATGGATTAGACACCCATGTCCGTTGTATTCAATTTGCCCTTTTGTCTGGTTTTGTCAATGTCAAGAGGGTGTTTAACCCCATTCTCCACGCAGGTCATTAATAATGGGTAGGCGTGATTAGGATTGTCCTGAAGTGTGAAAACGCGACTTCATAAAAGATGAGGGATGTGATTTTACGACAATGATAAAGCGCTACAGGCCGCGGTATTACAGGGGTTGAGAGAAAATATCACTTCACTAAAGCTGCAGTGATATACTATAAAAATAAGAATTTTCGCTAATTCATGAGATATACAGCATTAATTTTATCAGTCACATTAATCCGAATGAAGAGGGTGTCATGATTATACGTGCATCATGCGAAGTCATGGATAGTTGAGATTTACTTTGCGTTAACCGGAGAATAACAACCGACCCTATGCATAAGCATTACGTTATTAATAACACCGTTGAATTCCATCCTGCGGCCAGCACGCTACGCGATCTCAACAATCCCGATAGTGTGGTTGTGTTAAATTCACCAGCAGGCCGCTGCCTTCTGTTATTAATCGAAAGGGCAGGCTCCATTGTTACGCAGCAGGAGTTTCTTGATATCGTCTGGCAGCGCCGCGGCATGCTGGTTTCGCCAAATACCTATTATCAGAACATCTCTATCCTGCGCAAAGGGCTAAAGAAGATTGGCTTTGATGCCGATCCCATCGTGACTATCCCTCGAATTGGACTGACGCTGGCGAGCGATACGCAAATAACCATTAAAGAGCCTCCTCCTCATCTGGCGGCATCGGCTGAGGAGCGACAGGGAATGACGCAGGCCTGCGCCGAACCCCTGTCGCCGCATGAACAGGCGCCAGCAGCGGCTCCGGTGACATCTTCACGCTGGCTTATCACAATACTGGCTTTTCTGCTCATACTCGCGGGAGTGGGAGTCATCGATCGCACGTCTGCGCGTGATAATCGTTTTGTTGATGACTACCGTTTCGCGGCATCGGTGGGAAGCTGCCATGTTTATCTTGCGAACGATATACAGACCCAAATTGAACGTGCTAAGGCGCTGGCCTACGCGGATCGGTTTAAAGCCGACTGCGAAAGCTATCCCTGGGTGTATATCAGCTGGTATGCCTTGCTTCCGCGCGCGTCCGTTATTCGCTGCGACAGGCCAATGAAAGAACCAAACCGCTGTATCTCTGATTATTTCATTGAGGAACGCTAGCATGCGCCGTTATCGTCATCTTCCCTACATTCTCGCTGCGTGCCTGATTATCGCGGGAGCGTTATCGGGTTATTACCTGTGGCAGAGATACTCTATCCAGCCGTTTTCCTGCCAGGCAAATCTGGTGCAGCACCACCCGGAGGAGACGTTATCGCTCTGGCTGAATTACACCTTCGATGGCAATAGCGGTACGCTGAGCATGAATGGCCGCGCACAAAGCATTCCGAATAAAATTATCGACCGGAAAATATCCTTCCGGATAGACCGAAAGGACAGTGTTTTTTTACTGACTTCCGATAAAAATATGATATTCCCGGATGATAATGTTGAGGATGAGTGGCTGGCAAAATACGAGCCGCAATTTTTTGTGTATGCCGGGAAAAGTATTTATATACGTATAAATGAACAACAGAATGGCAACTATATTTTTACGTTAGGCACATTGCCCACCTATATGTGTCGAGCTTCAAAAAAAGAATGAGATAAACAACAAAATTGTTATAAAGAGCCCCTGATTCATTTATGCTTGATTTAAGGGTAGTTAATTACCTTAGGAATATAAAAAGCAGCCAGCGTGTTGCGATAATGTAATTAATATTTAAATTTGGCAAGATAATGAAAACAGTATTTGAATCTTCCGGTGACGGCATAGCCGTGCCGGAAAAACGGCTGCATATAGGGTTGCTATTATGGCCTCACTATTCGCTGCTGGCCGTATCGGGATTAATGGAAGCACTGCGGTATGCAGCAAAAGTACAGGAAGCCATATCGTTCAAAATCAGATTGATAAGTGAGTTCCCTGATACCCCGATTACCAGCAATACGGGCGTGAGTATCAGACCGGATTCCGCGCATGCGCCACCCGACGCCTTTAACTATCTCGCGGTGATCGGGGGAAGCCTGCAGCACCTGAATCGCGGTCACGTTGGAGACAGAGAGTATCTGGCGCACGCGCATCACGCGCGAGTCCCGCTGATTGGCATTGGTACCGGCAGCTTTGTGCTGGCGCAGGAAGGGTTTCTCAACGAGCGTCGGGCCTCGGTGCACCCTTACCATCTGGATACGTTTCGACAGTACTTTCCGCAGGTCTATGCCGAGCAGGGCTATGACTTTATTGATGAAGGCGACGTGCTGACCTGCCCGGGAGGGATTTCGACCGTTACGCTGGCCACCGAGCTGATTCGCACCCATGTCGGGCGTGATGCGGCCAGCACCGCCTGCCAGCGCTTGTCCCTTGTGCCTAATGAGCTGGCCACGCCGCGCCCGGCGAACGTCTCGCTTATCCCCGACTCGCGGCTGCGCCGCGTGGTGATGCTGATTGAGCAGTACCTGACCCGCCCGCTCAGCACGGCCGGACTGGCCAGCGAGGTGGCCCTGAGCGAGCGCCAGCTCAACCGCCTGTTTAACGCTGAGTTTGGTAAAACCACCCGAGAGTTTATCCGCAGTGCAAGGCTGCGCTATGCCTGCTGGTTGTTAAAAAACTCGCAGCAGAGCGTCACCGACATCGCCCTGCGGATGGGCTTTAGCGACTGCGCCCATTTCATTCGTCATTTCCAGACCGAGTACGGCTGCACGCCCGGCGTCTGGCGCACGTCGCGGAATTAGGTGCACATGTAATTATAGGGACCCGGTGGGCAGGGACGCAGAACCGCGCTGATGGCATCTGATTTTAGGGTATACATCCCGCCGAAGAACGGATCGACAACCAACCAGCCCGGTACGCCGAGGAAGATAATATTCCCCAGTGTATACCAGTGGCTTAAGCGGGTTTCCAGCGGCACGATCAGCGAGTAGTACCCCTCCTGTTTTACCGTGAGCGTATATTCACGTTTTCCGAAGTAGCTACCGTCAGATTTTTTAAGGGGCACAGCCTGCGGTGTTGTGCCCGTTTTGATGATTGCACCGCGTTGATCCGAGATGATGAAGAAGGCGTTAGTCGGCTGGCTGTCAATGTTAACCGTCTCTTCGTTACTGCCAACGATGGCCGCGCAGCCGCTGAGCAGTAGCGGTAAAAGCAGCAAAAAGGTGAATTTTTTCATTTATATCGCTCCTGTGTCTTACCAGAGCTAAGCGACACCGTTCGGGTGAAAATTAAGCGCGCTATTTCGTGCTTTCTTCGTAGGGTATTACCTGCCGGCCTGGATAAACTTCCGTTAAAAGCCCAACGGGGACGAGGACATGAACTGGCAGCCATTTCGCGGCAACGCACCGGAAAATATGACCATTTACAGTGCCATATTTCCCGATATCAGCGACCAGTGGCCGATGAGGGACGATACCGTCCGTGAAATCGCTGACATCGCTCGGGCGTTGAAAGCGGAGCCGGCGCTGCGGCCTCCGCTGATTGAGCCTGGAGAAGGAGGGCAGACAGTGCTCGTCCCGCAGAACCGCTATTCCGGGCAGGCTTTTCATAACCGTCCTGCCCTGGCCGCATGGCGTACCCGGCTGGTTCCCGGCGCGCTGGCGCTGTTTGCGGTGCAAAACCCGCTGGAAGACCGCCTGCCCGAAGGCACTAAAATGGACAGCGGCAGCCGGCAGTGGTTTATCCACGCCAACGACGCTATTGGCGTACGCTCCCGCGCTAAAGTGCTGAGCGCGCTGGTAGAGAAGTACATCCACAATGCAAGTGAAAACAACTGGATAAGCCTGGCGAGCGGGGCGGCCATCCCGGTGCTGGAGGCGTTGCGTAATGCCAAACTTGATGGACAGCAGGTGTATCTGACGCTGGTGGACAAAGACGCCGTGGCGCTGAGCTGGGCGGAGACCATGGCGGCGCAGGAAGGGATTAGCGTGGGTGAGCAACTGACTCTTCTCAGACGCGACCTGGTCCATACGCTGGTGCGTAACGAGGATTTACTTCTCGAGCTGGGCGAGCATCAGGCCGAACTGGTGGATGCACTGGGGATTTTTGAATACTTCAACGATGCCGATGCGGTGATTTTCCTGCAGCGCGCGCTCCGGCTGGTAAAGCCCGGCGGCGCGGTGATTGTGTCGAATATGCTCACCAGCAGCCCGCAGATTGATTTTGTGCTGCGCTGTATTGGCTGGGAACACATCTTCCCGCGCACCCTGCAGCAGCTGCAGGATATTCACATCGCGGCGGGCGTGCCGGTAGAAAATGTTACCGTGGTGGTGCCGAGGGATGGGGTGTACGCTGTGATGGAGGTTAGGGTTTAGCGCAGTCGGTTCCCTCTCCCTTGAGGGAGAGGGTTAGGGTGAGGGGGAAACAAGGCGCACAGAGTTGCTTGAATGGATTTGGTTTTCCAATCATGATCCCCCCATGAAAATAGAAACCGCATTCCCCACACACTTCAAACGTCTGGTCGCGATATGGGAATCCTCCGTCAGCGCAACCCATCACTTTTTACAGGAAAGCGATATTGCGGCGCTGCGCCCGTTATTACTCAACGCCTATCTGCCAAACCTCAAGGTCGTGATAGCTCGCGATGACGCAGGCGTTATTCACGGCTTTTTAGGCGTGGATGAAAACCGCATTGAAATGCTGTTTGTGGATGACGCGAGCAGGGGAAAAGGCGTCGGGAAATTGCTGCTGCAACACGCCATCGCAGACTTTGGCGCGAATGAAGTCGATGTGAATGAGCAGAATCCGCAGGGGGTCGCGTATTATCGCCATATGGGGTTTGAGCAGATTGGGCGCTCGGAGATTGACGGGCAGGGGAATCCGTTTCCGCTGCTGCATATGCGGTTGGATGGGCAGGTTTAACTTCCTCTCCCTCTGGAGAGGGAGTCTGCAAGCTAGTTACTGGTAATTTGCCCGATGATGACGCCACGCAATTTTTCGCCATCGAAGTAATAAGAGACCGTATTGCTCTGGATGAATCCATTCTGTACTGGCGTCTCCTGATAAAAAAGCATCGCTTTCTTTTTGGCGATCTCTTTCTTGCCGAACAGCTCAACTAAATTCCCGTGAGTAGCATTCAACAATTGAACATTAGCGACTGAGACTCTGACAGGTTCCGTTGTTTTAGCACACTCGTTATGGATGCCATCTTTGGATATAACTAGCGCAGTTAGCAACCCAGCACCCATTTCGTTATCAGAAATGAACCAGTAATTTGTGTCATCGCTGTCATGAAGGCAGACCCAGCGTGCGGAACTGTCTTTGTTAACTGATGCATTGGTAATATCTGACAGCAGAGACACTTCCATTTGAATGGTTTTCTTGCCGATGGTAATGGTGGGAGATATGGGCACTGTTGTGGTTTCTTCCGGCGTTTTTGCGTCATCCTGATAATACCTTGCTGCGAAGCCAGACATTTGGGCTGCTGATGTATTTTGAACTAGTAATAGAAGTGCAGCCAAAATTATCAGTACTTTCATTATAGATATCCTAATAAGTAGCACGGTTATTCCATTCGTCAGTGTAGGCAATGTTCCCATCGCAATGTTTCCATGTAATCTTCTCGTAACGGAGTTGAATATCTTCGAGATGCGTGCTTGTTAAGCCGGTGGGATGCAACAGGGGTGATATAGAGGTGATCTTTACGTTCTCCATTATCATATTGAAATACTCACTCTCAACGCCCTGGTCAAGAATTCGATACATTTTCAATTCTGCTTTTTTTAATGTTCTTCCTTCACACATAGCACGATATAAAACAGGCGTTGCAGCATCAAATTCCTTATGCAAATTTAAGGGGGAATGAACTCTCGTGCCTGTCAAACGACCAGTATTCGAACTCTCCGGGATCCATACCTGATGGATAACTGAACGGATTTCAAATGATCCTAATCTCGCTGGCAGTAAGGATGGACCAACGATGGGCGAACCATTTTCATCAAACAACCACAGATGTGCGGGAATTGACATAATTTACTCCTGTTAAATAGTAATTACCTTTTTTTACGTAAAAGGATATAGAGGCCTACAATAACTACAATTGACCATATTGCATTCATTGCGATTTTTGCGGGCAGCCAGGTTACGGCAAATAGTGCAAATATTATGACGAATAAAAGGGGAGTTGCGCCTCTCAGGACGAATATGAGTTGGCCTTTTAACCAGTCTTTAATAGCTTTAATCATCCCTGTATCATCCTTGAAATCGCATATGCAATATCGCTGTCTGAAGCATAAGCTTGGTTAAGTATGGGGGACCTCATTATTATGGGCTCAATCAAGAAAAACATCATTTCAAGTTCTTCCTGATAAAGGAGATTATAGTAATAAGCATTATAGTTTTTTAGATGATTGGCGCTTCTGGATGCCTGCTCAACGATGCCATAAACTTTTAAACCAAGGACAGCATAAGTAGAAAACGATGTGATCTTTTCTTTCATCCAAATGTTGGTATGAACACTACTACAAATTGCAATAGTTGCCGAAAATATAAAAGCCTGGCTGGAGAGCATCGATGATGAAATTGATACGCCCAAATTCATAAGATTTCGTTGTATGTTATGTATTCTTTTTTCACTCTTGTTGTCTAGTAAGCTTTTAGTATAAATATAGAGCATCTTATAGATAACGTCTCTGTGTTTTATTAACTGGACGATACCTGTCAAAAATCTTGAGTCTTCTTCGCGTAATCGTAAACATACATCCTGGTAATTTTCAGTAAAGCACGAAAGCTGATAGCTTAATCGCGTTGCCCCATCATCTAACAGTTGCGCTTGCTTTAATACTTCATCTTTTACGCCTGTTAAGGCGTGTTCTAACTTTAAAGCCAATATTTTATGTGCATCTATTGATGTTATTAATGAGTCGCTATAGTACATATTGCACCCTTTAACAGTAACCATAGGCACAAGTTTCTATTAATAGTGACGTTCTGCTGTGATGCATATCGCAATAGTTTATCTTTAATAAAAAATACAGAGATTTTAACCTTTGAATTATATTTATCGTGAATAATTGTTTGCTATCAATTTAGATATTGTATGAGCGTAAGAATGAGGGTGTTAGATCGGTTGCATATTAGTTTAATAGCCGTATGGCCGGTAAAGGCGAAACTGGGTGCTACGAGCTGAGCGTAACTACGAGTGTTGCTTTGAGATTGTAGTGATCTCTCAGTGGAAATCTGATGTCTCCTTTCCTGGCAAACTATCCGGAATTTCCGGATAGTTGAATGCTGATCAATTTCGCCATCATAAATTTTATTTATGAGATGCTAATTGATGGTTCGAACAGGGAGATTGGGTTGCGACTTTCTCTGCATGTTTTCTCCCATCTACATCGTCTAACGCGCTTGGCGGGTTGTATTTGATTTTGCGAGGTGCTTTCCAGGATGCTGAGTTTGAATCGCTGCAAGCGCGTCCTCTATCTCAGTAAGCTTGGCCTTCGTCCATTTATAATCATCCTGCAACTGCTGCTCCTGCTCGTTATACGCCATCAGTATGATGCAACCCTTCATTACCTTTACCGTGACCTGAGGTCCGGTATCAAACCCCGCCGCGCGCAGCCACTTGCCGGACAGAATGATATGGGGCGTGGATTTGTCGAAAACATTCGGGCGGAATCCCACAATTAACGAACGCTCGGTTCCGGATTGGTCGGTGTCTGGCGTAGAATGCAAATTAGCCATAAACAACTCCATGATAGTTGGTGAGGTTAGACGTTCCGGCTGTGTTCCCGCACATCGGAGCGTTGCAAATACAGGAGGTTTAGGTGGTCTCCTATAGCTGCATAGCTTTCTTCATTACTAAATTTTTCTGGATAGTAAACTTGGTTTTTTAAATGAGTTTTATCGAACTCATATCCTAAATATAAAGCTATATTATTTAGAAGGTCGATATGAAATTTTTTTTGCTCAACTTCCCAACTCTCAGATTTTTCGGGGGTCCAACGTCGTGTGGCTAAAAAATCAAGGTAGGGCTTCCAAGCCAAGCGAATGGCTGATTCTTTCTTATTGTTTTCACGTGAAAATATTACGTCGATTGAGTTTAAAGCTTCGACATGGAGAATATTTGTTGGCGTAGCTCGAATAGCCATTAAAATTAAAAAAAATTTTATTGGGCGGAACTAATCTCAAGCTTACTATCAAGATATCTTTCCGCTTGAATAGCAATCAGAGGTGCTATTAATGTTGATATTACGACTAGGATATCTTTGCTAAATAGCTAATGATGATGTTTTCAGACTACATTTTTAATTACCCACTCTATTAAACATTAACGTGTTTTCTAATTCAGATTCGAAGAACATGAGTTATTAATTTCATTAATAAAGAATGGATTATAAGAGAATTTACAACTTCTGTGTAACTATGTATAAATTTTTGGCGGAAGATCACAGGAGTCGAACCTGCCCGGGAACGCTGGCGTCCCCAACTGGATTTGAAATCCAGCCACCTCACCGGAGATGACGATCTTCCGCGCCTCGATTGCTACATGGAGGCGGGGCGCATTATAGCTACTTTCAGGCATTTACCACATACCCCTACACACTTTTTTCACATCTCTTTTGACCTTATCCCCCCTGTTTCAGTTAATTCCTAAGAAAATCCTCAGGTTAGCATTTCGTGCTCGCCGACTTTTACCGCGATCACAAAAAAGAAGAAACGTAATCTGCTAACCAGAAAACGCAATACCCGCCCATGAAACAATGGTTTAAAACCAATGTAACCGGTCTCAACGCCCCCTACAGCGTGAAGGATATAAAAAAGATGAGCGAAGTATTGTCAGTAAAAGAGAAGATTGGCTACGGAATGGGTGACGCCGCAAGCCACATCATTTTTGATAACGTCATGTTGTACATGATGTTTTTCTACACCGATATTTTTGGCATTCCCGCCGGGTTTGTCGGCACCATGTTCCTGCTTGCCCGCGCGCTGGATGCAATCTCCGACCCGTGCATGGGGCTGATTGCCGACCGCACCCGCAGCCGCTGGGGCAAGTTCCGTCCGTGGATCCTGTTCGGCGCCATCCCGTTCGGCATCGTCTGCGTGCTGGCCTACACCACACCGGACCTCAGCCTTAACGGCAAAATGATTTTCGCCGCCGTTACCTACACGCTGCTGACCCTGCTCTATACCGTGGTCAACATTCCCTACTGCGCGCTCGGCGGCGTGATCACCAACGACCCGACGCAGCGTATCTCCCTGCAGTCCTGGCGCTTTGTGCTGGCGACGGCGGGCGGCATGCTCTCCACGGTGCTGATGATGCCGCTGGTGAAGCTGATTGGCGGCGACGATAAGGCGTTCGGCTTCCAGGGCGGGATCGCGGTGCTGTCGGTGGTCGCGTTCCTGATGCTGGCGTTCTGCTTCTTCACCACCAAAGAGCGCATCCAGGTGCCGCCGAGCACCACCTCCATGCGGGAAGACCTGCGCGACATCTGGCACAACGACCAGTGGCGCATCGTCGGCGTGCTCACCATCCTCAACATCCTCGCCGTCTGCGTGCGCGGCGGGGCGATGATGTACTACTGCACCTGGATCATGGGCTCGCCGGAGGTGTTCGTCGCCTTCCTCACCACCTACTGCGTCGGCAACCTGATTGGCTCCGCGCTGGCGAAACCGCTCACCGACTGGAAGTGCAAGGTCAGCATCTTCTGGTGGACCAACGCCGCGCTGGCGGTGGTCAGCGTGGCGATGTTCTTCGTGCCGATGCATGCCACCGTGCTGATGTTCGCCTTTATCTTCGTCATCGGCGTGCTGCACCAGCTGGTGACGCCGATTCAGTGGGTAATGATGTCCGATACCGTCGACTACGGCGAGTGGACCAACGGCAAGCGCCTGACCGGCATCAGCTTTGCGGGCACGCTGTTCGTGCTGAAGCTCGGCCTGGCGCTGGGCGGGGCGATGATCGGCTGGATGCTGGCAGGCGGCGGCTACGACGCGGCAGCCAAAACCCAGAACAGCGCGACCATCAGCATCATTATCGGCCTGTTTACCCTGGCCCCGGCGGTCTGCTACGTGCTGAGCGCCATCATCGCCAAGCGCTACTACACGCTGAAAACCCCTTTCCTGACCAAAATCATGGGCGAGCTGGCGCAGGGCGCGCGCCGCAATCAGCAGGAGTTTGAAAACCTGCCGGTCAGCAAAGAATTACAGAACTAAGAGGACGAGAGTATGAAAATCAGTGATGGAAACTGGCTCATTCAGCCGGGCCTGAACGTGACGTATCCGGTGCAGGTGTTCGACGTGGAGCAGCAGGGCAATGATCTGGTGGTGTTTGTTGCGCCGCGCGACGTGCGTGAACGCACCTGGCAGCTCGACACGTTGATGTTTACGGTTCGCCTGTTTGCCCCGCAGGAAGGGATTGTCGGGGTACGTATCGAGCACTTCCAGGGCGCGCTGAACAATGGCCCGTACTATCCGCTGAACGTTCTGAAAGACGCGAAGGTTGAGATTGAAAACAACGCGGAATATGCCGAGCTGAAAAGCGGCAAAGTCAGCGTACGCGTTACGAAAGGTGAGTTCTGGGCGCTGGACTTCCTGCGCAACGGGCAGCGGATTACCGGCAGCCAGCTTAAAAACAACGGCTACGTGCAGGACACCAATACCGATCGCAACTATATCTTCGAACGTCTGGATCTCGGCGTGGGTGAAACGGTCTACGGCCTCGGCGAGCGTTTTACCGCCCTGGTGCGCAACGGCCAGACGGTCGAAACCTGGAACCGCGACGGCGGCACCAGCACCGAGCAGTCTTACAAAAACATCCCGTTCTACCTGACCAACCGCGGCTACGGCGTGCTGGTGAATCATCCTGAGAACGTCTCGTTTGAAGTTGGCTCCGAGAAGGTCTCCAAAGTGCAGTTCAGCGTGGAGGGCGAGTATCTGGAGTACTTCGTGATCGACGGCCCGACGCCGAGAGAGGTGTTGAACCGCTACACGCAGTTCACCGGGCGTCCGGCGCTGCCGCCTGCGTGGTCGTTCGGCCTGTGGCTGACCACCTCGTTCACCACCAACTACGACGAAGCGACGGTAAACAGCTTTATCGACGGCATGGCCGAGCGCGACCTGCCGCTGCACGTCTTCCACTTCGACTGCTTCTGGATGAAGGCCTTCCAGTGGTGCGATTTCGAGTGGGACCCGGTGACCTTCCCGGATCCGGAAGGGATGATCCGCCGCCTGAAGGAGAAAGGGCTGAAGGTCTGCGTGTGGATTAACCCGTACATCGGCCAGAAGTCGCCGATCTTCCGGGAGCTGAAAGAGAAGGGCTACCTGCTCAAGCGCCCGGACGGTTCCCTGTGGCAGTGGGACAAATGGCAGCCGGGGCTGGCGATATACGACTTCACCAATCCGGAAGCGTGCCGGTGGTACGCCGACAAGCTGAAAGGCCTGGTGGACATCGGCGTCGATTGCTTCAAGACCGACTTCGGCGAGCGTATCCCGACCGACGTGCAGTGGTTCGACGGGTCCGATCCGCAGAAGATGCATAACCACTACGCCTATATCTATAACGAGCTGGTGTGGAACGTGCTGAAGGAGACGGTGGGTGAAGAAGAGGCGGTGCTGTTTGCCCGCTCGGCGTCCGTCGGTGCGCAGCAGTTCCCGGTTCACTGGGGCGGCGACTGCTACGCCAACTATGAATCGATGGCGGAAAGCCTACGCGGCGGGCTGTCGATTGGCCTGTCCGGGTTCGGGTTCTGGAGCCACGATATCGGCGGGTTTGAAAATACCGCCCCGGCGCACGTCTACAAGCGCTGGTGCGCATTCGGGCTGTTCTCCAGCCACAGCCGCCTGCACGGCAGCAAATCCTACCGCGTGCCGTGGGCGTATGATGACGAGTCCTGCGACGTGGTGCGCTACTTCACCCAGCTGAAATGCAGGATGATGCCGTACCTGTATCGCCAGGCGGCGCTGGCGCGCGAGTTTGGCACGCCGATGCTTCGCGCGATGATGCTGGAGTTCCCGGACGATCCGGCGTGCGATTACCTCGACCGCCAGTACATGCTGGGGGATTCGGTGATGGTGGCGCCGGTGTTCTCCGAGGCGGGCGACGTGCAGTTCTACCTGCCGGAAGGCCGCTGGACGCATCTGTGGCATAACGACGAAATTCAGGGCAGCCGCTGGCATAAACAGCAGCATGATTTCCAGAGCCTGCCGGTTTATGTGCGCGATAACACGCTGCTGGCGTTGGGTAACAATAACCAGAAGCCGGACTACGCGTGGAACGAGGGGACGGCCTTCCAGCTGTTTAACCTGGCCGATGGTGCAACGGCGGTGAGCGACGTGCCGGCGGCGGACGGGTCAGTGGCGTTTACGCTGAAGGCGTCACGTCGCGGCGACATCGTGACCTTCACCGGCGCGGGAGGCGCGCAAAACTGGTCGGTGTGCTTGCGCAACGTGCAGAGGGTGAGCGGCGTGAAAGGCGGTTCACACGCGGGCAGCGAGTGGGGCGTGGTGGTGAAAGCGGAGGGGAATGAGGTGGTGGTTCACTTCT
>Ga0058689_10000208_pt1 | contig 15851 bp, 10 predicted proteins | sample AgamicAsMarz_FD_57362 | JGI IMG/M metagenome (GOLD analysis project Ga0058689, IMG submission 57362) | Agave microbial communities from Guanajuato, Mexico - As.Ma.rz | ecosystem: Host-associated > Plants > Phyllosphere > Phylloplane/Leaf | place: Guanajuato, Mexico | collected 2012-06-04
CGGCGGAGACGTCTTTTAACGGCAGATGCGTGGTCGCCAGCGCGACCCGCAGCGCTTCCGTCGCCAGCATCATCACCACGCGGGCACAGCCTGCGCGCTCGGCGAAAAACTCGGTATGGCCGCTGAACGGGATACCGGCGTCGTTGATCACGCCCTTGTGTACCGGCCCGGTAACCAGCGCCGCAAATTCGCCGTTAAGGCAGCCGTCGCAGGCGCGAGCCAGCGTATCCAGCACGTAGTGGCCGTTGGCGACGCAAAGCTCGCCAGCTTTTACCGGCTGCGGCGCGCTAACGGGCAGCACGGTCAGGGTGCCGGCAGCCTGCGGCCGGGCAGCAACGCCCGGCTGATAGTCACGCAGCGTCAGAGGGAGGCCCAGCTTTGCCGCGCGCTCGCGCAGCAAAGCTGGATCGGCGACGACGACCAGTTCAACTGGCCAGTCGCGCTGGGCCAGTTGTAGTGTGACATCGGGACCAATCCCGGCGGGTTCGCCGGGAGTGATCGCCACGCGCATATTACTGAGCATTGGCATCCAGAATTTTCACATAGGCAGAGGCGCGCTGCTCCTGCATCCAGGTTTGCGCTTCTTCCGCAAATTTACGGTTAAACAGCAGGCGGTAAGCACGCTCTTTCTGCGCCGCGTCGGTTTTATCAACCTGGCGCGTATCCATCAGCTGGATCAGGTGCCAGCCGAAAGAGGAGTGCACCGGCGCGCTCATCTGGCCTTTTTTCAGTTTCAGCAGCGCGTCGCGGAAGGCGGGATCGTACACCTCTGGCGAGCTCCAGCCAAGATCGCCGCCCTGGTTGGCGGAGCCGGGATCCTGAGAAAGCTGTTTAGCGGCCTGCGCGAAGGTGGTTTTGCCGCTGTTGATTTCAGCCGCAACCTGCGTCAGCTTCTGGCGCGCCTGATCGTCCGTCATCACCGGCGACGGCTTGAGCAGAATATGACGAGCGTGCACTTCCGTCACGGAGATGCTCTGTTTGTCGCCGCGAACGTCGTTCACTTTCAGGATATGGAAGCCTACGCCGGAACGGATTGGGCCGATGATATCGCCTTTCTTCGCCGTAACCAGCGACTGCGCGAACAGCGAAGGCAGTTCCTGGATGCGGCCCCAGCCCATATTGCCGCCTTTCAGCGCCTGCGGATCGGCGGAGTAGGTGATCGCCAGCTTGCCGAAGTCCGCGCCGCCTTTAGCCTGGCTGACCAGCTGTTTCGCCAGATCTTCCTGCTCGTCCACCTGCTGCTGCGTCGGGTTTTCCGGCAGCGGCAGCAGAATGTGGCTGAGGTTCAGCTCGGTAGACGCGTTGTTCTGCGAGGAAACCTGCGTCGCCAGCGAATCCACTTCCTGCGGCAGAATAGTCACGCGACGACGTACTTCGTTGTTGCGGACTTCGGCAATGGTCATCTCTTTACGGATCTGCTCGCGATAGGTGGCGTAGTTCATACCGTCATAGGCCAGACGGCTACGCAGCTGATCCACGCTCATCTTGTTCTGAGCGGCGATATTGGCAATCGCCTGATCGAGCTGATCGTCCTGGATCTGGATCCCCGCCTGTTTCGCCATTTGCAGCAGAATATTGTCCATCACCAGGCGTTCGACAATCTGGTGACGCAGCGTTTTATCATCCGGCAGCTGCTGACCAGCCTGCTGTGCCTGACTTTTCACCGACCGCATCATGCCGTCGACATCGCTTTCTAACACAACGCCGTTATTGACCACGGCGGCTACTTTATCAACAACTTGCGGTGCTGCAAACGCGGTGCTGGCAGTGAGCGCAGCCCCCAGGATCAGCATTCTCCAGTTCTTCATACTTTTTCCATTTTTCTATCCGCACTGCGGGTTGGCATACTAATTATCACAACATCAGAAAGAGCGCTGATAAGGCAGGATGCCCTGTCGCAGCATTTGCCCGGTGCCCAGTCCATAGGATGAGCTCAGGCCGCGCAGCTCAATGTTGAACGAGATTTTGTTGTCGTACGTGCTGCTGTCGTTTTCCCAATTGGTGATTTTACGTTCATAACCCAGACGAATAGCGTAGCAGCAAGAGCTGTACTGGACGCCCAGCAGCTGATCGGCAGGCTGTTTGGCCTTGGTATCGTAATACCAGGCACCGACCACTGACCAGGCATCGGCGATTGGCCAGCTGGCCGTGGCGCCTACCTGCGAAATCCCCTGCTGGTAGCCAGGGTTCTTAATCTGGCTCAGCGTCTGCTGAATATATTCGGGGCTGGTGTAGCGGTAGTTCAGCTGCACCAGACGATCGGCATCCCGACGATATTCCAGAACGGCGTTGCCCTGGGAAACGTTATCGATGCGGGTGTCGTACTGCACACCGCCGCGCGCGCCCCAGCGATCGCTAATCTTCCAGTAGGTGTCGCCAGCCCAGACCAGGCTGCCGCGATCGTCGCTGTCTGCGTTCTCCAGTCCGGTACGGGCCGGGGTAAACGAGTAGATTTGACCAATGGAAGCGTTAAAACGTTCAACCAAATCGTTATCAAATATTCGCGTAGTCACGCCGCTGGTCAGCTGATTAGCGGAAGCGATGCGATCCAGGCCGCTATAGGTGCGGTCGCGGAACAGGCCGGTATAGTCGCTTTGCAGCAGCGTTGAGTCGTAAGCGCGCACGGTGCTCTGATCGCGATAGGGAAGGTAGAGGTACTGCATACGCGGTTCCAGCGTCTGCGTGTAGCCTTCCGACCAGTCCATATCGCGGTCAAATACCATCTTGCCGTCGACCTTAAACTGCGGCATAACGCGGTTTACGCTGCTTTTCAGCTGGTTGACTTTGCTGGTATCAACGTTGTTGTTGTAATACTCGACGTCATCCTGCTGATAGTGCGTCGCCAGCAGTTTCGCTTCGGTATTAAGGCTGCCCCAGCCGTTGGAAAGCGGCAGGTTGATAGTCGGTTCCAGGTGCAAACGCGTCGCATCCGGGTAATTATCGTTAACGTTGGTAAACTTCACCGCCTGCGCATAGAGATGCGTATCGAACGGGCCGACGTTGTTCTGATAGTAGTTATAATCGAACTGCGGCTCGGCGCGGTAAACGTCGTTATTGGTCTGGGTGGAGAAGATCTGGAACTGCTTGGTCGACAGCGTCGCATCCCAGTTTTTCTCTGCGTAGCCTACGCTGAATTTCTGCGTAACGTAGCCGTCGGTCGAGTCGCCGTAGGTGGAATCCAGATCGGTAAAGTAGTAAAGATCGCTGACCTTGGTGTAATCAACGTTAAAACGCCAGTTTTGATCGTAAACGCCGGAGTGCCGCCAGAAGAAGAGCCAGCGGTTAGAATCTTTGTCGTCGGTCATCCCGCGCGTGGCGGCATCTTTATTGTACTGGTCGTCGCTCGGCAGATAATCAAACTCAACCAGGCCCGCGCCCGCCTTGGTCAGGTAGCGGAATTCGTTCTGCCACTGCAGGCCGCGCTTGCTCATATAGTGCGGCGTGATGGTGGCATCAGCCTGCGGCGCAATGTTCCAGTAGTAAGGCAGAATAAATTCAAAGCCGTTGGAGCTGCCGAATTTCGCGTTGGGGATCAAAAAGCCCGAACGGCGGCGGTCGCCAATCGGTAGCTGAAGATAAGGGCTGTACAGCACCGGCACCGCGCCGATCTTAAAGCGGGCGTTCCAGATTTCCGCGACCTGCTCTTCACGGTCCTGGATCACCTGCGTACCTGCAACGCTCCAGCTGTTGTCGCCGGGCAGACAGGAGGTGAAGGTACCGTTTTCAAGGATGGTATAGCGGTTTTCACCGCGCTGCTTCATCTGATCGCCGGTACCCCGTCCCTGGCGGCCCACCATTTGATAGGTGCCGTTCCAGACGTTGGTGTCTTTGGTATTCAGATTCGACCAGGCTTTCGGCCCTTTCAGGATGACCTGATTATCGTCGTATTGCACATTACCCAGCGCGTCAACGGTGCGTACCGGCGTCGTCTGGCCCGGCTGCTGTCGCTGATGCAGCTGCACCTCGTCGGAAAGCAGACGGCTGTTGCCCTGGCGAATATCGACGTTGCCGTTGAACACCGCGTCGTCAGGGTAGTTGCCTTTCGCTTGATCCGCGTTGATAGTAACCGGCAGTTCATTGGTATTTTTACCCTGAATCAGAGGCCGGTTATAGCTCGGTACACCCAGCATACACTGCGAGGCGAGGTCATCTGCCAGACCCTGCTGGCTGTAGAGCGCTGAGCCGATAAGCGTGGCCAGCAAAGTAGGTAGTCGTTTTTTCATACGCGGTATCGAAAATTCCGTGATAGCTGGCATCATGCCGACAAACGGTCAGAGACTAACGCACTCAACTGCGTTGCGCTAGTGTTATCCAGGCTGTTTGACCGCGTTGCCGTTAGGCTCAGAGATAAATGACGGGTATGATAATGCAATTTTTAGCCTTCAGCATGGCGAATTGAGGAGTATATGCGCTATTGGGGAAAAGTAATCGGGCTTGTGCTGGGTTTGTTAAGCGGCACCGGCTTTTGGGGACTGGCGATTGGCCTGCTCTTCGGTCATTTGGTTGATAAAGCGCGAGCGGTTCAGGGGCAGGGCTATTTTGCTAATCAGCAGACCCGTCAGGCGCTCTTTTTCAGCACCACCTTTCAGGTTATGGGCCATCTGACCAAGTCAAAAGGCCGCGTGACCGATGCGGACATCCAGATGGCGTCATTGTTGATGGATCGTATGCAGCTGCACGGCGAGGCGAGAACGGCCGCGCAGCAGGCTTTTCGCCAGGGGAAAGAGGGCAACTACCCGCTGCGCGACAAGCTGCGGGAGCTGCGCAGCGCCTGCTTCGGCCGCTTCGATCTGATTAGGATGTTTCTGGAAATCCAGATCCAGGCCGCGTTTGCCGACGGCTCGCTCCATCCTAACGAACGTCAGGTGCTGTATGTCATCGCGGAAGAGCTGGGGATTTCGCATGCGCAATTCGATCAGTTTTTACGGATGATGCAGGGCGGTCAGCAGTTCGGCGGCGGGGGCTATCAGCACGGTGCCGGTTCGCAAGGCTATGCGCAGGCGCAGCGCGGGCCAACGCTGGAAGATGCCTGTAGCGTGCTGGGCGTAAAAAGCAGCGACGATGCGGCGACCATCAAGCGCGCCTATCGCAAGCTGATGAGCGAACACCATCCCGATAAGCTGGTGGCCAAAGGGCTACCGCCGCAGATGATGGAGATGGCGAAGCAAAAAGCGCAGGAGATCCAGGCGGCTTACGATCTGATCAAGCGTGAAAAAGGATTTAAATAATTTGTTAGCGGCCGACGAGCGCTTTCGTCGGCCTTTTTAATGCCAGGCTTATTATTAATATTCTTTTTAACACCACGCTGATTTTTTATTAACACCTTGTCTTTTAATTCCCCTTTCTTGTTAATCTCGCCTGGCTGTAATCATGCCGCAGCCCGTCTGCGCGCTATATTGCTAATATAAATAATCAGAATGATATACAGACAGGTTCTGTCTGAGCGAACGGCAAATGTTTATGCTGGGTTTATCAGCGGGCCGCTATGATAGAGAAATAAAATCCTGACAATATTAAAATGGCTTAATGAGATATGAATAAAGATAAATATTTTCTTTTTCTCTGTGTTGCTATCGCGTCTGAAATAACGGCTACCACGATGCTGGCGCTGTCTAAAGGCATGTCCGTGCTGCTACCGGCATTTACGGCGCTGGCCGCTTATGGTTTCTCCTATTATTTCTTATCGCTGTCCCTTAAAAAAATTCCGCTGGGCCTGGCCTATGCCCTGTGGGCCGGGCTGGGGATTGTCGCCACTTCGCTGATCAACCGCTTCCTGTTCCAGGTTTCCCTGAGCGGCGGCGCGATTGTCGGCCTGTTAATGATCATAGCCGGGGTGCTGGTGATTAATCTGCTGGCCAAAAGCGATCGCGGTAACGATACCGTGGAGGAAAACTAATTATGCACAGTACGCTGATGGGATTGTTATGGCTTTTTATCGCCATCCTGCTGGAGGTGCTGGCAACCAGCCTGCTGCCTAAAACCGATAATTTTAAACGCTGGGGACTGACCCTGGGCGTCATGGCAATTTACGGCACCTGTTTTTACGCATTATCAAAAGCGATTGTCGTGCTTTCCGTTGGCCTTTCTTATGCCCTGTGGGCCGGGCTGGGCGTAGTTATTATCAGTCTGGTTGGCGTGATTTTTTATCGAAATAAGATCGATAAGTATTCCGTTCTGGGAATCGGTCTTATCGGCATTGGCTGTATTACCATGGGGATATTTTAATGCAGGATATAAACATACGGCTTTTACCTCGTGCTGAGCGTCTGCGCGAGCGTTATTTACAGGCTAAGCCATTTATTTCGGCCGCGCGAGCCAGAGCGGTCACGGAAATTTACCGTCGCTATCCGGGGATGCCGGCTATTTTATTACGCGCGATGGCCTTTCGTCATGCCTGCCGCACGGCGCCGCTGGTGATTGCAGAAGATGAACTGATTGTCAGTCATCCGGCAGGCGCGGCGCGCGGTGGCGAAGTGTCGCCGGAAATCGCCTGGCGCTGGGTGGCGGACGAGCTGGATACCATGTCCACGCGCGCGCAGGATCCCTATGAAATCAGCGAAGAGGTAAAGCGCGAGCTGCGTGAAGAGATTTTCCCTTTCTGGCAGGGGCGGTCGCTGGATGAGGTGGCGGAAACCCGGCTGCGCCACGCGGGGCTGTGGGAATGGAGCACCGTTGAAGGAATTTGTGATTTAAGTATTAAAACGCAGAACGGCGGCGGCGACACCTGTCCGGGCTACGACATTATCCTGCTGAAAAAAGGCATGGGCGGCGTGCAGCGGGAAGCACAGGCGGCGCTGGATAAGCTTTCGCCAACCTGTCCCGAGGATCAGGACAAGCGCTACTTCTATGAGGCGGTCGTGGAAACCTGTCAGGGCGTGGTGGATTACGCCAACCGCTACGCCGACTACGCCCAGGCGCTGGCTGAGCAGACGCCGGACGCGCAGCGCAAAGCGGAGCTGGAAAAGCTGGCCGCTATTTGCCGTCGCGTGCCGGAACAGCCGCCCGCCACCTTTTACGAAGCGCTACAGGCCATCTGGTTTGCGCAGTCGCTGTTTATTCTGGAAGAAAACCAGACCGGCATTTCGCTTGGCCGTGTCGATCAGTACCTGTGGCCGCTGCTGGAGGCCGATCTTGCCAGCGGCGAGCTGACGGAGGAACAGGCGGAAGAGCTGCTTTGCTGCTGGATGATCAAAATGTCCGAGTGCATGTGGATTTGCAGCGCCAGTTCCGCCATGTATTTCGCGGGCTACCAGCCCTTTGTCAATCTGGTGGTCGGCGGCCAGAAGCGCGAGGGCGGCGATGCCACCAATCCGCTTTCCATGCTGATTATGGACTGCTCGCGCAAGCTGAAAATTTATCAGCCAAGCCTGGCAGTGCGGATCCACAACCAGTCGCCGCAGCCTTTTATGCGCAAAATCGTCGAGGTGATCCGCGCCGGGATCGGTTTCCCTGCCTGTCACTTTGACGACGCGCATATCAAAATGATGCTGCGTAAAGGCTTCGATTACGACGATGCGCGCGACTACTGCCTGATGGGCTGCGTAGAGCCGCAACGTTCTGGCCGCATCTATCAGTGGACCTCGGTAGGCTATACCACCTTTACCTGCGCCATTGAGCTGGCGCTAAATAACGGCAGAAGCGCCAGCGGCAGCCAGATGGGGCCGCAGACCGGCGAGGCCGCCACGCTGAAAAGCTGGGAAGCCTTTGAGGAGGCAGTCAGGCAGCAGCTGTGCCACATTGTGAAGCAGGCCGCAGAAGCCACGCTGATGATGCAAAAGCTGCATAAAGAGCTGGCGCCCAAGCCGTTTATCTCCTGCCTGGTCGAAGGCTGTCTGGAGCAGGGCAAGGATGTGATGCACGGCGGCGCGGCAATTAACAACGGGCCAGGACTGATCTGGACGGGAATGGCGGACTACGCCAACGCCATGATGGTGATGCGCGAGCTGGTTTATCAGCAGCAGCAGGTGACGCCAGCGCAGATGGCGCAGGCGCTGCGTGATAATTTCTCCGGGCACGAAACGCTGCGCAACGCCTGCCTGAACGTCGCCAAATTTGGCAACGATATTGAAGAGGTCGATCTGATCGCGCGCGATCTGATCCGCTTTATCGAAAGCGAGCACCGCCGGTACTCGATGCTGTACGGGCCGTTCACCCACGGGACGCTTTCTATCTCTAACAATACGCCGTTCGGCCTGACCACCGGCGCGCTGCCCAGCGGACGACTGGCCGGTATGCCGCTCGCTGACGGCATCAGCCCTTCCCAGCAGACGGACTATGCAGGCCCGACGGCGATTATTAATTCCGTTGGCCGGATCAATGTCGAAGAGATGGAGATCGGCATGGTGCATAACTTTAAGCTGCTGCACGGCATTCTGGATACGGAAGAGGGCGAGCAGGGCATTATCACCCTGCTGCGCAGCGCCAGCCTGCTGGGCAACGCGCAGATGCAGTTCAGCTATGTGGACAACGAAACGCTGAAAAAAGCGCAGGAAAACCCCGGGCAGTATCGCAACCTGATGATCCGGGTTGCGGGCTACAGCGCCTTTTTCGTTGAACTCAGCCGCGAGGTTCAGGATGAAATCATCAGCCGTACCCAGCTCCAGTCTTTCTGAGGCCAACAGCGGGAGCGTGTTCAATATTCAGCGCTTTTCTCTGCATGACGGCCCCGGCGTGCGCACCGTGGTGTTTCTGAAAGGGTGCCAGATGCGCTGCGCCTGGTGCGCCAACCCGGAAAGCCTGGCGCCGCAGCCGGAAGTCCTGTTCGATCGGCAACGCTGTGCAAAAGCGCCTTGCGAGCAGCACTGTCCGGGCCGATCGGCCGTTAAAATGGCGGCGGTCGGCTATGAAAGCTGGCCGGATGACCAGAAGTGCCCGGCGGCGGCGCTGCGCAAGGTGGGCAAAACGCTTAGCGTCGACGAAGTGATGCGCACGGTGGCGGCGGATGCGCTTTATTACCGTACTTCAGGCGGCGGGATGACGCTCAGCGGCGGTGAGGCCGCCATGCAGCCTGATTTTTCCCGTGCCTTACTGCGCCGCGCCAGGCAGGAGGGGATCCACACCGCCGTTGAAACCTCCGGCTTCGCCGCCTGGCCCGCGCTCTGGCAGGTCTGCGAAGCCAGCCAGCTGATCCTGTACGATGTTAAGCTGGCCGACGACGTTCTGCACCAGCGCTACACCGGCGTCAGCAACCGCAGCATCTGGCAGAACCTGACGCGCCTGCTGGCGCAGACGATCCCGCTGCGCATCCGCATTCCGGTCATACCTGAGGTGAACGACAGCAGAAAAGAGGCGGAGAAGATGATGCGCGCCATCGCCAGCCTGACGCAGGGCAGCCGCTGCTTTCAGGGCATCGATCTGCTGCCTTATCACAATTTCGGCCTGCGCAAATACGTGCTGACGGACAGGCGGTGTCTTTATGAGGAAATGCACCCCGATCGCGGCAAGCCGCGGGTGGCGGAGCTGGAGAAAATGGCCGTGCGGTATGGGTTAAGCACGACAACGCTGTCCCACTGCATCGGCTGAATAAGGCCTCTGGCGACAGAGGCCTTTGTTCAGAAGTCCGCCGGCTGACGGAAAGTCATCGGCGTCTGGTATTTAGGATGGGTGATGGTGAGCATCTCGGCGTGCAGCAGCAGGCGCGGCGCCATCGCTCTGGCCTCTTCATGCGCGTAAAAGTTATCGCCCAGAATCGGATGCCCCAGCGCCAGCATATGCACGCGAAGCTGATGAGAACGACCGGTAATCGGCTTTAACCGCACGCGTGCGCTGTTATCCGCCGCATACTCCAGCACCTGATATTCGGTCTGCGCCGGTTTACCGGTTTCAAAGCAGACTTTCTGCTTTGGTCGCAGCGGCCAGTCGCAGATCAGCGGCAAATCGATAAGCCCTTCTTCCTGCGCGGGATGACCCCAGACGCATGCCAGATAGGTTTTTTTCGGCTCGCGCTCGCGGAACTGGCGTTTCAGTTCCCGCTCGGCCGCTTTGGTCAGTGCGACCAGGATAATACCGCTGGTTGCCATATCCAGGCGGTGTACGGATTCCGCCAGCGGAAAATCGCGCTGAAGACGCGTCATCACGCTGTCTTTATGCTCGGGCAGCCGACCGGGCACCGACAGCAGGCCGCTCGGTTTGTTGACCACGATAATATGCTCGTCCTGATAAAGAACGGCTAAGGGATCTTGCGGAGGATTATAGGGTTCCATCTTTTTGCCTGTGTGGGGCGACCGCAGCCGCCCCGTGCTAATTACTGATGCGTGACAACGATCAGGCGCAGCGCGTCAAGACGCCAGCCCGCGCTATCAAGCGCCGCCAGCACCTGCTCGCGATTGCTTTCCAGCGCGTCGATCTCATCCTGACGGATGTTAGGATTGACCGCGCTCAGCGCCTGCAAACGCGACAGCTCCGCGCTCAGGTTCTCGTTTGCTTCCGTGCGGGCAATCTCGATCAGCTTGCGCGCTTCTTCGGCAGCCTGGCCTTCCGCCAGCTTCAGGATCTCGTGCACATCCTGCTGTACGGCGTTAACCAGCTTGCTGCCGGTATGGCGATTGACCGCGTTCAGCTGACGGTTGAAGCTCTCGAACTCGACCTTACCCGCCAGGTTAGTCCCCTTGCGATCAACCAGCATCCGCACCGGCGTCGGCGGCAGGAAGCGCGTCAGCTGAAGCTGTTTCGGCGCCTGCGCTTCCACCACGTAGATCAGCTCCACCAGCAGCGTGCCGACCGGCAGCGCCTTGTTTTTCAACAGCGAGAGCGCGCAGCTGCCGGTATCGCCGGACAGGATCAGATCCAGGCCGTTGCGAATGATCGGATGCTCCCAGGTGACGTACTGTGCGTCTTCGCGCGACAGCGCCTGATTGCGATCGAAAGTAATGGTACAGCCATCTTCCGGCAGGCCAGGGAAGTCCGGCACCAGCATGTGATCGCCCGGCGTCAGCACGATCAGGTTGTCGCTGCGATCTTCCTGATTAATACCGACGATATCAAACAGGTTGAGCGCAAAGTTAACCAGCTCGATATGGTTATCCTGCTCGCTGATGGTTTCCGCCAGCGCCTGCGCTTTTTCACCGCCGTTGGAGTTCAGCTCCAGCAGGCGGTCGCGGCCCTGTTCCAGCTTGCTTTTCAGCGCGTTATGCTGCTCGCGGCAGTCGCTGATAAAGTCGTCCAGCCCCTCGCTGTTTTCCGGCGAGGCCAGATAGTTCACCAGCTGGTCGCTGACCGTATCGTAAATAGCGCGGCCGGTCGGGCAGGTATGCTCAAAGGCGTCCAGCCCCTCGTGATACCAGCGCACCAGCACCGACTGGGCGGTTTTTTCCAGATAAGGCACGTGGATCTGGATATCGTGCGCCTGACCGATACGGTCAAGACGGCCAATACGCTGCTCCAGCAGATCCGGGTTGGCAGGCAGATCGAACATCACCATCTGGCTGGCGAACTGGAAGTTACGGCCTTCGGAACCGATTTCCGAGCAGAGCAGCACCTGCGCGCCATCCTCTTCGGAGGCGAACCAGGCCGCCGCGCGGTCGCGTTCAATAATCGACAGCCCTTCATGGAACACGGCGGCGCGGATGCCTTCACGTTCGCGCAGCACCTGCTCCAGCTGAAGCGCGGTGGTGGCTTTGGCGCAGATAACCAGCACTTTGCTGTCGCGATGGCTGGTCAAAAAGCCCATCAGCCATTCGACGCGCGGATCGAAGTTCCACCAGGTGCCGCTGTCGCCTTCAAATTCCTGATAAATCTGCTCCGGATAGAGCATGTCGCGCGCGCGCTCATCGGCCGCCTTACGCGCGCCCATGATGCCGGACACCTTGATCGCCGTCTGATACTGCGTCGGCAGCGGCAGGCGGATCTGATGCAGTTCGCGTTTCGGAAAGCCTTTGACGCCGTTACGGGTGTTGCGGAACAGCACGCGGCTGGTGCCGTGGCGATCCATCAACATGCTGATCAGCTCCTGACGCGCTTCCAGCTTGCCTTCGCGATCGCTGTTGGCGACCTGGAGCAGCGGCTCGATATCCTGCTCGCCCATCAGATCGTTCAGCATATTCAGGGCGTCGTTATCGATCGCCTTATCGGCCAGCAGGCCGGAAACCGCATCGGCAATCGGCTGAAAATGTTGCTGTTCTTCAACAAAAGTGGCGAAGTCGTGGAAGCGATCCGGGTCCAGCAGGCGCAGACGGGCAAAGTGGCTCTCCATGCCCAGCTGCTCCGGCGTCGCGGTCAGCAGCAGCACACCGGGGATCTGCTCGGCCAGCTGCTCAATTACCTGATATTCGCGGCTTGGCTGACCCTCTTCCCAGGCCAGGTGATGCGCCTCGTCCACGATCAGCAGATCCCACTCGGCTTCCGCCAGCATCTCCAGACGCTGCTTGTTGCGGCGCACAAAGTCGAGCGAGCAGATTACCAGCTGTTCGGTATCGAAAGCGTTGTCGCTGTCCAGGCGCGCCTGCGCGTAGCGATCGTCGTCAAAGAGGGCAAAGCGCAGGTTAAAGCGGCGGAGCATTTCCACCAGCCACTGGTGCTGTAGCGTTTCCGGCACGACGATCAGCACGCGCTCGGCGCGACCGGCCAGCAGCTGCTGATGAATAATCATGCCCGCTTCGATGGTTTTGCCAAGGCCCACTTCATCAGCCAGCAGCACGCGCGGCGCGTGGCGACGGCCTACGTCGTGCGCGATATGCAGCTGGTGCGGGATCAGGCTGGTGCGCATGCCGCGCAGGCCGCTGACCGGCAGGCGATACTGTTCGCTCTGGTATTTACGCGCGCGAAAACGCAGCGCGAAGCGATCCATACGATCCAGCTGGCCGGCAAACAGGCGGTCCTGCGGCTTGCTGAACACCAGCTTGCTGTCGAGCATCACTTCACGCAGCATCACGCCGGACTCTTCGGTATCAAGCCGGGTGCCGATGTAGCTGACCAGACCGTTTTCGGTCACGACTTCCGCCACCTCCAGCTGCCAGCCTTCGTGACTGGTAACGGTGTCGCCCGGATTGAAGATCACACGAGTAATAGGCGAATCATTTTTAGCGTAAAGACGGTTCTCGCCGGTGGCGGGGAAAAGCAGTGTGACCATGCGCGCATCTACCGCAACAATAGTTCCTAATCCCAGTTCGCTTTCCGTATCGCTGATCCAGCGTTGACCAAGTGTAAAAGGCATAGATATTCGGCTCGATTCTCGTAGAGGTTATTTCAGGCAATAGCACGGCTGCCCGGCAATAAAGCCCGGCAGATTCATTTCGTTTTGCAGGAAGGGCGCTATGGTACTGGAAGGTGGCGCGTTCGTCACCTGTCAAAAAAGCCCCAACTGACCTGTTACCAGTGTAGCAAAGTCATCCTGCACGAAAGGCAAAATGCCTTCCGCAACGGGCTGCAGCTGGCGGGAAAGGTAGTGATCGTAGTCCAGCGGCGTCAGGCGTGCCTCCAGCGGCTCCGGCCCTGACGTGGCGATAACGTAGCGGATCCGGCCGCCTTTTTGATACTGCAACGGGCGGCCCAGCTGGCGGTTCTGCTCATCGGCAAGGCGCGCGGCGCGCACGTGCGGCGGCACGTTGCGCTGATAATCTTCCAGCGGGCGGCGCAGCTTTTTGCTGTAGGTCAGCTGCTCGTCCAGTTCGCCATCCAGCAGCTGCCGCACGGTTTCGCGGATGTAATCCTGATAGGGCTGCCGTTTGAAAATCCGCAGATAAAGCGCCTGCTGAAAATTTTTCGCCAGCGGCGTCCAGTCGGTGCGCACCGTCTCCAGCCCTTTAAACACCATGCGCTCCTGGTCGCCTTCGCGGATCAAACCGGCGTAGCGTTTTTTGCTGCCCTGTTCCGCGCCGCGAATGGTCGGCATCAGAAAACGACTGAAGTGGGTTTCGTACTCCAGCTCCAGCGCGCTGGTCAGCCCCAGCGTTTCCTGCAGATGCTGCTGCCACCAGGCGTTGATTTTTTCCACCAGCCGACGGCCAATCGCGGCGGCCGACGCCTCGTCGTGCGGCGTTTTCAGCCAGACGAAGGTGGAGTCGGTATCGCCATAAATCACGTCATAGCCTTCCGCCTCTATCAGCTCCCGCGTCTGGCGCATGATTTCATGGCCGCGCAGCGTGATGGAGGAGGCCAGCCGCGGATCGAAAAAGCGACAGGCGCTGGTGCCCAGCACGCCGTACAGCGCGTTCATAATGATTTTCAGCGCCTGCGACAGCGGCTTGTTGCCGTGCTTTTTGGCCGTTTCGCGGCCCTGCCAGATCTGACCGACGATCTCCGGCAGGCAGTGCAGGGTGCGGGAGAAACGCGCGCCGCGAAAGCCGCTGACCGACTCGCTGTCGTCGGGATGCGCCATGCCTTCGGCCAGCCCGACCGGGTCAATCAGAAAGGTACGGATAATCGAGGGATAAAGGCTTTTGTAATCCAGCACCAGCACCGAGTCATAAAGGCTTGGCCGCGAGTCCATCACGTAGCCGCCCGGACTCGCCTCCGGCGCGACTTCGCCCATATTCGGCGCAACGTAGCCGGCGCGATGCATACGCGGCAGATAAAGATGGCTGAAAGAGGCGACCGAGCCCCCATGCCGATCCGCAGGCAGGCCGTTGACGGTGGCGCGCTCCAGCAGAAAAGGCATGATCTCGGTACGCTGGAAAATGCGCGTGACCAGCTCGCAGTCTTTCAGGTTGTAGTGCGCCAGCGCCGGTTTGTCTTCCGCAAAGCGCTGGTCGATCTCCTGCATCCTGTCCCACGGATTATTAATGGCTTTGCCTTCGCCCAGCAGCTCGCGCGAGACCGATTCCAGGCTAAAGGAGGGGAAATCCCAGAAGGCGGATTTCAGCGCCTCGATGCCGTCGATAATCAGCCGCCCGGTCGCCTGCGCAAAGTAGATCCCCGGCTTGAAGCCGTGCTCGCGCCACTCCAGCGCTTCGCTGTTGCGGCCCAGCCGCAGCGGGATGCCATAGCGATCGGCATGTTTTTGCAGCACCCTGAGATCAAACTGCACCACGTTCCAGCCGATCAGCACGTCCGGATCGTGTTCGGCAAACCAGGCGTTGAGTTTTTCCAGCAGCGCAGGACGGCTGGCGACATATTCCAGCCTGAAGTCCAGGCGGCTGGCGTCGCCGTTTTCCGGCCCTAACATATAAACCACGCGCTGGCCGCAGCCTTCCAGCCCGATACAGTAAAGCTCGCCGTGGCGCGTGGTTTCAATGTCCAGCGACACCCACTTCAGCGGCGGGCGATAGTCCGGGTTAGGTTTAAGCCGCGCCTGCGTCAGGCTGCCGCCGACCTGCTGGCCGCTGAACCACACCGGCGCGGTGATAAAACGCTCCATCAGGAAACGATCGGGTGGGCGGATATCCGCTTCATAAACCATCACGCCGTTTTCGCGCAGCAGCTTCTCCAGCTTTTGCAGCTGCCGATACTGTTTGCAGTAAAGCCCGGCGACCGGACGCTGGCGGAAGTCCTTCAGCGTCAGCGGCGTCAGCCGGATATCTTTTTCGGCGCGCAGCAGGGTTTCCGCCTGCGCCAGCTGCTGCTGCGGAATAAAGGCGACCGACTCCTGCGGCGGCAGCACGACCCGCTGCGGGCCGTCGTCCGTGGCCAGCCACAGCACGATCTCCGTACCGCTGGGCGTATCCCGCCAGTGTCGGGTCAGCAGAAAGCCTGCGTGCGCGTCGTTCACCTGAACCTCCTGAGCGGCTGGAAATGGAATACGGGGCTGTTCACCGCCATGCGGGCCTATAATAGCATGTTTATTTATACAGTTCTTACTTCGCCGGCGCCGCTCACCGGCAAGCGCTTTTCTTCTTTACCTGAACAGAAGAAATATCCGCATTCCCATACAAAACAGCGCTTGACGGATCCCGGACGGGCCAGGACAATCCGGCTTT
>Ga0058689_10000235_pt1 | contig 14650 bp, 17 predicted proteins | sample AgamicAsMarz_FD_57362 | JGI IMG/M metagenome (GOLD analysis project Ga0058689, IMG submission 57362) | Agave microbial communities from Guanajuato, Mexico - As.Ma.rz | ecosystem: Host-associated > Plants > Phyllosphere > Phylloplane/Leaf | place: Guanajuato, Mexico | collected 2012-06-04
AGTGTGGTCAGGTGTGGTAAACAGATCGCTCATGGTTGTCTCATCCGGTCAAAAACCGCCATAGTTTACGCCGCCATTTTTGTGACGCAAGTCAGGTTAACGATTGCGTGAAAATTAGCCATTGCAATGGTGAACTAAAGCAGTATGATGCGGCGGCTTTATAAAATTACGTCGCATTAATTGGGTTCCCTAACCCCAATAACTAAAAAGGTCACAATATGTCGCAGTTCTCTCAATCCCAGCGCGTAAAAGCGTTGTTCTGGTTATCGCTATTCCATTTACTGGTGATCACCTCCAGTAACTATCTGGTGCAGTTGCCGATCTCTGTTTTCGGTTTTCACACCACCTGGGGCGCATTCAGCTTTCCGTTTATTTTCCTCGCTACCGATCTGACCGTGCGTATTTTTGGCGCTGCGCTTGCCCGTCGCATTATCTTTGCCGTGATGATCCCAGCGCTGGTGGTGTCTTATATCATCTCGTCGCTGTTTTATATGGGCAGCTGGCAGGGATTCGGCGCGCTGGCGCATTTCAACCTGTTTGTCGCGCGCATCGCCGCCGCCAGTTTTATGGCTTATACGCTGGGGCAGATCCTCGACGTGCGCGTGTTTAATCGCCTGCGCCAGAGCCGTCACTGGTGGCTTGCGCCGACGGTGTCCACCGTCTTCGGTAACGCCAGCGATACCATCGCCTTCTTCTTTATCGCCTTCTGGCGCAGTCCGGACGCGTTTATGGCGCAACACTGGATGGAAATTGCGCTCGTGGACTACAGCTTCAAGGTGCTTATCAGTCTGGTCTTCTTCCTGCCCATGTATGGCGTATTACTGAATATGTGCCTGAAAAGGCTGGCAGATAAATCTGAAATTCCTGCGTTGCAGGCCAGTTAAAGGTACGCCTGACAACTTGTGATAAGATGGACGAATGAGCCGTTATGGCCGTTTATCGAAAGGAAGAAGTCAATGCGCAATCTGGTTAAGTATGTCGGTATTGGCCTGCTGGTAATGGGGCTGGCGGCCTGTGACAACAATGATAAAGCGACTCCGGCGCAGGCCGCAACGGCGGAAGCCAATGCAACGGGTCAACCGGTAACGCTGCTGGATGGCAAGCTGAGTTTCTCGCTGCCCGCAGACATGAGCGACCAGAGCGGCAAGCTGGGCACCCAGGCCAATAACATGCACGTTTACTCTGATGCCACCGGTCAGAAAGCGGTGATTGTTATTGTCGGCGACAACAGTAACGAAGAACTGTCTGTGCTGACCAAACGTCTGGAAGATCAGCAGCGCAGCCGCGATCCGCAGCTGCAGGTAGTGACCAACAAATCCATCGACGTGAAAGGCCAGAAAATGCAGCAGCTCGACAGCATTATCTCTGCCAAAGGCCAGACCGCATGGTCGTCCGTCGTGCTGGGTAAAGTGGATAACAAACTGCTGACCATTCAGGTCACGCTGCCAGCGGAAAACCAGCAGCAGGCGCAAACGGCGGCTGAGAACATTATCAACACCATCGTGTTGAAATAAGTCTCTGCCGGGTGGCGCAGCGCTCACCCGGCCTGCGCAGGTTCACACCGCTACAAAACGGTCTCCAGTGGAGGCCGTTTTTTTAACCGCCACGCCAGCAGCAGCGCCACCGCCACCAGCCCCGCAGCCGCCAGATAGATCACCGATACGCCCGCCCACGCCATTAACAGTCCGGCTGCCGGTCCGGTCACCCCCAGCGACAGATCCATAAATACCGTATAGGTCGCCAGCGCCGCCCCCTGATTTTGCTGCGGTACTGCTTTTACCGCCACCACGCCCAGCGCCGGGAAGACCAGCGAAAAGCCCGCCCCTGCCAGCAACACACCCACTTTTGCCATCCACGGATCGACCGCCAGCCCCACTAACACCAGACCGAGCGTTTCCACCACAAAGCAGACCATCGCCACGTTCAGGCCACCGACGCGGTTTACGGTATTGGGGAAAAACAGTCGCGTGCCAACAAACGCACAGCTGAACAGCGTAAGCGCAAAGGCCGCGCCATCCCAGCCACGGGCATCGTAAAACAGGGTGATAAAGGTGGCGATGACGCCAAACCCGGCGGAGCCGAGCGCCAGCGCCATGCCATACAGCCAGACCCGGCCCAGCACCGCGCGAAACGGCAGCGGCTTGCCTTTGCTGACCTTCACCGCCGGACGACTCAGCGCGAACAGCAGCGCTGTCACCGCTACCGCCATAATAATCACCGCCAGCCCCGTCAGGCCGGTGTAGTGATAGCAAAGCACGCCCAGCGGGGCACCGATCGCCATCGCGCCATAAGAGGCAATACCGTTCCACGAGATCACTTTACCGATATGCAGCGATCCCACCACGCCAACGCCCCACAGCGTAGCCCCGGTCCCGGCAAAACTTTGCCCGATACCGAGGATCACGCGGCCCAGGCACAGCAGCAGCAAACAGACCACCGGCGTGGCGGCGCTCAGCCCCGCCAGCAGATAAAACAGGCCGCTCAGCACGCAGCCGCACAAACCGAAGACGACAATCTTTTTCGGGCCGAACAAGTCGGCATAGCGTCCGGCATGAGGACGGCTTACCAGGGTGGCAAAATATTGCAGGCTGATCACCAGTCCCGCCCAGAAGGCGCTAAATCCCATCACATCATGGACATAGCCCGGCAGCACCGCCAGCGGTAAGCCGATGGTCAGATAACTGGCGAAGTTAAAAATAACGACAGAGATAATGCGCAGATTAAGGCGCAGTCCGTTCAGCGCCGGTTCGGCAACGGGTTCAGGCATGGAACTCACCACATTTTTTACAACAGTGTTTCACTATTATCATGATGACGGCGGAAAATCAGCAGCAGATTCAGATAATGCACGTCATGCGAAGCGCCGCCGACGCACTACACTTAGCGGGACTGCGAATAAAGGAATTCACTATGATCACCCCCCAGCCCGATAAAGCGGGTTTACACATACTTCTTAAACTGGCCGCTCTGGTTATTATTCTGGCGGGCATTCATGCCGCCGCCGACATTATTGTTCAGTTATTAATGGCGTTGTTTTTCGCCATCGTTCTTAACCCGCTGGTCACCTGGTTCCTGCGCCGGGGTGTGAAACGCCCGGTGGCGATCACCATTGTGGTGGTGGTGATGATGATTGTGCTGACCGCGCTGTTTGGCGTACTGGCCGCGTCGTTTAATGAATTCATCACCATGCTGCCTAAATACAACAAGGAATTAACCCGCAAAGTGCTTCAGTTACAGGACATGATGCCGTTCCTGCATCTGCACATGTCGCCGGAGCGTATGTTACAGCGCATGGACTCCGACAAAATGATGGCCTTCGCTACCCTGCTGATGACGGGCCTGTCGAACGCCATGGCCAGTATCGTGCTGCTGGTGATGACCGTGGTGTTTATGCTGTTTGAAGTGCGCCATCTGCCATACAAACTGCGCTTTGCGCTGAACAATCCGCAGATCCACATCGCCGGGCTGCACCGTGCCTTAAAAGGGGTTTCCCACTATCTGGCGCTGAAAACGCTGATCAGCCTGTGGACTGGCGCAATCATCTGGCTGGGATTAATGCTGCTGGGCGTGCAGTTTGCCCTGATGTGGGGCGTGCTGGCATTCCTGCTTAACTATGTGCCCAATATCGGATCGGTCATTTCGGCTATTCCGCCGATGATCCAGGCTTTCCTGTTTAACGGTTTCTATGAATTTATGATGGTGGGGATCCTGTTCCTCGTGGTGCATATGATCCTCGGGAATATGGTGGAGCCGCGCATGATGGGTCACCGACTGGGCATGTCGACGATGGTAGTGTTCTTATCGTTACTGATCTGGGGATGGTTGCTCGGCCCGGTGGGGATGCTGCTCTCGGTGCCGCTTACCAGCGTCTGTAAGATCTGGATGGAAACCACCAAAGGCGGCAGCAAGCTGGCGATCCTGCTGGGACCTGGTCGTCCTAAAAGCAGGCTACCCGGCTAGCGATAAATCATCGCGACCAATACCGATCGCGGAATAAACGCGTAAAAATTTAATTTAAATAGCCTGGATTATATTGAGATAATACCAGGCTATTTTTTTATGACCGGCATCAACGTAAAAATTAATTACGCCATGGCGAATAAAAAAACGCGCCTTTTAATTATCAATAATTTATTATTGCGCGCGCAGATCGTTTGCTGGCGATATAACATCGAATAATACTCCATTATTCGCGTCTCCGGTCTGATCTGTCATTGCCATCATTATTGATACGGAGTCGTCATGAAAAAATATGCCAGGTTATTTGCGGCGCTCGCGGTTGTCGGCGCGCTGGCCGGATGTGCGCGCACTGCGCCAGTTTACAATGTTCACAGCACCGTCAGCGCGGGCCACACCCAGGAGCAGGTCAGAAGCGCCATTCTGAAAGCGGGCGCACAGCGTCAGTGGATCATGAATGATGCCGGTCCTGGCGCGATCACGGCGCGTCAGCAATCCCGCGATCATATGGCGGAAGTGCGCGTGAATTACACCGCCACCAGCTACTCCATTACCTACGCCAACAGTCAGAACCTGCGCGCGTCCGGCGGGAAAATTCATAAAAACTATAACCGTTGGGTGAATAACCTCGATAAAGATATTCAGGTCAATCTGTCAGCGAGCGGCACGCAATAATCAGAAAGGATACGGCCCGATGTACCAGCAGGATACTTTAAGCGCACTGGACGCGATCACCGAAGCGCAGCGCATTGCCTTTGCCCCAATGTTATTTCAGACAGCCCTGTGCCTGCGCAATTTTGGTGTACTGGCGTATCTGGATAAACAAGGAAAGCGCGGCGCGACGCTGGCGGATATTGTCGCTAACAGCGCCGCCAGTGAATATGCGATTGGCGTGCTGCTGGACATGGGCCTGAGCGGACGTATCATCACCTATCATGCCGGGCATTATGCCCTCGCGAAAGTCGGTCATTTTCTGCTGCATGATCCCATGACGCGTATCAATATGGATTTCACCCAGCACGTTTGTTATCAGGGATTATTTAATTTACAAACGGCGCTGGAGACCGGACAGCCAAGCGGATTAAAAGTCTTTGGCGACTGGCCGACCATATATCCCGCACTTTCGGAATTACCCGAAGCGGCGCGCGAAAGCTGGTTTGCCTTCGATCATTTCTATTCTGATGCGGCATTTAACGCCGCGCTGCCATATATATTCGCCAGCAAACCGGCAAAACTGTACGATGTCGGCGGCAATACCGGAAAATGGGCATTGCGTTGCTGCAAATATGATGAGAATGTCAGCGTCACCTTGCTGGATCTGCCGCAGCAGATCGCCCTGGCGCGCCATAATGTCGAGGCCGCCGGTCTGTCAGCACGCGTCGATTTTCATGCGGTGGATATGCTGGGAACGACACCGTTACCCGGTGATGCCGATATATGGTGGATGAGTCAGTTCCTCGACTGCTTCTCTCCTGAGCAAATTATCGCCATGTTAAGCAAGGTCGCCACGGTAATGAAACCGGGGGCGCGGCTGTGCATTATGGAACTGTTCTGGGATGCACAAAAATTTGAAGCGGCGTCGTTCAGTCTGAATGCTTCGTCGCTCTATTTTACCTGTATGGCAAACGGCAACAGCCGTTTCTACAGCGTAGAAAAGTTTTATCATTATCTTGAAAGCGCGGGTTTCAGGATAGACCAGCGCCACGATAATCTCGGCCTGGGACATACCCTGCTGATATGTCAAAAACAGTAAGAACGTGACGTTGAAAGTAGCGTCAACTTTGTGACGATTTTCGCGAGCTGGCGTGGATGAATTTAGCATTAAACATAATTGACTGGCAGGCCAGAGCGCCGGGCTTGAGCGACACGGCGCAATGGCGGCAATGGGCATGCCAGCGCCACGTCATCGATCCCGATGCCCCGCAGGCAAAGCTCACCGAACTGCCCATGATGACCGCCCGCCGCCTGAGCTCCGGCAGTCGGCTGGCGGTGGAATGCGGCATGTCGATGCTGCGACGTCATGCTATCGACGCGGTGCTCTACACCAGTCGTCACGGTGAGCTGGAACGGAACTACCGCATTCTGCATGCCCTGGCGACCGGGCAGGCGGTCTCCCCCACCGATTTTGCGCTGTCCGTGCATAACTCGGCGGTGGGGAATCTCACCATTGCCGCGCAGCAGCCGATTGTCTCGTCATCACTTTCGGCGGGTATTGATACCTTCCAGCAAGGCCTGTGCGAAGTGGCGGGACTGCTGCATGCGGGCTATCAGCGTGTGCTGATGGTCGATTTCGACGGTACGCTGCCGCCGTTTTACCATTCCGGCCTGCCGGAAGCGATGCCCACCTGGGCGTATGCTGTGGCGCTGGTGATTGAAGCGGGCGACGACTGGCAGTGCCGGACGCAGCGCGCCGCCGCCTTCAGCGAACCGCCGCTCGCCCAGAGTATGCAATTTTTACAGCATGTCCTGCGCGATGATGCGGCGTTCACCCTTGACGGCGAGCGGTTACAGTGGTGCTGGAGCCGCCGCGCATGAGTAAGCTTGCGCCTGCACTGAACGGGTTATGGCGTCTGGTGATGACCGGCCTGTGCTTTGTGCTGTTTGGTCTGGGTGGCCTCATGCTGTCGCTGGTGTGGTTTAACGTATTGCTGCTGGTGCAGCGCGATAACGTCCGCCGTCGCCGTCTGGCCCGACGCAGCATTGCCGCCAGCTTTCGCTTCTTTTTACGGGCGGCAAAAACGCTGGGCGTGCTGGATTACCGTATCGAGGGTAGCGATATCTTGCGCCACGAGCGCGGCTGTCTGGTGGTGGCAAACCATCCGACGCTTATTGATTACGTGCTGCTGGCGTCGGTGATGCCGGAAACCGACTGCCTGGTGAAAAGCGCACTGCTGCGTAATCCGTTTCTCGGCGGCGTGGTTCGGGCGGCGGACTACCTGATCAACAGCCAGGCCGACACCCTGTTGCCCGCCTGTCAGCAGCGACTGGCACAGGGCGACACCCTGATGATCTTCCCGGAAGGGACGCGCACGCGGCCAGGGGAAGCGATGACGCTGCAACGTGGCGCGGCCAATATCGCCGTGCGCTGCAACAGTGATTTACGCATTGTGCTAATCCACTGTAGTGAACATCTGCTGGATAAAAACAGCCGATGGTATGATGTGCCACCCCGCAAACCGATGTTCACCGTACAGGTGCGCGAGCGGGTAAAAATAAAAAATTACTATGATGCAAAATCGCAAGAACCGGCGCTGGCGGCAAGGCAGCTTAACCGGCATCTTTTGCATCAGTTATCACCGGGCCAGGACCCTTTAGCAGGAATGAATGATGCAAGCGCTCTCTCTTGAAATTAAAAATCTTATTATTAACACCCTTAATCTCGACGAATTAACGCCGGACGACATTGATACCGATGCGGCGCTGTTCGGCGACGGTTTAGGGCTGGACTCCATTGATGCCCTGGAACTGGGACTGGCGGTTAAAAACCAGTATGGCGTGGTACTTTCTGCGGAAAGCGAAGAGATGCGCCAGCATTTTTACTCCGTCGCGACGCTGGCGTCCTTTATCCACGCGCAACGCGCCTGAGCACGAGCCTGCTGCTATGAATGAACAACATGCTATTTACGACGAAGTCTCTGCCCTGCTGATCAAACTGTTTGAAATCGAACCGGACGCCATTACGCCTGAAGCCCGCCTTTACGAAGATCTGGAGCTGGACAGCATTGATGCCGTCGATATGGTCGTCCATCTGCAAAAGAAGACCGGCAAAAAGATTAAGCCAGAAGAGTTCAAAGCCGTGCGCACCGTGCAGGATGTGGTGGACGCGGTAGAACGCCTGCTGCGCGAAGCCTGATCCGCGATGCAACGCTCCCGCTGGCGTCCGGGTGTGCAACAGATCACCGCCCTGATGATGCTGGGCTGGCCTTTTGTGATCTGGTTTGGTCTGGCGCATCACAGCCTGCACTGGTTGCTGCCGCTGATGGCGCTGCTGTTGCTTGCGCGTCTGCGTCAGGCGCGCCATACCGCAGGGCCGATGCGCTTTATATTGCAGGGCGTCGCGCTGGTCGGCCTGACGCTGTGCCTGCTCAGTGCGCTGTTTAAAACCCATCAATGGCTGCTGTTTTATCCGGTGGCGGTTAACCTGGTGATGCTCGCCGTATTTGGGGGATCGCTATGGACGCCAATGCCGCTGGTTGAACGGCTGGCCCGGCTGCGCGAGCCAGAACTCCCTGAGGTTGCGGTGCGTTACACCCGCCGCGTCACGCAAGTGTGGTGCGCCTTTTTTGTCGGCAACGGTACCATTGCCCTGGCGACGGCTCTGCACGGTGATATGCAAGTCTGGACCGCATGGAACGGCATGATCGCCTACCTGCTGATGGGGCTGCTGATGGCCGCAGAGTGGCTGGTGCGCTGCCGGATCATCAAACGGGAAACATCATGACCCCGACACTCCCCTTGGCACAATGGCTGGACGCCCCGCGCGCGAACGACACGCCGGTCGCCTGGCTTCACGATCGCACCTGGACGCTGGGCCAGCTCCGTTTCGATGTGGCGCAGCTGGTCGGGAGACTGCGCCAGCATGACGGCGTGCGCTGGGCGCTGTGCTTTGAAGACAGCTATCTGTTTATTGTCGCGCTGCTGGCGACGCTGCACGCCGGAAAAACGCCGGTGATCCCCGGTCATTGCCGTGAGCCGTTGCTGGAAGAACAGCGGGCGCTGTTTGACGGGCTGCTCAGCGATAAGCCGCTGCACTGGTGCGGCACGGCGCTGGTTGTCACGTCTTACGGTGAGAGCGTTGCTGATTTTCCGCCCCTGCCTGCCATCGCGCCGGATGCCTTTGTCGAGCTGTTCACCTCCGGCTCCACCGGGCAACCGCGCCGCATCGTTAAGCCGGTAGCCTGTCTTGATCGCGAAGCGCGTCTGCTGGCCGACCGTTTTGCCGGACGGCTGGCCGGATGCCGGGTGGTCGCCTCGGTGGTGCCCCAGCATCTGTACGGCCTGACTTTCCGCATTATGCTGCCGATGGCGCTCGGTCTGCCGCTGCATGCCGCAATGCTCTATTACGCCGAGCAGCTGGCGGCGCTTGATCACCAGCACCGTTATGCCTTTATCAGCAGTCCGGCCTTTTTGAAGCGGCTTGATGTATGCCTTACGCCACCGCCGCTGGCGATGATTTTCTCCGCAGGCGGCAAGCTGCCGTGGGCGGATGTGATGCAAACTGCTGACTGGACGCACGTCTGGCCGGATGAAATTTATGGCAGCACCGAAACGGGCATTCTCGGCTGGCGGTACCGCCAGCAGGATGACATGCCCTGGCAGCCCTTTGCCGGGATTCAGTTTGTTGCGCAAGGCGAGGCGTTTCGCGCCATATCGCCGCTGATCCCTGACAAAAACGGCTTATTGCTGGATGATGTCATCCACTTTTTTGCCGATGGCTCCTTTCATCTGGCGGGACGCCGTGGCCGGGTGGTCAAGATCGAAGAAAAACGCATTTCGCTGTGCGAGATCGAGCAGCGCGTGCTGGAACTGAACGGCGTACGTGACGCGGCGGCGCTGGCGATCACCCGTCATGGGCGTCAGGCGGTCGGTGTGCTGCTGGTGCTGGACGAGGCATTTCGTCAGCAATGGCAGCAGCGCGGGGGTAAATCCCAGGAGCTGTCATGGCGACGTGCGCTGCGCCCGTGGCTGGAGCCGGTCGCCGTGCCGCGCTACTGGCGCATCATTGATGAAATTCCGGTCAACAGTATGAACAAGCGTGTCTATGCGCAATTACAGGAGTTATTTCATGAAACCCCATGAAATTGCACGCCACCAGCCCGATCCCCGACACGCCGACATCGTGCTGTATCTTGCGCCGTCCCTGTTGTGGTTTAAGGGCCATTTTGCCGTGCAGCCGTTATTGCCAGGCGTAGCGCAACTGGACTGGGCGATGCATTACGCCACCGCGCTGCTGGCCCCGGATTTTCGCTTCCACAGCATTAAAAACGTGAAATTCCAGGCCCCCTTACTGCCGGAGGCTCACGTGACCTTATCGCTGGACTGGCAGCCGGAGCGCGAGACGCTGAGCTTCAGCTATCTGCGCCACGCCGGTGACGAACGCCTTACCGCCAGCAGCGGGAAGATCCGCCTATGTCGCTGAATTTCCGTCCCTGCGTGGTGATCCCCTGCTATAACCACGGCGCGATGATGGCGCAGGTCATGACGCGTCTGCAAGCCTGCGCGTTGCCATGCTATATCGTGGATGATGGCAGCGACGCCGCCACCCGCGAGGTGCTGGAGACGCTGCCCGCGCGCTTTGCCGACGTCACGTTGATACGGCTGGCAGAAAATGCGGGAAAAGGCGCGGCGGTGATCCGGGGATTACAGGACGCCGCGGCGGCAGGATTCACCCACGCTGTACAGGTGGATGCCGACGGGCAGCATGCCATTGAAGACATTCCCGCGCTGCTGGATCTGGCGCGACAGCATCCGCAGGCGCTGATCTCCGGCCAGCCGGTGTATGACGATTCGATCCCCCGCTCGCGCCTGTATGGCCGCTGGATCACCCACGTCTGGGAGTGGATCGAAACCCTGTCATTGCAGCTCAAAGACAGCATGTGCGGCTTTCGCGTCTACCCCATTGCGCCGACGCTGGCGCTGGCCTCGCGGGTCGCGCTCGGGCAGCGCATGGATTTTGACACCGAAGTGATGGTGCGCCTCTACTGGCAGGGCAACACCAGCTATTTTCTGCCAACGAAAGTGACCTATCCGCCGGACGGGCTGTCGCATTTTGATGCCTTCAGGGACAACGTGCGCATCTCACTGATGCACACCCGGCTGTTTTTCGGCATGTTACCGCGTTTGCCGGGGCTGCTGTTTCGCCGCCGTTCCGCGCACTGGGCGCAGCAGGATGAAGTGCGCGGGCTGCTCGGCATGCGCATTATGCTCACCGTCTGGCGCCTGTTCGGACGCCGGGCCTTTTCACTGCTGCTGTACCCGGTGATCGCCGTCTACTGGCTGACCGCGTACCCGGCACGGCGTGCGTCGCAAAAGTGGCTGTCGCGGGTACGTACCACGCTGATTGCCCGTAGCCTGCCGGTTCCGCCGGGTCTGAACAGCTATCGCCACTTTTTACGTTTCGGCGAGGCGATGCTTGATAAAGTCGCCAGCTGGCGCGGCGAGCTGCAAATGGGCCGCGACGTGCACTTTTCGCCGGGTGCGCAAGCCGCGCTGGGCCTGGACGATCCGCAGGGCAAGCTGCTGCTGGCCTCGCATCTGGGCGATGTGGAAGCCTGCCGCGCGCTGGCGCAGCTTGACGGCAGCAAAACCATCAACGCGCTGGTGTTTAACGACAACGCCCGCCGCTTTAAGCAGATCATGGAAGAGATGGCCCCCGAAGCGGCGCTGAATCTGATCCCGGTGACGCATATTGGCCCGGATACGGCGATGCTGCTGAAAGAGAAACTGGATCGCGGCGAATGGGTGGCGATCGTCGGCGATCGACTCGCCGTCATCCCGCAACGCGGCGGCGACTGGCGGGTCAGCTGGAGCCGCTTTATGGGCCATCCCGCGCCGTTTCCACAAGGGCCGTTTATTCTGGCAGCGGCACTGCGCTGTCCGGTGCTGCTGATTTTTGCCCTGCGGCAACCCGATCGCACCCTGCACCTGCACTGTGAGCCTTTTGCTGACCCGCTGCCGATGCCACGCACCGCGCGCCAGGCGGCGCTGCAACAGGCCATCGACCGGTATGCTGCCCGCCTTGAGCATTACGCGCTGCAATCGCCTCTCGACTGGTTTAATTTTTTCGATTTCTGGCAATTACCTGATGCCAGAGACAAGGAGTAAGTGTGCTGACCGATCCCCGCTTTACTGCCGAAGTCACGCTGACCGTGCCCTTCCACGACGTCGATATGATGGGCGTGGTCTGGCATGGCAACTACTTCCGCTATTTTGAAATTGCCCGCGAGGCGCTGCTCAACCAGTTCAATTATGGTTACCGTCAGATGCGGGATTCCGGCTACGTCTGGCCGGTGGTGGATACCCGGGTGAAATACCGCGATGTGCTGACCTTTGAACAAACCTTTCGTGTGCGCGCCACGCTGGTGGAGTACGAAAACCGCCTGAAGATCAACTATGAGATCGTCGATGCCAGCAGCGGAAAACGCACCACCACCGGCTACACCATTCAGGTGGCTGTTGACGCGCAAAGCAAAGAATTGTGCTTCGTCAGCCCGGCCATTTTATTTGAACGTATGGGAGTGACGCCATGAAATGCTGGCCTTTACTGATGCTACTGATAAGCCCGCTGGTCAGCGCCGTCACGCTGGATGAACTGCAACAGCGCTTTACCGAACAACCGGTTGTGCGTGCGCACTTTACCCAGGTACGGGCAATTAAAGATCTGCCCCAGCCGCTGCGCTCCAGCGGCGAAATGCTCATCGCCCGCGACCAGGGGCTGCTGTGGGATCAAAAAACCCCCTTCCCGATGCTGCTGATGCTGGACGACACACGCATGGTGCAGGTGGTGAATGGCCAGGCACCGCAGGTGATCACCGCGCAAAATAATCCGCAAATGTTCCAGTTTAATCACCTGCTGCGCGCGCTGTTTCAGGCCGACCGCAAGGTGCTGGAGCAGAATTTCCGTATTGATTTTCAGGATCGCGGCGACGGGCGCTGGACGCTGTCGCTGACGCCGACCACCACACCGCTGGACAAGATTTTTGCCACCATCAATCTGGCGGGACAGACTTACCTCGACACTATCCAGCTTAATGATAAGCAGGGCGATCGCACCGACATCGCCTTCTCTGCTCACCGTTTAACGCCTGCCGCCCTGACCGATGACGAACGCCAACGCTTTGCCGCGCACTAACGCTGCCCGCGCCGCGCTCGGCTGGGGGCTGCTGTGCCTGCTGATGCTCGGCGTGCTGATGGCGATCCTGCCGCAGGCGCGACTGAACAGTAGCGTGCTGGCGATGCTGCCCAAACAGGCGCTGGGTAATATTCCGCCCGCGCTTAACGACGGCTTTATGCAACGCCTCGATAAGCAGGTGGTGTGGCTGGTCAGCCCCGGCAAACAGGCGGATCCCGCGGTGGCCCAGCGCTGGCTGACGCTGCTTAAAACGTCCGCTGGCCTGCGGGAGGTCAAAGGGCCGATGGACGCCGCCAGCCAGCAACAGTGGGGCGCGTTCTATTTTAATCATCGTAACGGCATGATCGATGCCGCCACCCGCGCACGCCTGCAAAACGGCGGCGAGGCGCAGGCACAGTGGATCCTCTCCCAGCTCTACTCGGCATTTTCCGGCGTCAGCGGCAAAGAGCTGCAAAACGATCCGCTGATGCTGATGCGCGGCTCGCAGCTGGCGCTGGCGCAGAATACCCAGCGTCTGCGGCTGATGGACGGCTGGCTGGTCACGCAGGACGAGGCCGGAAACTACTGGTATTTACTGCATGGCGAGCTGGCCGGTGAGTCGTTCGACATGCAGCAGACGCACGATGTCATCACCACCCTCAATGACCTGCAACAGCAACTGAAAAAAGCCTTCCCGCAGGCGCAGCTGTTATCGCGCGGCACGGTCTTTTACAGCGATTACGCCAGCCAGCAGGCGAAGCAGGATGTTTCGACGCTGGGCGTGGCAACGATCCTCGGCGTGATCCTGCTGATTGTGCTGGTATTCCGCTCCCTGCGTCCGCTGCTGCTGTGCCTGATGTCAGTGGGCATCGGCGCGCTGGCGGGTACGGTCGTCACGCTGTTGCTGTTCGGGGAACTGCACCTGATGACGCTGGTGATGAGCATGAGCATCATCGGCATCTCCGCGGATTACACGCTCTATTATCTGACCGAGCGTATGGTGCATGGCGAACACGCCTCGCCGTGGGAAAGTCTGACAAAGGTGCGCAATGCCCTGCTGCTGGCGCTGGTGACCACGGTGGCGGCCTATCTGATCATGATGCTCGCGCCTTTCCCCGGTATTCGCCAGATGGCGGTGTTCGCGGCGGTCGGGCTGACGGCATCTTGTCTGACGGCGATCTTCTGGCATCCGTGGCTGGTGCGCGGCCTGCCGGTGCGTCCGGTACCGGCGATGACATGGTTGCTGCGCTGGCTGGCGGCGTGGCGGCGCACTAAAACGCTGTCGGTCGGTCTGCCGCTTGTGCTGGCGGTATTGTCGCTGGCAGGGCTGGCCCGCATGCAGATTAACGATGATATTTCCCAGCTACAGGCGCTGCCGCAGCACCTGCTGGCGCAGGAGAAAACCATCACGCAGCTCACCGGGCAGAGTGTCGATCAGAAATGGTTTGTCGTCTACGGCACCAGCGCGCAGCAGACGCTGGAACGGCTCGAAGCGCTGATCCCGACGCTGATAAAGGCGCAGGATGCCGGCATGATGAGCGGTTTTCGCACCGTGCCGCTGAACTCACTGGCGCGTCAGACTGCGGATCTCAAGTTGTTGCATCAGGCCGCGCCGGGTATCGCCCGTGCGTTACACAGCACGGGAATGAACGCGGTAACGCCTGATTTGCGCCCGATGAACGTCACCGTCGACGCATGGCTTAACAGCCCGGCCAGCGAAGGCTGGCGGCTGATGTGGCTGACACTGCCCGGTGGCGAAAGTGGCGTGCTGGTGCCGGTGGAAGGCGTTAAGGACAGCCATGCGCTGCAACGTCTGGCGCAGGCGCAGCCGGGCGTGGCCTGGGTGGATCGCAAAAGTACCTT
>Ga0058689_10000280_pt1 | contig 13674 bp, 12 predicted proteins | sample AgamicAsMarz_FD_57362 | JGI IMG/M metagenome (GOLD analysis project Ga0058689, IMG submission 57362) | Agave microbial communities from Guanajuato, Mexico - As.Ma.rz | ecosystem: Host-associated > Plants > Phyllosphere > Phylloplane/Leaf | place: Guanajuato, Mexico | collected 2012-06-04
GCTGTTTTCGGCGCAGATTATCTATCAGCGCACCTATGAAGTGATCCCGCTGCTGCTGGTCGCCACTCTGTGGTATCTGCTGATGACCTCAGTGCTGTCGGTGGGCCAGTATTACGTGGAGCGTTATTTTGGCCGCGGTGTCACGCGGCGTGAAAAGCGCAGCCTCTGGCCGTCGTTGCCGCGCTTTTCGCTGCCGAAAACGCAAAGGAGTGTGAGCAATGGCTGAAGCAATTGCACTGCGCAGGGTCACCAAGCGCTTCTCTGGCGTAACCATCCTCGACGACGTTAACCTGGATATACCTGCCGGGTCGGTCACGGTGATTCTGGGGCCATCCGGCTCCGGTAAATCCACGCTGCTGCGCTGCATTAATCACCTTGAGAAGCTGGATGGTGGCACCATCCGTATCGGCGGCCAGATGGTGGGATACCGACAAAAAGGCCAGGCGCTGCACGAACTCAACAGCAGTGCCATTGCACGCCAGCGGGCGGAAATCGGCATGGTGTTTCAGCAATTTAACCTGTTCCCGCACCGTACAGTGTTGCAGAACATCACGGATGCGCCGATGCGGGTGAAAAAGCAGAGTCGCCATCAGGCGACCAGCAAAGCACTGGTGCTGCTGAAACAGGTGGGGCTGTCTGGTCGCGAAGATGAGTGGCCGCAAAACCTTTCCGGTGGTCAGCAGCAGCGCGTTGCGATTGCCCGCGCACTGGCGATGGATCCTGGCGTTATGTTGTTTGATGAACCGACCTCGGCGCTTGACCCGGAACTGGTGGGTGAAGTGCTGCAGGTCATTAAACAGCTGGCGCATTCCGGTATCACCATGGTGGTTGTCACCCATGAAATCGGATTTGCCCGCGAGGTCGCCGATAACATCGTCTTTATGGAGAGCGGCAAAATTGTGGCGGCTGGCCCGACGCAGCAGGTACTCGACGATCCGGACAACGGACGCGTCAGAAACTTTATCGCAACGGTGCTCTGAGCACCGTTTCTTTTGTGATAGCCAGGAAGCAGGATGACGCAGAAACCGGTAATGCACAGCGCCCACTGGGGCGCTTTTCACGCTGAGCGCAGCGGCGATCAACTGCTTATTGAGCCGTTCGGGCGCGACCCCGACCCCAGTCCGCTGTTGCAAAACTTCCGTCATGTACTTAATCACCCGGCACGCGTCGCACGGCCAATGATACGGCGTGGCTGGCTGGAAAACGGGCCTGGCCCGGATCGGCGTCGTGGGGCAGATGAATATGTCGCGGTTAGCTGGGAGGAAGCCAGTCATCGGGTTGCACAGGAGCTTAAGCGGGTCGGTGAGGCTTACGGCCCGGCGGGGATTTTTGGCGGATCTTACGGCTGGTCAAGCGCAGGCCGTTTCCATCACGCCCAAAGTCAGGTGCACCGTTTCCTGAACACCACGCTGGGCGGCTATGTTCGCTCAGTTAACAGCTATAGCTCCGGCGCGGCATCGGTTTTGCTGCCGCATATTGTGGGCGACATGAATGAAGTCGCCCGGCGTGGCGTGAGCTGGGAAGAGATTGCCGGTCACAGCGAGGTGGTGCTGGCGTTTGGCGGGCTGGCGCTGAAAAATGCCCAGGTGGCCAGCGGCGGCCTGAGTGAGCATACCGAGCGCGGTTTTATGCAGCGTGCGGCACAGCGCGGCACCCGTTTTATCTCGGTAAGCCCACTGAAAAGCGATTTGCCAGAGGAAGCACAGGGTGAGTGGCTGGCGCTGCGACCCGGAACGGATGCGGCGTTTATACTCGGCCTGCTGGCGGTATTAATCACCGAAGGGTTAACCGATGAGGCATTTCTGGCGCGCTACTGTGTCGGCTGGCCTCAGATGGTGGCCTACATCCGGGGTGAAGAGGATGGCGTGGTGCGTGACGCGCCGTGGGCGGCCGCGATCTGTGGCGTCAGCAGCGACCTGATCAGGCAGTTCGCCCGACAGCTGCACGGCAAGCGCGTACTGGTGACGGTCGCCCATGCCTTACAACGCGCCGAGCATGGCGAACAACCGGTGTGGCTTGGCCTGGTGCTGGCGGCGGCACTCGGACAGCCCGGGCTGCCCGGCGGCGGCTATACCTATGCACTGGGTGCGCTGGGCCATTATGGCAAACATCACAATCTGGTCAGCTTTCCGTCCCTGCCGCAGGGCAAAAATGGCATCGACCGCTTTATTCCGGTAGCCCGTATTGCCGATATGCTGCTCAATCCTGGCACCAGGTTTGACTACAATGGCCGTCAGCTTACTTATCCTCATATCCGGCTGGCTTACTGGGCGGGCGGCAATCCGTTTCACCACCATCAGGATCTGGCCCGGCTGCGTCAGGCGTTTTGCCAGCTGGATACGTTCATCGTGCATGAGAGCGTCTGGACCGCCAGTGCGCGTCATGCTGATATCGTCCTGCCCGCCACCATGACCCTGGAGCGTGAGGATATCGGCGGTGCGCCGACCGATCGCCATTTAATCGCCATGCAACCAGTGGCACAGCCTTACGCCGAAGCCAGGGACGATTACACGATTTTCCGTGAGCTGGCCCGGCAACTTGGCCGGGAAGAAGCGTTTAGCGAAGGGCGCGATGCGCGAGGCTGGTTGCAGCATCTTTACCATCAGCTACAGGAAAAACTGGCGGCGCATCAGGTGAAGACACCGGATTTCAATCAGTTCTGGCAGCAGGGTATCCTGGAGTTGCCGCAGGTGAAGGATGGTGGACGGATGATCAATGCGTTTCGCGCTGACCCTGATGCCGCACCGCTGCCCACAGCAGACGGCAAAATTGAGATTTTCTCCGCCACTATCGCCAGCTTTGGTTATGACAACTGTCCCGGCCATCCGGTATGGCGTGAACCCCAGCAAAAACCCAGCGCCGACTACCCATTCTGGCTGATTGCCAATCAGCCCGCGACGCGCCTGCACAGTCAGCTCGATTTTGGTGATTTCAGTCAGAGTGGCAAGCGTGGCGGGCGCGAAGTCTGTAGCCTCAACAGCGAGGATGCCGCAGCCCGGGCTATCGCGGATGGCGACATCATTGAGCTTTATAACGATCGGGGCCATGTGCTCGCCAGCGCACGTCTCACCGACACGGTTATGCCTGGCGTGGTACAGCTGCCAACCGGTGCCTGGTACGATCCGGTCGACGCCACTGCCGCCCGTCCGCTTTGTCGTCACGGTAATCCCAATGTGCTGACGCTGGATATCGGGACGTCATCTCTGGCGCAGGGATGTAGCGGGCAGATTACGGTGGTACAGGTGCGTAAATTTGCCGGGGAAGTCACGCCGGTGCAGGCCTTTATTCCCCCGTTATGAGTCGGTTACAGGGCGCTCAGCATTGCGCGCCCCAGCGCCTGCAAATCTGCCGTTGAACGCAGCTCACTGGCTGCCAGCAGACCGGGCGACGACGCCTGCAGCGCCAGCAGCAGTTTCCTGTTTACATCCACACTCTCTGCCAGTGACTGCTGGCGCGTGCGGCGCTGATGCAGCTTTGTGCTATCACTCAACGTCAGCGTGACGTCATGGAAGCGCAGGGCGGGATTAATCGCATCGGGCGGCGCGCTGTTATCGGGAGTACGACGGACGCGGGCGGCCAGCGGCATAATCTGATGATTAAGATCGCCTTCGGCGAAATCCTGCAAACGCAGATCGCCGTAGATCAGCATCGCAGCAATCACATATTCCAGGCTGAAACGCGCTTCAATGCCGTGCGTCGGAACGGATATGGAAGCGGCGATGTCACCGCCTGGCGGGAAGGCGACGGTGATATCGACAATCTGGCTCAGCAGCGCATCAAGAGGTTTGCCGGCTGCCAGCCACTGCTGGCGCAGCATTTGTGCCGCTTCCGCTGCGCTGTGGGTACCCGCGCAGGTTGGGAAAGGTTTGAACTCCAGTCCGGGCGCGCTAATCCGCCAGGGGCGGCCCCAGTTTTCCAGCAATTTCTCCGGCTGCGCCTGACCCGAACTGCTGGCTGCCAGAAAAGCCTCAATCACACCCGCCTGACGGCCATCTATTCCGGCCAGTGTCAGCAGAGCCGCTGACACCGCACGTTCTGCGGCAAAACCAGCGTGCAGTGGTTTCACCGCCGAACCAAACTGTGCGCGTAGCCCGCTGGCCTGGGTGGCAGCGATCCCCAGCAGGGTCGCGGTTGCATCACTCTCCAGCGCCAGCAAACGCGCCAGTGCCGCCGCCGCTGCCAGGGTGCCCAGCGTTGCCGTGTTGTGATAGCCCAGCGCGTAATGTTGCTGGCTGACAGCCAGTCCCAGACGACCAGCCATTTCCACACCCGTGACGTAAGCATCCAGAAAACGGTTCAGGCGCTTTGGCTGATATTGCTGCCAGGCGAGCAGGGCGGGCAGGATCACTACGCTGGGGTGACCGCGAAAATCGGCATGAAAATCATCGTAGTCCAGCGCATGTCCGGCATAGCCCAGCAGCAGCGCCTGCGAGCGCACGCTGCCGTCGCGGTAGATTGTGCGCAGTGCCGGTAAGCCGCTATCTGGCACCTTGCCCTGTAACACCGGCCAGCTCACCGCCAGGAAGTCCCGCACACCTTCACGCGCGTGCTGGTGCGCTGACTCATCCGGCTGACTATAAAGGATATGTTCAGCCAGCATTACGCTCAGGTTCATTGCGGTCGCTCCGGAAAACGGTGTAGTTCGTGGCGAAACGCGATCGGCTGTTCGCCCAGTGATGCGGGATTATCGCTGCTCATAGCGGGTTTCCTTCTGCTGCTGTCTGGCGGCTCAGCCAGGCATCATGTGCCGCCGGGTCCAGTACTTTTTTCATATAGAGGGTGATGTGACCTTTACCGAGATCGCGGGTATGCATCGGCTGGAAGCCACGTTTCAGATACATCTCTTTCAGCCAGGGGTGATGGGTGGCGGTGCCCAGCGAGACCGCAGGGGCATGCAACTGATCGATCAGGATTTCCTGCTCTAACCGATCCTGAACCTGGCGACCAAAATGGTGGCCGGGATAGTCGGGATGCGCGCCAAACCAGCCGATATGCGGCAGCCCAAACGGGCCGGGCAGCGGCCCCCAGGGATAGCGAACGGTCACTGATGAAACCATCTGGTTACGCATGTAGAGCGCATACACGCCATGATTCTGCAGATGGCGTAATGCTGTAGCGCGGTCAGCCGTGGCGGCATCAAATTTAATGCCCAGTGCTTTAACGGGTGCATAGGCGGCATGCATCAGTGCCAGATAAACATCTACCTCATCTTCTCTGACCTGACGAAAATCGAGTTGCATAATATTTCCCGGAAAACTGCCAGGCAGGCAGTTAATTCATTCAGCCAGAATGAGAGATTAACAGTAAAAGCCGGGTCGCTATGTGTGAAAAATAACTAACCTAATGCGGATTTGTGAATATGAAATGGCCGGTTTTTGATTGCTTAAATTGTTATTTGTCGTAGTATTCAGAAAAGAAATTAAATTCCATGAGACACTATTAACTCATTGTAATAAAAGTCTTTTTCTATTTTATATAATCAGGATGCTGCTGTGTTAGCCATTACATCTCCGCGAGCCTATGCGCATGAGGCGGGCCTGCGCATCCGCGCCGGTCAGTTTATTAAACCCTATGCCACCCATATTCGTATTTTTACCTCTCCTCAGGCGTGGCAGGCGGTTAATCCGGAATTAAGCCAGAGTCTTGAAGAAAATGGCATCCGCTGGCAGCTCGACTATTTAGAGGGCGAATGTACCGAACAGGCCATCGCCAGCTTAAAACATCATATCGCACAGCAGGGCGCAGAACTGCTGCTGGCGATTGGGGGTGGACGCGTGCTGGATGCGGCTAAAGCCGCTGCCAGCCAGTTGCCGACGGTCACGCTGGTTAACTTTGCGACCCAGGCGGCAACCTGCGCGGCCTGGTCACCGATTGCCATCATCTATAACGAGCAAGGCGGCCATCTGCGCAGCCAGCCGCTGGGGAAAATGCCGGAGCTGGTGCTGGTGGACAGTGAAGTGATCGCCCGGAGCGACGTGCGCTACCTGAAAGCGGGTATTGTGGATGCACTGGCCAAATATTATGAATTCCGGCCTTACCAGCAGCACAACCCTGATGATCTGGCTTTGGATCTTAAGGTGATGACCGCGCGGCAGGCGCTTGACACTTTCCGGCAGCAGGGAGACGCCGCGATCCTGGCCTGCCAGCAGCAGCGGGTCACGCCTGAACTGGTCAGAGTCATTGATGCCACTATCGTGCTCGCCGGGCTGGCGAACAGTGTGCGCGACCTGCTGCCGACGCCGGGCTTTGCGCACGCCATTCACAATCGACTGACGCACCTGCCGGAGCTGCATCACTGGCTGCACGGTGAGAAAGTCGGCTTCAGCCTGCTGGTGCAGTCGCTGATGGAACATGACGGTGTCGCGGATGCAGAACTCCTTGCGCTGCTGCGTCACTACGATATGCCGCTGAAGCTGCCGGTGTTACGCGGCGATCGCCATAGCGCGCTGCGCAACCTCGCGCAGCAGATTAAATTCCCCCAGGCTTGCGCAGAACGGCTGCCGTTTAGCGTCTCTGCCCGCGCGCTGGAGCAGGCGCTGCTGGCGACGGACACCCTTTTTTAAGCGCGCGCTGCGGCGCGCCTTTTCACCTTACAGACCAGGAATCGTTCATGAATCATTTCACTCCATCACGTCGCCTGCGGCTCGGCCTGTTTGTTCAACCGGTGGGTCAGCACGTGAGCGGCTGGCGTCTGACTGAACAGCTGGGCGATCCCACTGACATCGACTGGCTGATCACGCTGGCTAAAAAAGCCGAAGCGGGTAAGTTCGACCTGTTCTTTGTGGGTGATGCACTGGCAACCAGCATGTATCGTCTGCCGTCGACCATGGCACGCCTTGAACCGCTGACGATGCTGGCGGCGCTGGCGGTCAACACCAGACGTATTGGCCTGGCCGCAACCGCCTCTACCACCTTCAGCGATCCCTTTACGCTGGCGCGCAGTTTCTCGTCACTGGATCACATCAGCCGTGGCCGGGCCGCGTGGAACGTCGTGACCTCGTTTTCCACTGACGTTGCACGTAACTTCAGCCGCAGCGATATGCCCGACCACGCTTCCCGCTATGCCCGTGCGCGGGAGTTCCTTGAGGTGGCAGACAAATTGTGGCGGGGCTGGGAAGCGGGGGCAGTGCAGCCTGATAAAGCGACCGGGGACTATTTTGTTGATGAGAAGATCAAACCGATCAACCATCAGGGCGAGCATTTTCAGGTACAAGGCCCCCTGAACATCACGCGTTCGCCACAGGGACGTCCGGTGATTATAGAAGCAGGTTCTTCTGCTGATGGTCAGAAACTGGCGGCTGAGACAGCGGAAGTGATCTTTACCGCCTCCGCCAGTCTGGAGGAAGCGCAAGCGTTCTATCGCACTCAAAAGGAGCAGGTCATTGCCGCCGGGCGTAACCCGGATCATGTCGTGATCATGCCCGGTGTCATGCCGATTATTGGCCGCACGCGTGAGGAGGCGAAGGCGCTGTGGAAAAAGCTGAATACGCTGGTGGATATCGAGAACGGGCTTCGTCAGCTCTCACTGCGGTTCAGTATGGATCTCAGCCAATATCCACTGGATGGCCCGGTACCGGAGGTTCCGCTGGGCGAAGGTAATCAGAGCCGCGTTAAGCTGATGACCGATATGGCAAAGCGCGAGAATCTGACGCTGCGTGAGCTGGCCGCCGTCGCCGCCGGTTCACGCGGACACCGCGTGATTGTCGGTACCGCTGAAGATATCGCCGACGACTTCCAGCAGTGGCTGGAGCAGGGCGGCGCGGACGGCTTTAACATCATGCCAGCCATTATGCCAGAACAGCTGGATCTGTTTGTGGAGCTGGTGATCCCGGAACTGCGCCGTCGCGGACTGTTTCGCGATGAGTATGAGTTTGCTACGCTGCGGGAGAATCTGGGGCTTGAAGTGATAACCGAAGAGAGTTAACAGCCACGGTCATCACGGGAAATATTACCGCAATACTGCATGCAGTTTGCTGGAAAAGGAGATGCGGTTAACTCAGCAGGGAGGCTGGAGCCTGTATTGTGCCGCACTATTTTCCAAAAGCGTTCTGCAAACCCATTCATAACCGATATAGTGCAAATCTATCCTCCGGGATGTGAGATCGCTGAATGTCAGAATACAGGTTCTATACCAAAGGCAAATACACTGTTGCACTTGAAAGATCGGACGTAACACGAGCTTTCGATCTGACAGAGCAGGGTTATAAAAAACAGTTCGAGGAAGTTCGTGCCTCAGATGAAAAACAGGCACTCGCACGCTTCGCGGATATCCGCAGGGACAAACGCATCGACCAGCACAACTTTCTGGCGGGCGCGGCCACGATGCCCCTGATTGGCGTATTAACAGCGATTGCTTTCTCTCTTCTGGCGAAAAAAAACGGGAAAATAACCCTGTGTTGATTCACTTTGCAGGGGTTTAGCTTAGCCTGATATCAGAATAACCAGGGAGCAGGACGCCGTTCCCTTTTCACCTAAAAGGACTTATCCATGAAAAAGATCATTCCCATTTTCTGCTGTGCCCTGTTAGCCGGTTGTGCGCCTCTCACTCCACACGAATGCATTAAAAAAAGCGCACTCGAAACCTGCAGCTATAACCGTTCAGGAAAAGTCGGGGACAACGATATCTATGGTCAGCAGGCATCTGGCATAAAAAAAGCGCTGGATGCTGCACTATCAGAGCCGCACGCCTGGAAGGGGAAACGCTGTAATGCCCATCTGGATTTCAAAATTGATGGCACCCTGGATAATTTTATTATCAAAGGGGGCGATAAAGATTATTGCAACGCGCTCAAAGTGGCGGCAAAACGCGCCAGATTTCCGGCTTTCACCGACCAGCATGTTTTCGATGTGATGGGATCAGCGCGCTGGAATATGGAAGGACAGCCCTGACACGCATCATGCCCGTTAAATCAGCCCACCAGACAGCCCGCAATCGCGGGCTGTCTGGCCTCTCAGCTCACCATTATCAGAACTGATAAGACACGCTGACATTCACGTTACGTGGCTCACCGTAAACGTAGCTGTTCATATAGCTGTAATATTCACGGTCGAAGAGATTATCGACGTTGGCCTGTACGGCAACCTGCTTATTCACCTGATAGCGGGCAAACAACGAGGCCAGCGGGTAGCTGCCCTGATATACCCGTACGCTGTCGCCGCTGGCATTGGTCACATCTTTAAACACCCGGTTCTGCCAGTTAATTCCGCCACCAACGGTGAGCTCGGGGATTGCGTCCAGCTGATAACGGGTGAAAAGCTTGAATGAGGTTTGCGGCTGATAGCTGTTGAACCGGCCACTTTTATCGCGTGCCACATAGCGGGTTGCGCCAAAGGTCAGCTGCAGATTATCGGTCAGCGCGCCATTCAGCTCGAACTCGGCACCCTTACTCACTGCACCTTTGGCGGCGTCATAGGCCTGCTCATTGCCGCTCAGATAAACACCATCAATCGCCTGTCCGACGTTATCCTGCTCGATGCGGAAAATCGCCACGCTGGCGGTCAGCAGGCCATCGTTCCAGGCGGATTTCAGACCGGCCTCGTAATTTTTACCTGTCACCGGTGAGAGGTAACTGCCGTGAGTGTCGCGATAAGTCTGCGGCAGGAAAATGGCGGTGTAGCTGCCATAGGCGGACCATGTGTCATTAATGTCATACACCAGCCCTGCATAAGGCGTGGTGTTATTTTTGGTCATCTCTCCGCTGCTGCCATGGGTGCTCCATTGGGTATAGCGAGCGCCAATAATCAGCGACAGCGGATCGGCCAGCGACAGACGTGCAGCGCTATAGACTGATTTCTGACGAACAGTGTCATCATCGTTGAGATACCAGCCCTGCCATTCAGGCTCCGCAACGTTACCGCTCCAGCTGTTATTGAAAATTCCCATATCGGCGGCAGTGATTTCACCCGCCTCCGCATCGCTGAATCCATCCTGGCTGTAGGCGGCATTATGCTGGCGGCTGTAGCTTGCCCCGGCCATCAACAGGTGCTGACGACCCAGCAGTTCAAACGGGCCGCTGGCAAAGCCATCGATTGAATCCATTTTACGCTTGCCGCGATCCATACTGCCATAACCGGTAGTGCCTTCACCGCTCTCCTGATCGGGATTGCCCATCACATAGAGCAGCTTATCGCTGAAGGTATTCTCGGCGTGCGTGCCATTAATATGAATATTCCAGCCGTTATCGAAGTTATGGTCGATATCCGCAAAAACTTTGCGCGAGTTAGTGTTGTAACGCGCCCAGTTAGCTGATGAATTCATGCTGCGGTCGTAATGTGTCGTGGCGTTGTTACTGTAAAACATCGGCAGGCCGCCCCAGGTTGGATTGCCGGTGTTGTCATCTTCATAGTCGTAGCCCAGTGACAGCGTCGTCTTGTCGGTAAGGTCTGCATCAATCACGCCGTAGATGAATTTTTTGGTTTTTTGATAGCGATCCAGCCAGCTCTCCTGATCGGTATAACCGGTCACCACACGGCCGCGCAGGCTGCCATCGCTGTTAAGCGGGGCAGAGAGATCCGCCACGTAGCGCTGCTTGTTCCAGCTGCCATAGCTGGCACTCAGCGTGCCGGTCGCGGTTTTGCTGTCAGCATGTTTACGCACCATATTGATCGAGGCCGAAGGGCTGCCCGCTCCGGTCATCAGGCCGGTCGCACCGCGCACGATTTCAATACGGTCATAGATTGCCGTGTCGGACGCCGCGTCGCCGTAATTCCATGTATCGTTAACCGAGGTCGGAATGCCATCGAAAGTGAAGTTGCTGACTTTGAAGCCGCGTGAATAGTACTCGGAGCGTTCACTGTCGATAAGATTGGTGGAGATACCGGTGGCGTTGGTCAGCACATCATTAACCGATTGCAGATCCTGATCCTGCATTCGCTGCTGCGTCACCACGCTGAGTGACTGAGGCACATCTCGCGGTGTCAGCATTAATTTGGTGCCCGCGCGGGTGGTCTGCACCGCGTAATTCTGCTTACCGCTGTCACTGGTTTCGTCAGGCGTGGCGCTGACCACCATATCCTGCGATGTCTCCTCCGCCGCCAGGGCGGGGTGGAAGAGGGTGTGTATCGCCAGTGTCAGTAATGAGACGCTAAAGCTGTTTCTGAAACCTGATTCCCTGCCACTACGAGCCATAAAATTTTCCATTAAAAATTGGTATTGAGTTAAACCGTTGTGTCTTTGGTTGTTATTTTTTATCCACTCATCTTCTGGAAAAAGACGCTCAGCCAGTTATGAGAACGCCAATGATAATCATTTGCTTTATATATTCTTCAAAGGATTCAATCGAAAGTGTAACTTTATGTTTATTATTTATAATTCAATGTTATAGGAAAATTTAAAGCCTTTTAGTTGCTGGTGTTTATCAGATTTGAAAGCAGAAAAGGGGCATTCAGGTGGAATTTCACGGGGCAGTTAAGCGGTTTAATGCGGGTTAAATGACCGGACAGGCATGGATAGCAGCATCGTCATTTGATTACTGGCTGTTAATGCGTATGATTCTCATTCTTTATTCCCTGACGGAGTTCAGCATGAAATCGTTAAGCCCGCGCAAAGCCGCTGTTGCCATGGCAGTTGCCGCTGCCTTTAGCCTGACAGCGTGTCAGGCACCAGCTAAAAAAGCCGATGCGCCTGCCGCTGAAGCCCCAAAACCGGTTAATACCGCAGTGACACAACGCGCTCTGGGTGATGGTCTGTACGAAATGGCTTACTCCCCTGCGTCAAAAGCGTTGTTTGTCGCCAGCGCGCAGGCGTTTAAGGATGTGAACGGCGGCATGATCTATCGTCTCGATCCGGCCACGCTGACGACCAAAGGCGAAACGCATACCGACATGAAAAACTTCGGTACCGCTATCGATGAAAACGGTCAGGTGTTCTACACCACCAACTCACTGGATGGCGCGATCTCCAAAGTGGACGCCCAGAGTGGCAAAGTGCTGCAGCGTCTGGTGTTCCCGGGCAAGATCAGTAAAGAGGGCTATCCGGCGGGTGCGCGTGAAGTCCTGTGGCACGGCAACGAGCTTTATGTCGGTCGCGTAGCCGAACCGGGCTATATCTCCGTCGTGGATACCCGAACCTTTAAGCTGAAAACCGAGATTAAAAACGCCGGGAAATGGGTCACCGGTATCATCTATTCCCCGCTGACTGAGCGCATTTATGCGGCTAACGGCTCGGGTGAAATTCTGGTGATCAATCCACGCAGCCATAAAATCGAGAAGCGCTGGACCGCAGGCGATGGCAAAGAGTATCTGTTCCTGAACATGGCGGAAGATCCTGCTACCGGTCGCCTGTTTGTTACTGACGACTCCAAAGGCAAAGCCACGCTGATCTTTGATGAGCGCACCGGCAAAGTGATCAAGCGCATCGAAGGCGATGCGATGGGCATCAAGTTCAACGCTAAACGCAATGAGCTTTACATCAGCCAGCGCGAATCGAAGAAAGTGCTGCAACTGGATGCCACCACCTACGCGGTGAAAAACAGCTGGTCGTTTGACAAGAACCCAAACAGCCTGCTGATTGGCCCGGACAACAATACGCTCTATGTCACGCTTAAGGCGGAATTCAACAAAGATTCCTCCACCAAAGGCACTGACGAGATTGCCCGTATCGCGCTGCCGTAATCACGCGCTAAAAGCGTCACTCTGCATTGGCAGGGAAGCGATGCAAACAAAGTGAAAGCCCGCTCAGGGAAGCCTGAGCGGGCTTTCTTATTGATAACAACGCCTCACATCATCTCACCCCATAACCAATCCGGTACAGCTCGCAAAACGATGAAGGTTGTGTGGATTCATCACTGACCCGGCTGAACGCTTCTCTCACTTTGCACTAAAAGCACAGGCATCTGAAATCCCCCTGCATCACACTCGATTATCGCTTTACACCTATATAGTATTTAACCTATATTAATAAGGAGATCTCGTGTGGATGATTAAAACGACGGAGAGGTTTGATCGCTGGTTTACCTTGCTTAATGAGAGCGATCGCGCCTGCGTACTGGCAGCATTAATGGTGTTGCGCGAAAAAGGGCCGGGGTTGTCCAGGCCATACGCGGATACGCTAAAAGGCTCTGTTTATATCAACATGAAAGAGCTGCGTATTCAGAGTCGCGGCGATCCGATAAGGGCTTTCTTTGCTTTTGACCCAAACCGAACGGCGATTGTGCTTTGTGCCGGAAATAAGGTGGGCAATGAAAAGCGTTTTTATCAGGAGATGCTTCCGGTTGCCGATCGGGAATTTACACACTGGCTGAATAGTTTTAAAGATGAGGAGTAACCAGATGGGCAGAACGCTTGAACAGCTTATTGCGGATGAAAAACCGGAAGTCGTTGCCGATGCACAGGCGATGGCGACGGATATCCTGCTCAACATTCACCTTGCCGAGCTGCGCGAGAAAGTGCAGAAAACACAGGTCGAAATGGCAAAGGCGCTGGGCATTACACAGCCTACCGTGGCGGGTATGGAGAAGCCGGGCCGCGATCTGAAGCTCTCCACGCTCAAGCGCTATATCGATGCGGCAGGGGGTAAGCTGCGGCTGGTGGTGGAACTGCCGGACGGCTCGCACTACGGGTTTGAGGTGTAAGCCATTCAGGCGGGGATGTCATGCCGCCGTGACCGAAAACATAAATGCAAAAAGCCCGCTCAGGTTTCCCTGAGCGGGCTTTTCTAATTCTGGCTCCTCTGAC
>Ga0058689_10000305_pt1 | contig 12952 bp, 11 predicted proteins | sample AgamicAsMarz_FD_57362 | JGI IMG/M metagenome (GOLD analysis project Ga0058689, IMG submission 57362) | Agave microbial communities from Guanajuato, Mexico - As.Ma.rz | ecosystem: Host-associated > Plants > Phyllosphere > Phylloplane/Leaf | place: Guanajuato, Mexico | collected 2012-06-04
CTCACCATACAGGTTGGGAAGTGCGTAAAGCAGGCCGACGATAATCACGACGACCAGCATGATGTACTTCCACAAAGGATAACGGTTTAACACGGCAGTTCCCTTTGGGAAAACGAAATGATTACAGCGCCTTCATGGTGCCTTTCGGCAGAACGGCAGCTACGAAGTCACGTTTGATTACCACTTCAGTGGTGTCGTTCAGCGCAATCGCAATGTAGCCGGTTTCAGCTACTTTGGTTACGCGACCGACCAGACCACCGTTGGTCAGTACTTCATCACCTTTGGCGATGGAGTCCATCAGCTTTTTATGCTCTTTTGTGCGTTTTTGCTGCGGGCGCAGGATCATGAAGTAGAAAATCAGACCAAACACCACCAGCATCAGGATCAGAGATATCGGGCTGCCCTGTGCCGGCGCGCCAGCTGCCGCTACCGCATCAGAAATAAAAAAGCTCATTCAAATTCCCTCATTTATTTAATTAATCAACGTTCAAAGGTGGAACCGGTCGACCCTGACGTTGGTAAAAATCCGCTACGAAGCGCTCTAATTTACCCTCTTCGATAGCCTTGCGTAAACCAGCCATTAAACGCTGATAATGCCGCAGGTTATGAATCGTATTGAGACGCGCGCCCAATATTTCGTTGCAACGATCGAGATGATGCAAATACGCGAGTGAATAATTGCGACAGGTGTAGCAATCACACTCAGCATCGAGCGGGCCGGTATCGCTTTTATATTTCGCGTTACGGATTTTCACCACGCCGTTGGTCACAAACAGGTGACCGTTACGGGCATTACGCGTCGGCATAACACAGTCGAACATATCAATACCGCGACGCACACCTTCAACTAAATCTTCCGGTTTACCCACGCCCATCAGGTATCGTGGTTTGTCTGCAGGGATTTGCGGGCAGACATGCTCCAGGATGCGGTGCATATCTTCTTTTGGCTCCCCTACAGCAAGACCGCCGACAGCGTAGCCATCAAAGCCAATCTCTACCAGACCTTTGACCGATATATCTCGTAAATCTTCGTAAACACTGCCCTGAATGATGCCAAAGAGCGCATTTTTGTTGCCTAATCCGTCGAATCGGTCGCGACTGCGCTTCGCCCAGCGTAGAGACATTTCCATAGAGCGTTTCGCATAGTCCCAGTAGGCCGGATACGGTGTACATTCATCGAAGATCATCACGATGTCGGAACCGAGGTCGTATTGAATTTCCATCGACTTTTCCGGGTCGAGGAAAATCGGATCGCCATTGATCGGATTGCGGAAGTGCACGCCCGATTCGGTGATCTTGCGAATGTCGCCAAGGCTGAAGACCTGGAAGCCGCCGGAATCGGTCAGAATCGGGCCTTTCCACTGCATAAAATCGTGCAGATCGCCATGCAGCTTCATGATTTCCTGGCCCGGGCGCAGCCACAGGTGGAAGGTGTTGCCCAGAATAATTTGTGCGCCAGTGGCTTCCACTTCTTCCGGCGTCATCCCTTTTACGGTGCCGTAAGTGCCCACAGGCATAAACGCCGGCGTTTCAACCACGCCGCGTTCAAACACCAGACGACCGCGGCGGGCGCGTCCGTCGGTGGTATCCAGTTCAAATTTCATTTTTTCTCCAGCATCAGAGAGACAGTCTGATGGTAACTATCTACTGTGAAATCACTCCACAGCATCGAATTCATCAACAAGCAAAAAAGGCGTAATTGACACCGCCAGTTTGGACGCGGACAGCGCGCAGCAACCGGAGCGTACACATAGTACGTGAGGATTACTCGCTTCGCTCGCCCTAAAGGGCCGCCGCAAGCGGCGTTCAAAATGCCATAACATTTTGTGCGAGCACTGCCCAAGTGCAAAATGGCAAGTAAAATAGCCTTTTTATGGACGTTCAGTAATGGCCCGCGGATTGTACGTGATAAACATCGCATCGCCATAACTAAAGAAACGATATTCCTGCGCAACAGCGGCGCGGTACGCGTTCATGGTGTGTTGGTATCCGGCAAACGCCGAAACCAGCATGATCAGCGTCGATTCCGGCAGGTGGAAGTTGGTCACCAGCGCATCGATCACCTGATATTGGTAACCCGGATAAATGAAGATCTGCGTATCGCCGAAGAACGGCGCAATCAGCGCATCGTTGGCGGCCTGCGCGGCGCTCTCCAGCGAGCGTACGGAAGTGGTTCCCACGGCGACAACACGGTTGCCGCGCGCTTTCGCCGCCAGCACCGCGTCCACCACCTCCTGCGGCACTTCGGCATATTCGGAGTGCATGATGTGATCTTCAATGCTGTCGACGCGTACCGGCTGGAAAGTCCCGGCACCGACATGCAGGGTCACGAAAGCCATTTCAATGCCTTTATTACGCAGACGTTCCAGCAGCGGCTCATCAAAATGCAGGCCCGCCGTCGGTGCGGCAACCGCGCCCGGCTTCTGGCTATAGACCGTCTGATAGAGCTCGCGATCGGCATCTTCGTCCGGACGGTCGATATACGGCGGCAGCGGCATATGCCCAATGGCATTAAGAATATCCAGCACCGGGCGTTCATCATGAAACTCAACTTCAAACAGCGCATCGTGGCGCGCCACCATGGTTGCCTGAACATCCTCCGCATCGCCCAGCAGCAACTCCGCGCCGGGTTTTGGCGCTTTAGACGCGCGAATATGTGCCAGAATACGTTTATCATCGAGCATGCGCTCAACCAGCACTTCAATCTTACCGCCGCTCGCTTTACGGCCAAACAAGCGTGCAGGGATCACGCGGGTATTATTGAACACCAGCAGATCGCCGGGGTTGAGCTTATCCAGTAAATCGGTGAAAGTACCGTGCGTCAGCGCGCCTGTTGGGCCATCCAGCGAAAGTAAGCGGCAACTGCTGCGCTCGGGCTGTGGGTAGTGGGCAATCAGGGATTCGGGTAATTCAAAGGAAAAATCGGCAACGCGCATGACACTAACTCAAGACAAAATAAGAGGCGGGTAGTCTAGTGCCCGCGCCCTTTCGCTGCAACCGTTAGCCGCTTTGGGTTCAAAAAATAACCTAAAAGACAAAGTGGCATAACAGCACCAGCGCTGGCTCCGCCGGGCGCTCGCGAAAGCCGGAACACCTGCAATCGACAATGATGGACAGAACATGAATTTTTTAGCGCACCTGCATCTTGCACACCTGGCGGACAGTTCTCTGCCCGGCAACCTGCTGGCGGACTTCGTTCGCGGCAACCCGGAAAATCTCTACGCGCCAGCCGTGGTGGACGGCATTCATATGCACCGCCGTATTGACGTGATGACCGACAACCTGCCGGAAGTCAAAATCGCCCGTGAAGGATTCCGTGCGCAAACACGCCGGGTCGCGCCGATCACGCTGGACGTGATGTGGGATCACTTTCTCTCCCGCCACTGGGCGCAGCTCTCCCCCGACTTTTCGCTGGAGGATTTCGTGCGTTATGCCCATTCGCAGGTAGCCACCATTTTGCCGGAGTCCCCGCCGCGTTTTGTGAATTTGAATAACTACCTGTGGTCGGAACGCTGGCTGGAGCGCTACCGGGAGATGTCCTTTATTCAGAATGTACTCAACGGCATGGCCAACCGCCGCCCGCGGCTTGATGCGCTGCGCGACTCATGGCAGGATCTCGACGCCAACTACGCCGAGCTGGAAAGCCTGTTCTGGCAGTTCTACCCGCGCATGATGGACCAGGCAATTTCGCGCACGCTTTAATTGATAGGCAAAACCTGTCTCAACGATTGTCAATGGCGCTTTGAGCCACTTTCGCCCTCTCCCTATACTGGCCCGCGTTGCGTTCTAATTAACCTTGTAAATCACAGGAGTACACATGGTACTGGTCACTCGTCAGGCACCGGATTTTACAGCAGCAGCCGTACTGGGCAGCGGTGAAATCGTTGAAAACTTTAATTTCAAACAGCACACCAACGGCAAAGCCACCGTGCTGTTTTTCTGGCCGATGGATTTCACCTTCGTCTGCCCGTCTGAACTGATCGCTTTCGACAAACGCTACGAAGAGTTCCAGAAGCGCGGCGTTGAAGTGGTTGGCGTCTCCTTCGACTCAGAGTTTGTTCACAACGCATGGCGTAACACGCCGGTTGAGAAAGGCGGTATCGGTGCGGTGAAATACGCGATGGTTGCGGATATCAAACGTGAAATCCAGCAGGCTTACGGTATCGAACACCCGGACGCAGGCGTTGCGCTGCGCGGTTCTTTCCTGATCGACAAAGACGGTATCGTGCGCCATCAGGTAGTTAACGACCTGCCGCTGGGGCGTAACATCGACGAAATGCTGCGTATGGTTGACGCGCTGCAATTCCACGAAGAGCACGGCGAAGTTTGCCCGGCGCAGTGGGAAAAAGGTAAAGAAGGGATGAGCGCCTCTCCGGACGGCGTGGCAAAATACCTGAGCGAAAACGTCTCCAGCCTGTAATCGGCAGCGTTTGACAAAAGGCCCGCAGTGCGGGCCTTTTTGTTATCTCTGGGCGAACCGTCAAAACGCAAAGCACGAACAGCCCATTACACCCCAGAATGCCTGCGCATCAGAGACGGGGATCGCGGAGCGGCGAGCGAAATCATGTTGATGCCCATGCACACCGCAACTGCCGATGCACTGGTGCATCTGCTGTGCAATCCCGACTTTTGCTGCAACCGGCGGCGCTGAGCGATAATGTCCGGCGACCTTCACAACCGGCGACCACTCAGGAACAACCGGAATGGGCGGCGGCGAATACGGGCTGAACGGCCCGGCGGCGTAAACCACTTTGCCATCGACAACCGTCATCACCGATTCAATTCCTTTGATCTCCTCTTCCGCTACGCTGAAGTAATCTTTTGACAGCACCACCAGATCGGCGAGCTGATCTTTCACAATGCGCCCTTTCTTACCCTGTTCGCTGGAGAACCAGGCGCTGCCCGCCGTCCACAGCTCCAGCGCCACCTCGCGAGACAGACGGTTATTGTCGTCATACATCGCCAGCCCGCCCACAGTTTTCCCGGAAACCAGCCAATAGAGCGCGGTCCACGGGTTATAACTCGCTACGCGCGTCGCGTCAGTGCCGAGACCAACCGGTACCTCCTGCGCCAGCATTTTCGCCACCGGCGGCGTCTGTTTCACCGCGTCTTTACCATAGCGATCAACAAAATATTCCCCCTGGAACGCCATCCGGTGCTGCACGGCAATCCCGCCGCCCAGCGCTTTTACCCGTTCGATATTGCGTTCGGAAATGGTTTCCGCGTGATCGAAAAACCAGTGCAGTCCATTGAAGGGAATATCACGATTCACTTTTTCAAACACATCCAGCATACGGCTGATGGATTCGTCATAGGTGGCGTGCAGGCGGAACGGCCAGCGGTGCTCGACCAGATGACGCACCACGCGCTCCAGTTCCTCCTCCATTCCCGGCGGTAAATCGGGACGCGGTTGCAGGAAATCTTCAAAATCAGCGGCAGAGAAAACCAGCATCTCCCCGGCACCATTCGCGCGGTAAAAATCGGTTCCCTGCCCCGGTTTCAACATATCCGTCCAGCGCGAGAAATCGTCCAGCTCCTGTTTTGGGCGCTGGGTAAAAAGGTTATAGGCGATGCGGATGGTCATCTGCTTTTTGGCATGCAACTGCTCAATAACCTGGTAATCTTGCGGGTAGTTCTGGAATCCGCCGCCTGCATCAATGGCGCTGGTCAGCCCCAGCCGGTTAAGCTCGCGCATAAACTGACGCGTGGAGTTGATCTGCATCTCCAGCGGTAATGTTGGCCCTTTTGCCAGCGTTGAATAGAGGATCATCGCATTGGGTTTCGCCACCAGCATTCCGGTCGGGTTACCCTGTTCGTCACGGACGATCTCGCCCCCCGGCGGATTGGGCGTCTCTTTGGTGTAGCCCACCACCTTCAGCGCCGCCCGGTTAAGCAGCGCCCGATCGTAAAGATGCAGCACAAATACCGGGGTATCCGGCGCGGCAGCATTCAGCTCATCAAGCGTGGGCATGCGCCGTTCTGCGAACTGGAATTCGCTCCAGCCGCCGACCACGCGAACCCACTGCGGTGAGGGCGTTCGCGCCGCCTGATCTTTCAGCATACGCAGTGCGTCCGCCAGCGACGGCACGCCTTCCCAGCGCAGCTCCAGATTGTAATTCAGCCCGCCGCGGATCAGGTGCAGGTGGGAATCGTTAAGACCGGGGATCGCGGTCTGACCGCGCAGGTCGATCACCTGCGTCGCCTCAGTCGCATAGCTGAGGATGCGATCGTGGCTGCCGGTGGCGAGGATCTTACCGTCAGCTATCGCCACCGCTTCGACCAGCGGTTTTTCGCGATCGAGCGTATGAATTTTACCCCGGGTTAATATCAGGGTTGCAGTGTGGGGCATAACGCACTCCTTGGGCGGTCAGGCTTTTTTCAGCCAGCCCGCAAACAGGCGGGTCACAATGGGCATCCACAACCAGACGACCAGCGCAACCACGCAGGCATCGTTAATAAAATGCAGCAGCAAGGTTCCCTTCAGCCCCGGAAGCAGGAGTCCCGTCAACCAGGGAACCAGATTGGTACTGGGGAAAATCACCAGCAAAGTGAGAAGAAACTGTTTCCAGCGCTTCGGCGGGCGTACATGGGCAGCCGGAGGCGTAAACCAGAAAGCCGCCTCGGTGTGAACTTCGGTTTTATCTCCCTCGGCCAGCAGCGGCGCAATCTCCTGCACCAGCGCATTGCGCGTGTCGGACTGGGTCCAGGCATAAAGATGTTCGAGCGTGTCAAAGCGAATAATGACACTCCACAAATTTTGCCCTTCCGCAGGGCGAATAACATTCGCCCCCAGATGGCCGGGAAACTCTGCCGCAATGGGCATTATTTTGCCCAGCCACTGTTCATACTTCTCTCCTTGCTCCGGCAGTAATGAATGGGTTATGACCAGCGTGACCGGCTTATTTTGCGCCATGCAGTGACATCCCTCTGAGAAGGGGCGGAGGTCGCCCGCCCGGTGGCTTACGCAGTACGTTGCGGTGCGCCATGCACCAGTGTATAAGCGTAGTCCACGCCCATTCCGTAGGCGCCTGCATGTTCGCGAACCAGATCCATCACTGCGTCATAGGTTGCTTTACGCGACCAGTCACGCTGGTACTCCAGTAGCACCTGAATCCAGGTTACCGGCACTGCCCCTGCCTGCACGACACGGTCAATCGCGCGTTCATGCGCATCAGGAGAGGTGCCACCAGAGGTATCCGTGACAACATACACTTCATAACCCGCTTCCAGCGCCATCAGCGCCGGGAAAGCCAGGCAAACCTCCGTCCACAGTGCGGATAAAATCAGTTTCTTACGGCCGGTTGCTTTTACTGCTTTCACAAAAGCCGCATCTTCCCATGAATTCATTGAGGTACGTTCAATCGGTGTAATATTGGGATGCACAGCCAATAACTCTGGCCAGATATAGCCACTAAAACCTTTTGATTCCACCGAGGTGTAAATAACGGGAACATTAAATATTTTTCCTGCTTTAGCCAGTGCAACGGTGTTATTTTTAAGAAGCTGGCGATCTATACTGGCAACGCCAAAGGCCATTTGCGGTTGATGATCGATAAAGATAAGCGCAGAGTTACCAGGGTCAATTAATTCACGAATCGACATATTCCCCTCCCGTTCAATGAATTAAATACTGCATCACAAACACTGGGATGCAGACAGACAAACTATTCTGAGTATAGGAGGGAGTAGAGATTATTTATTTTGATTCATCCTAATTGAATAAATGGAGTAAATAAAAAAGAGACATGGCGCGTTAGCAATATTTATTACCCGGAATAACCAGACATTATTTAAATACCAAACACCTTCCTACGGTAAAATATCAGGCATTGAATTTTCTTAATACTCTCAATAAACGCAACACTTCAATTTTGTCGTGAATATTCTTATTTTGCGCCAGGACAGTCTGTTTCACATTGCCTGGCGCAGCCACCGATAATGTTAATGACCCATCCACACGCAGGCTGAAATGGCGGGCAGTGAGAGAATGCCATCCTGCGCCAGACCGGTTCCCTCTTTCGCTTGCCAGCTTCGGTTCTCCAGCAGCGGTGAATCCTCCAGCACCACTTCGCAGGCTTCGCCGCGGTTAATCGCCACCAGAACGCGCTGTTGCTGCCAGACGCGGACAAAAACCAGCACATTCTCCTGGGCGTAAATCACCTGGCAGCCGCCCTGCCGCAACGCCTGGCTACGCGCGCGCAGTTTCGCCATTCGCTGGTAGAGCGCCAGCAGTTGCACATCCTGGCGCTTTTTATCCCACGGGAAGGTCTTACGACAAAAAGGATCGTTCGCCCCGTCCAGACCCACTTCATCGCCATAATAGATGCACGGCGTTCCCGGCCAGCTAAACAGCCAGACCACCGCCAGCGGTAGCCGGGCAACATCTTTGCCGAGCACGGTTTTAAAGCGCGGCGTATCGTGGCTGTCAAGCTGGTTAAACATGCGCAACTGCTGCTGGTGCGACAGTCCGGCCCGGTAGTTATCCATCCATGCCGCGCAAGTTTGCGCATCGATCTTCTGCGGATCGTAGGCAATGTCCGTATTCGCCAGAAACGCCCACACCGGCAGCGTAAAACCGCGGTAGTTCATGGCTGCGTCTTCAGCATCCGCCTGTAGCCACTGGCGCGCATCACCAAAATGTTCGCCGAAAACATAGGCCTGCGGCAGCGTCTCTTTCGCCGCGCGGGTGATCCCCGAAATATGGTGCAGATTGTTACGCGCCCCGCCGTCTTCGCCCAGCATATGCACCACGTCCAGCCGCCAGCCGTCCATGTTCCACGGCGCTTTCAGCCAGTGGCGCACAATGCTCTCCTCTCCCTGATAAATCTCTTCAACCAGCGTCGGCGACTGATAGTCGAGTTTCGGCAGACTGGCATAACCCAGCCAGTCGCGGGCGTGGCCCTGCTCGTCAAAACTGTACCATCTTCGCCAGCGGGAATCGGGATTATGACAGGCGCCGCCGGTGCCACGGTTGTGGCGATCGAACCACGCATGGGAATCACCGCTGTGGTTAAAAACACCATCAAGGATCAGACGCATGTCCAGTTGCTGCGTATTGTGCCGCAGGCGCAACAGGGCTTCGTCTCCGCCAAACTGCGGATCGACATGGCGGTAATCTTCGGTGTCATATTTATGTACGCTGGGGGCGACAAAAACCGGGTTGAGATAGAGCGCGGTGACGCCCAGCTTTTTCAGGTAGGGCAGCTTTTCGCTGATCCCGTCGAGATCGCCGCCATAAAAGGTTGATCCCCCAGCTTGATCCGTTAACGGATCGTCCCAGTCGCGCAGCACAATCGGATGACCCGCGGCATGATGATGGTAAACCTTATCCTGCTGTTCACCGCGCGGCTGGCTGCGCGCAAAACGGTCCGGGAAAATCTGGTAGAACACCTGGTCGGCCACCCATTGCGGCCCGTCATCCGGCGCATCAACGGAGAACTGTTCGAGGCGGGCGGGTGGAAAACGGCTAAACCCCTGCGGCGTAAACCACAGTTGTCGATTCTCCCACAGGAGCTTAAAGCTGTAGCGGCGGCGCGGCTGCCCGCTGCTGATGTCCAGCGCAACTTGCCAGATACTGACACCGTTCGCCGCGGTTTTCCGCCGCCGGTGCATGGCCAGCGGCGTCTCTTCATTGTCGATTTCGGTGCGCAGCATCACCCGCTCCGGCAAACCGATCCCACTTAGCCAGAGCGTGATAATTAACTGATCTTTATTCTGTTTCACAAACGGCGCGACGGGCAGGTGCCATGCATTCAACATCAAAAATCCCCTTTGCTCAAAATGACGCCACTCTTCCACACCCGCACGTCTGCCGCCTCCTTCTTTCGCTTTTTTTACAGGGCTGAGAGACGGGGCGCAGATGTGATCCGGCAGAGCTACAGCCGGGCAAATGCGTGAATTTTTGCAGGCCCGCTTCGTGCCGATGCCCGAAGTCTCCGGCCTGGCTGCTTTTTATACTGTTCAAAATGATAACCGCCAGGAATAAGTATGAAAAATAAACCCGAAATCCTTGTCATTACTGAAATTCCCCAACCGATGATTACCACCCTCGAACAGCATTTTGTGGTGCATAAATACTGGCAGCAGGATGCGCAAACCCTGCTGCGCGACCATGCACATGCCATTCGCGGTGCATTAACCCGCGCGGCCAAAGGGATCAGTACCGCGCTGATTGAGCAGCTTCCGGCGCTGGAGGCGATCAGCGGTTTTGGCGTGGGCGTTGATGCGACCGATCTCGAAACCTGCCGTCGCCGGGGAATCACCGTCAGCAACACGCCAAACGTGCTCAATGAGTGCGTCGCCGATACCGGGTTAGCGCTGATGCTGGCGGTGACGCGTAAAATTTGCGAAGCCGACCGTTTCGCCCGCGCGGGGCAATGGGAGCATGCTGCATTTCCTGGAGCCTGGAAAATGAGCGGGAAACGCTGCGGGATTGTCGGCATGGGCAATATCGGCCACGACGTCGCTCAACGCGCGGCGGCGTTCAATATGCCGATCCACTATTTTAGCCCACGAGAAGCCCGTAACAATCACTGGCAGCGCCATCAGAGCATCGTCGAACTGGCGCGCGCGGTGGATTTTCTGGTGCTGACGCTACCCGGCGGGGCGAAAACGCATCATGTCATTAATCGTGACGTGCTGGAAGCGCTGGGGCCGGAAGGGATTCTGGTGAATATTGCGCGTGGCAGCGTGGTGGATACCGACGCGCTGATCGCGGTGTTACAGGAAGGGAAGTTACGCGGCGCGGGGCTGGATGTGTTTGAGAACGAGCCCCATATCCCCCTGCCGCTGCGCGAGCTGCCAAACGTCGTGCTGCTGCCGCATATTGCCAGTAACACGGCGGAAACCCGCCAGGCGATGGCGGATCTGACCATCAATAACCTGGTGAGTTACTTTCAGGACGGGAAATTGCTGACCCCGGTGGTGTGAGTTTTTGCCGGGTGGCGCTGCGCTTACCCGGCCTACAAAGCCATATCGGGTGAAATTACCGGGTGGCACGATGCTTATCAGGCCGACAAGCCCTGCAGGCCTGATAAGGCGTAGCCGCCATCAGGCGGATTTTTTAAACTTCCAGCCAATCAACAACAGCGCAATCCACGCCAGGCCCACGTACAGCGAAATGCGGGTTTCCGGGTGCCAGCCAATCAGCGCGATGATAAATACAAGGAACAGCAGCCCCACGACGGTGGTGATGACGCCGCCCGGCACTTTAAATTTCAGCGCCTTCACTTCATCGGCAGAGAGACGGCGGCGGAAACCGATTTGCGACAGCAAAATCATGATCCACACCCATACCGTGGCAAAGGTCGCCAGCGACGCAATCACCAGGAAAACGTTCTCCGGCATAATGTAGTTCAGATAAACCGCCAGCAGCAGCGCAACGGTCATCACCACGACCGTCACCCACGGGATACCGCGGCGGGAGGTTTTGGCAAACATCTTCGGTGCGCTGCCCTGCTCCGCCATGCCGTGCAGCATACGCCCCACGCCAAAAACATCGCTGTTGATCGCCGAAAGCGAAGCGGTCAGCACCACAAAGTTAAGAATGCTGGCGGCAAAGGTAATGCCCATATGCTGGAAGGTCAGGACAAACGGGCTGCCGTCAGTACCGACCTGGTTCCACGGGTAGATGGACATGATGACGAACAACGTCCCGACATAAAACACCAGAATGCGCATCGGTACGGAGTTAATGGCGCGCGGGATCGATTTTTCCGGATCTTTCGCTTCACCGGCGGTGATGCCGATGATTTCGATGCCGCCGTAGGCGAACATCACCATTTGCAGCGCCATCACCGTGCCCAGCCAGCCATTGCTGAAGAAACCGCCGTGGCTCCACAAATTGCTGATCCCGGTCGGCTGCCCGCCGTTGCCGATACCCCAGATGATGATGCCGAAACCGGCGAGGATCATGATGATAATGGTGGCGACTTTAAAGAACGAGAACCAGAACTCCAGTTCGCCGAAGACTTTTACGCTCATCAGGTTAATGGCGCAGATGATCATCACCACGCTCAGCACCCAGATCCAGTGCGGCACCGTCGGGAACCAGACGCCCATATAGATGCCGAAAGCCGTCACATCGGCAATCGCCACAATCAGGATTTCAAAACAGTAGGTCCAGCCAGTGATATAGCCGGCAAGCGGGCCGAGGTTTTCCTGTGCATAGCGAGAGAACGAGCTGGCGGAAGGGTTATGTACCGACATTTCACCCAGCGCACGCATAATGATATACGCGGCGACGCCACCAATAATGTAGGCCAGCAACACGCTCGGCCCGGCCATTTTGATGGCATCGGCGGAGCCGTAAAACAGCCCGGTGCCGATCGCCGATCCCAGCGCCATAAAGCGGATGTGGCGGGTGCTTAACCCGCGCTTCAGCTTATTCGTACTTTCCATTGTTTCCACTGCCATTATTCAACACAAAAATAAAAAACCACGGGGTGCCAAACCCCGTGGTTAAACAAACCGTATCCGCAACTGTTAATGCGCGCTGGAAGTTACCTGACGCCCTGCGGTGCGATCCCAGACTGCCGCCAGAATCACCATCACCAGGCTCGGCATCAGCCAGGCCAGCCCCTGTTCCGCCAGCGGTAAACGCTGCGTCCAGGCCGGTAAATGCTCAGCAAAGGCGGATGCTTTCACGCCGTCAAGGATACCAAAAAGCAGGCTGATAAACATGGCCGGCGCAATCACGCGGGTTGAGTTGTTCCACCACGAACGGCTGAAGCTCAGCACCACCAGCACGATGCACGGCGGGTAGATCATCGTCAGCACCGGGATGGAGATCTGAATCAGGTGGCTCAGCCCGAGGTTGGAAACCGCCATCGAGAAGATGCCCAGAATAAACACCAGCGAACGATAAGAGAACGGCAGATACTGCGCGAAAAACTCGGCGCAGGCACAGGTCAGGCCAACCGCTGTGACCAGGCAAGCGATGAAGATCAAAGCT
>Ga0058689_10000352_pt1 | contig 11851 bp, 2 predicted proteins | sample AgamicAsMarz_FD_57362 | JGI IMG/M metagenome (GOLD analysis project Ga0058689, IMG submission 57362) | Agave microbial communities from Guanajuato, Mexico - As.Ma.rz | ecosystem: Host-associated > Plants > Phyllosphere > Phylloplane/Leaf | place: Guanajuato, Mexico | collected 2012-06-04
GACCTCGGCTTCGGCCCGGGCGTGAGCGGCAGAGGCGGCCTCATCCGCCTTCCTGGCCGGCTCAATCCACCAGGTCTCGTGTGGCTCGTGGAAGGCGCGGAGGAGGAAAGCAGTGTTGCTCTGTACATCCGACTCCTTGTAGAGTGCGGACGCCTGAGTGCCGGCGATGCCCTGTGCGATAGCTGCCGCCGCCCCCGGCTGCTCCAGTTTCTTCCGCTCCTCGAAGAGCATGTGGTCGTAGCGGGCGAGCACGTCGAGCGCGAGGTTGACGGCCTGCGTGCGGAAGGCGACGCGGTAGGCTTCGATTGACGCCTCAAACGACTCGATGGAGTCGAAGTTCTTCAGCTTGAGCGCGGCCAGCAGCGCTTCCAAATGGGCCTGTTTGAGGCCCATGGCGAGTTTGACATCCTCTTCCGAGGCATCCGGGCCGAAAGAATCTTTGCTTACGTGACTGAGGTAGAGTTTGTAGAACCTATATTGTTCGTATACGTTCTCGGCGCCGAACAGCGGCTTGGCGGCAGCCTCATGTGACTCCACCTCCCTTTCGCGCTGCCCCCGGAACTGGAAGTAGGAGTCGATGGAGCTTTCCAGCGCGTCGAGCGAGGTGGTTGACGCATTAACCCGAGAGAGATAGTCCTGCCGCGCCTCCGGCGAGAGCTTGGCGAGCTTCTCCGCGATGCGCAGTATCTGTGTGTAGTTGTCGGGCGTGATGGCCGGCGCATCCGGGCCGCCCGCGAAGATGACGGCCTTGATGTCCTCCGGCAGCGCCTCTATCCTGCGCTTATCCGCGAGCACCTGTTGCCTGAAGCTATCCCATATCGCCGCCTTGGCCTTTTCACCGGGTTTAATTTTGGTTCCGGGTTCCTCGCCAATGCTGGCGTAATAGCGCCTATCTATCTCCTCGTTGATGCCCTTGCGTTCTTCGTCACCCAACTCCGCGTAGTCGTGAACGGCGGTTTCCCGCGCGGCGGCCTTCTCGGCGTCAGAACCCGCCCCCTGAGCCGCGATGAGAGAGGCGGGAAAGCTGAACGTCACCTCCTTGCCGACGTGTTTGGAGATGTCGGTATACATTTCGAGCAGCTTGCCGTGCGCGTTCCAGTTCAGATTTATCACGCGGCCGAAGATTTGGATTTCGGCGTAGCGCCGGAATTGCGTCACGGAAGTAGTGCCGGGCGGAATCTTGACTTTCTGAGAGACGCGTTTATCTGGCTCGTCTTTCGGACCTTGCTTCCCCAGAAAAACATTGCCGGAGGATTGCTGCACCACATGCGTCAGTTCGTGCGCGAGCAAGCCCCTTCCTTCGCGCGTCACGGGGCTGAACCGGCCCGCGCCGAACACGATGTCGGGCCCCACCGTGTAAGCATGTGCGTTCAACTGACGCGCCGATTGCTCGGCGGCGGCATCGGCGTGCACTCGAACACGAGAAAAGTCATGGCCGAAGCGCTGCTCCATCTCCTGTCGTAACGCCGGCTCCAGCGGCCTGCCGGGGGCGGCGAGGGTCTTGGACACACTGGCGGGCACCGCATCCGTCTGCCCGACCGTCTCTCCTGCGAGGCGCTGTATACGCGGCGGCGCATCTCTCACGGCGGGACGCGCCGGTGCAGCCATCACCTGATTGGCGATCCGATCCGCCTCCTGTTCGTAGACATCGCCCGGCTCGCTAACTTTGAGTTTGGCTTGCAGACCCGGTCGGGTCTTTTGACCACACGCCCGACATTCGCCGCCCCGAACCGACTGAGTGCCGCAGGCGCAAGCGCGCTGTACCTGCGGTTCAAACATCCTCATCTCCTCTACGGAGACGCGGTCTGCTTCCTGCTCGTAGCTATCCACTGAAGTGTTGACGTCGGGTTTCGTCTGAAGCCTGACCGGCGCTTTGGAGTGCACGGCTATCCGGCTGAAATCATGGGCGAAGCGAGTTGTCGCGTAGGCGACGGGCGTCGTCTTACCGTCTTCTGTGTTCTGATTCGCTAACGTCCTTACGGCTTGATTCCCGGTCGTGTGCTGCGTGAGTCTGCCGGGGCGAGGCGATAGCTCTGGTTGGGGCTGACCCTGCTTTTGTGCGGGCGTTCTCATGTTCAGTCTCACCTTGATGGGTGATTGATTGGCAAGCTGCGTAACCGTTGAAGAGGCACGGCAGTTTCCATCCCACCAAATTAGCCGTTGCTTACACCGCCCCGGGGCCGTCGTGCGGCGACGGGGAGTAGGCGGCGGCCACCTTGCGGACGGCGCGGATCACGTCCGACACGTCCTGCTCGCTCATGCCCGGCGAGAGGGGGAGCGAGAGGATGCGCTCGCTCGCCCCGAAGGCCAGGGGGAAGTCCTCGGGCCGGTAGCCGTACCTGTTGCGGTAGAACGGGTGCGTGTGGACGGCGCGGTAGTGGATGGCCGCGCCGACGTTTTCGGCGAGCAGGGCTTCGACGACGCGGTCGCGGTGGACGCCCCACCCCCCTTCGAGCGTGAGCGCGTAGAGGTGCAGGCTGTGGCGGTCGCCCGGGCGGCCGCGCGGCCGCGGCTGCGGCTTCAGCGGCTGATAGGCGAACGCCTCGTCGTAGAGCGCCGCGTACCGCTCGCGCGTCTCAAGGAACCGCTCCTGCTTGCGCAGTTGGTGGATGCCGAGCGAGGCCGCGAGGTCGGGCATGTTGAACTTGTAGCCGGGCGCGAGTACGTCCGGCCGGAGCAGGGCGGGCGTGTTAAAGCGCCGCCAGGCGTCGCCGCTCAACCCGTGCAGGCTGAGCGTGCGCACCTTGCGCGCCAGCTCCTCGTCGTCGGTCGTGAACATGCCGCCCTCGGCGGTCGTCAGGTTCTTGTTCGCGTAGAAGGAGAAAGAGGCCGCCCTGCCGAGCGAGCCGGCCATCCGCCCGCCGACCCGCGTGCCCGCGGCGTGCGCCGCGTCCTCGACGACGAACAGCCCGCGGCTCTCGGCGATGCGTGAGAGCGCGGCCATGTCACAGCCCAGCCCGCCGAAGTGAACGGGGATGACGGCGCGTGTGCGCGGCGTGACGGCGCGCTCGACCTCGGCCGGGGAGAGGTTGAGCGTCTCGGAGTCGATGTCGGCGAGGACGGGGCGCGCGCCGGTGTGCTCGATGACGTTGACCGTCGCGGCGAAGGTGAGCGGCGTGGTGATGACTTCGTCGCCCGGCCCGACGCCGAGCGCGACGAGGGCGAGGAAGAGTCCCGCGGTGCACGAGTTGAGCGCGACGGCGTGGCGTACGCCGACGTAGTCAGCGAACTCCTCCTCAAACCGCGCGGCCTTCGGCCCAGTCCCGATCCACCCCGAGCGCAGCGTCTCGACGACCTCGCCGATCTCCTCCTCGCCGAGGCAGGGCGCGCCGAACGGCAGGAGCGTCGCACGTACGGGCTCGCCGCCTTCGACGGCGAGCGCCGCGCGGGCCTCTTCGCGCGCGCGCGCCGAGGCGCCGCCGTCCGGCTTTCCGTTCTCGGGCGTGCGGGCTTTGCCGCCGGCCCGCCGTGCGCGCAGGACTCGGCCGAGGGCGATGCCCTCCTCGATGGCGGGGGCCCACTCGGGATGTTGGCGGGCGCGGCGGTACGCGTACTCCGGCGAGTGGCCGTACTTGACGAGGTTGGCGGCGTGGCAGCGGGCCAGGTCGAGCGCCTGCCGCCCGCTCTGCCCCTCGTGCTGGCGGTAGTAGACGAGGAACTCGCGCAGGTGTGCGAAGGTCGTCAGCTCCAGCAGTTGGTAGAAGAGGTCATAGTCAACGTCGTGCGACAGCGATTCGTCGTGGAGCGAGGTCTGCATTACGAGGTCGCGGCGCGCGAGCCAGGTGTCGCCACGCAGGTTGCAGGTGCGCAGCCACGCCCCGACGCTCCACGGTTCGACCGCCTCGCGCCGCCGAAGCTCGCGCCCCTCGGCGTCGATCAGTACGTCGTCGGTGTAGACCAGGCCGAAGGCGGGGTTCTCTTCGAGGAACTCGACGCACCGCTCGACGAAGCGCGGGTGGTAGTAGTCGTCGCTGTCGAGCAGGCAGACGTAGCGCGCCTCGGGCGAGGTCATGCGCAGGGCCTGGTTCTTCGCGCCGGCGATGCCGCGGTTGCGCTCGTTGCGCGCGAAGCGCACGCGCCCGCCGTAGGCTTCGACGAGGCGGGGCGTGCCGTCGGTCGAGCCGTCGTCGATGACGACGACTTCGAGCGGCCGGTAGGTCTGCCCGAGCGCCGAGTCGATGGCCTCGCGCAGGAACCGCTCGCGGTTGTAGCTGGTGATGGCGACGCTCGCCAGCGGCTCGCGCGCGGCCGGGCCGGCCTTCCGCCGCGCGACGGCACGCCCCGCCGAGGGGGGCGCGGTCGGCGCCACCTTGGTCGCCTTCAGCAGCAGCATCTGCTCGCCGCCGCCGCGCGTCTCGACCCGCCCGAAGTGCTCGCCGACGGCGCGGCGCATCGAGGACGGGGTGAAGTGGTTGAGGTGGATCGGATTCGTGTCGTTGACGCACTCCCGCATGAAGAGTTGGCCGCCGGGCCTGAGCACGCGCGCGGCCTCCGCGAGCACCGCCGCGACGCTGAAGACATTCGGCAGCACGCAGTTCAGCATCACGCCGTCGAACGTCTCCGCGGCAAAGGGCAGTGCCTCGCCGTGCGCGCGGAAGAACGGGAAGCCCCGCGGCGGCGGGTCGGCCACAACCGGGTCGCAGCCGACGTAGCTCGCCCCCTCCGGCATGTGCGCCGCCATCTGCCCCGTGCCGCAGCCTATGTCGAGGACGCGCCCCGAGATCGGCGCGAAGAAGGCGACGCTCTGCCGCCGCAAACGTTCGTAGTGATGCTCGCGTTCGGGCGTGTACCCCTTGCGCCGCTCGACGAGCGCGTCCACGCACTGCTGCCACCTCCTCCTGCGCCCGCGCCCGATGACCTCTTCGAGCCGACGGACGTTGCGGCCCAGGTTGCATAACTCTTTGACGCGCGCACGCCCGGCGCGCCCCAGGCGCTCGCGCAAGTCCGCGTCTTCGCAGAGCCGGTAGAGGGCCGCCGCCACGGCCTGCTCGTCGCCGGGCGGCGTGAGCAACCCCTCCTGTTCGTCGCGGACGTAGGAGGGCGTCGAGAGGAGGTCGGAGACGACCACGGGCAACTCGTAGGACATGGCTTCGAGCACCGTCGTCGGGATGCCGTCGGCGTCCATGCTCGGGGGGCGGACGCAGGGCGCGCAGAAGATGTCTGCCTCCTCGTAGACGCGCCGCGTCTCCTCCTCCGACATCGCTCCCAGGAAACGGATCCGCGTGTTGCGCCCTGCGGTCGCGCGCAGTCGCGCCTCCTCGGGGCCGCCGCCGACGAGCCAAAGCTCCACATCCTCGCGCGCGGACGACACCTTCTGGAACGCGCTCACGAGGTGGATGAGACCCTTCTTCTCGACGAAGCGCGCGACGGCAAGGACGCGGAGGCTCGCGCGCCGCGGGCGTGGGGCGCGCAGGCGGTAGAGGCCGGTGTCGAAGGAGTTCGGGATGACAGTGACCTTGTCGTCGAGCGCCCCAAGCCGCTCCGTCACCCAGCCGCGCATGAAGTCGTCCTCGACGATGAGTGCCTCGCAGAGCGGGTCGGCCGTCATCTCCGTGAAGAGGCGCGGGTCTCTCGCGGTGAAAACGTCGTGGCCGCTGTAGGCGGTGAGCGTGAAAGGTATCTGGAGCGCGCGGGCGGCGCGGAAGGCGGCGCGCTGCGCCGCCAGCATCAGGCTACTGTGCAGGTGCTGGACGTTGTCGTCGCGGATGGCCGCGGCGAGCGCCGCGGGGTCGCGCCGGAAGTCCACCTCCCGCATGGTAAGGCGCGGCTCCGCGGGCTCCGGGACGAGCGGGTCGTGGTGGCGGTAGAGCGCGTAGACGAAGACGCGGTGGCCGCGGCGGCACAGCTCCAGCACCTCGCGCCGGATGAACGTCTCGGAGAGCGGCGGGAAGTTGAGCAGGACGTAGCCGATCTTCAAATTCTCCGCCCCCGGGGTTTCGTCTTCCTTCAGCCGCGCGGGCGCCGCGGCCTCGTCCGGGGCGGCGGCGGGCGGCGCGGCGAGCGAGCGGTAAAAGCGCGCGTCCTCGCCGGCGACGCTCTCCAGGGGGAAGGACAACGGCTTCCAGTGGTCGCTGGCGAGGCGCTTCGGGCTGGTGTTGCCCGGGTGAATCATGGCGACGTAGAAGGTGTGATCGTGGAGGACGGCCGCGCGCCGGAGCTGCTGGCCGTAGATGAAGCTCGTGTCAGAGGCGACTTGCAAATCCGGGAACGGCGCGCGTCGCCAGAAGTCGCGCGTATAGAGGAGCGAGCCGCCCGCGAGCCAGGGCCGGCCGCCGGGCGGGTACTCGTAGAGCCAGAGCTTGTCGGCCGCCAGCTCGTAGAAGAGCATGTGCCTGAGGCCGCACACCTCGGCCCCCGCGCCGAGAAGCGCCTCGACCTGATAGCCGATGCGGCGCGGGGCCATCCAGTCGTCGTCGTCCCAGTGCATGATGAGGTCGCCGCGGGCCAGGCGGACACACTCGTTGCGCTTCTCGCCGAGCGTCCGCCGTCCTTCGAGCCGGACGTAGCGCACGCGCGGGTCGGCGGGGATGAGGTCGGCGACCGCCTCCCGGCCGTCGTCAACGACGACCAGCTCCTTGTGCGGGTAGTCCTGCGCGAGGAAGTAGCGGATCGCCTGCGGCACGAACGCGCGGCGGTCGGCCGTCGGCATGACGCACGACACGAACGGTGTGGATGGGTAGCTGCTAGGCATTTTCTTACCCGTGGGAGGCCGGCGCGGGCGCCGGGCGGCGCGGAGGGAGGCGGGAAATATTAAGCGGGCTCGGCCATTCGGCTGAGCCCGCTAAAGGCGCATACCTAGGGATTCGAACCCTACGGTCCGTGGGTCGCGTATGCTTCCTCGGTGCCGCCGGAAACCATCCGTTAATGGCATGCGCGAAGAACATAATGCCTCCGAACGTCAGGTGTCAAGCGTTTCCCGTTTCCGGTCACGCCGCCGGCTATTTCGGGAAGTTGTCCCTCTCGAACGCGCTGGCCGGCTTGACGACGCGCGGCGTCCGCACGCAGTCGATGAAGTTCTCCAGAACCATCCAGCAGAGCGGGACGACGGGGCCGGGCGTCTGGCCGACCTTGGGCCGCGTGGTCGGGTGGGGCTGGATGACGACGCCGAAGTCGAACTTGTGGCCGTCGGCGACGACCGCCGGCCGCACGGTGTTCCGCGACACGGAGACCCGGTCGCCGAGCACGCCCCAGACGCGGACGGCCTCGATCTCGATGTCGGCCGCGTCGGCGAAGCGTTCGAGTCTTACGTCGTTGTTCTCGACGCGCAGACCCTGGCAGTTGCCGACGAAGATGCCGAAGCGGTTGAGCGTGACGGCGTCGGGCGGCAGCAGGACGTGGACGGAGTTGCCCGCCACCGTCACGTCGCCCGCGATGTCGAACTGGTTGCGGACGGGCTTCCCCTTCGCGTCGTGGGCCGTCAGGCTGAGGCCGACGTGGATGCCTTCGAGCACGCCCGAGACAGAGTTGTTGAGGATGCGCACCTCGCGGGCGACGCGGCCGCCGACCGTGATGCCCTGCGAGGCGACGGCGCGGTCTTGCAGCGGGAGGCGGGCGAAGATGTCCTTGACGTGCGGGAAGAGGTTGCGGAAGCCCTCGTCCACGAACATGCGGTCAACTAGCCCGTTGAGGTGCGTGAGCAGGTTGCGCCGCGTGGGCCTGGGGAATGACATCGGGAAGAGTTGCAGGATGCGGTCCCAGTCGCCCCTGCGCAGGTCGCGGTGCGTGAAGAAGTGGACGGTGGGCGTCACGTTGTTAATCGGCGCGGCGCCGGGAACCTTGAGGCTGACGTTGGTGCGCGTGGGCGCCCTGTCGGCGAAGCTCACCCGCGTCATGAAGAGGTTACGCAGGCCGGCGCGCACGAGGGGGTCGCTGCCAGCGTTCGTGAAGCTGAGCCACGGCGGCTTGTCGTAGACGCTAACGACGTTGTCCTCGACGTGCGAGCGCGCGACGTTGACGAGCAGGACGCCCTGCTGCCTGTGCCCGACGCTCAGCGCGCAGCGCAGCACTCGCGCCGTGACGGGGTCGCGCCTGAGGTCGCCCCGCACGGTGACGCAGGCCGAACTGCGCACGGCGCCCGCGCCGCACTTGAGCGTGACGTGCTCGACCGTCACCGCCGCGCAGTTGACGAAGGTGAGCGTACCGTTGCGCGCGCGCTCCTCAAGCGCCGCGCTCTTCCCCTCGCCGATACTACCCGTCTCGGCGTAGAGGTCTCGGACGGTGACGCTCAGGCAGTCCTCGAAGGCCAGCGCCGCCTCGGCGCCGGGCGCGAGGACGCGCGTACCGGGGCTGACCCCGCTCAGCTTGAGGTGCCCCTTGCCGCGGACGCGGACGGTCGCGTCCAGCGGATACTCGCCGGCCTGGAAGCATATCTCCGCGTCCTCGCCCGCGCGGACGCGGTCGAAGACCTCCTCCCAGCCGGGGCCGGGGATGGCCACCTGCGTGCAGCCCCCGTGCCGGTTGGTGCACAGTATGTCAACGGCGTCCTGCACGGTCTTCGCGCTGACGAGGTCGGGGCAGCGGGCCGGGTCGATGCTCACGTCGCGCGCCGTGAGGTCGGTGAGCGGCGGGAAGACTTCGCGGCAGTCGGCGACCTCGACCTGCGCGCGGCTCGCGACCTTCAGGAGCGCGAGCCGGCAGTAGTGATGGCGGATGCCTCGCGGCGGCTGCGGGACGGGCCCGGCCCCGCCTGGCTCGAAGGGCGGCCACTCGATGCCGCCCGTGGCGGTGCGCGCGGGGATGAGCCAGTAGTCGCCCGCGCGGTAGGTGCCCGCGGAGAAGGAGACCTGCACGCCGCCTTCGAGGGCGACCCAGCCGGGCGAGCCGGGGGCGGGGTCGGCGGCCGTCAGGGCGATGCCCCCGTCGAGGTCGCCGCCCGCCTGATCCCAGCGCCGGAGCTTGAGCCCGCGGCGGCCGGCGAGGTGAGCCACCGAACCGCTCAGGGTAATCTCGCCGCGCTCCTGGTCGGGCTGTCCGGTGACGCGCAGCAGCGGCCGCGCTTCGGCCTGCGAGACGAGCAACTCCGACTCGTCGTCCACGACCTCGACCCACTGCCCGCCCGCGAAGCCGAGCACCTCGTCCTTGCCCAGCCCGGAGACGGTGACGGCGTCGCCTTCGACCCGCTCGACTGTCGTCTGGACGGAGCCGTTGTCGCGCGACCACTTGAAGGTCGCGCGGTCGCGCGTGCCGCCCCTGTGCACCTCGACGCGGTAGAGTTGGTTTTCGAGGCGGCGGTAGCCCGCGCTCGGCGGCAGCGTACAAGGGTCTTTCTCGTCCTCGACGGGCTCGACGCGCGCGTTCATCAGTCCGGTCGGCGGGGCCACCAACTGCCGCCAGCTCGCGAAGTCCGTCGCGCAGTCGGGCGTCGCCTCGTCCACGCGGAGGAGGCTGACCTGCCAGACGTTCTGGACGCGCGTCGTCGTGTCGGGCCCACCCAGTGCCGTCTCGCGCAGACGGGGGTCGTCGAGCGCGGTGACATGGCGCTGCCAGGCGTGCAGGTAGACGAGGTAGTTGCCGGGCTGTAGGCCAAGCCGCGGTGGGCCGTCGCCGACCGCCGGCGGGCTCGTCACGGCCGAACCGCCGCCGGGCGGACTCGCCGGCGGGCTGGCGGACTGGCCGGCCGGCGGGCTCGTCGGCGGGCTTGTCGGCGGGCTGTGGTCGGGCGGACTCGTGTCCCGAACAGAGCCGGTCGTGATGAAGGGTGGGGCCGGATGGTCGGGCTGCGTCGTGTAGGTCACGAGGCGGCGGACGAAGAGGTCTTCGGTGGCGACGAAGCCCGTGAGGTTCTCGTTGAGGGTCAGCGTGCGCGAGCTTTCGGTCACGCTTTTGATGCGCCGCAGTTGACTGTGCACACGGCCGGCGGCCGTGACCTCCACCCACTGCCCCGGCCCGAATGCCCCGTCGCCGCCGTCGAGGTATTCGACGGTCAGCCCGCCGCCGACCGCGGACAGGCGGGCCGGCACGGGGGCCGGCCCCTCCAACTCGCAGAGGAGCCCGCCGACGTAGAGGCGCCCCTCCGAGAGCGTGAGGTCTACGCCGTTGCCGAGGAGGCCGACGCGGAAGCCGTCAGCGCCGCGCGGCGCGCCGTGTTGCCCGATTACGTCCGCGGCTTGGGCGTGGGTGCGGTGGGCCTGGATGGAGTGCTGCTCGTTCCAGTCGGCGTCGAGTTGTACGCGCCCCTGCTGCATGAGCACGCCGCTGTAACGCCTCTTCAGGTCGAAAGTGTCGCGGCTGAAGTCGCCTTTCATCTGAGCCTCCAGACTCTGTGCGGTTCGAGTGAGAGAGGAGAAGCGGCTCGCCCTCTTTGTTCACCCCGAGCGCCGTGAGGCGCGCCGAACGTCGCGCGCCCGCCTCAACTCGCGTAAAAGATTCCGGCCTCCAGCCCGAAGCGCAGGTACTCTTCGAGGCGCGCGCGCAGGTTCGCCTCGCGCTGCGGCTGGTAGAGGTCGTGGAACGCGCCCATCTCGGCCTCGTCGTCAGCGCCGCGGCGGATCTCTTCGGGGCAGCGCGGGCTCAACTGGCAGTAGCCTGGCTCGCCGTAGACGAGTGAGGTGAAGAGCGGGCGCACGCCCCCGGCGTCGGTCGCGCCCTGCTCCGGCTGGCACTGGTAGCGGCGCGGGACTTGCGAACCCGGTGGGACGTAGGAGAAGCGGACACAGCCTTGCTGCTTCCGCGCGGCCCTGACGGGCGGCCCCGCCGCGCCTCCCCCCCCCGCCAAGAAGATCGTGTTCGAGGCTTCGAGAGTGACGGCATGGACGCGGCCGATGATGGTGCTGTTCTCGACGACGAGCGACGCGCCGGCCCTCCCGGCGTCGTCCGCGGCGTAGGCGAACTCCTCCGCGGAGCCGGCGTCTATGATGCTGTTCGTGATGCGCACCTTGGCCGCCTCGACGGCCCGTATCGCGCCGACGATGCAGCGGTCGATCTCGACGCTGACGTCCGACTCCTCGACGACGAGACGCGGCGCGCGCGGCCGCGCCCAGACGCCCGGCAGGGCCGGGCTCGGCCCGGGCAGCAGCGTGCAGTGGCGCAGCCGCAATACGCCCAGGTCGTTCTGCGACGAGCGCGGCACGACGAGCGCGCCGCTGAGGACGAAGAGCCCGTTGAGCGTCAGCGCGGAGTCGGCCCCGCCGCGGACGCGCCAGTCGCCGGAGAGCGCGAGCGCGGGCCGGCGCTCGTCCGCCGCGCGGACTTCGATCTGGGCCTGCGCCGGGATGCGCGTCGTCAGTTCCTCGACGTAGTTGCGGTTGTCCTCGATCTCGACCGAGTCGCCGTCGCGTACGAGGCTGAGCGCGTTCTTGACGCTGCCGCTCTGGGCCGGCACTTTGACCGTGCGCCCCTTGCCTTTGAAGCTCGACGCGCGGCCGTACTCGCCCCCACCCATCTCGGCGCTGAAGCCGTAGCGGAAGGTCACGCGCACATCCGCGCCGGCCGGCGTTCCCTGCTTGACGCGCAGGCGCCCGAGCACGGGGTCGATGGCGTGCCTGGTCTTGACGGAGGGGTGCCCCCAACCGCCCTCGTAATCCGAGAGGTCGCAGGCGACGACCTGGCCGGGTGGAACGTCAACGCCCCCGATGCGGAGGTTGATGCTCCGGTCGGGGCCGTAGAGGAGCGGCCGCGGGGCGGCGAGGTCTTGCGCGAGCCGGCGGCGCGTGATCGGCGCGGGGACGTTCTCCGGCTCAGCCATGTGCGTGATCTCGCGCTCGACCTCGGGGCGGTTGTAGAGCGCGGTCGTCAGGCCGGCCGGGTGGAAGAGGTAGCGGCGCTCGCCGAGCCTGTAGGCGGGCGCGTCTGTCAGCGGGTAGCTGCCGACGCGCCAGAGGAAGATGCCGACGTTCGGGATGTTGTAGCGGCC
>Ga0058689_10000365_pt1 | contig 11663 bp, 18 predicted proteins | sample AgamicAsMarz_FD_57362 | JGI IMG/M metagenome (GOLD analysis project Ga0058689, IMG submission 57362) | Agave microbial communities from Guanajuato, Mexico - As.Ma.rz | ecosystem: Host-associated > Plants > Phyllosphere > Phylloplane/Leaf | place: Guanajuato, Mexico | collected 2012-06-04
GGCGCCCGCCCCCGCGCCGCCGCCAGCGTCGTCGCCGCCCTCACCGGCACCCGCGCCAACGATCTCTACCGTGCGCTCACCGGAAGGGAGCCGCGTCAGTAGTGGATCGCGGCAATCCACCGCCGGTATCCGTCTTCACGTTTTTCCTCGAATTGCCGCGTGCGCTCCCGCTCCCACCCGACTATGTGACCGTATCGGGCGATCATGCGGACGAGTCTTGGGACGGCTGGTCGGATGACGACGTTGCGCAGGTTCTTGCCCCCGGCGCCGAGAGCCCGCTTCCGGCGGGATTCGTACCCACATCGGCGATCGCAGTTCGCCATGTCGAAGTCTCAGACGTGCCGCCGACGCTCATTGCCGCGCAGGCCTTCTCCGACTGGGTCGACGATCTCATTCCGGAATCCGCAGACGAGCGGGAGGCGGAACGCCAACAGTGGGCCAGCTCCGGGATTCCGGTGGTCAGATCGGTTGTCGCGCTCAGCCGTTTCGTGCCGAGATCGGCTCACCCGACAGGAGGCGAGATGACCGTCGGCTGGCTGCACTCGCAGTTTCAGCTCGCCCTCACGGACTTCAACGGCTTCCTCGATGCACTCGGGTTTGTCCTGGAAAGCTGGGAGGTGGGACCGCTCGCGCTGCGAGACCTGCCCGCACGGATACCGGTCCTCATCGCCGGTACGGAGCCTCTCTCCGAGGAGATGCCCTCAGGGGCCCTCTTCACGGCTCAGATCCACGAAGGCCTGCCCCCGCTCGTGGACGAGTTCTCCGGCGAGCAGCGGGCGGCTGAGGAAGCGATCCAGCTCAACAATCGGGCCCACCGCAACGAACAGCCCTACATGCTCGTCTTCCGTTTCGTTCGCGCTGCCGAGAGCGAGCGGCTCGCCGGCGATCCCGCTCGCGCCGTCATCGACCTGAACACGGCGATGGAGATCTTCGTCTGGGTGACGCTCGCTGCCGGCGGGGAGCTCCTCGGGACGGCAGCGGAGGAGGTCGAGCTCGTCAATCAAGCGGGCTTGAAGAAAAAGGTCAGGAAGCACCTGGCCGAGCTCTTGGGAAAGCAGATCGATGTCGACGATCCCAGCACCGCTTGGGGCCGGTGGTTCAGCGATGGATACATGCTGCGAAATCAAGCCATCCATGAGGGGGCTTCCCTCGACGAAAGCGCTGTCGCACGCGCCTTTGCCCAGGCCAGCGATGTGTTTCTCGAGGTCAAGGAGGATCTCGAAGCAAGCAAGCAGCTGAGAAGGCTCGGCCAGATCCTCGAGTTCGAGGCGCCGGGCGCCCGGGGCACCCGCGAGAACGAGCCGCTGGGGATCGAGCTTCCCTGGGAGTGACGCTCCGATCGAGCCGGTCGTCTCCAGTAGCTTCCTCAATCCAGATGAGCCAGAAGACGTTCTACGTCACAACGGTGACGTTGAAATTGTTTTCGGCGGTCTGAAGCGGTACCGGCTCGGGGACGACCCCGTCCTGGAGGATCGGTTCCAGGACGTAGGCGTCTGATCCCTGCCAGGCCAGCTCAGCGGGCACACGCTGGCCCGTCTGCGGCTCGCGCAGGACGAACCCCTCAAAGAGGCGCTGGAGGGCGGCACGCGCCGCGTCGACGCCGCTGGCGTCCTTGACCTCCCCGGTGACCGCCGCCCGGATCGCGGCCAGCTTCTCGACCACATCGCGCTCCAAGTCGCGGGTTGCGTTGCCTTCCCGGATGGACCCGAGCTGGTCGTCGAGCCGCTGGACCTGGGACTCCGCAGCCTCCAGCTCGCCGGTCAGCTCGCCGCGGAAGCCGTTCCAGTCCTCGGCGCTGAGGGCACCGTCCATGTAGTCGCGCTTGATCCGGTCCAGCCGCTCCCGCGCCGCCTGCGCTTCCTGCTCGGCCTGGTCGCGCAGCGCTTGGACTTCCGCCAGGTGAGCGTTCTGGGCAGCCTCCAGCTCGTCGCGGGTGGCCTCAACGTCGACGGCGACGCGCTCGAAGTAGCTGTAGACCTGGGGGTCGACCGCCTCCCGTCGGATCGCGTGGACGGGGCACGACGACGGGTCCAGGTGGTGGTTGTAGCACTCGTAGTGCTCGTAGATGCGCTCGGTGCCGTCGGCCAGTTTGCGCCGGGTGGTGCGGGGGACCATCGATCCGCCGCAGATGCACTTCAGCATCCCCTTCCTGAACAGGTGGCGACCGCCTACCGGCTTCCGCCCGCGACCCTTGCCGACCCGCCTGCGGGACTGCATCAGCGCGTGGACGGCGTCCCAGACCTCGGGGTCGACGATGGCCTCATGCTGGCCGGGGTACTCCTCGCCCTCGTAGACGACGACTCCCTTGTACAGGGGGTTGCTCAAAATCTGCGAGATCGTGCCGGGGTGCCACCGGCCGCCCCTGACGGTCTTGATTCCGTCGGCGGTCAGATCGCGGGCAATCTGAAGACCCGAGACACCGGCGAGCGTCGCGCGGTAGATGCGCCGGTCGATGACCTCGGCCTCATGGGGAACGACCAGCAGCCGCCCAGACCTGTCCTCGGCCCAGCGGTAACCGAACCGCCGAACGCCGCCGCCCGTTGCAAACCCTTCCTTGGCCCGCCGCCCGATCCCTCCGCGCGTTGCCTTCGACTTCCGCTTGCTGTCCTCATGGTTGCGGTGCCCCGTCAGCACCGGGTAGATCAGATCGTCGTGGGCGAAGGTGTCGGGGTCGTGGCTCGACAGGATGCGGACGCCCGACTTCAGCGCCCACAGGGCGTACTCGACCAGGTGAGCGGCGGTGAGACCGTCGCCGCGCGCCAGACGGTCAGAGTGCTGGACGATCAGGACGCACTCGCCGTGCTCCCGGACCAGCTTCTCGGCTACCGCTTTCGCCTTCGCCAGTTCGGGTCCACGGTCGCCGCTGTAGGCCGACTTGTTCTCGTCCTTGAAGTCACCGCAATGAGTCAGGCCCTCGGTCTCGCAGACCTCCCGGCCTTCCTTGAGCTGGGCGGGGATGGACGCTTTCTTGTCGGCGGTTGACTTCGCCGCGTAGACGATGGCGGGCTTCATGCCGGTGGCCTCCCTGGCTTCCGTACGTCCTCGGTGTCCCGGCGCCAGCGCTTGACCTCGGCCACGTCCCAGAGGCGCGATCCACCAGCGCGGCCGACCGGCGCGGGGAAGTCATCGCGCTCGATCCAGTTGTAGATGGTGCGCCGGGGCACCTTCAGCTCCCGCGACAGGTCGCCCGCGCTGGCGGGGGTGCCGCTGCTGGCTGGCTGCTTCGTCGGCATGGCGGGGAAATGTAGCACAGATTGTGCCGTGTTATCGGAGCTACCCCGTCCCGGCCTGCTCGCGCAGCGCTGCCGCGATGACCTCAGTCGGCGTCGAGCTGGTCGGCAGGCCCAGCTTCGTCCGTGCCTTGGCGAGGAGGTCACCCATTACGCGGTAGGCGTCCACCGTCGGGAAGGCCATGACGACCTCCAGGGCGTCGGTGGAAGCGGTCTCGGCAGGCACCGGGGTGTCTGTGGTGGCAGTGGTCACGGCGGCGATGGTGGCACGCGAACCTGACTGGGAACCGACACTATTTCTGACGCTTATGTGTCAACAGCGAAACTGTCGGAATCCCATCAGTTCCAGTTGGTTCAATGGTGTGCGTTTTACATAGGGGTACTGCCCCGCTGAATATCGACCGCAGTATCGAAGTGTCAGCCGCCAGTTTGGTCAACCTCATAGGGCGAGCGGGATTTCTCCAGACCTAGCCGTCGGGAGAAGGACACGGCGGGTGTGCCCCTCAAGCCTTCACCAGTCAGTGTCTTTCTTCGGATGGCAGTCTGGAGGCGACGACCGAGAAGGCCTGAGGGGCACTTGGACGACGTACCCGGTGAGGCCGCCCCGCAGGGGATTCGGCACCTGAGAAGGTCAGCTTAGACAGCAAATCTCACCCGGCCCAGACGCCAGACAGCACCGACTTTTGGGGAGGGGCTTTTAGCTCCGCTATGCCACACCCTGTTCGTCTGCCCATCGTGGCGGGCCAGTCGTCATGTCGGGACTGCCGGACTGCGCCGTGCCACCTGACCAACGGCCACGGTCTCACCACCTGGCCCGCTGCTTTCACTAAGAGGGCGGCGCGAAGTGCGTGAATCCAGTCAGCTTTACTTGCCACCATCGCTGCGTGGCCAGGACAGCCGATACGCCCTCCCAGCAGCCGCCGTTCAAGACCGCCCTGATCGAGGCCATGCGACTGCACCGTGAGGCACAGATGGCGAGCTACGCCGGGAGAACGTCGAGCCTGTCCGAACGGGTCTCGGGAAGCAAGGCGGGGTCGATCGGTCTGGGGTTCGGCGCCGACGTGCCGGTGTCGGTCAGGATGGAACAGTCCCTGCTGCGCTGGGTGGGCGTATGGGAGCGCGAGGTTGAAGGCCAGAACCCAGCGCTGCGCTCGCAGGACAAGGTCAGCTCCACTCGCAAGGCGAAGACCCAGGCCATCCTCGGCGAGGTCGGCATGGACCCGACCGCCGTCGCCTTCATCTACGGGACGACGACTGAGGCCGTGAAGAAGCAGCGCGGCCGGAACGGTCTCGACCCCGACACCGGACTGCGCAAAGGTGCGCGGCGCGGCGAGCGGGTCGACGGCAAGCTCATGGTCCAGCCACCGCTGACCGCACCCCCTGAGTCAACCGTGGCTGCCCTAGACGCACGGGTCGGGGAGGAGTAACCGCGATACATGGCGGAAAATGTACGAATGGCATCTGTCCGACGGCGTATTCTCCTGAGTAGGGTTACGAAAGCCACACACTGATTCACCACAGGCCGCCAGCGAGCGGCCGTTTTTGTGCCAGCTCGGTGTTCGACACTGGAGGTTCCAGTGGCCACTGATGTTCAAGTTCTTCCCTGCCGCCTGCCAGTAGACGAGGCGAAGCAGGTTCGCCGGCTCGCAGAGGAGCGGGGTGTGTTCGTCACCCAGATCATCCGGGAGGCACTGGCCCGCGAGGTCGGGTTCCCCCTGTGGCGACCAACCGCCTAGCGCGCACTGACGCGCTCCAGCCCGTCCTGTCCTTCAACCCCCTCAGGGAGGTTCACCCGTGTCCGATGACACCGAGGTCCGCGTCGACGACGACCTGGCCGACCTGATCGACGATTGCATGCCGCCCGTCCGCAAGGGCCGCCCGCTTCCGGCGAACATCATCCGTCGGCCGATCCAGTTGCCGCCGATGGTGCAGGTGAAGGATGCCTAGCGCCCGTGAGGTACTGGTCGAGAACAAGTGCCGCTGGCGCCAGTCGGCGGTACTGGTCGGCGACCGGGCGTTCATCACCCTGCCGACGGCCGCCAAGGTCGAGTCCTGCGTTGTGACGTTGCCGGACGGTGACCGGGTCGAGCTGGAGGTCCGGCGCCGCGACGATGGTCTGACGGCCGACCACTGTGCCGTCCTGGAGACCACCCAGAAGGGCCAGCATCGCTACTTCTTCGCCCTGTCGAACGGCAAGCGGGCGCTGGGCAGTTTCACCGTCCACGCCACCCGTGTCGCAGCTCGGAAGCCGAGGGATAGAGAAAAGGGCGGCAGACGATGACGCCAACCGACCACATCGAACTGCGCGCTCCGTCGCACAATTTGCGGTTCCTCGCCCGCCTGGGCGATACGTCGTCGACCCCCGCTGGCGGTGTGGGTGGCTGGGAAGTCATCCCCCGCCCTCGCCGTCGACCTCTGACGGCTTGGCGGGGCACGCCTGACCCCCAGTGCCTGTCCATCCCCGTCCTGATCGACGGCTGGCCGAATCAGTCTGTCGAGGACGAGTGCCAGACCTTGCTGGTCATGGGCGGCCTTCACGGCAGCGACCAGAAGCCGCCCGAGCTGGTGCTGCGCGGCGACGTTCCCTACAACGCCGACCGTCGACCAAACCTACGTTGGGTCATCGAGTCGCTCGACTGGGGCGCCTACGCGCGGCGTGCTGACGACGACGCCCGCGTCCGCCAAGCCGTGATGATCAACCTCATGGTCCCCGAGGAGGACGACCGAATCAAGCGGCTGAAATCGCGCTCGCGTTCGGCCGGAGACCGATCCCGCATCGTTCACGCCCCCAAAGGGTCGACGTACGAGAAGATTGCGGCGAAGGAGCTGGACAGCAAGCGCTTGGGTGGCCGCCTCGCCAAGTACAACGACGCCCGGTCGCCTGACGTGAAGTTCTCCAAGCCGCGCAGGGTGAAAATCCCACCCAACTCGGTCATCAGCGAATGGAAGCGCGAGTTGAATGGTGCCTCCGTCGGCGCCGGAAAAGGGTTCGCATGAGCGCTCCACTTGAACGGTCCCCAGACGTGACCAAAGCGACGAAAGCTGCGGTCCGCGCATATGACCCCGCCGAGCTAAAGCTAGACGCAGACGATCTGCTGGCACGGGTTCACGCCCGCCTGTCCGACCCCCAGCGCTGGCATGGCGACAGCGGCACTCGTCGTGGTGACTTCGGCTGCGGGGGTGCCCTCGACGCCGAGGGCGAGCAGGTGCCGTCCTGCGACCCGAGCGCCGTTCAGCACTGCGTCATCGGTGCGGTCAAGGTGGAGGCCGGAATCCCCGAGGGTATCTGGCCACTCCCTGGCCCGGCCGGGGAGGCGTTCGACCGGATCGGTGCTGCCGCAGGCTGGGAACCCGGCATGTGTTGGAACGACCGCGACGGATACGACGTGGTCTTTACTGCCGTCGAGCAGGCGTTGTCCGAACGCGCCTAGTCCTACTGGGAAGGTCGACCCAGAGGCGCCGTAGTTCCCGACGGTCACCATCGTCGAGCTGGTCGCCACCGACCGCCGCCGTGGTCGCCATGTCGGCCGCGAGCATGAACAGGCCGATGGCGTTCCCTGCATCGCCGAGGTCGTCGACCTTTGCCCGCAGACGCCCGACCCAGAATCTAAGTTAGCTCAGATGAAGCCGAAGGACGACGCGGGCCTCGCCGAGTGGGCTAAGGAGCATTTGGTCTACGAGGTGGACACGATGATCTACGCTCTCGAAAGGTTGGAGGGGGAGTCCACCGGTAGACCGGCCAACGTCGCAATCGCGGCGTTCGGTACTAGCGCCCGATGCCTCCGCGACTTCCTCTGGGGCAAGCCGAAGCCCAGGTACAACAACGACGCCTTTGCCTTCCATTTTTCCGACGAGTGGAAAGGCCGACGCGGCGGTGTGCCGCCCAACCTCTCCGAGGTCGATGATCGAGGTAGGTTCGGCAAGGAGATTTTCCACCTGACCTATGACCGGATCAGCGGGGTCGACCCGAGCAAGGAGTGGCCCTGCGGTCGCATCGCTGTCGAGATTGGCCAGGCGCTCAACCTGTTTGCCAAACTCGCTCGCCCCGCTGCCCTCGACGATTCCACCCGGCACCGCCTACGCCTGGTCGCGGTCGAAGTAAGAGGCGACGACGGCAGCCCGGTCGACGCGATTGGCAGGCTCACCCTCAGCAGCTTTGAGGGCATCACAGGCGCTACCACGATGATCCCGGACCAGTACCGGGGCGGAACGATCAACCCTCGGAACCTGGATATCGGAGGCCAGTAGCAGCCAGGCGTAGTCGCCTCCGCTGCTACCTTTCCCCCGGATGACAGGCGGCGGTTCCATCCTCCAGTACCAGGCCCTTGACGACCGGGGCGACGAGCTGCTGGACCAAGTAGAGGCTCAGGGCGACCTGGGGTCTAGCGACTGGCGAGGCGAACGCATCCGGGAGTACCACCTTCCCAGGCCCGGCAGTGGCAAGGAAGGCATCGAGCCGCTACTTGCCAGCATCGAGCCAGACTGGCAACAGCACGTCGCGCGGATCACCCCGCGCTAGTCCCCGGTGGGCGAGTTCGCATTCTGGGTCGGTGTCACCGTCGTTGGCGGCCTGATCCTCGCAGGCATTCTCGCCGGTGTCCGCTGGCTTCGCGTCCCCGACAACCGGGAACGCCTCCGACAGGTCGTGTGCCGTCACGACTGGGAGCCGATCCAGACGAACTTCGGCACTCCGAGCGCCCACCTGGTCTTCGTCACTCCCTACAGCGAACGCTGTCGCAAGTGCGGCGCCGTCAGGTAGCCCGCGCACACTCACCGCCTGGTAGGCCCGAGCGTCAGGGTTTGATCTCAGTCGAGCCCAATGAAGTCGGCGACCAGCGCGTTCTGGAACGACACGATCTCCAGGGCGACGAGGGTGTACAGGAGCCAAGCCAGCCCCAGCCCAGTGAGGGCAAGCGTTGCCCACGTTGAATCACCAGTCGCTAGTGGGACCAGCGCAGCGCACATGCCCGCCGCCGAGACGACGAGACTCATGAGCAGCGCAGCGAACATGACTTCAACGGCCCTAATCGACACCGTGTTCAGGCTGGTGTCGTTGAACTCAGGGTCTTCGGCCATCACGTTCACCCGGCGTAGCTGATCCTCGCTTACCCGCGTCGTCTTCTCGTCCTTTAGCTCGGTTGCTTCCGCGAGCGTGGTTTCGATGCTGGCTTTGAGGTCGGCAAGCTCGTCCTCCACTTTCCCACTCCTCTTAAGGCTTCGCCGCATCCGCAGTAGCCCTTGGGATATCCGCCCGATTCGGACCAAGAGGGCGAGCAGCAGAACCGGCAGCATCGCCGCCATCGCCATGTAGAAATCGGCGTCTACAGTTCTGGCCGCCCTCGACAGCGAGTTGGCGACGGCGAAGCAGAAAATCACCGACGCCGCGAGCGTGAAGACGAGGTAGCCCCAGAAGTTTCGGCCCAGCGGCACAGATACGAGTTTCATCGGGCGCAAGGCTAGGAGCCGGTGCGGCGGCGCGGATTGGTCACCCCTTGGCGAAAGCGGCGAGAAGTCCGCAGAACACGGCGACCAACATGACGGCCTCCGCAAGGATTCCCTGGTCGAGTACGAATACGCTGATTCCGGCCCCTACAAGGAACACCAAGAGCAGCGACAGCAATAGCGGCGTCGATTGCCCAATCTTTTCAAGCGATATGCGGTGCCAGGGGAATGTGACGACAACTATCCCGAGGGTCACCACAGCGAAAAGCAGCTCCAACAGCGAGCCGTCGTCTATCTGCGGGCTAACAACGAGGTAGACAGCCAAGGCAGCAACCAGCACGACGTAGCGAGGTACAGGTCTGGCGCGAAGCCAGGCAACCCCATTCCCGAGCCTTGTCCATAGGTTCCCTTTGACCACGTATCCAAAGGTAGTTGTCCCCTCCGACGCGAGGGGGTGGGGGGCTACCCCTAGCGATGGGGAGCGACGCCGCCTGGGGGGCGGATTTTTCTGTCCACGGGAGCCGCCAGATTTCGGCCACCCCCGATTTCCGGCTTCACAGGCCGCGTTGCGCCGTTTCACCCCTGCACTGATTTCCGGGTTTCAGGCTCGCACCCTGGCCCGCTGTCCTGACACCCAAGGAGGCCGCGATGGCGACCACCCCCAAACTGCGCAAGGCGCCCGACCACCTTAGCCCCGAGGCGCGCAAACTGTTCACGTCGATCCTGAAGCGCTACGAGCTGGAAGACGAGGAGGTCGCCACGCTGGTCCTCGCCCTGGAGGCGTTCGACCACGCCGCGACCGCCCGGCGCCGCCTGAAGCGTGACGGCCAGATCATCGACGGTCCCGGTGGGCGCCCGATGGCGCACCCGTCGGTGACCATCCACCGCGACTGCCTGACTACCTGGTCCCGGCTGATGGGCCAGCTCGGCCTGCCGGTCGAGGAGGTCGTCGACGCGCGCAACTCGCGCGGCCACTACGCGGGCAAGCGGGTGAAGCGTGGCTAGGCGCCGCGTCATCCCCACTGACCCGACGGCCGCGATCCCGGAGAACGCCAACGTCCCCGCGTGGGTAGCGACGCGCGGCCCGGAGTTCGTCGAGGCGTTCCTGGCGCAGCGGGCACAGCGCCGCCAGCAGCAGGTCGACGACCTGATCGCGCGGGCGCCGCTGGCGGTCATGCACGAAGGCGAGGACGGCGTCAGGACATGGGCTGAAGCCCTGGCCGACGACCCCCGGCTGATCCCACTGAAGCCCGACGACCCGCGCGCGCCGTTGCCGCCCCGCCGCGACGACTGACACCTTCGCCGAGCGCGCGATGCGTCCGGCACCCCCCTTGCCCGCGTCCCCGAGCCCTATTGGCACGGCTGGTCAGCGTGGGCAGGACGGCAGCACCCCCGACGCGCGATGCCGACGGGGTAGCGCCACACCGCCCGTCGGATCGACGGGGGTCTGAGTCCCGGATTCATTCCTGGGGGTCAGGGCTTGGACCCCCGTCGACGGGCATGACCTCACAGCACCACGACCCCCAACTGAGACCCCCGAAAGGAACCCATGAGCCATACCCCGAGCGCCGACGACCTGGCGCGCGAAAACGCCGAGCTGCGTGAGCGGAACGGCGAACTGGAGGACGGCCTGCGGACGGTGATCCGCCGCCAGGCCGCCTCTGAGGCTGGGCTGAACCCGGACAAGTGGGCTGACCGAGTAGAGGGCGAAACCGTCGAGGACGCCATCGCTGACGCCCGCGAGCTAGCGGCCCAGGTTGGGCGGCTTCGCGGCGGTACCCCACCGACTTCGTCGCCCCTCTCACCCGAGGCCGACGCGATCCAGCAGCACCTGCGCGAGTCGCACGACGCGGCTGACGCGCTGAACGACAACCCGAACCCCCAGGAGGGATGACCACGATGCACCCCGCAGCCCCACTCACTGACTTTCCGATCCTGAAGCCGTCGACGACAGTAGGCAAACGCGCCTGCGAGCTGCACCAGGAGTGGTGCGACCAGCATGCCCGAGTCGGTCGGGTCGAGACCGACTACGTCGCCGCTCAGGCCCGGCTGAAGGAGACCGAGGCCCAGATGCGCGACGTGCTTCAGAAGCGGGAGCTGAGCGAAGCGACCGACGCTGAGGCCAAGGCCGCCGAGGATGCCCACGCCGCCGCGAAGGCCGAGGCCGAGGCGCCCTGGCAGGAGCGCGCCAGGGCCGCCGTCCGCGCTGCCGAACAGCGCCGCCAGACTTACGAGGCGTTCATCGACGAGAACCTGGACGACCTGGTCGCCGAGCTAGAGGCCGACGCCAAGGTCGCCGTTGAGACCATCCGCAAGGCCGCCCAGACGATGGCCGACGGCGTCGCCGCCTGGCGGGCGGTCAACAAGCGCTCGGTTGACCTGATCCGGCCCGCGCAGCTCGTATCTACCCAGTCGATCCCGCGCCTGAGCGCCAGCGCTGAGCAGGCGGCCCAGTCTGCCCACCGGCTACTGGAAGACGGTGACGGCCTGGCTCTGCCGGTCCCCGAGCGCCGTCACCTGGACCAGCGCCTGATCGACCTGGGCCTGCCGACCAAGCGTCAGTACGTCTGGAAAGGCAGGACTGGCCCGACCGTCGCCAAAGGCGAGAGCTGACGGCCGACAGACGACTGACTTGACCAGCGCCACCCTGTCAGGCGCGAGTGTCAGAACCAGAAAGCCCCCCGGCCAATCGGCTCGGGGGGCTTTTGTCGTTCTAGTGCGAGGCTTGTCCCGACGTGGTCGAGGGCCGGAGGATCGTGGCGATCCTGCCGAGCGTGAGGGGGTCGCTGATCTTCACCGGCAGTCCCTGGGCGGCGCAGGTCTCCTCTGCGATCCGACGAGCAGCGGCTGCCAGCTCTTGACTCTTAGCGGTCAAGAGCCTCGCTCCTCGATGAACACTTCGACGGTGTCGGTCTGGTCGTCGTTCAGTTCCATGATCCTGTCGACGCCCAGCTCGGCCAGCTTCGCCTTCAGTACCGGCGACAGGGTCCA
>Ga0058689_10000366_pt1 | contig 11657 bp, 8 predicted proteins | sample AgamicAsMarz_FD_57362 | JGI IMG/M metagenome (GOLD analysis project Ga0058689, IMG submission 57362) | Agave microbial communities from Guanajuato, Mexico - As.Ma.rz | ecosystem: Host-associated > Plants > Phyllosphere > Phylloplane/Leaf | place: Guanajuato, Mexico | collected 2012-06-04
CGTCGCCCTGCCACGCCTGGCGAAAGCCCATTTCACGCAGGAAGCTGACGGACAGCTCCGGCAGCGCGCCGAGGTAAAGAATGGATTCAGCCGGCTGCTTGCGCAGTTCGGCCGCCAGCATCTCGGCATCATCCTGATCGGCGCCGACGACGCTGGTGAAGTGTTCGCGATCCAGTGCGCGATCCAGCGCTACGATCGGCAGCGGATCGTTAATCCAGCGCTGGTAAAAAGGGTGTTCCGGCGGCAGGGAGGTCGAAACGATAATCGCGTCTACCTTGCGCTGTAACAGGTGTTCCACGCAGCGCATTTCGTTATCCGGCTGATCTTCGGAGCAGGCGATCAGCAGCTGATAGCCGCGCTGACGGGCCTGGCGCTCCAGATAATTCGCGATCCGCGTATAGCTGGTATTCTCTAAATCGGGAATAACCAGGCCTATCGAGCGGGTACGCCCTGCCCTTAAACCTGCGGCGACCGCATTAGGGTGATAATTATGCTCGCGAACCACCGCCATGACTTTTTCTACGGTCTTGTCGCTGACACGATACTGCCGGGCTTTTCCGTTTATAACGTAGCTGGCCGTCGTGCGCGATACACCAGCAAGACGCGCAATTTCATCCAGTTTCACAATAACTCCACGCTTCAGGCACCATGACGGCGCAGAAAAATAGCCATGTCGCGGCTAAGGATAAGATAATCTTACATCTAACGGCTGCGCCAGCAACCTCTTTTAGCCCCAGTCGGGAGCTTTCTGGCAAAAATAAAAAAACCCGGCATTACGCCGGGTTAGAAGCTTTTCGCAATTATCACGCGGGGCAATCAGCGCATAATTCGCTCGCCGCGCGCAACGCCGACAACGCCTGAACGTGCAACCTCAACGATTTCCGCCACTTCACGAACGGTGCTTAAAAAAGCGTCCAGCTTGTCGCTGGTGCCCGCCAGCTGAACCGTATAAAGCGAAGGCGTCACGTCGACGATCTGCCCACGGAAGATTTCCGCGCTGCGCTTAACCTCTTCACGCCCGTAGCCGGTCGCCTGAATTTTCACCAGCATGATCTCGCGCTCGACAAACGCGCCCTGGCCCAGCTCCGTGACGCGCAGCACGTCCACCAGCTTGTGCAGCTGCTTTTCAATCTGCTCCAGCACCTTCTCGTCACCCACGGTCTGAATAGTCATCCGCGACAGCGTCGGATCGTCAGTAGGCGCGACGGTCAGGCTTTCGATGTTGTAACCGCGCTGAGAAAAAAGCCCCACTACCCGCGATAATGCGCCGGATTCGTTTTCCAGCAGTACCGATAAAACACGACGCATAATTATGTCCTCTCCGTTTTGCTCAGCCACATTTCGTCCATTCCGCCGCCGCGGATCTGCATCGGGTAAACGTGCTCGCTGCCGTCAACGTTAACGTCCACAAACACCAGGCGGCCTTTACGCAGCTCTACCAGCGCCTGGCTCAGTTTTTCTTCCAGCTCATGCGGATGATTAATGCCGATGCCGACATGGCCGTAAGCCTCCGCCAGCCTGATAAAATCGGGCAGCGACTCCATATAGGATTGCGAATGCCGTCCCGAATAGATCATATCCTGCCACTGCTTCACCATGCCCAGATAGCGATTGTTAAGGCTCAGCACCAGCACCGGCAGATTATATTGCAGCGCGGTCGACAGCTCCTGAATATTCATCTGAATGCTGCCGTCGCCCGTGACGCAAACCACGGTTTCCTCCGGCAGCGCCAGCTTGACGCCCAGCGCGGCAGGCAGACCGAAGCCCATCGTGCCCAGACCGCCCGAGTTGATCCAGCGGCGCGGCTTGTCAAAGGGGTAATAAAGCGCGGCGAACATCTGATGCTGCCCCACGTCAGAGGTCACGTAGGCGTCGCCGTTGGTCAGACGCCAGATCGTTTCGATTACCGCCTGCGGTTTGATTTTCTCGCTGCTGCGATCGAACGCCAGACACTGACGTGCTCGCCACTGTTCGATGCTCTGCCACCAGTCGCGCAGGCTGTCGCAATCCTGCTCGCTGTGCTGTTTTAGCATCTCCAGCATCTGCTTCAGCACATCGCGGGCATCGCCGACGATCGGCACGTCTGCCGGCACGGTTTTGGAGATAGTCGCGGGATCGATATCAATATGCAGCACCGTCGCGTTCGGACAATACTTCATTAAATTATTGGTGGTGCGGTCATCGAAACGCACGCCAACGGCGAAAATAACGTCGGCATTGTGCATCGTCATATTCGCTTCATAGGTGCCGTGCATCCCCAACATGCCTAAACACTGGCGATGGGTGCCGGGGAAAGCGCCCAGGCCCATCAGCGAGCAGGTCACCGGCAAATTGAGTTGTTCGGCGAACTTGCGCAGCTCGTTGGCGCAGTCGGCATTGATTACGCCGCCGCCCGCATAGAGAACGGGTTTTTTCGCCGCCAGCAGGCTTTGCAGCGCGCGCTTGATTTGGCCCCGATGCCCCTGCGTCGTGGGATTGTAAGAGCGCATACTGACCGATTCCGGCCACTGATACGGCAGCTTGTTCGCCGGATTCATCATATCTTTTGGCAGGTCGATCACCACCGGGCCGGGACGCCCGCTGGCCGCCAGCCAGAAGGCTTTTTTCACGACGGTGGGGATATCTTCAACCTGCCTCACCATAAAGCTGTGTTTGACGATCGGCCGTGAAATACCGACCATGTCGCACTCCTGGAAGGCGTCATAGCCAATAAGGGAGGAAGGAACCTGCCCGGAGAGCACGACCATAGGAATAGAATCCATATAGGCGGTGGCAATGCCGGTAATAGCATTGGTGGCGCCCGGCCCGGACGTGACCAGCACCACGCCGGTTTCGCCAGTAGCGCGTGCGTAGCCATCGGCCATATGTACAGCGCCCTGCTCATGGCGCACCAGCACGTGGTCAATGCCGCCCACGGTTTGCAATGCGTCATAGATATCCAGTACTGCCCCGCCGGGGTAGCCGAACACATGTTTTACGCCCTGATCGATTAACGATCGGACCACCATCTCGGCTCCTGACAACATCTCCATTTTTGCCTCCAGGCTTTAAGGTGCTGATTTACCGGCGTGCTTAACGCGCTTATGCAGAAAATAACGCCTGCCTGCCGATAAGTTCAAAACCTGTGTTTATTCAACCGCTAAAAATATTTTCAGCGGCCAGGTACAGGGCGATGCCCGTTTTATTTTTGCTTTGAGTGAAGATTTACCATAACCGCAGAAAACCCGACAGGCAAACGTCCTGCACGTGACTGATGAATGAAAGCCCTCATTAAGGCACTACCTGTTTCGCTAACGCGTCGACGTTTACACTAACTATTCGCCAGGAAAAAAGCGGTTTATGCTGACTGCGCTTTATTTTCCAGTGTGATCGTTTCGTTATTAATGAGTGAACTTCTTTGAATAAAGTTTACCTGTTCAAACATCGCGGCGGATTTAGTTTTTTCTGCTGCTTCCCGATCTATCTGAAAAAGAATGCGCTAACTAACCGGGCATTGTTGGTGAAAGTTGTTTATAAGAAAAACCTATGTAATATCCTGATAAAAAAGGCTATTTTTGCTAAAAACCGCCAGCACTCCCTTTTGTTTTTCGATGGTTTTCTGCTGGGCGGCCTGCCGTACGCCTTTTTGTTCTGTCTGCCTTTGCTGAGCCAGAATAATTTCTCTGCGCTGATTTTACGTCGCTAATTATAACCTTGTGACTCGCCTTGACATCGCCCCCCGCTTTCAAGTATCAATAAAGGAACAGCAAATTTATGAGGCCTGACTCAATGATCCGTACCCTCCTCCTACCTGGTCTACTACTAAACGCATATTTATGCGCGGTAGACTTGTGGGCGGAATGAATCACTGATTCAGGCTTGCAAACTAAAAAACCCGCGCTACTGCGCGGGTTTTTTTATGCTCGTAGCATTAGCGATGCAAACATGAAAGGAATTATCTGATGAGCCAACAAGTTATTATTTTCGATACCACGCTGCGTGATGGCGAACAGGCATTGCAGGCCAGCCTGAGCGTGAAAGAGAAATTGCAGATAGCGCTGGCGCTGGAGCGTATGGGCGTTGACGTGATGGAGGTCGGTTTTCCGGTTTCTTCGCCAGGCGACTTCGAATCCGTGCAGACTATCGCTCGCCAGGTAAAAAACAGCCGTGTTTGCGCGCTGGCCCGCTGTGTGGAAAAAGATATCGATGCGGCTTACGAAGCGCTGCGCGTGGCCGAAGCCTACCGCATCCACACCTTTCTGGCGACGTCGCCCATGCATATCGCCACCAAGCTGCGCAGCACGCTGCCGGAAGTGATCGAGCGCGCCGTGCGTATGGTAAAACATGCGCGTAACTACACCGACGACGTCGAATTTTCCTGCGAAGACGGCGGTCGGACGCCAATCGACGATCTGTGCCGCGTCGTGGAAGCCGCCATCAACGCCGGCGCCACTACCATCAATATCCCTGACACCGTGGGCTACACCCTGCCGAGCGAGTACAGCAACATTTTCACCCAGCTGCGCAACCGCGTACCCAATATCGACAAAGCGATCCTGTCAGTGCATACCCATGACGATTTGGGCATGGCGGTCGGCAATTCTATCGCCGCCGTGCAGGCTGGCGCGCGCCAGATTGAGGGCACCATTAACGGTTTGGGCGAGCGTGCAGGCAACTGTGCGCTGGAAGAAGCCATCATGGCGATAAAAACCCGCAGCCAGCTGATGAACGTGCATACCCATATTCACCATCAGGAAATCTACCGCACCAGCCAGCTGGTCAGCCAGATCTGCAATATGCCAATCCCGGCCAATAAAGCCGTGGTGGGCAGCGGCGCTTTCGCCCACTCCTCCGGTATTCACCAGGACGGCGTGCTGAAAAACCGCGAAAACTACGAAATCATGACGCCGGAATCGATCGGCCTGCACCAAATCCAGCTGAACCTGACCTCTCGCTCCGGTCGTGCGGCCGTGAAACACCGCATGGAGGAGATGGGTTACAAAGAGCAGGATTACAATCTGGACAGCCTGTACGACGCCTTCCTGAAGCTGGCCGATAAAAAGGGCCAGGTGTTCGATTACGATCTGGAAGCGCTGGCCTTTATTAACAAGCAGAACGAAGAGCCGGAACATTTCCGCCTGGACTACTTCAGCGTGCAGTCCGGCTCCAGCGTGATGGCAACCGCTTCGGTCAAGCTGAACTGCGGAGAAGAATCTATCGCCGAAGCCGCGACGGGCAACGGGCCGGTGGATGCCGTTTACCAGGCGATCAACCGTATTACCGACTTTGATATCGAGCTGGTGAAATATCAGCTGACCGCCAAAGGCCATGGCAAAGACGCGCTGGGCCAGGTTGATATCGTGGTGAACTATAACGGCCGTAAATTCCACGGCGTGGGCCTGGCGACGGATATCGTGGAATCCTCCGCCAAAGCCATGATCAACGCCCTGAACAATATCTGGCGCGCGCGTCAGGTCGAGCAGGAATTGCAGCGCAAAGCCAACGAAAAGGAAGCCGTATAATGACAAGGACTTATCATATTGCCGTATTGCCGGGCGACGGCATCGGGCCGGAAGTCATGGCGCAGGCCGCGAAGGTGCTGGATGCGGTACGTCAGCGTTTCGATCTGCGCATCACCACCAGCGAGTATGACGTCGGCGGCATTGCCATCGACCGTCACGGCGAGCCGCTGCCGCCGGCCACCGTGGCGGGCTGCGAACAGGCGGATGCGATCCTGTTTGGCTCCGTCGGCGGCCCGAAATGGGAACACCTGCCGCCAGCGGAGCAGCCGGAGCGCGGCGCGCTGCTGCCGTTGCGTAAGCACTTCAGACTGTTCAGCAACCTGCGGCCGGCCAGCCTGCATCAGGGGCTGGAAGCGTTCTGCCCGCTACGCGCAGATATCGCCGCCAAAGGCTTCGATATTCTGGTGGTGCGCGAGCTGACCGGCGGCATCTATTTCGGCCAGCCGAAAGGCCGTGAAGGCAGCGGCCAGCACGAGCGCGCCTTTGATACCGAGGTTTATCACCGCTTCGAGATCGAACGCATCGCCCGCATCGCCTTTGAATCTGCCCGCAAGCGCCGTAAAAAAGTGACGTCGATTGATAAAGCAAACGTGCTGCAATCGTCCATTTTATGGCGGCAGATCGTAACGGAAGTGGCGCAGGATTACCCGGATGTCGAGCTGCATCATATGTATATTGATAACGCCACGATGCAGCTGATCAAAGAACCTTCACAGTTCGACGTTATGCTTTGCTCTAACCTGTTTGGCGATATTCTCTCCGACGAGTGCGCGATGATTACCGGCTCGATGGGGATGCTGCCTTCCGCCAGCCTTAACGAACAGGGTTTTGGCCTGTTTGAACCGGCAGGCGGCTCCGCGCCGGATATCGCCGGAAAAAATATTGCCAATCCTGTCGCTCAGATCCTGTCGCTGGCGCTGCTGCTGCGCTACAGCCTGCAAGCCGCCGACGCGGCCGATGCCATTGAGCAGGCCATCAGCCGCGCGCTGGCAGAAAATTACCGTACCGGCGACCTGGCTGGCGACGGCGACGCCGTCGGCACCGAGGAGATGGGTTCCGTTATCGCCCGATTTATCCGCGAAGCCTGATTATGAAAACATTATACGAGAAGCTGTTTGACGCCCATGTCGTGTATGAAGCGCCTGACGAGACGCCGCTGCTTTATATCGACAGGCACCTGGTGCATGAAGTGACCTCGGCGCAGGCTTTTGACGGTCTGCGCGCGCACGGCCGCCCGGTGCGTCAGCCGGGTAAAACTTTCGCCACGATGGATCACAACGTCTCTACGCAAACGCGGGATATCAACGCCAGCGGCGAGATGGCGCGCATTCAGATGTCGATGCTGATCAAAAACTGCGAAGAATTCGGCGTGCGGCTGTACGATCTGAAGCATCCTTTTCAGGGCATTGTGCACGTTATCGGGCCTGAACAGGGCATGTCGCTGCCCGGTATGACCATCGTCTGCGGCGATTCGCATACTTCTACCCACGGCGCTTTCGGCGCGCTGGCGTTTGGCATCGGCACGTCAGAAGTCGAACACGTGCTGGCAACGCAGACGCTGAAGCAGTCGCGCGCTAAAACCATGAAGATCGAAGTCGTGGGGCAGACGGCGCCGGGCATTACCGCCAAGGATATCGCGCTGGCGATCATCGGTAAAACCGGCAGCGGCGGCGGCAACGGGCACGTGGTGGAGTTCTGCGGCCCGGCCGTGGAGCAGCTCAGCATGGAAGGCCGCATGACGCTGTGCAATATGGCGATTGAGCTGGGCGCGAAAGCGGGCCTGGTCGCGCCGGATGAGACCACGTTTAATTATGTGAAGGGCCGCCAGTTTGCGCCCAAAGATGGGGCCTGGGAACAGGCAGTCGCCTACTGGCGCACGCTGAAATCCGATAGCGGTGCCCGCTTTGATAAAGTCGTGACGCTTAATGCCAGTGAGATCGCGCCGCAGGTCACCTGGGGCACCAATCCCGGCCAGGTGATCGCCGTCAACGACGTCATCCCCGATCCGGCCAGCTTCAGCGATCCCATTGAACGCGCCTCGGCGGAAAAAGCGCTGGCCTATATGGATCTCAAACCGGGCATCAGGCTGACTGACGTGCGGATTGATAAGGTATTTATCGGCTCCTGCACCAATTCCCGTATTGAGGATCTGCGCGCGGCGGCCTCCGTGGTCAAAGGGCATAAAATCGCCGCTGGCGTGCAGGCTTACGTCGTGCCCGGCTCCGGGCCGGTCAAAGCACAGGCCGAAGCGGAAGGTCTGGATCAAATCTTTCTGGCTGCCGGTTTCGAATGGCGCCTGCCCGGCTGCTCGATGTGTCTGGCGATGAATAACGATCGCCTGAGTCCGGGCGAGCGCTGCGCCTCAACCAGCAACCGTAATTTCGAAGGCCGTCAGGGCCGTGGCGGACGTACGCATTTGCTCAGCCCGGCGATGGCAGCCGCTGCGGCGGTAGCCGGTCGCTTTGCCGATATCCGCGAGCTGGATAAGGAGTAACTATGGCGAAAAAATTTACGCAGCATACGGGCGTGGTGGTACCGATGGACGCCGCCAACGTCGACACCGACGCCATTATCCCGAAGCAGTTTTTACAGATGGTGACGCGCACCGGTTTTGGCCGCAACCTGTTTTACGACTGGCGCTACAAGGATGCGGAAGGTCAGATCCCTGACCCTGACTTTATCCTGAATAAACCGGCCTTTCGCGGCGCCAGCATTATGCTGACGCGGGAGAACTTCGGCTGCGGCTCTTCGCGCGAACACGCGCCCTGGGCGCTGACCGACTACGGTATCCAGGCGATTATCGGCAGTGATTTCGCCGATATTTTTGCCAATAACGCGTTTAATAATCAGCTGCTGCTGGTGACGTTAAGCGAAGCCGAAATGGATGCGCTGTTTCAACGGGTCGCCGCCGAGCCGGGCGTCAGCTTTACCGTGGATTTGGACAGGCAGGAAGTGGTGGCAGGCGACAAGCGTTACGCTTTCAGCATCGATCCTTTCCGTCGTCACTGCCTGCTGAACGGGCTGGATAGTATTGGCCTGACGCTGCAGCACGAAGCCAGCATCAGCGAGTACGAACGGCGGCAGCCAGCGTTCTTGCGCTAGCTTCAGTCGGTTTAAAAGCGGCCCGAGCGGGCCGCTTCCCTCCACTCAAACATCCTTCACCTTAGCCGACATCGCCAACGCCGCGACGGCGAGGATCAGCGCGCCCCAGTAAACCGAATAGTGGCCGAACGTTTCTGCCAGCGCGCCCTGCAACACGCCCGCCAGGATCACGCCGGTCGAAATGCTGTTGGTAAAAAGCGTGGTGGCCGCACCCGGTCTGCCGGGCATCAGATCCTGAAAATAGAGCATGCCAATCCCGGCGATGATGCCGATAAAAATAGCGTTGAAAATCTGTAGCGCCAGCAGCGCCGCACGCGAGTGAAACAGCACCAGCCCCAGATAAAACAGCACGCCCGCCGCCACGGCAAACAGCATCATATTGCGCTTGCCGAAGCGCTTAACATAGTGCCCGGCCAGCAGCATCGCCGGGATCTCCAGGCCCGCCGCCACGCCCATCAGCAGGCCCGCCAGCCTGTCCGGCAGGCCCAGCACGCTGCTGATATAAAGCGGCATATCAATGATATACATGGTGTTGCAGGTCCACATCAGCAGCGAGGCGATAAACAGCAGCCGCACGTCTCTGTTTTTCCACGCGCTGATTTGCGTGATAACCACCTCCGGCGACTGTTCCACCCGTGGTACAGAAGGCAGCGCAAACCAGATCAGCGCGATGCAGAGCACAAACAGCGCGGCGGCAACGGAAAACATGGTGGTAAAGCCGTAGTTCAACGCCAGCGCGAAAGAGAGCGGCGGGCCAATCACCCACGCCAGCGAAAGCTGGGCGCGCATTACCGAACTGAACATCACGACTTCACGCGCAGAGCTGTCCGCATACTCGCGCGCCAGCGCAAAAATTTGCGGCATGGCGACGCTGGCCAGCGCCGACAGCAGCACGCCAAAAGTGATTAGCGTCAGATAATCGCGGTTAAAAGCGAACAGCAGCGCGTTGCCTGTCGCCATCAGACAGCAAAAGAGGATCAGCATACGTCGATCGCCACGGTTGTCCGATCGTTTCGCCAGCAGCAGGCTGACCGCAATACCGGCAATTGCGTTCACGGTATAAAACAGCCCCACCCAGAATGGCCGCTCGCCCACTTCGCGCGTCAGAAACAGGCTCAGCGTTGGCGCCTGTAGCGCCCCCGCGATACCCACCATAAAAGAGACAGCCATAAAAGCGAGGTAAACCGGGTTAATACGACGTTGACGCGTAAGCAACGATTTCATACCACATCCCTTGCAAATAAAGAGGCCCGCACGCGGGCGCAAACAGCAAGCATAGAAGAAAACGGGAAATGAAAAAAGCCAGCGGGCAAGACGCCTGCTGGCTGGTGAAAGCACACCTTACTCAGATATAAAGTCTTGAAAGCGCGCCATTCAAAAGAATGCCTCCCGCACTTTCATCGCTAACCAGTATTGCCTTAATATAGGGCAAGAAAAACAGGCGACTTTTCAGCAAGAGTTCCCCTTTTATGCAATCAACGCGTTTACAGCAGCAGTTTATCCGGCTCTGGCAGAGCTGCGAGGGCCAGCCGCAGGAAACCACGCTCGACCAGCTGGCGCTCCAGCTTAGCTGTTCGCGTCGCCATATGCGTAACCTGCTTGGCGCCATGCAGCAGGCGGGCTGGCTAACCTGGCAGGCAGAAGCCGGGCGCGGCAAGCGCTCGAAGCTGACGTTTCACTATACGGGCCTGGCGCTTCAGCAGCAGCGCGCGGAAGACCTGCTGGAGCAGGATCGCATCGATCAGCTGGTGCAGCTGGTCGGCGATAAAAATACCGTGCGGCAGATGCTGCTCTCTCATCTCGGCCGCAGCTTTCGCCAGGGAAAACATATCCTGCGGGTGCTCTATTATCGCTCGCTGCTGAACCTGAATCCCGCCACCGCGTTGCGTCGTTCGGAAACGCATCTGGCCCGGCAGATCTTCAGCGGCCTGACGCGCATAAATGAGGAAAACGGGGAAATCGAGCCGGATATCGCCCACCACTGGCAGTCGGTTTCTTCGCTGCACTGGCGCTTCTATTTACGCCCTGCGGTGCATTTCCATCACGGACGCGAGCTGGAGATGGCGGATGTGATCGCCACGCTGGAACGCGCGCGGACGCAGCCGCTTTTCGCCAATATCGTCCGTATTCACTCTTCCACGCCCTGGACGCTGGATATTCATCTGCACCAGCCCGACCGCTGGCTGCCGTGGCTGCTGGCGGGCGTCGGCGCGCTGATCGTGCCGAAAGAGTGGCCTTTTCTGCCCGATTTCAGCCGTCAGCCCGTCGGCACCGGGCCCTATGCCGTGGTGCGTAATCAGCAGAGCCAGCTTAAGATCGAAGCCTTCGACGCCTATTTCGGCTACCGCGCGCTGCTTGATGAGGTCAACATCTGGGTATTACCGGAAATCAGCGAGGAGCTGGTCTATTCCGGCGTCAGGCTGGAAGGCGGCAGCCTGGATGAAAAATCGGAAGAGAGCCGCCTTGAAGAAGGCTGCTATTTTCTGCTGTTCGACCAGCGTTCGCCGCTGGGACGGGACGAGCAGATCCGTCGCTGGGTCAGCGCCATCGCCAACCCGATAGCGCTGCTGAACCGCGCCGGAGCGGGCTATCAGCGCTACTGGTTTCCGGCCTACGGGCTGCTGCCGCGCTGGCATCATCGACGCGATCTGGACGCGCCGGAAAAGCCGACGGGCCTGACCTCGCTTACGCTGACCTGGTATGGCGATCATCTTGAGCATCAGGCTATTGCTAATTTGCTCCATCCGCTGCTGGCTGCGCAAGGGGTGACGCTGGTCACGAAGCAGGTCGATTACGCCAGCTGGCATCAGGGCGAAGCGGAAAGCGACATCTGGCTGGGCAGCGCTAACTTTACCCTGCCGCTGGAGTTTTCGCTGTTTGCCCTGCTGTATGAGATCCCGCTGCTGCAACACTGCGTGCCGATTGACTGGCAGCAGGATGCGCAGCGCTGGCGCGAACAGCAACTCCCGCTGGCCGACTGGAGCAGGCAGCTGACAGCCGACTGCTACTTTCATCCGCTTTTCCATCACTGGCTGCTGCTGGAAGGCGAACGCA
>Ga0058689_10000372_pt1 | contig 11556 bp, 6 predicted proteins | sample AgamicAsMarz_FD_57362 | JGI IMG/M metagenome (GOLD analysis project Ga0058689, IMG submission 57362) | Agave microbial communities from Guanajuato, Mexico - As.Ma.rz | ecosystem: Host-associated > Plants > Phyllosphere > Phylloplane/Leaf | place: Guanajuato, Mexico | collected 2012-06-04
CCGCGGCTACGGCCAAAACCCGGCAGATCCACCAGGTGCAGGGTAAAATGCGAGGCGAGTTCCTCATTTACGCAATGCCACACTTCGGCATTCAGTCCCCATCCGTGCAGCAGCACAAGATGACAATTTCCCGTTCCGACGGTCTGCCACCACAGCCTATTCATCAGTTACTGTTCTCTTTTTTCACAAGGAGGTTGTACATGCTAACAGTGCCCGGCTTGTGCTGGCTATGCCGAATGCCGCTTGCGCTAAGCGCGTGGGGTTTCTGTTCCGTCTGCACGCGCTCGCTGGAGGGCCGCATCGCCGGATGTCCGCAGTGCGGCTTACCGGCGGTCAGCCGCATGCTCCCCTGCGGCCGCTGCCTGAAAAAATCGCCCCCCTGGAGTGCGCTGGTGGCGGTTGATGATTATGCTCCGCCGCTGAGCGGTCTTGTTCATAAGCTGAAGTTTGCCGGGCAAAGCGTTCTGGCGCAGCCGCTTGCCCGCCTGCTGCTGCTGGCGGTTTTACAGGCACGACGAACGCGCGCCCTGCCGCGGGTCGATGCGATCGTGAATGTCCCACTCTACCGACGCCGACAGTGGCGACGCGGCTATAACCAGAGTGACCTGCTCTGCCGTCCGCTCGCCCGCTGGCTGGGGTGTAGCTACCCGGCCTCGGCGCTCACGCGCGTGCAGGCCACGGCGATACAGCATCAGCTCAACGCGCGGCAGCGCAAAAGAAACCTGAAAAATGCCTTTCGCATTGAATTAGCGGTTAAGGGTCTCCATATCGCCATCGTGGATGATGTCGTCACGACGGGCAGCACCGTGGCTGAACTTTCCCGACTGCTTTTGCGAAGCGGCGCGGCGTCGGTTCAGGTATGGTGTTTGTGTCGTACCTTGTAGCCCTTCTTCATTGGGCGTATTATTATACCCAGGTAATTTAGTCAACTATTAGGCCAAAGCTATGATCCGTATTTCCGATTCTGCACAAGCGCACTTTGCCAAACTGCTGGCAAATCAGGAAGAAGGGACGCAGATCCGCGTGTTTGTGATCAATCCAGGCACTCCGAATGCAGAATGCGGTGTCTCTTATTGTCCTCCGGACGCTGTGGAAGCAACTGACACTGCCCTTAAATTTGAACAGCTCACCGCGTATGTCGATGAGCTGAGCGCGCCGTATCTTGACGATGCGGAGATCGACTTCGTCACCGATCAGCTGGGTTCTCAGCTGACGCTGAAAGCGCCAAACGCGAAAATGCGTAAAGTCTCCGACGATGCCCCGCTGATGGAGCGCGTTGAGTATCTGCTGCAGTCGCAGATCAACCCACAGCTGGCGGGCCACGGCGGCCGTGTTTCGCTGATGGAAATCACCGAAGACGGTCTGGCGATCCTGCAGTTCGGCGGCGGCTGTAACGGCTGTTCCATGGTCGACGTGACCCTGAAAGAAGGGATTGAAAAGCAGCTGCTGAACGAATTCCCCGAGCTGAAAGGCGTGCGCGATCTGACCGAGCACCAGCGCGGCGAGCACTCTTACTACTAATTCAGTGCCCGTCTGTATCGCCCGGTGGCGCTGCGCTTACCGGGCCTACAAAAACAGTGCGGTCTGATGCCCTCACCCCGACCCTCTCCCACGGGAGAGGGTGAAAACATTAAAAACGGTAACCTCAGGGTTACCGTTTTGCGTTTACCTCTCCCTCTATATGTTGACCTGCATCTCATAATTTAAATTTTACCTGCCTGGGTGATTCTCAATCACATCATGTTACCCGTATCATTCTCGTGGGCACTCAGCACCCTTATAACAGCCGACTAAACTTAATGGTTTCGCAGGCATCAGTATGAGTGCCGTTACCGCTCTGTTCCCAGTTGGGACAATCGGAATTTGTCGTTGAAACAATGACGTTACCCATAACAATTCAAAGGCCAGGTAAATCATGCCATTAGTCATCGTCGCTATCGGTGTTGTGTTATTACTGCTCTTGATGATCCGTTTCAAACTGAACGGGTTTATCGCTCTGGTTCTGGTGGCACTTGCAGTCGGTCTGATGCAGGGTATGCCGCTGGTTAAGGTTATTAGCTCCATTAAGGCCGGCGTCGGCGGCACGCTCGGCAGCCTGGCGCTGATCATGGGCTTCGGCGCCATGCTCGGCAAAATGCTGGCTGACTGCGGCGGCGCGCAGCGTATTGCCACCACCCTGATTGCCAAATTCGGCAAACAGCACATCCAGTGGGCGGTCGTGTTGACCGGCTTTACCGTCGGTTTTGCGCTGTTCTACGAAGTGGGCTTCGTGCTGATGCTGCCGCTGGTGTTCACCATTGCGGCGGCGGCTAACATTCCGCTGCTGTATGTCGGTGTGCCAATGGCCGCGGCGCTGTCCGTTACCCACGGCTTCCTGCCGCCGCACCCTGGCCCAACCGCTATCGCCACCATCTTCCACGCCGATATGGGTAAAACCCTGCTGTTCGGTACTATCCTGGCCATCCCAACGGTGATTCTGGCAGGCCCGGTTTACGCCCGCTTCCTGAAAGGTATTGATAAGCCGATTCCGGAAGGTCTGTACAGCGCCAAAACCTTCACCGAAGAAGAGATGCCAGGCTTTGGCGTCAGCGTCTGGACGTCTCTGGTGCCGGTGATCCTGATGGCGATGCGCGCTGTCGCAGAGATGGTTCTGCCAAAAGGTCACGCGTTCCTGTCCGTTGCCGAATTCCTGGGTGACCCGGTAATGGCAACGCTGATTGCGGTCCTGATTGCGATGTTCACCTTCGGTCTGAACCGCGGCCGTTCAATGGACCAGATCAACGACACGCTGACCTCTTCCATCAAAATCATCGCCATGATGCTTCTGATCATCGGCGGCGGCGGCGCGTTCAAGCAGGTTCTGGTCGACAGCGGCGTGGACAAATACATCGCGTCCATGATGCATGCCACCAACCTTTCCCCGCTGTTTATGGCGTGGTTTATCGCCGCCGTTCTGCGTATCGCGCTGGGTTCTGCAACCGTTGCGGCCATCACGGCCGGTGGCATCGTGGCACCGCTGATTGCCACCACGGGCGTGAGCCCTGAGCTGATGGTTATCGCCGTCGGTTCCGGTAGCGTGATTTTCTCTCACGTTAACGACCCTGGCTTCTGGCTGTTCAAAGAGTACTTCAACCTGACGATCGGTGAAACCATCAAGTCCTGGTCCGCGCTGGAAACCATTATTTCGGTGTGTGGTCTGGTCGGGGTACTGCTGCTGAATATTGTTATCTGATGTAAAAAAGCCGGGTGGCGCTGACGCTTACCCGGCCTACATTCTATTCCCTCTCCCCCTGGGAGAGGGTTAGGGTGAGGGTGAAACTACCGCTTCTTAACCACCGCCTTTCTGCGCTTGTCCAAATCCTTAATCAGCCTGTTCACCCCATCATCGGCAAACATCTTCTCAAGCGTTGTGGACAGCTTGCGACGCCAGTTCTTGTACTGATAGCTGGTGCCTGGGATGTTCACCGGCTCCGCCATATCAATCCAGTCTTCCGGCTGCAGGCCCAGCAGGGCGCTGTTGCTGTCGGCAATATAGCGCTGCAAACCACGGTTAAGCGTGGAGGTCATCGACATCAACGATGCCTTATGCCCGGCGCGTTTCGGCAGACAGCCATGCTTGTGCAGCGCATCCAGCAACCCCTGTTTGGAGAGTTCGCGATCCTGGTACAGGCCGCGCAGAACCTCTTCATCAGGATACAGTCCCAGCGTTTTACCGAGCGTCAGGTCGCCGCTTTCCCAATAGCCACGAAGCGTAGGAAGGTCATGCGTCGTCGCGACTGCCATTGACTGTTCAGGGTACGCTTTCGGCGCGCGGAAGGTTTTCTCATGGTCGTTTTCAAAATAGAGCACTTTATAGGAGTAGACGCCGCTGTCGCGGAGCTTGCTGACAATTTCCACCGGCACGGTACCGAGATCTTCACCGATCACCATGCACTGGTGACGCTTACTTTCCAGCGCCAGGATCGACAGCAGATCGTCAACCGGGTACTGCACGTACGCTCCGTGATCGGCCGTTTCACCGTAAGGGATCCACCACAGACGCAGCACGGACATCACGTGGTCGATACGCAGCGCCCCGCAGTTCTGCATGTTCGCGCGCAGCAGGTCGATAAACGGCTCGTAGGCGCGCGCCGCCATGACATGCGGATCCATCGGCGGCAATCCCCAGTTCTGACCGAGCGGGCCAAGGATATCCGGCGGTGCGCCGACGGACGCTTTCAGACAGTAAAGCTCACGGTCACACCAGGTTTCCGCACCGCCTTCCGCCACGCCGACGGCCAGGTCACGATACAGGCCAATCGGCATTTTATAGCCCTGGCTCACCTGCCAGCAGGCGGCAAACTGGCTGTACGCCAGCCACTGCAGCCACAGGTAGAAGTCCACTTCATCGGCATATTTTTTACAGAAGGCTTTCACTTCAGGGGTATCAACGGTTTGATAGGCTTCAGGCCATACCGGCCAGCCCCAGCGCATTTCGTCCTCTTTCACCTGATACGCGTGCAGCGCATCAAACGCCGCCTGCCAGTAGAGGCTTTCCCCCTCCTGGGTGACAAACTGACGGAAGGCCGTCATTTGCTCGTCATCGCGCTTCGCAAAACCTTTCCATGCCAGGCGCAGCGCGGCCATCTTCAGAGACGTCACGGTGGAGTAGTCCACCCAGTCCGCCTCGCGCGCCTGCTTCAACATCTGTTGCGTGGTCTCAAGATTCCACCACGCCTGCGCCTCTTTGCTGTTTTTGAAGTCATCTAACGCGTTAACGTCGATGTAAATCACGTTCAGCCAGCGACGGGACGACGGGCTATACGGGCTGGCGCTCTCCGGGTTCGCCGGATAAAGCGCGTGGATCGGGTTGAGGCCGATGAACGCGCCGCCGCGATCGCCCACATCCACCAGCATCTTTTTCAGGTCACCAAAATCACCGATACCCCAGTTGCTGTCGGAACGCAGGGTGTAGAGCTGCACGCAGGCGCCCCACAGCTTTTTGCCTTCGCGCAAGGCCTGCGGCTCGTAGCAGCGTTTTGGCGCGACGATCACCCGGCAGTGAAAACGCCGGTCATCCTGGGTAAGCGTAAAGGTGTGATAGCCCTCCGGCAGCTTCGCCGGAAGGTTTAACGTTTTGCCACCGGTAGCGTGGCCTTTGTGCTGATGCCCCTCTTCGGTGGTGAGCAGCCAGCTAAACTCGCCGCGCCCCTCCACCGCCAGCGGCATCTTTTTGCCTGCGGTGAATACCTTCACGTTCGGCGCCGGCGCAACCGACGCTTTCGCGTCGGCTTTGTGCATGGCATCCAGCAAACGTCTTTTGGTGTCGGCGCCAATAGACTGCGGTTTGCCGTGCGCATTGATGTAACTGAGGCTAATTCCCGCCGCCTGCGCGGCACTGTCCAGACGTTTACTCTCCATCGCGCTTCCTTAGCGTTTTGCCTGCCAGATACGGGCCTGATAATCACGGATTGAGCGGTCAGAGCTGAACATGCCGCAGCGCGCGGTGTTCAGAATGCACGCGCGGGCCCAGGCGTCCTGGTCGCGGTACAGCAAGTCGACCTGCTTTTGCGCGTCCACGTAGGCCGTGAAGTCTGCCATCACCAGATACGGGTCGCCGCCGTGTTTGTCCATGCTGTGCAGCATCTGGTCAAACGCGTGCTTGTCGCCGTCGCTGTATTTGCCGCTTTCCAGCTCTTTCAGTACCGCATCGAGCACTTTGTCTTTCTTACGCCATTTCACCGGGTCGTAGCCTTTGGCCTTGATGGCTTTCACTTCTTCAACAGTATGGCCGAAGATAAAGATGTTCTCTTCACCCACCTTCTCGGCGATTTCGACGTTTGCCCCGTCCAGCGTGCCGACGGTCAGCGCGCCGTTCAGCGCCAGCTTCATGTTGCCGGTACCGGACGCCTCTTTACCTGCGGTCGAGATCTGCTCGGAGATATCCGCCGCCGGGATCAGCAGCTCAGCGGCAGAGACGCAGTAGTCCGGCAGGAACACCACCTTCAGCTTGTCGCCCACGTTCGGATCGCTGTTGATCGCCGCCGCCACTTTGTTGATGGCGAGGATAATGTTTTTTGCCAGGTAGTAGCCCGGCGCCGCTTTTGCGCCAAACAGGAACACGCGCGGCACGCGGTCGGCCTGCGGGTTCTCGCGGATCTCTTTGTACAGTGCCAGAATGTGCAGCAGGTTCAGGTGCTGACGCTTGTACTCGTGCAGACGTTTGATCTGGATGTCGAAAATCGCGTTCGGGTTAATCTCAATCCCGGTACGCGCCTTCACGAACTCCGCCAGGCGAACTTTGTTCTCCAGCTTGATGGCACGGTACTGCTCGCGGAACTTCGCGTTGTCGGCCTGTTTTTCCAGAGCAATCAGCTGATCCAGATCGTTAGCCCACTCTTTTTTCAGGGTTTTATCCAGCAGCCCTGCCAGCAGCGGGTTGCACTGCTTGATCCAGCGGCGCGGCGTAATGCCGTTGGTCACGTTGTGGAATTTGGTCGGCCACAGCTGGTGGTATTCCGGGAACAGATCTTTCACCACCAGGTCCGAGTGCAGCGCGGCCACGCCGTTCACCGCAAAGCCGCTCACCACGCACATGTTCGCCATGCGTACCTGTTTGTCATGCACAACCGCCAGTTTCGCCCAGACCGCTTTGTCGCCCGGCCAGGTTTTATCCACTAGCACTTTAAACTGGTCGTTAATTTTGTTGATAATCTGCATATGGCGCGGCAGCAGCGTTTTCACCAGCTTCTCATCCCAGCATTCCAGCGCTTCCGGCATCAGGGTGTGGTTGGTGTAGGCAAAGGTACGGCTGGTGATGGCCCAGGCGTCATCCCAGCTCAGCTGATGCTCGTCGATCAGCACGCGCAGCAGCTCAGGAATAGCAATGGTCGGGTGCGTGTCGTTGAGCTGAATCACTTCGAAGTCCGGCAGCTGCGCCAGCTTGCGGCCCGCCAGATGATGGCGTCGGAGAATGTCCGCCACCGAGCAGGCGCACTGGAAGTACTGCTGCATCAGACGCAGCTTTTTACCCGCCAGATGGTTGTCGTTCGGGTAGAGGACTTTGGTCAGCTTCTCGGCGTCGATGCCCTGCTGCTCGGCGCGCAGGAAATCGCCGTCGTTGAATTTGGTCAGGTTGAACGGATGCGCGTGCTTCGCCTGCCACAGGCGCAGAGGCTGCGACACCCCGTTGCGGTAGCCCAGTACCGGCAGATCCCAGGCTTCACCGGTAAGGGTGAACGCCGGTTCCCAGTGTCCTTGCTTCGAGACCTTACCGCCAATGCCAACCTGCACGTCCAGCTGCGCATTGTGGCGGAACCACGGGTAGGTATTGCGGTGCCAGTCGTCCGGCGCTTCCATCTGGTGACCATCAGCGAACGACTGGCGGAACAGACCGTACTGATAGTTCAGGCCATATCCAATGGCCGATTGTCCAACCGTTGCCATGGAATCCAGGAAACAGGCCGCCAGGCGCCCCAGGCCACCGTTGCCCAGCGCCGGGTCGGTCTCCTCTTCGAGCAGGTCGGTCAGGTTCACGTCATGCTCTTTAAGCACGTCGCCCACCTCCTGATACCAGCCGAGGTTCAGCAGATTATTGCCGGTCAGTCGACCGATCAGGAATTCCATCGAAATATAGTTCACGTGACGCTGGCCTTTGACAGGCTTCGCCACCGGCTGAGCGTCCAGCTGCTCTGCGAGCGCACCGCTCACGGCCTGCCACCACTGATGAGGCGTCATCTCATTGGCAGCATGAAGGCCAAAACGCTGCCACTGACGCGTCAGGGCAGCCTGGAATTGAGCTTTGTTGAAGGTAGGCTGTGACATAGGGAATCGGCATCCTGTAGAGAAATAAACAATTTGCGCTAGTGTGCCTGGCTCATTCCTCCACTTCCTCCTCCTGCGGGGGATTAGGCGGGGAGGAGTAGCGGGGATGAGCAGAAAAATGTGATCGAGGCCACTCAGAGAGCATAGTTTGAGTGTGTCCGTAACGGAAAAAGATAACCGGGGAGAGTGTCAAAAAAATGAAATGCAGTTTCGAAGGAAATTAATCCACGCAGAAATGATTACTTACGTAGAATAATATTTCTGCAAGTAAGCATAATCTCAGGACACTATTAAGCTCCCTCAACTTTACCCAAACTTTATTAACTTTGACGTCACTATACCTTTCTGAAACCAGTTTCAGCGAAAGCGCACAACATGCATACAAGCCAGCATCCACGCGGTATGTGAGCCCTTTTTAAAAAGTTCCGCCCGCTATCGCAATGTTTTGTGACAGAGTGCAAATTCACAGGCACAAAACCCCGACATAACTTGCAATAGTTCCTTTATTGGCCGACCTTATATCCATTAATTACGAAGCGCAAAAAAAATAAATTTTCTCGTTCCCCACAGTGAAGTGAAAACTATGTTGATTCCGTCTAAATTAAGTCGCCCGGTTCGTCTTGACCATACGGTGGTCCGCGAGCGTCTGTTGGCTAAACTTTCTGGCGCGCATAATTTCCGACTGGCGCTGGTTACGAGCCCTGCAGGTTATGGAAAAACAACGCTCATTTCACAATGGGCCGCAGGTAAGAGCGATCTCGGCTGGTACTCCCTTGATGAGGGCGATAACCAGCAGGAGCGTTTTGCCAGCTATTTGATTGCCGCCATTCAACAGGCCACCAACGGACACTGCGTCGCCAGCGAGGTGATGGTGCAAAAGCGCCAGTACGCCAGCCTGTCGTCTCTTTTCTCCCAGCTGTTTATCGAGCTGGCCGAATGGCATCGCCCGCTCTACGTGGTGATTGATGATTACCATCTGATCACCAACCCGGTGATCCACGAGTCGATGCGCTTCTTCCTGCGCCATCAGCCGGAAAACCTGACCCTGGTCGTCCTGTCGCGTAATTTGCCGCAGCTGGGCATTGCTAACCTGCGCGTGCGCGATCAGCTTCTGGAAGTGGGCAGCCAGCAGCTGGCTTTCACCCACCAGGAAGCGAAGCAGTTCTTTGACTGCCGCCTGACCTCGCCGATTGAGGCCGCCGAAAGCAGCCGCCTCTGTGACGACGTCGCCGGCTGGGCTACCGCACTGCAGCTGATTGCCCTCTCTGCTCGCCAAAATAACAGCCCGACGCACCAGTCCGCGCGCCGCCTGGCGGGCATCAACGCCAGCCACCTGTCGGATTATCTGGTAGACGAGGTGCTGGACAGCGTCGATCCGTCCACCCGTAACTTCCTGCTGAAAAGCTCCCTGCTGCGTTCCATGAACGACGCGCTGATTGTGCGCGTGACCGGCTGCGAAAACGGCCAGCTGCAGCTCGAAGAGATTGAACGTCAGGGTCTGTTCCTGACGCGCATGGACGATCCCGGCGAATGGTTTAGCTATCACCCGCTGTTTGGCAGCTTCCTGCGCCAGCGGTGCCAGTGGGAGATGGCGGTTGAACTGCCGGAAATCCACCGCGCCGCCGCGGAGAGCTGGATGGCGCAAGGCTTCCCGAGCGAGGCTATCCACCACGCGCTGGCCGCCGGCGATGCCAGCATGCTGCGCGATATCCTGCTCAACCACGCGTGGGGCCTGTTTAACCACAGCGAACTGTCGCTGCTTGAAGAGTCATTGAAAGCCCTGCCGTGGGAGAGCCTGCTGGAGAACCCGCGTCTGGTGCTGCTGCAGGCCTGGCTGATGCAAAGCCAGCATCGCTACAGCGAGGTGAATACCCTTCTGGCGCGCGCCGAGCAGGAGATGGAAAGCGAAATGGATGCCACCCTGCACGGCGAATTCAACGCATTGCGTGCCCAGGTGGCCATTAACGACGGAGACCCGGAAGAGGCTGAACGCCTGGCGATGGTGGCGCTTGATGAGCTGCCGCTGGCAAACTTCTACAGCCGCATCGTTGCCACGTCGGTGCACGGTGAAGTTCTGCACTGCAAGGGCGATCTCACGCGTTCGCTCTCTTTGATGCAGCAAACCGAGCAGATGGCGCGTCGCCACGATGTCTGGCACTACGCGCTGTGGAGCCTGATCCAGCAGAGCGAAATTTTATTCGCGCAGGGGTTCCTGCAGGCCGCCTGGGAGAATCAGGAAAAAGCCTTCCAGCTGATCCGCGATCAGCATCTGGAACAGCTCCCGATGCACGAGTTCCTGCTGCGCATTCGCGCTCAGCTCCTGTGGGCCTGGTCGCGTCTGGATGAAGCAGAAAGCTGCGCCCGACAGGGTGTAGACGTCCTGTCCAGCTTCCAGCCGCAGCAACAGCTGCAGTGTCTGGCCCTTCTGGTGCAGTGCTCGCTGGCGCGCGGCGATTTGGACAATGCCCGCAACCACCTAAACCGCCTGGAAAACCTGCTCGGCAACGGCCAGTATCATAGCGACTGGGTGTCGAATGCCGACAAGGTGCGGGTGATTTACTGGCAGATGATCGGCGACAAAAAGTCCGCCGCTAACTGGCTCCGCCAGACGCCAAAACCTGAGTTTGCCAATAACCACTTCCTGCAGAGCCAGTGGCGGAACATTGCCCGCGTGCAGATCCTGCTGGGCGAGTTTGAGCCCGCGGAGATTGTGCTGGAAGAGTTGAACGAAAACGCCCGCAGCCTGCGTCTGATGAGCGACCTGAACCGCAACCTGCTGCTGCTCAACCAGCTTTACTGGCAGGCCGGTCGTAAGAATGATGCCCAGCGCGTGCTGCTTGAAGCGCTACAGCTGGCTAACCGCACCGGATTTATCAGCCACTTTGTGATTGAAGGCGAAGTGATGGCGCAGCAGCTGCGCCAGCTGATTCAGCTCAACACGCTGCCGGAGCTGGATCAGCATCGCGCCCAGCGTATTCTGCGCGAGATTAACCAGCACCATCGCCACAAGTTTGCGCACTTTGATGAGAACTTCGTTGAGCGTCTGCTGAACCACCCGGAAGTGCCTGAGCTTATCCGCACCAGCCCGCTCACCCAGCGCGAATGGCAGGTTCTGGGACTGATCTATTCAGGCTACAGTAACGAGCAGATTGCCGGTGAGCTGGCGGTCGCGGCGACCACCATCAAAACGCATATTCGCAATCTGTATCAGAAGCTGGGCGTGGCGCACCGTCAGGATGCGGTGCAGCATGCGCAGCAATTGTTGAAGATGATGGGGTACGGCGTTTAGGTTTGGTGCGGCCTGGTGCCCTCACCCCGGCCCTCTCCCACAGGGAGAGGGAGAAAGGCTTCTCAACACAACTCTAACTGCACATTATTATCTTTAATCACCTGCATCACCCCTGCCGGCGGCGGCACGTCGGTGTACACCGCATCGACCATGCTGATGCTGCCCATGTTCACCATCGCGTTACGGCCAAACTTAGAGTGATCTACCACCAGCATCACGTGGCGTGAGTTTTCAATGATCGCGCGCTTGGTGCGCACCTCGTGGTAGTCAAACTCCAGCAGCGAGCCGTCGCTGTCGATGCCGCTGATCCCCAGAATGCCGAAATCGAGGCGGAACTGAGAGATAAAATCGAGCGTCGCTTCACCAATTATTCCGCCGTCGCGGCTGCGAAGCTCCCCGCCCGCCAGGATGATGCGAAAATCATCTTTCTGCATCAGCGTGTTCGCCACGTTCAGGTTGTTGGT
>Ga0058689_10000386_pt1 | contig 11209 bp, 8 predicted proteins | sample AgamicAsMarz_FD_57362 | JGI IMG/M metagenome (GOLD analysis project Ga0058689, IMG submission 57362) | Agave microbial communities from Guanajuato, Mexico - As.Ma.rz | ecosystem: Host-associated > Plants > Phyllosphere > Phylloplane/Leaf | place: Guanajuato, Mexico | collected 2012-06-04
CGCACTTCAGAGCGTATATAGCGCAAACGGCACAAATGTCCGCCAGGAAAGAATCTGTCCCTGTCACGCCCGTCCTGCTCACAAACAAGGGCGGTATAAGGCCGGATAAAACACGTTAAGAATGCTGTCTTGCGTTTAATGGATCCTTGAGGCTAAACGATGAAAAAAGTGCTTGCCGCCGCCGCGATATCGCTGGTCCTTGCCGATGTCGCTTTTGCTGAAGAGAAAAGAGGTGAATTTATGTTGAAGGTTACTCCATCCGCCCTGTCGGTCGCGGATATCGAGTCGGTTTCTCCCGCGCTGGCCCGCTTTGGGCGTGAGGCTATAACGGACGATCTGTGGAAACGCGACGCGCTGTCGCTGCGGGATCGTAGCATCGTGACGGTGGCTATTCTTATCGCCAGAAATCAGCCTGCCGAGCTTGGCCATTACGTCGGCGTGGCGCTGGATAGCGGCGTTACGCCAGCGGAAGTATCAGAAATTATCACGCATCTCGCTTTCTATTCCGGCTGGCCAAATGCCATGGCCGCGATTGCCGCGACTAAAAGTGTGTTTCACGAGCGCGGCGTCAGCGCCGAACAGCTAGCCGAAGCCTCTCCGGCGCTGTTGCCGCTTAATCAGGAGGTGGAAAAACAGCGGGCGGAAACGGTGGAAAAAAACGTGGGGCCTGTTTCTCCCGGTCTGGTTAAGTTTACGGCCGAGCCTCTTTTTCTCGATCTGTGGCAGCGACCCGCGCTGGCGCCAAGGGATCGCAGCCTGGTCACCGTCAGCGCGCTGATTGCCTCGGGGCAGAGCGCGCAGATTGGTTATCACCTTAACCGCGCGATGGACAATGGCTTAACGGCTGAGGAGGCGGGTGAGATTGTAACCCAGGCAGCCTTCTACGCCGGCTGGCCAAATGCGTTTTCCGCCGCGCCAGTTGTAGGCGAAGTGCTGCGCGCTCGCGCGGCGAAAGAAGGCTAAACAGCCATCAGCACAACATGCCCGGCGTTTTTGCGCCGGCCCTTTATGCTTCATTCTGCCATTCTGCCATTCTGCCATTCTGCCATTCTGACCGTCTGACCGTCTGACCGCCTGACCGCCTGACCGCCTGACCGCCTGACCATGCGCGCTTCCTTATTCACAAGAACGCGCTCTTCTTCAAAACAGTTCCTGACTATCCTCTGTACGGCTGCACTGCCCGATGAGCTTCTGACGCGGTAGCACGCGCTAACCGGGCGTTCTTAACGTAGAGCACTTTAATGTAATTCATCATGATTAATAACTGCCGTTATGGTGATTATTGGAAATAATGTTAAGTAATTAACTAATTAAAAGGTTTTACTCTGAATTAGATCGAGATCAAAAAAAGAATAATTTTTAAGATGAATCCGATTCTTTTTTAGTTACCCTATTCAGTCACTTAACGCAAATTTTAATAAAATCCCTTATAAATCAGATCACAAATTATAAATCAGCATATTGCCTGTGGCGGGCAGGCTGCTATAGTCACGCCCGTACACAAGGAAAGTGTGCGCTCTGCCTGCTTTCCATGCTTATTTTTTACAGGAATAAATATGAGCAACTCTTATCAGAACGAAATCCCCAAAGCCCGCGTTAACATCACGTTGGATCTGCATACCGGCAACGCCCAAAAGAAAATGGAGCTGCCTTTGAAGCTGCTGGTCACCGGCGACTTCAGCCACGGTCAGGAGCAGCGCGCGCTGTCCGAGCGTGAAAAAGTCAACGTGAATAAAAACAACTTCGACAGCGTTCTGGCGGCGTTCTCCCCGGCTCTCAATATTTCCGTGGAAAACACGCTGGCCAACGACGGCAGTGAGGAAAACGTCCGGCTGACTTTCCGCGAGATGAAGGACTTCAAGCCGGAGCAGGTGGCGCGTCAAATCCCACAGCTTAAGGCGATGCTGGCGATGCGCAATCTTCTGCGCGACCTGAAGGCCAACCTGCTGGATAACGTCACCTTCCGCAAGGAGCTGGAAACCATCCTGAAAAACCCTGCCCTGAGTGACGAACTGCGCACCGAACTGTCCGCCCTGGCAACGGAAAAAGCCTGATTGCTGACGCCTGGTCCCGAACACTTCAGGTTGCAGCACGGCGGCAGACGGGCAGCTCCCGGCAGGCTTAGTTAAGCCGCCAGGCGAGCAGCTGACGCATTTGCAGCAGGAAGCGTGACGGAAATATTAATGGACTAATACAAGAGAATGCTGATGTCTGTACAAAATGAAACCTCCTCTGCCGGTACCGCTACCGTGCTCGATCGCCCTGCTACGGGCGGTGTTTACGCGTCACTGTTTGAAAAAATCAATCTGAGTCCGGTAACGCATCTCAGCGACCTGAACGTCTGGCAGGACAACCAGGCGATGTCCGATGCCAGCGTCGACGAACGCGTAACCGCCGCCATGAAGGTGCTGGTTGAATGTCTGAACCAGTCCGGTTCGCAGGTGGATAAACTGGATAAAACTCTGCTGGATCACCATATCGCGCAGCTGGATGAGCAGATCAGCCGCCAGCTTGATGCGGTGATGCACCATGACGAGTTCCAGAAAGTCGAATCCCTGTGGCGCGGCCTGAAGTCGCTGGTGGATAAAACCGACTTCCGTCAGAACGTGAAGATAGAAGTGCTCGATCTGTCGAAAGAGGATCTGCGTCAGGATTTCGAGGACGCGCCGGAAATTATCCAGAGCGGCCTGTACGCGCACACCTATATTGCCGAATACGACACGCCGGGCGGCGAACCGATTGGCGCGCTGATCTCCTCCTGGGAGTTTGACGCCTCGGCACAGGACGTGACGCTGCTGCGCAACATCTCCAAAGTAGCCGCTTCCGCGCATATGCCGTTTATCGGTTCGGTCGGCCCGCAGTTTTTCCTGAAGGACAATATGGAAGAGGTGGCGGCGATTAAAGATATCGGTAACTACTTCGACCGCGCGGAATACATCAAGTGGAAGTCGTTCCGCGAAAGCGATGACTCGCGCTACATCGGCCTGACCATGCCGCGCGTGCTCGGGCGTCTGCCGTACGGCCCGGATACCGTGCCGGTACGCAGCTTTAATTATGTCGAAGAAGTGAAAGGCCCGGATCACCACAAATATCTGTGGACCAACGCCTCATTCGCTTTTGCCGCCAACATGGTAAAAAGCTTTATCAACAACGGCTGGTGCGTGCAAATCCGCGGGCCGCAGGCGGGCGGCGCGGTGACCGATCTGCCGATCCACCTGTACGATCTCGGCACCGGCAATCAGGTGAAAATCCCTTCTGAGGTGATGATCCCGGAAACCCGCGAGTTTGAGTTTGCCAACCTTGGTTTTATCCCGCTGTCGTACTATAAAAACCGCGACTATTCATGCTTCTTCTCCGCCAACTCAACGCAAAAACCGACGCTGTACGACACCGCCGACGCCACGGCCAACAGCCGGATCAACGCGCGCCTGCCGTATATCTTCCTGCTGTCGCGCATTGCGCACTACCTGAAGCTGATCCAGCGCGAAAACATCGGCACCACTAAAGATCGTCGCCTGCTGGAGCTGGAGCTGAATACCTGGGTTCGCGGCCTGGTGACGGAAATGACCGATCCGGGCGACGAGTTGCAGGCTTCCCATCCGCTGCGCGATGCCAAAGTGATGGTTGAAGATATCGAAGACAATCCGGGTTTCTTCCGCGTCAGGCTGTTCGCGGTGCCACATTTCCAGGTGGAAGGCATGGACGTCAACCTGTCTCTGGTTTCCCAGATGCCAAAAGCGAAAGCGTAAGGCGGAGACGGGATGAAAACGCAACAGCCGCTGTGGGATCGGGGCGTCATGGTCTCGCCACAGCATTTCCAGCAGCAGGCCGCGTATGCGGCCTGGTCAGCGGAATGTATCGCACAGAGGGGACTGAATCATCCCTGGGGCGTAATCCGCGCCGAATTTGAACCTGAAATCCTGAAGCTGGGGCGGCTACAGGCGCGTCATCTTTACGTGCGCTTCCAGGACGGCACGCTTATCGATACCGACAACGGCGACGATCTGCCGCCGGCGATCGTGCCGGAAGGTCAGGAGGTCGTGGTCGTGCTTGCGCTGCCCTTGCTCAGGGCGAACGGCGGCAACTGCCTGCGTCCCGATGAGGTTGCCGAACGTCCGGTGCGCTATCGTCAGCGCTGGCGCGACATTCGTAACCAGTTTGGCGACGATACGCGCCAGATTGCGGTGATCAAGCCCGAGCTGACGCTGCGTTTTGCCCATCAGGACAACAGTGATTATCTGGTCTGTCCGGTAGCGCGTCTGAAGCAGGACAGCCAGAGCGGCTGGACGCAGGACGAGACTTTTCTGCCCGCGATACTTACGGTGCAGAGCAGCCCGTGGCTGCTGTCGCAGCTTGACCTGCTGATGACCCAGCTGCGCACCCGCCTTAACCGGCTGATGGCCATGCGCCGCGAAAGCAACGAGCGCATGGCGGATTTTGCCGTTGCCGATGTCTCGCTGTTCTGGCTGCTCAACGCGCTGAACAGCGCCGAACCGGTGCTGAGCCAGTTTCTGCGCTTTCCGCAAAGCGCGCCGGAGCGGCTTTATCCTGAGCTGGCGCGTCTGGCAGGCAGTCTGCTGACCTTTTCGCTGGCGCATCAGGTCAGCGCCATCCCGGCTTATCAGCATGCCCGGCTGAACGACGTTTTCCCGCCGCTGTTCGCGCTGTTGGGCGATTTGCTGGAGGCCAGCCTGCCGTCGCGGGTGGTGCCTGTCGCTCTGGAGCAGGATAAGCGGCTGCGTCAGTGGCTGGCGCGCCTGCACGATCCCCGACTGCGCGAGGAGGCGGATTTCTATCTTTCCGTCCGTTCGCCTTTGCCTGCGGCACAGCTGCAGGAGCAGTTCCCGCGCCAGTGCAAAGTCGGCAGCCCGGATTACGTTACCGGGCTGGTAAACGCCTCGCAGCAGGGCATTCCGCTGAAGCCGCTGCATCACGTGCCTGCGGCCATTCCGCTGCGCCTGGAAAACCAATATTTCGCGCTCGATCTGTCGCATCCGGCCGCCGCAGAGATGCTGGCAAGCGGGAACTGCATGTTCTACGTGCCGGGCATGTTGGGCGAACCTGAACTTGAACTGTTTGCGGTGCTGAGAACATGAGCCAGAAAGAAGAGTGTGATATCGACGCGCTGCTGCAAAACACCTGGCTGCAGGTCATCAGTCTGCGCCATGGCCCGGTATTTGAGGAGGGGGAAGGGCGCGTACTGTGGGAGCGCTGCGTGGCAGAAGCGGAACAGGTGCAGCTGGCGCTTAGTGAAGCCGGCTACGACGAACAAAGCCGCGAGCATATTTTGTATGCGCAATGCGCCCTGATTGACGAGGTCGTTAAGGGGCGCGGCGTGCAGGATGACGCCTGCGTGCAGTGGTATCACATGCCGCTTCAGGGGCATTTCCTCGGCACGCTGGACGCTGGCGACAGGCTCTGTAACCGCATGAGAGAAGTCCTGCACGAACCTGCGCCAAATCCTGCCGTTCTGACCTGCTTCCAGCGCGTGATGCTGCTGGGTTTCCTTGGCGGCTATCGTTCGCTGAACGACCCGGAACGGGAAAAGCTGGTGCAGGCGCTGAACGATCAGGTTGCACCATTCAGCGGGCCGCGGACGCAGAGCGTACTGGCGGAAAGTAAACCCGGTCGGGGGCTCGGCGGCTGGCTGGCCAGCTGGCCGCTGCGTATTGGCTTTTCGATCCTGTTACTGGCCGTCGTCTGGTGGGGGCTGGATCGCTGGCTGAGCAGCCTGGTGGCGTCGCTGCTGCCGGGAGTCGTGCCGTGAGTCCCGGACTGCAACGCACGCTGGCGTTCTGGGCCGCGCTGCTTGCTGCCGGGCTGTGTCTGCTTTTTCTGCCGGTTTCGCGGTCTGTTGCCGTGGTGCTGATGTTGTGCTGGTGGGCGCTGATTATCGTGGTGCTGGCCGGCCGGCCTCGTCCGGCGCAGGAAGACGCATTATGTGCCGACGATCTTCCTGATACCGCTTACCGGCAGCCGGTGGTGCTGGTCTGTGGCGACAGCGCGCAGGCGTGGCCGGATGACGCCTCGGTGTTGACCGTAGCGCACGGCTGCTGGGTGCGGGTGGCCAGGCATCAGGCGCTGGACGCGGTAGGCCGTCAGCTATTGTCCCTGCGGCCGGAGTGGGGCCGCCAGCTTTCGGTGACGATCGGTATTTCTCCTCAACAGCATCAGGACTATGAAGCCCTGACCAGCCAGCTGCTGACGCTGCGCTGGCAGCTCGAGCAGCTACGGCGCGAAACCGGCTATTCCGTGCCGCTGGTGCTGTGCGGTCAGGTAGGTAGCGCGATGATCGACGAGCCTCTCTGGCAGGCGGCGATGCCCGACGAGTCGGTACGCGTCTGGCGCGACAGCATGGCTCCTTGCACGCTGAGCAGCTGGCTGGCGGCGGGCGGATACGCAGCCTGGCAGCAGCAGGTGCTGTTCAACAGCCTGACGGCGTGGCTTCAGCGACACGTTGAGGCGGTATTCACCGACGGCGCGCGGCCAGTCTGCGTCGTCCGGGGGCTGAACGCGGCGATTGACGGCGCGTTACCTTCTTCCGTCTGGATCCGCTGGATGCAGCAGCATAGCGCGCTGAACCGCGTCAACGGGTGGCTTCCGGCAGGATCTTCCTCGTTATCTTCACCGCTGCCGGAATGCGTTCTGCCGCTGTTGCCGGAGGGCGGCGGCCTGACGCCACCCCAGCGCGCCTGCCGCTACGGCCTGGGACTGTTCGTTATCGTGGCGATTGTCGCGCTATGCAGCAGCGCCTGGAACAATCGCCAGCTGGTACAGCGCATCGCGTTCGATATCAATGATTACCAGCGTATCGCCATGGACGACTACGCGCCGAAAGCGGCGGCGGTCGAGGTGCTGCGTCAGGATGCCGCCGGGCTGGATAACTATGCCCGCAACGGCGTGCCGCTGCGCCTCGGGCTGGGGTTATATCAGGGCGGACGACTGCAACGGCCGCTGCTGGAAGCTATCCGCGCCTGGGTTCCGCCGCCGCCGCCACCGGCGCCCGTCGCGGAGAAAGTGCCGGAAACCGTCCGCCTCGACAGCCTTTCGCTGTTCGATACCGGCAAAGCGGTGCTTAAACCCGGCTCGCTGAAGCTGTTGGTTAACGCGCTGGTGGATATCAAAGCGCGACCGGGCTGGCTGATTGTGGTGGCCGGGCACACCGACAGTACCGGCGAGGCGCAGGCCAACCAGCAGCTGTCGCTGAAGCGGGCAGAAGCGCTGCGTGACTGGATGCTGCAAACCAGCGACGTTTCGCCGACCTGTTTTGCCGTGCAGGGCTTTGGGGCCAGTCGCCCCATCGCCACCAACGCTACCCCCGCAGGGCGCGCGTTAAATCGCCGGGTTGAAATTAGTCTGGTGCCGCAGGCAAACGCCTGCCTGGCGGCAGACCATCCCCAAACGTCATCACAGGATGATGACATAACAGCAAACCCTGAATAGTTCGGGCTGTCTCGCGGCGTCCGCTGAGCGCATTTTCCCATGCTGTGGTCGGGGAAAACGGCGGCGGCCAGCCAGAAGGCGGCACAAATTAGGACGGGATAAAAAGGAGAAGTAACACATGGCAATTCCAGTCTATCTGTGGCTGAAAGACGACGGCGGCGCGGACATCAAAGGCTCCGTGGATGTGAAAGATCGTGAAGGCAGCATCGAAGTGTTGGCGCAGGAACATAACCTGTACATCCCGACCGACAACAACACCGGCAAGCTGACCGGCACCCGCGTGCATACGCCGTTTATGTTCGCCAAGGAAATCGATTCCTCCAGCCCGTACCTCTATAAAGCGGTGACCACCGGCCAGACCCTGAAATCCGCCGAGTTCAAGTGGTATCGCATCAACGATGCGGGTCAGGAAGTGGAGTATTTCAATACCAAACTGGAGAACGTCAAGCTGGTGAAAGTGGCTCCGCTGATGCACGACGTCAAGGACGCCTCGAAGGAGAAGCATAACCACCTGGAGCGTATCGAACTGCGCTACGAAAAAATCACCTGGACCTATAAAGACGGCAACATCATTCATTCCGACTCCTGGAACGAACGGACTACTGCCTGATAAGCCCCAGCGGGCGGTTCGCCGCCCGCTGTTTTATTTGCTGAGCCACTGCTGAGCGGCGGCTCAGCAAATAATCCCACCTTCTGACCTGATGCGCTTCGGGTTCCTCACAGCAGGGAATAGCGACGGGCGGTAGCGTGTCTGAACCTGATTAATTACGGAAGAGAGAAGAACATATGGAAAACCAGTCGGCCGTTCTGCTGCGTCGTTTAAATCCGTTCTGCGCCCGCGCGCTGGAGGCCGCCGCGTCGCTGTGCCAGACCCGCGCCCACAGCGAAATCCGCATTGAGCACTGGCTGCTGAAGCTGCTGGAGCAGGGCGAAGGCGATATCACCGTGCTGGCGCGTCGCTATGAATGGGACATGGATGGTATCTGGCAGGCTCTGCTGAGCTGGCTGGATAACGTACCGCGTTCGGTGCGCACCCGCCCTGGGCTTGCCGACTCGCTGCTGGCGCTGATTAAGCAGGCGTGGCTGATCGCCTCGCTGGAAGACGATGCCGCCCATATTCGCAGCCACCACCTGCTGGCGGCGCTGACCGATAAGCCGTCGCTGGTTGGCTGCGAAGGGCTGTGGCCGCTGCTGAGCCTGAGCCGCAGCCAGCTGGATCGCCTGCGTCCGCTGCTGGACGCGCAGTCCGACGAGCGCCCGGAAGTGCAGCAGCAGGAGAGCCTTAACGTCTTATCCACGACGCTGGGCGAGGCGGAGGAGCAGGTGAACGGCAGCGTATCCGGCGGTACGCTGAGTGAAGCCTTACAGGCGGCACTCGACAAGTTCACGCTCGACATCACCGCCAAAGCGCAGGCCGGGCTGATCGATCCGGTATTTGGCCGCGATACCGAAATCCGCCAGATGGTCGATATCCTGTCGCGCCGCCGCAAGAACAACCCGATCCTGGTCGGCGAGCCGGGCGTCGGCAAAACCGCGCTGGTGGAAGGGCTGGCGCTGCGCATTGCGGAAGGCAACGTGCCGGGCAGCCTGAAAACCGTCTCGCTGCGTACCCTTGACCTGGGGCTGTTGCAGGCTGGCGCGGGCGTAAAGGGCGAATTCGAGCAGCGTCTGAAGAACGTTATCGAAGCGGTACAGCAGTCGGCGACGCCGGTGCTGCTGTTTATCGACGAGGCGCACACCATTATCGGCGCGGGCAACCAGGCGGGCGGAGCCGATGCCGCCAATCTGCTGAAGCCGGCGCTGGCGCGAGGCGAGCTGCGCACTATCGCCGCCACCACCTGGAGCGAGTACAAGCAGTACTTTGAGAGGGATGCCGCGCTGGAGCGCCGCTTTCAGATGGTGAAGGTTGACGAGCCGGATGACGAGACCGCCAGCCTGATGCTGCGCGGCCTGAAATCGCGCTACGCGCAGCACCACGGCGTCCATATCTCCGACGACGCGGTAAAAGCGGCGGTCACCCTGTCGCGCCGCTATCTGACGGGGCGTCAGCTGCCTGACAAAGCGGTGGATCTGCTGGACACTGCCGCCGCGCGCGTGCGTATGAGCCTGGATACCGTGCCGGAGGCGATCACCGCTCTTAACGCGCAGATCACCGCGCTGGAGATGGAAAATCAGGGGCTCCAGGAGGATATCGCTCTCGGCGAGACCATCCGTGACGGACGGCTCACCGAAATTGAAAGTGGGATTGCCGCGCGTCGGGATGAGCTGGCGATCCTGGAGGCGCAGTACGATCGCGAAAGATCGTTAACGCAACGGCTGCTGGCGTGCCGTACCGACATCAGCCGCCAGGCCGAAACGGGCGAGCTTCAGCAGCAGCTGCTGGCCGTCCGGCAGGATAACCCGCTGCTGGCGCTTGACGTTGACGCCCGTACGGTGGCTGGCGTGATTGCCGACTGGACCGGCGTGCCGCTCTCCTCCCTGATGAAGGATGAGCAGGCGGAGCTGCTGACTCTGGAAGCGGAAATCGGCAGGCGCGTGGTCGGCCAGGATGCGTCGCTCAATGCCATCGCACAACGCCTGCGCGCGGCGAAAACCGGGCTGACCGCTGAGAACGGTCCGCAGGGCGTGTTTCTGCTGGTCGGGCCGAGCGGCACCGGCAAAACCGAGAGCGCGCTGGCGCTGGCCGACGTGCTGTACGGCGGCGAGAAGTCGCTGATTACGCTTAACCTGTCGGAATATCAGGAGCCGCATACCGTCTCGCAGCTGAAAGGCTCGCCGCCGGGCTACGTCGGCTACGGCCAGGGCGGCATCCTCACCGAGGCGGTGCGCAAGCGCCCGTACAGCGTGGTGCTGCTCGACGAGGTGGAAAAAGCGCATCGCGACGTGCTCAACCTGTTCTACCAGGTCTTCGATCGCGGCTTTATGCGCGACGGCGAGGGGCGCGAGATCGATTTTCGCAATACCGTGATCCTGATGACCTCCAACCTCGGCAGCGACGCCATCATGCAGCGGCTGGAAGAGAACCCGGACGCCACGGAAGGCGAGTTGCAGACGCTGCTGCGCCCAATGCTGCGCGACCACTTTCAGCCCGCGCTGCTGGCGCGCTTTCAGACGGTGATTTACCGCCCGCTGAATGAAACCGCGATGCGCACTATCGTGGACATGAAGCTGAACCAGGTCAGCCTGCGCCTGGCGCGCCACTACGGCCTGAAAACCACCCTGGGCGACAGCCTGCCAGCGGCGCTGACCGCCGCCTGCCTGCTGCCGGATACCGGCGCGCGCAATATCGACAGCCTGCTTAACCAGCAGATCCTGCCGGTGCTGAGCCAGCAGCTGCTACAGCAGATGGCGGCGAAGCAGAAACCGCAGCACCTCCGGCTTTACTGGGATGAGGAAGAGGGCATCGTGCTGGAGTTTGACGGCCCGCAGGCGGACGCGCTGTAACCCCTTAACCCGAGGGGGATACCTTTGTGCCCCTCACAGTCAGCATTTATCCCACCAACAGACAAGGTAATAAAAATGAAAACGCAAAATATCCCGGTTTCACCCGCTTTTATCGCAATCTCCTGGATCGCCATGCTCGGCGGCGTGCTGGTCTACCTGTTCGGCCTGTGGCGTGCCGACATGCAGCTGAATGAAAAAGGTTACTACTTTGCCGTACTGATCCTCGGGCTGTTTTCCGCCGTTTCGTTGCAGAAGACCGTGCGCGACCGCTTTGAAGACATACCGACCACGCAGCTTTACTACTTCATCTGCCTGCTCTCCT
>Ga0058689_10000407_pt1 | contig 10696 bp, 10 predicted proteins | sample AgamicAsMarz_FD_57362 | JGI IMG/M metagenome (GOLD analysis project Ga0058689, IMG submission 57362) | Agave microbial communities from Guanajuato, Mexico - As.Ma.rz | ecosystem: Host-associated > Plants > Phyllosphere > Phylloplane/Leaf | place: Guanajuato, Mexico | collected 2012-06-04
CGGCGACCAACCGCAAAACCCTGATAAAAACCTCGCTTAGGCGGGGTTTTTTGTTTTCTGATCTGCTCATAAAAAGATGCCTGTTGACTTATTGGCAACGGATGTCATCATTGCCATAATGGCAACGGACGCGGCAGGCATGCAGTATGCATTTAATCTCAATGAAAGCTATTTTGGATGCGGTAACCCACTTTCCGCAGCACAAGGAAGAACTCCTTTTTTTGGGTCGCACCATAGAAAAGAGCCATTGCCCGACACCTGCTGCGCTGAAAAAACTGTTTCCGACGTTGGATAACTTTAAGTATCTGGATAAACATTATGTTATTGATATTGCAAATAACAATCTCAGAGTAGTGGCTCTCATATTCTTTGAAAGCCAAAAGTTTTATGTGCGCCATGTTTTTACTCATAAGGAATATGACCGTTTTTCGGAGAAACATCGCACTAAGGGGAAGAAATGATGATCGTAGCTGATGCAATGAAAGCAACGCATGCCCTTGTCGCGGCTGTTCCTTTGTTGGGTGAACATCCGAACGAGAAAGACTATCAGGATGCACTCGAGCTGGTTGAGTATCTGCTCATGAATGAACCCGACAGCCCTTTGCTGGATATCGTTTGTGCAAGGATAAGCCGTTACGAAGCGAATCGACCTGAAATTGTCGCCTTACGCCAGGAGATGGAATCTGTTCCCGTGGGGATTGCGGTGTTAAGAACTCTTATGGATCAGTACAAACTGACTATTTCGGATTTTCAGGATGAAATTGGCAGTAAATCAATGGTTTCAAGGGTTCTCAATGGGCAGCGCCAACTCACGCTGAATCATATTAAAAAACTGGCATCCCGCTTTGGCGTATCGCCTGCGCTGTTTATTGAATGACATTAAACGGCCAACGGCTGTTTTCATCATCTAACAAACAAAACGTGATCTCTGACGCATTTTTACTCAGATGAAAATATTTCCATTGTCACGCCCGAAAACCTGTGTTTGTATAAATTCAATCAATGATTCCAAACACAGGTCCCCAATGACTTCATCCATCTTCACTTCGACCCTACTAAAAACTGCGCAACCTGCCGCAGTGGTCGTCGTGCGTGTGGTGGTGGTCGTCGGCAATGCGCCGTAGGGACTGGATCAACACACGAATCCAAAACCCCGCCGGCGCAAACCGGGCGGGGTTTTTCGTTTAAGAGCCTCCCCGGAAAGTCGGCCCAGAAGAAAAGGACTGGAGCATGGCAAGTTCGGGCACAACATCCTCAAAGACGCGCTTTACGGGCGCGCAGTTAATCGTTCACTTACTGGAACGACAGGGCATTACCATCGTTGCGGGCATTCCGGGCGGCACGGTGCTGCCGCTGTACGATGCGTTAAGCCAAAGCACGCAGATCCGGCACGTGCTGGCGCGTCACGAGCAGGGGGCAGGCTTTATCGCTCAGGGCATGGCGCGTACGCAGGGCAAACCGGCGGTTTGTATGGCCTGCAGCGGCCCGGGTGCAACCAATCTGGTGACCGCCATCGCCGACGCGCGTCTCGACTCGATTCCGCTGATCTGCATTACCGGCCAGGTACCGTCCTCAATGATCGGTACCGATGCGTTCCAGGAAGTGGATACCTACGGCATCTCTATCCCCATCACCAAACATAACTATTTAGTTCGCGACATCAGCGAGCTGCCTCAGGTTATCAGCGATGCGTTTCGCATTGCGCAGTCCGGCCGCCCGGGCCCGGTGTGGATAGACATTCCTAAGGATGTCCAGACCGCGGAGATCGAGATCGACGTGCTGCCGGAGCCGGGCGAGCGTGCCCCCGCGCCGGAATTCAGCGCTGAGAGCGTGCGCGACGCCGCCGCCATGATTAACGCCGCTAAACGCCCGGTGCTCTATCTGGGCGGCGGAGCGATTAACGCTGCTGAAGAAATCCGTCAGTTTGCCGAAAAAGCCAACCTGCCGACCACCATGACCCTGATGGCGCTCGGCATGCTGCCTAAAGCGCACCCATTGTCATTGGGTATGCTGGGCATGCACGGCGCGCGCAGCACTAACTTTATTCTGCAAGAAGCTGATTTGCTGATTGTTATGGGCGCGCGTTTTGATGACCGGGCGATTGGCAAAACCGAGCAGTTCTGCCCGAACGCGAAGATCATTCACGTGGATATCGACCGCGCCGAGCTGGGTAAAATTAAACAGCCGCACGTGGCGATTCAGGGCGACGTGGCCGAAGTGCTGGCACAGCTGATTCCACAGACCGACGCAGCCGAGCGCGCCGACTGGCGTCAGCTGGTGGCGGATCTGCAGCGCGAGTTTCCGGGTGCCATTCCAACCGAAGGCGACCCGCTGAGCCACTACGGGCTGATCAACGCCGTGGCCGCCTGCGTGGACGACAGCGCGATTATTACCACCGACGTGGGCCAGCATCAGATGTGGACAGCCCAGGCCTACCCGCTGAACCGTCCGCGCCAGTGGCTGACCTCCGGCGGTCTGGGCACTATGGGCTTTGGCCTGCCTGCAGCCGTGGGTGCAGCCCTCGCCAACCCGGATCGCAAGGTCATCTGCTTCTCCGGCGACGGCAGCCTGATGATGAACATTCAGGAAATGGCGACCGCCGCCGAAAACCAGTTAGACGTGAAAATCATCCTGATGAACAACGAGGCGCTGGGTCTGGTGCACCAGCAGCAGAGCCTGTTCTACAAGCAGGGCGTGTTTGCGGCGACCTATCCCGGAATGATTAACTTTATGCAGATTGCCGCCGGTTTTGGCCTGCACACCTGCGATCTGAACGCGGAAGAGGATGCCCACGCGGCGCTTCAGGCGGCGATTTCTCGCCCCGGCCCGGCGCTGATCCACGTGCGTATCGACCCTGAACAAAAAGTGTATCCGATGGTGCCGCCGGGAGCGGCAAATACTGAGATGGTGGGGGAATAAGCCATGCAGAAACAATGTGATAACGTCATTCTGGAACTCACCGTCCGCAACCACCCTGGCGTCATGACCCACGTCTGCGGGCTGTTTGCCCGCCGGGCATTTAACGTGGAAGGCATTCTCTGCCTGCCGATTCAGGGCAGCGAGCACAGCCGCATCTGGCTACTGGTCAACGACGATCAGCGGCTGGAACAGATGATGGCGCAGATCGACAAGCTGGAAGACGTCACCAAAGTGGCGCGCAACCAGTCCGATCCCACCATGTTTAACAAAATTGCGGTGTTTTTCGAATAAAGATCGCTTAAGGTAAGCGTCTTTCGCTCTTGTAGGCCGGATAAGCGCAGCGCCATCCGGCGTTCTCAGACCGCAGGAAGACACATGACCACCATCGCCCTTATCGACGACCACCTTATCGTCCGTTCCGGATTCGCCCAGCTTTTAAACCTCGAACCGGATTTTCAGGTCGTGGCCGAGTTTGGATCCGGTCGCGAAGCGCTGGCGGGCCTGCCGGGGCGCGGGGTGCAGGTCTGTATCTGCGACATCTCGATGCCGGATCTCTCCGGGCTGGAGCTGCTAAGCCAGCTGCCGAAAGGGATGGCGACGATTATGCTGTCGGTTCACGACAGCCCGGCGCTGGTCGAGCAGGCGCTCAACGCGGGCGCGCGCGGCTTTCTCTCTAAACGCTGTAGCCCGGACGAGCTGATCGCCGCGGTGCGCACCGTCTCCACCGGCGGCTGCTATTTAACGCCGGATATCGCCATCAAGCTGGCGGCTGGACGTCAGGATCCGCTCACCAGACGCGAGCGTCAGGTTGCGGAAAAACTCGCGCAGGGAATGTCGGTAAAAGAGATTGCCGCCGAGCTGGATCTGTCCCCGAAAACCGTACACGTTCACCGCGCCAACCTGATGGAAAAACTTAACGTCAGCAACGACGTCGAGCTGGCGCGCCGCATGTTCGACAGCTGGCAATGAGTTCCGCTTTATCCCGGCCGATCGCCGTCGTCGCCAGCTTTTTTATCTTCTCCGCCTCCTGGTTCTGCCTGTGGAGCATCAGCCTGCACCTGGTGGAACGCCCCGAGCTGGCGGTGCTGCTGTTCCCCTTCGGCCTGCGTCTGGGATTAATGCTCCAGTGCCCGCGCGGCTACTGGCCCGTTTTGCTCGGCGCAGAGTGGCTGATGCTGGTCTGGCTGGCGCAGGAAGTCGCCCTCGCGCATCTGCCCTTATTGATGACCGGAAGCCTGCTCACGCTTCTCCCGGTTGCGCTAATTTCCCGCTACCGCCACCAGCGCGACTGGCGCACGCTGCTGCGTCAGGGGGCGGCGCTGATTGCCGCCGCGCTGCTGCAGTCGCTTCCGTGGGTCGGCGAGAAGGAGATGCTCAACGCCCTGCTGCTGACCCTCACCGGCGGCCTGACGCTCGCCCCAACCTGCCTCGTGATCTGGCACTACCTCACCAGCACCGTCTGGCAGCCGCTCGGCCCGGCGCTGGTTTCCCAACCGGTGAACTGGCGCGCCCGGCACCTCATCTGGTATCTGCTGCTGTTTGTGGTGAGCCTGTGGCTCCAGCTTGGCCTGCCCGCTGAACTTTCACGCTTTACACCATTTTGTCTTGCGCTGCCAATCATCGCGCTGGCCTGGCACTACGGCTGGCAGGGGGCGCTGATCGCCACGCTGATGAACGCCATCGCGCTGATTGCCAGCCAGACCTGGCACGATCATCCGGTGGATCTGCTGCTTTCCTTGCTGGCCCAAAGCCTGACCGGGCTGCTGCTCGGCGCGGGCATACAGCGCCTGCGCGAGCTGAACCAGTCCCTGCAAACCGAGCTGGCGCGCAACCGCCGTCTGGCGGAGCGCCTGCTGGAGACCGAAGAGAGCGTGCGGCAGGAGGTCGCCCGCGAGCTGCACGACGATATCGGCCAGACCATCACCGCTATCCGCACCCAGGCTGGCATTGTCCAGCGCCTGGCGGCGGAAAACGCGAGCGTGAAGCAGGGCGGGGCGCATATCGAACAGCTTTCGCTGGGTGTTTATGATTCCGTTCGCCGCCTGTTAGGACGGCTGCGCCCGCGCCAGCTTGACGACCTCACGCTTGAGCAGGCGGTGCGTTCCCTGATGCGCGAGATGGAGCTGGAAAGCCGCGGGATTGTCAGCCATCTCGACTGGCGTATTAACGAGCCTGCGCTGAGCGAAGGCCAGCGCGTGACGCTATTCCGCGTCTGTCAGGAGGGGCTGAACAACATCGTCAAGCACGCCAGCGCCAGCGCGGTCACCATCCAGGGCTGGCAGCAGGACGACAGCCTGAAGCTGGTGATTGAGGATGACGGCTGCGGCCTGCCGCCGGGCTCCGGCCATCAGGGATTTGGCCTGGCGGGGATGCGCGAGCGCGTGAAGGCGCTCGGCGGCACGCTGAGCATCTCCTGCACCCACGGAACGCGCGTCAGCGTCAGCCTGCCGCTACGGAGTTACCATGTTTAAAATCCCTGCCAGCGCCGCGCCGATAGGCAACAAAGCGGAAATCGACGCTCGCTACCGCTACTGGCGTCGCCATATCCTGATGACCATCTGGCTCGGCTACGCGCTGTTCTACTTCACCCGCAAAAGCTTCAACGCCGCCGCGCCGGAAATCCTCGCCAGCGGCGTGATGACGCGCACCGATATCGGCCTGCTGGCGACGCTGTTTTACATCACCTACGGCCTGTCGAAGTTCTTCTCCGGCATCGTCAGCGACCGCTCCAACGCGCGCTATTTTATGGGCGTAGGGCTGATTGCCACCGGCGTGGTGAACATCCTGTTTGGCTTCTCGACGTCGCTGTGGGCCTTTGCCCTGCTGTGGGCGCTGAATGCCTTTTTTCAGGGCTGGGGCGCGCCGGTCTGCGCCCGCCTGCTCACCGCCTGGTATTCGCGCAACGAGCGCGGCGGCTGGTGGGCAATCTGGAATACCGCGCATAACGTCGGCGGGGCGCTGATCCCGATGGTGGTGGGTGCCGCGGCGCTGCACTACGGCTGGCGCGCGGGGATGATGATTGCCGGTGGCCTCGCGATTCTCGCCGGGCTGTACCTCTGCTGGCGCCTGCGCGACAGGCCGCAAACCGTCGGCCTGCCTGCGGTGGGCGACTGGCGGCACGACGAAATGGAAATCGCCCAGCAGCAGGAGGGCGCGGGGCTGACCCGCAGGGAGATCCTCACCAAATACGTGCTGAAAAACCCGTACATCTGGCTGCTGTCGCTCTGCTACGTGCTGGTCTACGTGGTGCGGGCGGCGATCAACGACTGGGGCAATCTGTACATGTCCGAGACGCTGGGCGTGGACCTGGTGACCGCCAACTCGGCGGTGACGATGTTCGAGCTGGGCGGGTTTATCGGCGCGCTGGTGGCGGGCTGGGGTTCGGACAAGCTGTTTAACGGCAACCGCGGGCCGATGAACCTGATCTTCGCCGCCGGGATTTTGCTCTCCGTCGGCTCGCTGTGGCTGATGCCGTTCGCCAGCTACGTGATGCAGGCGGCGTGCTTCTTCACCATCGGCTTCTTCGTCTTTGGCCCGCAGATGCTGATCGGCATGGCGGCGGCGGAGTGCTCGCACAAAGAGGCGGCAGGCGCGGCGACGGGCTTCGTCGGGCTGTTTGCCTACCTCGGCGCGTCGCTCTCCGGCTGGCCGCTGGCACGAGTGATTGAGGCCTGGCACTGGAGTGGATTTTTCGCGGTAATCGCCATCGCGGCGGGAATTTCTGCCCTGCTGCTGCTGCCGTTTTTGCACGCCCAGGCTCCGCGTGAGGCGAACGAAGCGTGATGCGCCTCACCTTTTCATCCCGAATGGCGCAAAACTAAGAAATTTTCCCGGTTTTACCTGGACGCTGTCTCAGGCATCTCTCCCGGCTGATTTTTACAATGCTGCAAAAATCAGCTCAGGAGTAACTCAGTCATGCTGGCCTTCTTAAACCAGGTGCGCAAGCCGACCCTGGATCTGCCGCTCGACGTGCGGCGCAAAATGTGGTTCAAACCGTTCATGCAGTCCTATCTGGTGGTCTTCATCGGCTACCTGACCATGTACCTGATCCGCAAAAACTTTAACATCGCGCAGAACGACATGATCTCAACCTACGGGCTGAGCATGACGCAGCTGGGGATGATTGGCCTGGGCTTCTCCATCACCTACGGCGTGGGAAAAACGCTGGTTTCCTACTACGCTGACGGCAAAAACACCAAGCAGTTCCTGCCGTTTATGCTGATCCTCTCCGCCATCTGTATGCTCGGCTTCAGCGCCAGCATGGGCACAGGCTCCGTCAGCCTGTTCATGATGATCGCCTTCTACGCCCTGAGCGGTTTCTTCCAGAGCACCGGCGGGTCATGCAGCTACTCCACCATCACCAAATGGACCCCGCGCCGCAAGCGTGGTTCGTACCTCGGCATGTGGAACATCTCCCACAACCTCGGCGGTGCCGGTGCTGCTGGCGTTGCGCTGTTCGGCGCGAACTACCTGTTCGACGGCCACGTGATCGGCATGTTTATCTTTCCGTCGATTATCGCCCTGATCGTCGGCTTTATCGGCCTGCGCTACGGCAGCGACTCCCCGGAATCCTACGGCCTCGGTAAAGCCGAAGAACTGTTCGGCGAGGAGATCAGCGAAGAGGACAAAGAGACCGAAGAAAACGAGATGACCAAATGGCAGATCTTTGTTGAGTACGTGCTGAAAAACAAAGTCATCTGGCTGCTCTGCTTCTCGAACATCTTCCTCTACGTGGTGCGTATCGGCATCGACCAGTGGTCAACCGTGTATGCCTTCCAGGAGCTGAAGCTTTCTAAGGAAGTGGCCATTCAGGGCTTCACCCTGTTCGAAGTGGGCGCGCTGGTCGGCACGCTGCTGTGGGGCTGGCTCTCTGACCTCGCCAACGGCCGTCGCGCGCTGGTGGCCTGCGTCGCGCTGGCGCTGATTATCGCCACGCTCGGCGTCTACCAGCACGCCAGCAACCAGTACGTTTACCTGGCGTCATTGTTCGCGCTCGGCTTCCTGGTGTTCGGCCCGCAGCTGCTGATCGGCGTGGCGGCAGTCGGCTTCGTTCCGAAAAAAGCGATCGGCGCCGCCGATGGGATTAAGGGCACCTTCGCCTACCTGATCGGCGACAGCTTCGCCAAGCTGGGTCTGGGAATGATCGCCGACGGCACGCCGATTTTCGGCCTCACCGGCTGGGCGGGAACCTTCGCGGCGCTGGATGCGGCAGCGATCGGCTGTATCGTCCTGATGGCGATGGTCGCGGTGCTGGAAGAACGTAAAATCCGCCGTGAGAATCGTGCGCAGAAGCAGAAATTGAAAGCAGCCTGAGTGTGCAGGTGACTTCTTTGCCCGGTGCTATGCCGGGCTTTTTTATGATCGCTATTATGCTTCTGCCCGCTGTTGACGCCGTGCGTTTCCCGTTATGATGAGCGGCTAGTCTAAGGAGAACGCATGGTCTGGATAATGCTGGCAACGCTTGCCGTGGTGTTTGTGGTTGGGTTTCGTGTCCTGACCTCGGACTCTCGCCGCGCCATCAAACGTTTAAGCGAGCGTCTGGGGATCACCCCGATGCCGGTCGAGTCGATGATCGACCAGTTTGGTAAAACGTCGGGAAATGAGTTTATCCGCTATCTTGAACGCCCCGATGAGGCGCATCTGCAAAACGCGGCGCAGGTGCTGCTGATCTGGCAGGTCTGCATTGTTGATGGCAGCGAAGAGAACCTCCACACCTGGCACCGCATGCTGCGTAAAGCCCGCCTGGCCGCGCCGATCACCGATGCGCAAATCCGCCTCGCGCTTGGCTTTATGCGCGAGATGGAGCCGGACCCGCAGGAGCTAAACGCCTTTCAGCTGCGCTACAACCAGCTCTTCCTGCCGGAAGAGGGCGTGTTTTACCTGCACTGAGCCCTGTAAAAACGACAAAAGTTGTCAAATCGTTAAATTCGTCACACTTTTGATGATAAACTGCGCGACTTTTCCGCACGTTTTTATCTTCAGGTGACGCCATGACAGAACATATCCAGCCCACGACCAGACCGCAGACCAAAGAGGTTTCTCGCCCCAACTGGTCGGCGGTTTTCTCCGTGGCGTTCTGCGTCGCCTGCCTGATTACCGTTGAGTTTCTGCCGGTGAGCCTGCTGACGCCGATGGCGCAGGATCTGGGCATTTCCGAAGGCGTGGCGGGGCAGTCCGTCACCGTGACCGCCTTTGTGGCGATGTTCGCCAGCCTGTTTATCACCCAGGCGATTGGCACCATCGACCGCCGCAAGGTGGTCATTCTGTTTAGCGTGCTGCTGACGCTCTCCTGCCTGCTGGTCTCCTTCGCGGAAAGCTTCACCCTGCTGCTGCTCGGTCGCGCCTGTCTGGGGCTGGGGCTCGGCGGCTTCTGGGCGATGTCGGCCTCGCTGACTATGCGCCTGGTGCCCGCGCGTACGGTGCCAAAAGCGCTTTCCGTAATCTTCGGTGCGGTCTCTATCGCGCTGGTGATTGCCGCACCGCTCGGCAGCTTCCTCGGTGGGATTATCGGCTGGCGCAACGTCTTTAACGCGGCGGCGGTGATGGGTCTGTTCTGCATTATCTGGGTGTGGAAAGCGCTGCCGTCCCTGCCGGGTGAAGCGGCGCATCATAAGCAGAACATGTTCGCGCTGCTGAAGCGCCCCGGCGTGATGGCAGGGATGACTGCGATCTTTATGGCCTTTGCCGGGCAGTTTGCCTTCTTTACCTACATCCGCCCGGTGTTTATGACCATGGCGGGCTTTGACGTGGACGGCCTGACGCTGGTGCTGCTGAGCTTCGGTATCGCCAGCTTTGTCGGCACCTCGCTGTCGTCCCAGTTCCTGAAACGCTCCCTGAAAGTGGCGCTGGCGGGTGCGCCGCTGGTGCTGGCAATGAGCGCGGCGGTGCTGGTGCTGTGGGGAAGCGATAAGTGGGTCGCGTCGGCGATTGCGATTATCTGGGGCTTTGCCTTTGCGCTGATCCCGGTGGGCTGGTCTACGTGGATCACCCGCTCGCTTGCCGATCAGGCGGAAAAGGCCGGGTCGATTCAGGTGGCGGTGATTCAGCTGGCGAACACCTGCGGCGCGGCGATGGGCGGCGTGGCGCTCGACCATCTGGGGCTGACGTCACCGCTGGTGATTTCCGGCACGCTGATGCTGCTGACGGCGCTGCTGGTGGCAGGGAAGGTTAAGGCGAAGTAAATCATCCCCCCTCACCCTAACCCTCTCCCCATAGGGGAGAGGGGACTGCTCGGTGCTCTCTTTTCACCCTCGCCCCTTTGGGGAGAGGGCCGGGGTGAGGGGACATCAGGCTACGCCGATGCCTTAACCCTTCTGCGTGAATCCATCGAAATCAACACCACCGACGACACAATCAATAGCGTCCCCAGCCAGTCCGGCAGGGTAAACGCCACGCCCAGCAGCAGCACCGACAGTAACGCGCTGCTCAGGGGTTCGGCGCAGCTCAGAATGCTCGCCTTCGGCCCGCCGATCATCTGCGCGCCCTTCAGGTACAGGCTGAACGTCAGCGCGGTGCCAATCACCACCAGATAGAAAAACGCCAGCAGCAGGCTGCCGTCAATCACGAACGTGGTCCCGCGCCCGGCGTAGAACGGCGTCAGCATTAACCCGGCAATTAACATGCTCCAGCCGACAATCGGCAGCGTGCCGTAGCGGGCGATAAGCGTTGACGGGTACGTCGTATAAAACGCGGCGGCAAAGGCCGAGGCGATACCGAAGAACAGCGCGGCAGGCGAGATGGAGAGCGAGGTTGGGTCGCCGTGGGTCACCAGCAGGAA
>Ga0058689_10000409_pt1 | contig 10607 bp, 5 predicted proteins | sample AgamicAsMarz_FD_57362 | JGI IMG/M metagenome (GOLD analysis project Ga0058689, IMG submission 57362) | Agave microbial communities from Guanajuato, Mexico - As.Ma.rz | ecosystem: Host-associated > Plants > Phyllosphere > Phylloplane/Leaf | place: Guanajuato, Mexico | collected 2012-06-04
GTGGTGGCCGCCGTGTTCAGCTATCTGAATAAGCTGCGTAACGAAGGCATCGACAAACGCTATTTTGATGAAATGGCGCACGTGTTGGATCTGGACTTCCGCTATCCGTCGATCACGCGTGACATGGACTATATCGAATGGCTGGTGGATACCATGCTGCGCGTACCGGTTACCGACACGCTGGTCGCGTCCTATGTCGCCGATCGCTACGATCCGCAGGCGATTAAAGCGCGTCTGGACGGCATGACGCCGCAGAACGCCCGGATCTGGTTTATCAGCCCGAACGAGCCGCACAATAAGACCGCCTATTTCGTTAATGCGCCTTATCAGGTCGATCGCATCACGCCGGAGCGTTTTGCCGCCTGGCAGAAGGAAAGCGCGGCTATTTCGCTGGATTTGCCCGTGCTGAATCCCTATATCCCGTCTGATTTCACGCTGATTAAACCGGCGCAGCAGGTTGACCGTCCGCAGACGCTGGTTAACCAGCCGGGCCTGCGCGTGTTTTATATGCCAAGCCGCTTTTACGCGGACGATCCCAAAGCCAACATCACGCTGGCGCTGCGGAATAAAGAGGCGATGAGTACCGCCAAAAATCAGGTACTGTTCGGCATGAATGACTACCTGGCAGGCCAGGCGCTGGACGAGCTGAACTCGCAGGCTTCGGTTGGCGGCATCAGCTTCTCCACCAGCGAAAACGACGGCGTAACCTTTAACGCCAGCGGCTTTACTCAGCACTTGCCGGAGCTGATGCAGACGCTGCTGAAACAGTACGCCAGCTATCAGCCAACGCAGCAGCAGCTGGATCAGGCGAAGTCCTGGTATCTGGAGCGTCTGGACGCCGCCGAAAAAGGGAAGGCCTTCGAGCTGGCTATTCAGCCCGCGCAAATGCTGTCGCAGCTGCCCTATACCCAACGCAGCGAGCGCCGTAAGCTGGTGGCCGGTATTACGCTGGCCGATCTGAAGAATTACCGCAGTATGCTGTTGGAAAAAGCGACGCCGGAGCTGATGGTGGTCGGCAATATGACGCCGGAAAGCGTCAAGGCGCTGGCGACCACGCTGAAAGCGCAGCTTAACTGCGAAGGGCAGAGCAGCTGGCACAGCGATTATCTGACGGTGGATAAAACGGCAAACGCCAATTTACAACAGGCCGGCAGCAGCACCGATTCCGCGCTGGCCGCGCTGTACGTGCCGCTCGGCTATGAAGAGTTCGACAGCATCGCCAGCAGCGCCATGCTCAGCCAGATTGTGCAGCCGTGGTTCTATAACCAGCTGCGTACTGAGGAGCAGCTTGGCTATGCGGTATTCGCCTTCCAGATGCCGGTTGGTCGCCAGTGGGGCATCGGCTTCCTGCTGCAAAGCAACGTTAAGCAGCCCGCTTATCTGCTGCAGCGCTTTGAGGCGTTCTATCCGACGGCGGAAAAGCGCCTGCGCGAGATGAGCAAAGAGGATTTCGCCCAGTATCAGGCGGCAATGATCAACGAGCTGAAGCAGCGTCCGCAAACGCTGGATGAAGAAGCGGGCCGCTACAGTAAAGATTTCAACCGGCAGAACTACCGTTTCGACACCCGTGAAAAAGTGGTTGCCCGTATTCAGGCGCTGACGCCAGAGAAGCTGGCGGCCTTTTTCCACGATGCGGTCAGCAAACCGCAGGGCCTGACGCTGCTGTCGCAGATCTCCGGCAGCCAGCACGACAAGGCCGACTATGCGAAGCCGGCGGGCTTTACCACCTGGCAGGAAGTGTCGAAGCTACAGCAATCTTTTCCGGTGCAAAGCGATAAATGAAGGTCCAGCGTCTCGATCCCCTGACGCTGCCGCTGAAAGGCGAAAGGCTGATAGAAGCCTCGGCGGGCACGGGGAAAACCTTTACCATCGGCCTGCTCTACCTGCGTCTGCTGCTGGGGCTGGGCGGCGAAGCGTCGTTCGGGCGGCCGCTTTCGGTTGAAGAGATCCTGGTGGTGACCTTTACCGAAGCGGCCACCGCAGAGCTGCGCGGCCGCATCCGTGAAAACATCCACCGGCTGCGTATCGCCTGCGTGCGCGGATATACGGCTGACGGCGTACTGGCCCAGCTGCTGACGGAAATCGACGACCTGCCGCAGGCGGCCGCGCAGCTGCTGGCCGCAGAGCGCCAGATGGACGACGCCGGGATTTTTACCATCCACGGCTTCTGCCAGCGCATGCTGAACCTGAACGCCTTTGAGTCAGGCATGCTGTTTGAGCAGCAGCTGATTGAGGATGAGTTTCCGCTGCGCCGTCAGGCCGCCGCCGACTTCTGGCGCCGCTACTGCTATCCGCTGCCGCTGCCGATAGCGCGGGTAATGACCCAGATGTGGCAGGGGCCGGAGCAGCTACTGACCACGCTGCTGCCCTGGCTGAACGGCGAAGCGCCGGTGCTGAAATATCCGCTTGATTTGCAGGAAACCTTTAGCGAACGCCACGACAAAATTATCGCGCAGATCGACGGCCTGAAAGCGGCCTGGGTGGCGGCCGGTAATTTGCACGATCTGATCGCGCAATCGGGCGTGGATAAGCGAAGTTACAGCAGTAAGCACTTACCTAACTGGCTGGACAAGCTGAACCAGTGGGCGATGGCGGAGACGCTGGACTATCTGTTTCCCAAAGAGCTGGAACGCTTTGGCCAGCGCGTGCTGCATGAAAAAACCAAAAAGGGCGAGCCGCCGCAGCATCCGCTGTTCGAAGAGATCGACCGTTTTCTGGCCGAGCCGCTGTCGCTGCGCGATTTAGTGATCGCCACCGCGCTGGAGGAAATCCGCCAGGCAACCCAGAAAGAGAAGCGCCAGAACGCGCTGCTGGGGTTTGACGATTTGCTACAGCGCCTCGATAGCGCGCTGCGGCAGCCGGGCGGCGAGGCGCTGGCGCAGGCGATCAGAACCCGCTATCCGGTCGCGCTGATTGATGAATTTCAGGATACCGACCCGCAGCAGTACCGTATTTTCCGCGGTATCTACGGCCAGCAGCCCGACAACGCGCTGCTGCTGATTGGCGATCCCAAACAGGCGATTTACGCTTTTCGCGGCGCGGATATTTTTACCTATATGAAAGCGCGTGGGGAAGTCAGCGCTCACTACACGCTGGAAACTAACTGGCGCTCGTCGCCGATGATGGTTAACAGCGTTAACCAGCTCTTTTCCCGCATGCAGGATCCCTTTCTGTTCAGCGAAATTCCCTTTATTCGCGTTGAGCCAGCCGCGCCCAACGCCGCGCTGAGCTTTACCGTTGAGGGCAAGGAGCAGCCCGCGCTGCGCTTCTGGCTACAGCCGGGCGACGGCGTGGGCGTGACGGAATATCAGCAGTTTATGGCGCGCCAGTGCGCGGCGGATATCTGCCGCTGGCTGAGCGCGGGTCAGCAAGGCACGGCGCAGATCGGCAAGGGCGACGAGCTGCGGCCGGTGCAGGCTTCGGACGTCACCGTGCTGGTGCGCAGCCGCAGCGAAGCCGCGCTGGTACGGGAAGCGCTCAACGCCCTGAATATTCCTTCGGTCTACCTTTCCAACCGCGACAGCGTGTTCGCCACCCAGGAAGCGCGTGAAATGCTGTGGCTGCTTCAGGCGGTGCTGGCGCCGGAGCAGGAACGCATTCTGCGCAGCGCGCTCGCTACCAGCATCTTCGGGCTGGATGCGCCGACCTTGCAGGATCTGAGCGAGGACGAGCGCAAATGGGATGCGCTGGTGGATGAGTTCGACCACTATCGTCAGCGCTGGCTGAAGCGGGGCGTGCTGCCGATGCTGCGCGAGCTGATGGTCAACCGGCAGATTGCGGAAAACCTGCTGGCTTCGGAAAGCGGCGAGCGCCGCCTGACCGATCTGCTGCATCTGGGCGAGCTGCTGCAGGAAGCTTCCGCGTCGCTCGACAGCGAGCACGCATTGGTGCGCTGGCTGGCGCAGGAAGTGGCGCAGCCCAACGGGCAGTCGGCCAGTCAGCAGCTGCGGCTGGAGAGCGATCGCCACCTGGTGCAGATCGTCACTATCCATAAATCGAAAGGTCTGCAATATCCGCTGGTGTGGCTGCCGTTTGTTGCCAACTATCGCGAAGCGGCCACGGGCATCTATCACGATCGACAGAATTATCAGGCGCTGCTGGATCTGCGCGAGGACGAGGAAAGCCTTGAGCTGGCCGAGCAGGAGCGGCTGGCCGAAGATCTGCGCCTGCTCTATGTGGCGCTGACGCGCTCCGTTCATCACTGTAGCGTGGGCGTTGCGCCGCTGATCAAGGGCAACCGTAAAAAAGAAGGCAACAGCGATCTGCACCGCAGCGCGCTGGGCTGGCTGTTGCAGCAGGGCGAACCGGCTGACGCCACCGCGCTACACGAGCAGCTGCTTACAATGCAAAACGAGGCGGTAGAAACCGTGCTGGCGGAGACGCCGGAAAGCGCTCCCTGGCAGCCGCAGCGGCACGCCTTACACGCGCTCAGCAGCAAAGCGATGGCGCGCAAGCTGCGCGACGAGTGGCGGGTGACCAGCTATTCCGGGCTACAGCAGCACGGCCATTCCGTCACGCTGGATCTGCTGCCGCGCCTGGACGTTGACGCGGCGGGCGAGGCGCAAAGCCAGCAGGCTGCGCAATTGACGCCGCATACTTTTCCTCGCGGCGCGGCGCCGGGCACTTTTCTGCACGGCCTGTTTGAAAACCTCGACTTTACCCAGCCGGTGGATGAAGCCTGGCTGAGCGAACAGCTTGCCGGACAGGGGCACGACCTTGCCTGGCTGCCGGTGATGAAACAGTGGCTGGAAAACGTGCTGACCACGCCGCTGAATGAAACCGGCGTCAGCCTGAGCCAGCTACCGGCGGAAAGCCGTCAGGTGGAGCTGCAATTTTATCTGCCCATCAAACAAATGCTGATGGCGGAAAAGCTGGATCGGCTGGTGCGCCATTACGATCCGCTGTCGGCCGGCTGCCCGCCGCTTAACTTTCAGCAGGTGCAGGGAATGCTGAAAGGTTTTATCGATCTGGTGTTTTGCTGGCAGGGAAAATATTATCTGCTGGATTATAAATCCAACTGGCTGGGCGAGTCGGGCGAGCACTACACGCCGGAAGCGATGGCGGAAGCGATGCGCGCGCACCGTTACGATCTGCAATATCAGCTTTATACGCTGGCGCTGCATCGCTATTTGCGTCATCGTCTGGCTGACTACGATTATCAGCGCCACTTCGGCGGCGTTATCTATCTTTTCCTGCGCGGCGTGGACGGTACGGCGCGTGAAAACGGCATCTTCCGCACCTGCCCGGAAGCGGCTTTTGTGCAGTCGCTCGACGCGCTGTTTGCCGGGGAATTTCAGGAGGAACTATGGCCATAGCGCAACTGCTGCTCTCCGCCTGTGAGGCGCGACTGCTGCGTCCGCTGGACGTGCAGTTCGCCCGCATGGTGGCGGGCGACGATCATCCCGCACTGATGCTGGCTGCGGCCTGCGTCAGCGCCGAAGCGGGCGAGGGGCACGTGTGCCTGCCGCTGACGCATCTCAGCGAAGCGCTGCTGTTCGGCGGACGCCATCCTGAGCTGGCCGGTCAGCTGTGGCAGGCCGTTGGCGAGCCGGACTGGCATCACCTGCTGTCATCGGCGCAGGCCGTGGGCGACGGCACGACGGCAACGCCGCTGGTACTGCATCAGCAGCGGCTCTATCTGCATCGCATGTGGCAGTCGGAAGGGCAGGTGGCGCAGTTTATCGTGCGTGAAGCCCATACGCCCTTTGACGAACAGCGGCTGCGCAGCGCGCTCGACAGGCATTTTGGGGAGCAGCCGGATAACTGGCAGAAAATCGCCGCAGCGGTGGCGATCACGCGGCAAATTGCGGTGATCTCCGGCGGGCCGGGAACGGGCAAAACCACCACGGTAGCCAAACTGCTGGCGACGCTGCTGGAGCTTTCTTCCGGCTCGCTGCGTATTCGCCTGGCCGCCCCGACGGGTAAAGCGGCGGCGCGGCTGACCGAATCCCTGGGCAAAGCGTTGCAGCGGCTTGAAGTCAGCGAAGCGGAAAAACAGCGTTTTCCTGCCGAGGCCACCACGCTGCATCGCCTGCTGGGCGCGGTGCCCGGCAGCCAGCGGATGCGCTATCACGCGGGCAATCCGCTGCATCTGGATCTGTTAGTGGTGGATGAAGCTTCTATGGTGGATTTGCCGATGATGGCGAGCCTGATCGCCGCGCTGCCGCCGCACGCCAGGGTGATCTTTCTGGGCGATCGCGACCAGCTTGCCTCGGTGGAAGCGGGCGCGGTGCTCGGCGATATCTGCCGCTGCGCGGAGTCCGGCTACAGCAGCCAGCGCGCGGAAATGCTGATGCGCCTGACCGGCTGCGAGATTGCAGGCCAGGAGGACAAGCTGGCGCCAGCGGTGCGCGACAGCATTTGCCTGCTGCGTAAAAGCTACCGTTTCGACGCCTCATCGGGCATCGGGCAGCTGGCGCTGGCGGTCAACGCGGGCGATATCCATCAGGTTGAAAAAGTATTTAACGCGGATTTTGCTGATATTACCCGCTTTACGCTGAGCAGCAGCGCAGAGTATCAGCATCTGCTGGACACCAGCGTGGCAGGCTATCGCGACTATCTTGAGCAGATTGCCGACCAGGCGGAACCTCGCCGGGTGATTGAGGCGTTTGGCCGCTTTCAGCTGCTGTGCGCGCTGAGGGAGGGGCCGTTTGGCGTGTTCGGACTTAATGAGCGTATTGAGGCCGCCTTGCAGAAAAAACGGCTGATCCAGCGCCAGCCGGGCAGCAAATGGTATATCGGCAGGCCGGTAATGATCGCCCGCAACGACAGCGCGCTGGGGCTGTTTAACGGTGATATCGGCATTGCGATGAACGATGCGGAAGGCGCGCTGAAGGTGTTCTTCCCGCTGCCCGACGGCAGCATTCGGGCCGTGCAGCCCAGCCGCCTGCCGCCGCATGAAACCGCCTATGCGATGACCGTGCATAAATCACAGGGCTCGGAGTTTGATCATACGCTGCTGGTGCTGCCGAATCAGTTTGCGCCGGTACTGACGCGTGAACTGGTTTACACCGCCATCACCCGCGCCAGAGAACGCCTGACGCTGTATGCGGATAATCAGGTGCTGAACAGCGCGGTGAAGATGCGCACGCGCCGCCGCAGCGGCCTGGTGGAACGGCTGGCGGGGTAAAGTGGGGCGAAATGTCATTAACGCTTGCGCATACTTTTGACGAACGCTGGATTTTAGCTGAGGCAAAATCGTATAATTACCAGGCAATTTGCAACAGGAGGCTAATTATGGCCGTTATGAGATTTAGGGCAGCAGGAAATGCCATTGAACATACCTCGGTGAAAAGACCTGATGAAGATCTCCGTTGTAGTAAAGCTCAGGCATTAAAGCGTGCTTATGAAGGAGCTGTTCCCCACGCTCCCGGGCATGGCATTTCTGAAGAGCGCGCGCTGGAAATTTCTCAGCAATTCGTTGATTTGTATGAAAATAAAGAAAAGCGCAGGAGAGGTTTTAAGCTGGCATGACGCTAAAGGGAGATGTTTATGTCAGCGAGAATTATGAATATCTGATGGAACAGGACATAAGCCAGGGAAAGACTGAGCTTGAAACAGCGCTTAATGATTTCAAAATATATTGGCCAGGCCCTGGCTTCCATCTGAGTTTTGGTAAAGATAATCAGTTCACTCGCCCTTATAGCCCCGCTCCGGGCATTTTAAGCTGTTCAATCAGGAAAGTGCATGTCAGGCCCGTTGTATTCACACCTGTTCATGGATGGAATGGAACTCGGGCTGCATGGGATCTGCAAAAAATTCCCCGCAAAGCGACCAGTAATACTTATCTTATCTATGCGGTTAATAGCAACAGGGACGCCCTGGTTATGGCGTTGCTAAAAAACGCTCATTATGCGACGCAGTCAAATGACCTTATGCAAGGTTTTATGGAAACAGCGGATAACTGGTATGCGGATATGGGCATAAAACCTCTTCCCGTTGCCGGCCACGATTCTGTCTGGTCTGTCCATATCTGGAAAAAATAATACCGTTCCTGTCCTGCTTATGTAAATCCGTGCCTTCCGCCATGACAGCAGGCTATGCACTTGCACGAGCCTTACTGCGCAATAAATCCCAGCAAAAGGTAAGCAGTGGATGATCAAGGGCTGAGCGAAACGATTAATAAGGCTCTGGCGGGTCCTTAATTTTATGAGGCCGGGTGCGTGCAACTAAATCAGCCCAATCTCAGTTACCGAAGCAGACCGGTATAAACTCATTCGTGCGGACTCGTTACGCGCGCCCCTGTGCGAAAATAGTCTACTTATCTGCCAGACCCCGATGTCAGCAAAAGGCGGGGAAACTATAAAAAAACGTAGCGTCCCGCGCTTTGTTAATCATCGCAATTTTTACGCCATCCGCGCATGGCTCAGATCGGCCATCAGCACCTTTGAGCGGCGCTGGTAGTTATACATCTGCTTTTTGCTTTCCGGCAGCTCTTCGATATCGACCGGCGTAAAGCCGCGCTCCTGGAACCAGTGAATGCTGCGCGTGGTCAGCACGAACAGCTTTTTCAGCCCCATCTGCCGCGCCTGCAGCGCCACTCTTTCCAGCAGCGCTTCGCCGCGCGACGAGCTGCGGTAGTCCGGGTGTACCGCGACGCAGGCCATCTCGCCGATTTTCTCTTCCGGGAAAGGGTAGAGCGCCGCGCAGCCGATGGTGAGGTTATCCCGCTCGATAATCGTAAATTTGTCGATTTCGATCTCTAACTGCTCGCGCGAGCGACGCACCAGAATGCCCTGCTGCTCCAGCGGGCGGATCAGCTCAAGGATGCCGCCGATGTCGTTGATGGTGGCGCGGCGGATCTGCTCGGCGCTTTCCATCACAATCTGCGTACCGATACCGTCACGCGAGAACAGTTCCTGCAACAGCGTGCCGTCCTCCTGATAGCTAATCAGGTGGCTGCGGCGCACGCCGCTGCGGCAGGCCTTCACCGCGCCGCGTAAAAAGCGCACGGTCGCAGACAGATAGTCATGGCCTTCTTCCAGCTCGATAATGCGCTGCTGCGCTTCGTTCGGGAACAGCTCGGAGATAATTGCGCCTTCGCTGTCGGTCACGCCCTGTTCCGCGCAGAAGCCGATCATTTTTTCCGCCTTCAGCTTGATCGCCAGCTGGGTGGCGACTTCTTCCGAGGTCAGGTTAAAGCTCTCGCCGGTCACGGAAACGGCAACCGGCCCCAGCAGCACGATAGCGCCGCTGTCGAGCTGGCGGTGAATAGCCTCTTCATCGATGCGGCGGATACGGCCGCTGTGGCAGTAATCCACGCCGTCATCCACGCCCAGCGGCTGCGCGATAATAAAGTTGCCGCTGACGACGTTGATATGCGCGCCCTGGAGCGGCGTGTTGTTCAGGCTCATCGACAGGCGCGCGGTGATATCCAGCTGTAAACGGCCTGCCGCCTGCTTGACCAGCTCCAGCGACTGCGCGTCGGTGACGCGGGTATGCTTGTGATAAACCGGCTCCAGCTGATGCTCCGCCAGATTGGCGTCAATCTGCGGCCTCGCACCGTATACCACCACCAGGCGAATGCCGAGGCTGTGCAGAAGGCCAATATCATTAACGATGCTTGAGAAGTTATCATGCTCAATGGCTTCGCCGCCCAGCATAATGACAAACGTCTTACCACGATGGGCATTGATATAGGGCACGGTATGGCGAAACCCCTGAACCAGCTCGGTACTCCGTTCCTTCACGGCAAACCCTCTATGAATTATTATTCGCTAAAAATGTATTTTTATTCTTTTATCGCGTGGGCGCAAGTGCCAATTTTCAACCTTCTCTTTAACGTAGCTTAACGCTGCGGCCCGTGAAGGGCTTTTGGGGGTGACACCGGCAGCAGGATTCGCTACAGTTTTGCGCCTGGTGGTTTTTTGGTTTTATTTTTCTTTACAAAACAGCAATTTCTTACTGGAGTGGCATGTCTGATTTACCTTCGCCCGGCCGACGTCGCTGGCTACAGGGCGCTGGCGCAGCGCTGCTGCTGAGCGTCAGCAAAGCGGGACTGGCGGCAAGCAGCCATATTGTGGCCGTGCGCATCTGGCCGTCTTCAACCTATTCCCGCGTCACGCTGGAATCCAATACTCCGCTGAAATATAAACAGTTTGCGTTAAGTCATCCTGAACGCATAGTGGTGGATATCTCCGGCGTGCACCTGAATCAGACCCTGCATCAGGTCGGGCATCTGGTGCGCAGCGACGATCCCTATATTAAAAGCGCGCGCGTCGGCCAGTTCGATCGCCATACGGTGCGGCTGGTGCTGGAGCTGAAGCAGAGCGTGACGCCAAAAGTCTTTACGCTCGATCCGGTCGCCGGCATCAAAAACCGCCTGGTGCTGGATCTCTATCCGGCCAGAAACCGCAGCCATAACCATGAAGACGATCCGCTGCTGGCGCTGTTGCAGGATTACAATAAAGGCGAGCTGGAAAGCGGCCAGCCCGCTTCCGCGCCGTTGCCCGGCAAAGCGGGGCGGGATCGTCCGATTATTATCATGATCGATCCCGGTCACGGCGGCGAAGATACCGGTGCTATCGGCAAGCATAAAACCAAAGAAAAGGACGTGGTGCTGAAAATCGCCCGTCGGTTGAAAGCGCTAATCGATAAGCAGCCCAATA
>Ga0058689_10000425_pt1 | contig 10473 bp, 9 predicted proteins | sample AgamicAsMarz_FD_57362 | JGI IMG/M metagenome (GOLD analysis project Ga0058689, IMG submission 57362) | Agave microbial communities from Guanajuato, Mexico - As.Ma.rz | ecosystem: Host-associated > Plants > Phyllosphere > Phylloplane/Leaf | place: Guanajuato, Mexico | collected 2012-06-04
GTAAAGGCGGCCCTCACGGAGGGCCGTTTTTTTTGGTGCGCGTATTGATTTGCTAATCGAAATGATAATAATTGTCGTTCCCAGTTTGTTCTCATAACAAGATGACAATATGAACACCTCACGTTTTGCGTTATGTGCGTTGGCAGGAGCCGTGGCGCTGGTATTGCAGGCACAGGCTTTCGCCGAAGAATCTACCATCGTGGTCACAGGAGCAGAGCAGGGAACTGAGCTTCCTTCCTGGACGAACAGCGCGACCAAATCCGCTGTTGCGGAAAGTAAAACACCGCAGGTCATTAACACCCTCTCTGCTCAGGAGATTGCGCAGCGCCACGCGAATTCCGTGAATGAAATTCTGCGCTATGCGCCTGGGGTTTCAACTGAAGTGCGCGGTAACACCTCATATATGAGTGAATATAAAATCCGCGGCTTCACCGTCGATCAGGAGTTTTATAACGGGCTTCAGTTACCCTATAACGTCACCGGGAACACCAAAGCGCGTATCGATCCGCTTTTGATTGAGAGCGTGGATATTCTGAAAGGGCCATCGTCAGTGCTGTACGGTGGCGGGTCCCCGGGTGGGCTAGTCAATATCCAGAGTAAAAAGCCGCAAAAAGAGGCCAAAACCGAGCTGGGCTTCACCACCGGGACGCGCAATCTCAAAGAGGGCTATCTCGACTCAACCGGACAAATTGCAGACAGCGACTGGAATTACCGCCTGCTGGGGAAAGCGACGGAAGGCGACGATCAGCCACACACCACGCGTTACGAAAACTATCTGGTTGCCCCCTCTGTTACCTGGCAACCGGACAGCAAAACGCGCCTCACTCTCGATGCGCTGGCGCAAAACACCCCGAGCCTGTCACCGTCTAACCCTCTGCCGCTCACGTACCTGCGCTCGAAATATGCCGATCGCCGCGACTACGCCGGCGATGAGTGGAGCGGCTTTAAGCAGCGCCAGTGGATGCTGGGCTACAGCTTTGAGCATGAATTTGATAGCGGCTGGGGCTTTACGCAAAAAGCGCGTTACTTTGACGTGGACACACATCAGCGCAGCGTCTATTCAACGGGGACAGGTGCAGAGGTTTATCAGCTGAACCGTTTTGCCTACACCACGGATGAAGACCTGCAAAGTTTTAATATTGACAACCAGGTGACCAAAACGGTCGCGCTGGGGGAATGGAAACACCATCTGCTGGCCGGGTTTGACTACCAGAAGCTGAACTCCCACTTCCACTATCGCTACGCCTCGGCAACCCCGGGCATCGACATGCGTCATCCTGACTACTCGCAGATTGATAACGGGGCGTTGGGGCTGTATACGGCACAGAAAAACCGACTCAGCTATCAGCAGAACGGCTATTACCTGCAGGATCAGGTGGAGTTTGGCGGGTTAAATCTCCTGGGGAGCCTGCGCTATGATGACTACCGTTCCGTCACCACCGACTATCTGCAAAGCGGCGATAAGGCCTGGGTATCTCAGGATCGCGTGACCAAACGTCTCGGGGCGCTCTACGCCTTCGAAAACGGGCTCTCCCCGTTCATCAGCTATTCAGAAGGTTTCGCACCGGTGTCGCCTCAGGGGACGCTGACGGCAAAAGACGTCAAGCCAACGACCAGCAGGCAGGTTGAAGGCGGCGTTAAATATCTTCTTGAAGAGTACGCCACGACCTTTACCGCGTCGGTGTTTAACATCCGCCAGAAAAACGTGGTCACGAGCGACCCGGGCTTCCTGAACTATCGCCAGACCGGGGAGGTGGAGTCCAAAGGTGCTGAACTCTCCGCTGTCAGCCGTCCAACGGATAACCTGACGCTGATTGCCAATTATGCCTACACGCATGCCATCAATACGGAAGATGACAAGTACCAGGGCAAGCGCCCGACGCAGGTGCCTGAAAATGCCTTTAACCTGTGGGGAGACTACACCTTCGACGGCACGCCGTTTAAAGGGCTGACGCTGGGCGCGGGGGCACGCTACACCGGCCCGATGGAAATCTCGCAGAGCAACGACGCGGGTAAACTGGGCGGCACAACCCAGTACGACCTGGCGGCCTCTTATCGCATGGGTGAAATCGTGCCGTCGCTGGCAGGGTTAACGCTCAAGGCGAGCGCGCAGAACATCACTAACAAAGAGACGCTGACCTGCTACGACGCAACCAACTGCTGGATTGGGCGTGACAGGACGTTGCAGGTTGGGGCGAGCTACAGCTTCTGATGACCTTTTCCCTCTCCCCCCAAATAATGTCTGCACGGACGAGCCCCTCTCCCTTGCGGGAGAGGGCTGGGGTGAGGGGGGAAAATACGACTCAGGTGGTCATTCCGTTCAGTAATCGCTTCCAGTTTAAAAAAATACTGGGGAACTCTCTCCCCGTACGGGAAGAGAGTGATGGGGAGGGGAATTACTGCGCCGCACTTTGTGCTGGGGCAACATCGTCATTCGCCGCAGGCTGATTTTCCGGCACCGCGTCACAGGGTTTCTCTTTCGGGCACACCAGATCCAGCATTTTCAGCGTCACGCCGTTGCTCCAGCCAAAGCCGTCCTGCAGCGGATACTCGCCGCCGCCGCCGCCCGTACCGGTGGTCGAGACGTCATATTTCTCCACCAGCTTCTGCTCGCGGTCGTAGGTATGCTGTACGTTTTTCAGGAAGCGCCAGGTCACGTCCATCGCCACCTTTTTCTGCCCGTAGTTCTGCAGCCCTTCCGCTGCGACCCACTGCAGCGGTGCCCAGCCGTTTGGTGCATCCCACTGCTGGCCGCTGTTGATGGTGGTGGTGGAAATGCCGCCCGGCTTTAGCAGCCGTGAGGCGGTCGCCGCTGCCACTTTATCCGCGCGGTCCTGCGAGGCGGCTTTCACGTAAAGCGGGAAAAGGGCGGCGGCGGTCAGCTGATTACGCACCTTTTTGCTTTTCAGATCGTAATCCGCGTACCAGCCCTCTTTAGCATTCCACAGGTTGTCTTCAATTCCCTTCTGGCGCGCGGCTGCCAGCGCCTCGTACCTGCTGGCGGCTGCGGCATCGCCATCCTCCTGGCCTGCGCGAGCCAGCAGTTTTTCCATCTTAAACATCAGGGCGTTGAGATCCACGGGCACAATGCTGGTGGTGCGGATCGTGCTGAGTTTCTGCGGGTCGTCCATCCAGCGGGAGCTGAAGTCCCAGCCGGAGGCGGCGGCTGAACGCAAATCGCGGTAGATCTCCGTTGCCGGACGGTTTGGGTTATTTTTGGCCGTCGTGACGTCATCCAGCCAGGATTCCGGGCGTGGCGTATCGCGATCGTCCCAGTAGCGGTTAAGGATTGCCCCGTCGTCCAGCTTCACGACACGTTTATTGGCCTGGCCCGGCTGCAGGGCATTGGCACCCTCCATCCAGTAGGCATACTCTTTTTCCATCTGCGGACGATATTTTTTCAGCGCGTCGCTGTCGTGCGTAGCCAGCAGTTCCACCATCAGGGAGAAGAACGGCGGCTGCGAGCGGCTAAGATAGTAGCTGCGGTTGCCGTTAGGAATGTGGCCAAAGGTGTCCAGCTCGTAGGCGAAGTTGTCTACCATATCGCTGATTTTGTCCCAGTGGCCGCTCTCGGCTAAGCCCAGCATGGTGAAATAGCTGTCCCAGTAGTAGACCTCGCGGAAACGGCCGCCGGGTACAACGTACGGCTTCGGCAAGGGGAGGAGCGAGTCCCATTTGGCGGCTTTGTCCGTAGTGCGCGTCAGCACTGGCCAAAGATCGTCGATGTGCGCGCGTAACGTTTGGCCAGCGGGCGGGACGTATTTTTCACCTTCCGCGGGTAGGGTAAAGTTCATTTCAACAAAGTGCCGCAGGTCAAAGCCGGACTGGGTGTGCTGCATCCGGTAGTCCGCGAGGATCATCAGCGGGTCGCTTTTGGGCACCGCATCGGCAAAGGTTTTTTGATCGGGATAAAGTTTGGCGCTCTGAACGTCGTTAAAAAGGGGGCCGAGCAAAATGTCAGGGGGAGTTTTCTGGCTCGCTGGCTGTTCCTCAGCATAACCCAAAGCGGCAACACCGAGCAGCGCGCCGCCTAACGCAAGGGGCAAAAAGGCGGGGCGTAGTGTACGAGGTCTTATCATCGGTTCGTCTCCTGTCTTCACTGAGCAGCGTGACCGCTGTGGTCAATTACCTGAAAACCTTAGACGAATATCCTTCACTTCGCGTGTCGAATATCCCATTTTTCGCATAACCAGACAATTCGCCCGCGCGTGAGATATCTGTTCGCTTCTGGAAAAGGGTTAGATCGCTTCCTGGGTCTGGCCGGCTTCCCGCAAGGTTCCTGGCGCATGCCCGACGATACGCTTAAATGCCCGGCTAAAGGCCGCCAGCGAACCGTATCCCAGGCGGAGCGCCACCGTTTCGATGGGCTGGTTTTCGTAGCGAATGTACTGAATCGCCAGGCGCATCCTCAGCTCGCTGAGATATTTTGCCGGCGTGGTGCCGGTGGCCGATAAAAACCGTTCGGCGAAGACGGAGCGTGATGTTCCGGCCTCTTTCGCCAGGTCCGCCACGCTCCAGTTCACGCCCGGCTGCTGGTGCATTGCGTAAATCGCCCGGCTGAGTCGCGGATCGCGCAGCACCTGCACCCAGCCGGTCGCTTTCCCACACCCCGCTTCGACCCAGCCGCGCACAATCAACGCGGCAACCACGTCCGCGAGGCGAGCCAGGATCCCGGCGAACCCGACCTGACGCGTCATTGACTCCCGTTCCATCGCCGCCAGCAGCGGGTGGATTTCCGGCCAGGTCGACATCAGCCGGCTTACCATCATCACTTCCGGCATCGCTTTGATCAGGGGCTGCATTCCACCCAGCTCAAAATCCATGCATCCGCTGAAGATAACGGTGTGCTCCTTCTCCGGACACGGCTCACAGGTGATGGCACAAACAGAACTGCAGATTGGCTCGCTTGGGAAGGCGCTGACCGGGGTAATGTCGGCGTGTTCGTCCGAGAGCAGGGCATGGGCGTTGCCGTTTGGGATAAACAGCGCGTCGCCGCCGTTCAGTTCGAACGTCGCGCCGCTCTCCATGCGCAGTAGGGCAGTACCGTGGCTAACAAAGTGGAATTGCGCCTTGCCCGGGGCCTGATGAAAGGCCACGCCAAACGGGGCGCTGGCTTCAATCCGCCGGTATTTCACGCCGGACAGGCGCATGCCGCGCAAAAGTTCGCTGATTAAATCGGGTGACTGAACGGTCATGGCGCAACTCCGGACGAATAATCAATAAGTGGAGATTATATGTCATAGATCGTCCAGGGTGAACACACTATGCTTCTGCGACATTAGTCACATTTTTATAACGGGAGTACAACAGATGAATGCATGCGTTGCGGCGAGAGAGGCAGTCGCCCCTGCAAAACCCGCCTGGCGAGCGGTCTATTCACTGGGGCTGGGCGTTTTTGGCTTAATCACGGCGGAGTTCCTGCCCGCCAGTTTGCTCACCCCTATGGCCGCGAGTCTTGGCGTAACGGAGGGAATGGCCGGGCAAGCGGTGACCGCAACGGCGCTGGTGGCGCTGGTTACCGGGCTGCTGATTACCTCTGCGACGAAAAGTATCGACCGCCGCTGGGTACTGATGTTTTTCTCGGTGCTGCAAATCATCTCCAGCCTGCTGGTGGCCTTTGCGCCCACGCTCCACGTTCTGCTGATGGGGCGTTTGCTGTTGGGCATTGCCATCGGCGGTTTCTGGGCGATGTCGACCGCCACAGCGATGCGTCTGGTCCCTGCGGACAAAGTGCCAAAAGCGCTGGCGGTGATCTTCTCCAGCGTGTCTATTGCGACGGTTGTGGCCGCGCCGCTTGGGAGCTATCTCGGCAGTTTGATCGGCTGGCGTAACGTTTTTATTCTCTGCATCCTGCCGAGCGTGCTGGCGCTGCTGTGGCAGCTGTGGGTACTGCCGTCGATGAAGCCGGAAAGCAACGGCAGCCTCGGCACGTTGTTCCGCGTACTCCGTCGGCCGGGAATGATCGGCGGAATGCTGGCGACTATCCTGATCTTCAGCGGCCATTTTGCCTTCTTTACCTATCTGCGCCCGTTCCTTGAAACGGTAGGGCAGGCGAGCGTGGAGAGTATTTCGCTGATCCTGCTCGGTTTTGGCCTGGCTAACTTTGTCGGCACCTCAATTGCCGGGCATCTGCTGGCCCGCAACCTGCGCCTGACGCTGGCGCTGGTGCCGTTCGTGATGGGCGTGCTGGCGCTGACCATGGTGGCGTTTGGTCATCTGGCAATGCTCGACGGACTGCTGGTCGCGCTGTGGGGCTTTGCCTTTGGCCTGGTGCCGGTGGGTTGGTCAACGTGGCTTGCCACCACCGTTCCGGATGAAGCGGAAAGCGCAGGCGGTCTGCTGGTGGCATCAATTCAGTTCGCTATCGGTGCGGGAGCGGCAGGCGGCGGGGCGGTGTTTGACCTTAACGGTGCGAGCGGCGTATTTGCCGGAAGCGGTCTACTGCTGGTGAGCGCGATGGTGATTGTGCTGATGGGCGTGAAGGTGAAGGCGGAGTGATTGCTGTCCCTCTCCTGTGGGAGAGGGACTCTGTATATTCATGCAATTGCTCTTTCATTCCAGGTATCTTTGAAGGTTATGTTTCCGTCGCAATATTTCCATTCAATAGATTCATAACGTAGCTCGACTTCTTCCATATGTGTACTTGCGATACCCAGCGGGTGTAGTACTGGAGAGATTCTGGTGATTATTACGTTCTCAAGGATCACGTTGAAGTATTCACGTTCGATTCCGGCATCATCAATTTTGTACATCTTAATTAATGCTGATTTAAATTTTCTCCCCGTGCAGACTGCGCGAAATAAGTAGGGTGTGATGCGATCTATTTCTTTTTCAAAGGTTATAGGTAGATGAAGACGCGTTGCCGTGAGTTTCCCGGTGTTAGGGCTTGTCGGTATCCAGACCGAGTGGTTAAGTGATTTTAATTCAGTAGACCCCAATCTGGTGGGAATTAAACATTCCCCCAGAATAGGGCTATTGTTTTCATCGATGAACCATATGTGTGCGGGTATAGACATTTCTTATTCTTTCCTTTTATAGAAATAGGTAATATAAATAACGGCTAAAACAATCAATCCGACGACAAACATTGCTGTTTTAGGATTTTCAATAAAGGTTGCTGGTATCGTTGATAGAAGTAGAATGATGAAAACCATCGCGCACGCTTTTATATCATTCCTCATGTCTTCCAGTATGAGATTAAAAATCCCTCTAAAAAATTTTCGCATTATTTTGCCATTTTCATCAATGCACTGGATATATCATTATTGGATGCTGTGGAAACATTTATATGTCCGGCTTTCATTATGACTGGCTCAATAAGGAAATACATCATTTCAATTTGCTCCACATAGAGTGCATTATAAAAGAGAGGTAGAAGGTTTTTGAGGTTGTTTGCACTGTCAGCCGCGTGTTGAACCATTGCATAGGCATTTAGCGCTAAAATTCCCCCACCCACTCTACCAGCAATTTTTTTCATGAATGCACTCTGCACTGCGGCATTCATCTTATTGCCATAGCAGATATACTTTGCAACTGCATAGATTAGGCTGAATTTTGAGGCTTGCTTGATTGAATAATTTGTCGTAAAGGGGATGACCTTTTCGAGGATGCTTTTTTTATCGTTTTCACTTTTATTTTTGAGCAATGTTTCTATGTATATCTTAACCATGCGGAATACAATATCTCTATGCTTAATTAATTCTACAATCCCAAATAGAAATCTCTTGTCTTCTGAAGCCAATCGTTTACACACATCCTGATAATTATCAGTAAGGCACGATGTATAATAAAGCAGGCGTGTAGCGGCATCTCCCAGATTGTTTACATAATCACTAACGCCATCCTTTACTCCTGAAAGGGCGCGATCGAGCCTTAAAGCCAGTTCTTTATCGGAACCTATTCGTTCTATGATTGATCTACTGTAATACATAACATTTCCCTGTTTTATAGAGAAATCATGATGGCTATGCTAGTGAATAAGAAAAGTGATCTTTCTCTCATTTAGTAAAACTAACAGGTGAGAAATAATTATTTATTCTTTTAGTTAATGAAATGGATATTATAATTGACAGTATGAATTAGGGGTTTATTACGTTATTTTCAGTTATCAGGTAACCATGTTTAATGCAGGCCGGGTAAGCGCAAGCGCCACCCGGCTCCGGTTTACAATCCTTTATTCTCCATCAGCACCGCCAGATCAACCAGGCGGTTTGAGAATGCCCACTCGTTGTCATACCAGGCCAGGATTTTAACCATGTTGCCGCCAATCATCAGCGTGGAGAGCCCGTCGATAATTGAGGAGCGAGGATCGCCCTGATAATCGCTCGAGACCAGCGGTTCATCGCTGTAGCCCAGTATACCTTTCAACGGGCCGCTGGACGCGGCCTGGCGGAAAGCGTTATTAACCTCGTCGGCGGTCACCTCCCGGCTCAGCGTCACGGTCAAATCCACAATCGACACTACGGGAACCGGCACGCGTAAAGAATACCCGGTCAGCTTACCCTCTAACGACGGGATCACTTTCCCCAGCGCCTTCGCCGCGCCGCTGGAGTAGGGCACAATCGACAGGGCCGCAGCGCGGGCTCCGCGCAAATCTTTCTCCGGCTGGTCGTGCAGCGCCTGGCTGTTGGTGTAGGCGTGCGTGGTGTTCATCAGCCCGTGCTCTATACCAAACTGCTGATGCAGCACCTGCGCCGCCGGAGCCAGCCCGTTAGTGGTGCAGCTCCCGTTACTGACCACATAGTGCTGCGCAGGGTCGTACAGCTCGTGGTTCACGCCCATCACTACCGTCAGGTCGTCGTTCTTACCCGGTGCGGAGATGATGACGCGCCTGGCGCCGCCGCTCGTAATATGCACCGCCGCTTTTTCCCGTTCGGTGAAGAAACCGGTCGCTTCTATCACCACGTCAACACCCGCGTCGCGCCACGGAATGTTCGCCGGGTCACGTTCGCTAAACACGGTGATGCGCTGGCCGTCCACCTGCAGCGCGCCGTCTGCGGTTTCAACGGGCGCGGGCAGCGTGCCGAGGAGAGAGTCATATTTGAGGAGATGGGCGAGAGTTTTGCTGTCCGTCAGATCGTTAATGGCCACAATCTGAAGCTCCGGGTTGCCCAGCGCCGCGCGCAGAACGTTACGTCCAATACGGCCGAAACCGTTAATACCGACCTTAACCATGATGCACTCCTTATCTGTGTTGTCTGGAGTCACTCTAGGCTTCAGGTTAAATGGCGTAAACGACAAAAAAGGATCATATTACGCCATCTTGCGGCAGTGGAAGCGCTGGCGATACTCGCCCGGCGTAAGGTGTAGCTGTTTCTCAAACACGCGACGCAGGTTGATGCTGGTGCCAAATCCGCTTTTTTCAGCAACCGTCTCAAGCGAATCGTGGGTCTGCTCGAGAAGCTGTCGGGCGGCAGCGAGGCGAGCCTCTGATACGTACCGGGCCGGAGAGGCGCCGGTATCGCGGGTAAAAACGCGGGTGAAATTGCGCGGGCTCATGGCGGCTTTTTCTGCCAGCTTTTCTACGCTGAGGTCGGCGGTCAGGTTTTGCAGGACCCAGCCTTGCAGCTCGCTGATGGGGCCGCCTGCGCCGGACGGCTGCAGGCTATAGCGGCTGAACTGCAGCTGGCCGCCGGGGCGGCGCAGATACATCACCATATCCTGCGCCACGTCGCGGGCGAGGGAAAAACCGTAGTCGTCTTCCACCAGCGCCAGCGTCAGGTCAAACCCGGAGCTTACGCCGCCGGAGGTCCAGACGGGGCCGTCCTGAATATAGAGCGGGCCACCTTCCACCCGGATGGACGGGTAGGCTGCCTGCATGGCGTCAAGCAGCCGCCAGTGGGTGGTCGCACGCCGCCCGTCGAGCAGCCCGGTCTGCGCCAGCAGCATCGCGCCGCCGCAGATGGAGGCGATCCGCCGGGCATGCGGCGCGGCCAGATGCAGCCAGTCGACCACCGCGGTGCTCTCAAGTTCGTTCATGCCGCGCCCGGTAATAATGATGGTATCCAGAGGTTCACGCGGATCCAGCTCCGGCAGGCGATAGTCCGCGAGCAGGTTTAAGCCGGACTGGCCGTGGATAACCTGATGGGGCTGCGTGGTGGCGATAATAATGCGGTAGCAGGGCTGAGCGAGGCCTTCCGGGTGCAGCCGGTTGGCCTGCATCAGAATGTCTGCGATACCGGCGGCTTCAAACAGCATGCCGCCGTCGGGTACGATAATCAGGATTTTCTTCATGTCCTGAAAAGTACCTTCATCGCAAAATAAGTCAAGCGGCCGGTGAAGGGGCGACCTCCGGGGAGCTGACCTTTTTCATCGGGATGGCGGCGACGCCCTTGACGATCCAACCCGCGGTGGCGGACAGCCGTTACCCGCTTTTTTGGCAAAGCAAAGCGATTTAACTTCTTTGTTATTTCAGGCGTTATCCCGGATTGTCAGAGCATATTATCACTGACGGAAACGGCGTCTGAAGGCATG
>Ga0058689_10000432_pt1 | contig 10340 bp, 10 predicted proteins | sample AgamicAsMarz_FD_57362 | JGI IMG/M metagenome (GOLD analysis project Ga0058689, IMG submission 57362) | Agave microbial communities from Guanajuato, Mexico - As.Ma.rz | ecosystem: Host-associated > Plants > Phyllosphere > Phylloplane/Leaf | place: Guanajuato, Mexico | collected 2012-06-04
AATCAGTTCAGCGGCGGCGCGCAGTCTCGCCCGCAGCAGCCGTCTTCAGCACCGGCGCAGTCTAACGAACCGCCGATGGATTTTGACGACGATATTCCGTTCTGATCCCGTTGAGCAGTACGCAAAAAGCCCCGCATTGACGGGGCTTTTGTTTTTGGTGCGATGCGATCAGGTGATCACGACCGGCCATTCTGGCGGTGTATGACTGGATGCTTCAATCATCACTTCTTTAATATTGTTCCAGATGGTTGCCACATCAACCAGCGTAATGCCAAGCAAACCGGTGGCAAACCAACAGGCGGCAATCACACCCAGTCCGCTGCTGATCACCGCAAGGCCGATATAATCAGACTTGCGAAAGCGAATGTTCAACGTGCTGGCAAGAAACATCAGCACCGCGCTCAGTAACTGCCAGCGTAGCAATACCACGCCTGTGGTAATGGTAGCCATCAACCCATCCTCAGATAACGAATGTAACGTGATTTAAGTTTCACAATTTATGTGAACTATATCACATTTGCTGTTTTATTCGCCAGTGATCTGCGTCAATTTTGCTCTCCTTTGCGCCGTACCAGGACACCGGGCGCGCCGCTATTACCCGCAGGCAACGTTTATCAGCACAAAAAATGTCTACATGACAGAAACAGAAGGGCAACAACATGATTTTTTAATTATGCTTATTCTTTGCACGGCATTCACTTTTCCCGTTTAAAAAATAAACATCTGCCGTGCGCCATTTTTATCTCCCTGTAATTTGCCTTAATCAGCGATCCTCTGTTGAGTAATCTTAAACATTGTCTACCTGCTGGATATTTATTTTCCTTAATATATACAGGGTGAACACTTTTAGTTTGCCTTACGGACGAATATTATCGTCATAAGCAGATATTAGGTTTCTAATGAAAAAAGTCAGTTGCTAATGTCTAATGATTCATGCAACGTAATCACCTGTTAATCAAAGCATCCTGTCGTTATTACAGGCACACATTTTGCAGGGATATTAGGCGGAAATGAATCATAGCGCACTTTGCAAGGTGCTGAGGATCGTCGGGATCATCATGGCAGTTATACTGCCTGTGATGCTGGCGCTATGGTTTGCACACATCCGCGCCGTCAAAGAAACCGGGGCGGAACTCCAGGCATTTGCGCAACTTGCACTGGCTAAAACCGAACTGGTCATCCGCCAGGCAGATATTGCGTATGACGAAGCCGAGAAATTCAACGGGCAGCTTTGCTCGCCGCTCCACCGACAAAATATGCTTAATATTATTCGCGGGCGGCTTTATCTGGCAGATTTAATCTACACCCAGGGCGATCATTTTTTATGCTCGACCAGTATTACCTTGCCCCAGCCTTATATTATTCCTGCTGCTGATTATAAGCGTAAACCGGATGTCGCTATTTATTATTATCGCGACACGCCTTTTTATGCCGGATATAAAATGGTGTATATGCGGCGCGGTAATTACGCCGTAGTAGTTAATCCGCTATTTTATAGCGAAGTGGCATCAGACGATCGGGCATTAGCCTTTGCGGTGTATGATAACGTCAGTAAAACCTTCTTTTCGGCGAGCCCGAATGCCGATGTTAAAATGCTGGCTGAGCACTTACAAAGCAATGCATTAAATTTCCGTAGCGCGAATCGCTTTTATACCATTGCCCATTCCGACAAACGCCCTGTCTCGATGATCGTCTCGACATCCACCACCCGCTATTACGGTTTCCTGTATCATCAGGCGATGCTGATGATCCCTTTAGCGCTGATCGGCAGCCTTATCCTTTTACTGGGCTGCTCACGAACCCGACATGAATTTAACTCGCCACGGCGTTTACTTCACCGGGCGTTGCTCAAACGGCAGCTCAAACTGCACTACCAGCCGATTATTGATATTAAAACCGGAAAGTGCGTAGGCGCAGAAGCGCTGCTGCGCTGGCCGGGCTTCAACGGCCCGGTGATGAGTCCCGTCGAGTTTATCCCGCTGGCTGAAAAAGAAGGGCTGATTGAGCGCGTCACCGATTATGTTGTTGAAGAAGTCTTTACCGATCTGGGACATTTCCTCGCGGCCAATCCGCATCTGTATATTTCGATTAACTTATCTGCATCGGATTTCCATTCATCACGCCTGATTGCGCTTATTTCTGATAAAGCGACACACTACGCGGTGCGAGCCGAGCAAATTAAGATTGAAGTGACCGAGCGGGGCTTTATTGACGTGCCAAAAACCACGCCTGTTATTCAGGCTTTCCGCCATGCGGGTTATGAAGTGGCGATCGATGATTTCGGTACGGGCTATTCCAACCTGCACAACCTCTATTCCCTCAATGTCGACATTCTCAAAATCGACAAATCCTTTATTGATACGCTGACCACTAACAGCACCAGCCATCTGATCGCCGAGCATATTATTGAGATGGCGCACAGTCTGCGTCTGAAGATCATTGCGGAAGGTGTGGAGACGGCGGAGCAAGTGACCTGGCTGTTAAAACGCGGCGTGCAATTCTGCCAGGGCTGGCACTTTGCAAAAGCGTTATCGTCGCAGGATTTTATTACCTGGGCGCAGCAGCACGACTAAGCGCTTGTCCCATTAGTCTTAATAAACGCCTGATGGGATAAGCGCGAGTGCGGGGGTTACATCTGATGACGATAGTCGCTGGGCGTTCTGTCAAATTCGCGGCGGAATACGCGCGAAAAAGTTTGCTGGGAGACATAACCCAGATCCATTGCAATATCAAAAATGGGTCGCTGTGTAGAACGTAGCGCTTCGGCTGCCAGCAGTAACCGGCGCTGGCGAATGTATTCGCCCAACGTCTGATGCATCACTGCGCGGAACATCCTTTGCAGATACCACTTCGAGTAACCGGATTTTCTGGCGACCACATCAATGTTCATGGGTTGGTCGATATGTTCATCAATCCATTCAATAAGTGTCTGAATAATTTGCTGATGGGACATACTAGCCTCTTTCTCAGTTCTGCCGCTGTCGTTTTGTCTGCGGGCGAGTATAATTCCTCAAGTTAACTTGAGGTAAAGCGATTTATGGAAAAGAAATTACCGCGTTTTAAAGCGCTGCTCACCCCAGGCGAAGTGGCAAAACGTAGCGGCGTGGCAGTATCGGCGCTGCACTTTTATGAGGCGAAAGGGCTGATTAAAAGTGTGCGCAACAGCGGTAATCAGCGGCGTTATACCCGTGATGTGCTGCGTTATGTGGCGATTATCAAAATTGCGCAGCGTATCGGCATTCCTCTTGCCACTATTGGCGATGCCTTTGGTGTATTGCCGGAAGGGCACACGCTAAGTCCGAAAGAGTGGAAACAGTTATCATCCCAATGGCGGGTGGAACTGGACCGACGTATTCACACGCTGGAAGCGTTGCGCGATGAGCTGGATGGTTGTATCGGCTGCGGCTGTCTGTCACGCAGTGACTGCCCGCTGCGCAATCCCGGCGATCGGCTGGGCGAGCAGGGCACCGGCGCGCGCTTGCTGGAAGATGATTAATGTATGACATCACAAAAAACTAAAGCGCCGTAACGGCGCTTTAGTTTGTTTTCCGGTCTTTTGTCTTTCGCTCTATCCCACGGGTTTGTGGGAGGGTCTCCCCCGACATCGATACCCCTCATTCTGACGTAAAACACGGGAGGTTCCGGTTTGTATCGACACTTTTAGTGTAAGCCACCGGCCCTGTTTTTCCAGACAGAGCGAAGGGATTATTGCCGAAATTTTTCACGCATGATGCACAAGTTTCTATAGTAAGTAAGTGCCAACTTAACGGAGTAAATCATGCTTAAAGTGCATCATCTGAATAAGTCCCGTTCACAGCGCGTGCTATGGGCGCTGGAAGAACTGGGCGTGCCGTACGAACTGGTGCGCTACCAGCGCGAAAAAACCATGCTGGCACCGGAAGCACTGAAAAAAGTGCATCCGCTGGGAAAATCCCCGGTGCTGGAAGATGACGGACGCATTATTGCCGAGTCCGGGGCGATCCTTGAATATTTGCAGGAAAACTACGATCCCCAGGGAACGCTGAAACCCGCCGATGCCGATCAGCGGTTGCGCTACCGTTTCTGGCTGCATTATGCCGAAGGCTCGCTGATGCCGCCGTTGCTGATGAAGCTGGTGTTCAGCAGCCTGGGTAAACCGCCAGTGCCGCTTGGCTTTCGTACCCTCGGCAAAGCGCTGGGACAGGGCGTACAGAAAGGCTATCTCAATAAGCAGATCGAAACTCATGCCCGCTATATAGAAGCGGAACTCGGCAGCCAGCCATGGTTTACCGGGGAGTCGCTCAGCATGGCGGACATCCAGATGAGCTTCCCGGTGTTTGCCCTGCTGGCCCGCGGTGGCGTCGATCACCTGCCTAATTTGCAGGCCTGGAAGAAACGCGTCGAAATGCGTCCGGCCTGGCAGCGTGCCATTGAGAAGGGTGGACCTTTCGAATTACCGGGCGAATAACCGATAAGCGACGACGCTACACGCGCAGAAGTTGTTAATTAATGCACTTGTGCACGGTGCATAAGTGCGCTAGCATCCTTGCAGACAGAGCAGGGAGGCATAAATGAAATGCTAAAGCAGATTGGCAGCTTCCGTGATGCATGGCTGGAAGACTTCTTCAGGCACTCAACGCCGCATCGAACCATTCCGCCGGGTATTCATACGACGCTGGCGCGTAAACTCGATATCATCAATGCCGCCAGTTCATATCGTGATTTACGTTCGCCGCCAGGGAATCGATATGAAGAGCTGAACGGCAAGCTGCAAGGCTATTCATCGATACGAATAAATCAGCAGTACCGGCTGATTTTCCAGTGGGTGGACGGAAAAGCGGAAGATGTTTATCTGGATGCGCACAACTATTAACAGCAGGGCAGGCCGATGCTGCCTTATCAATAGCGACTTAACGTAATACTTAAAGGATCCATCATGAAACAGGCAACCAGAAAACCCACTACCGTAGGTGACGTCCTGCTGTATGAATACCTGGAGCCCCTTAATCTGAAAATTAACGAGCTGGCCGAAATAGTGCAGGTCCATCGCAATACGGTGAGCGCGCTGGTGAACAATAACCGCAAGCTCACCACCGATATGGCGTTTCGGCTGGCCAAAGCCTTCGACACGTCCGTCGATTTTTGGCTCAACCTGCAGGCCGCGGTCGATTTATGGGAAGTCGAAAATGATATGCGCGCCCAGGAGCAGTTCAGCCGGATTGTGCCTGCGTCTGATTTTATTGCCCGCCGTAAAGCTGAACAAAAGAAAGTCGCCTGATTTCAGCGACAACGTTTGCGCAGCGCCTGCTGCTTTCTTCATCGTCCTGAGCGAAATTTCGTAAAAAGGCGCAAAGTTAAGTTGAAATGCCCCTGTAGATGGCTGGATAATCGTTTGCCTTTTTCAACAGCCGTTTTGTTTGCGCGGAGTTAAACGTTTGCTTTTTGTGGCACTGCTTTGCCGCAACGTAGCACAGGGAGATGACGTTTAATCTGGCAGTGGATTGTCCGCCACGCAAACCAGCGAATATAAAAATTCTCAGGGGATGTTTTCTATGTCTACGCCTTCAGCGCGTACCGGCGGTTCGCTTGACGCTTTATTTAAAATCTCTGCACGCGGCAGTACTGTCCGTCAGGAGATCGTAGCCGGTCTTACCACCTTCCTGGCCATGGTTTACTCCGTGATCGTCGTGCCGGGTATGCTGGGCAAAGCGGGCTTCCCGCCGACGGCGGTGTTTGTCGCCACCTGTCTGGTTGCCGGGCTGGGTTCTATTGTGATGGGCCTGTGGGCGAATCTGCCGCTGGCGATTGGCTGCGCCATCTCACTGACCGCCTTTACCGCCTTTAGCCTGGTGCTCGGCCAGCAAATCAGCGTACCGGTTGCCCTTGGCGCGGTCTTCCTGATGGGCGTGCTCTTTACCGTGATCTCCGCCACCGGTATCCGTAGCTGGATCCTGCGCAACCTGCCGCAGGGCGTGGCGCACGGCACCGGTATCGGTATCGGCCTGTTCCTGCTGCTTATTGCCGCGAACGGCGTCGGTCTGGTGGTGAAAAACCCTATCGACGGTCTGCCGGTGGCGCTGGGTCATTTCGCCAGCTTCCCGGTGATCATGTCGCTGATTGGCCTCGCGGTGATCATTGGTCTGGAAAAACTGAAAGTGCCGGGCGGCATTCTGCTGACCATCATCGGCGTGTCGATTGTCGGCCTGATTTTCGATCCGTCTGTACACTTCTCCGGTATCTTTGCCATGCCGTCGCTGAGCGATGAACACGGCAATTCGCTGATCGGTAGCTTGGACATTATGGGCGCGCTGAACCCGATCGTGCTGCCGAGTGTTCTGGCGCTGGTGATGACAGCGGTGTTTGATGCGACAGGCACCATCCGTGCGGTAGCCGGTCAGGCAAACCTGCTGGATAAAGACGGTCAGATTATCGATGGCGGCAAAGCGCTGACCACCGACTCCCTGAGCAGCGTCTTCTCCGGCCTGGTGGGCGCAGCCCCGGCGGCAGTGTATATCGAATCGGCGGCCGGTACGGCGGCAGGCGGTAAAACCGGTCTGACGGCGATCACCGTCGGCGTGCTGTTCCTGCTGATCCTGTTCCTCTCTCCGCTCTCTTACCTGGTTCCGGCTTACGCGACCGCTCCTGCGCTGATGTACGTTGGTCTGCTTATGCTGAGCAACGTGTCGAAAATCGATTTCGCCGATTTTGTCGATGCGATGGCCGGTCTTATCACTGCGGTGTTTATCGTACTGACCTGTAACATCGTTACCGGCATCATGATCGGCTTCGCTTCGCTGGTGATTGGCCGTGTGGTATCGGGCGAATGGCGTCGTCTGAACATCGGTACCGTGGTGATCGCGGTGGCGCTGGTGGCTTTCTATGCGGGTGGCTGGGCGATTTAATTTGCGCGCCGACTCGAAGAAAAGGGTGGCATTTGCCGCCCTTTTTACTTTTTAAGGCACATCCTGTTTCCATTACATTAAACTGCATGTTCTATTATGAAAGGCATGATGCCTCGTCATCGATTATAAAGAATCATCGCAAACAGGGAACGCATGGAAATCTTCTTCACCATACTCATCATGACCCTCGTGGTCTCACTCTCGGGTGTTGTCACCCGTGTCCTGCCCTTCCAGATCCCCCTGCCGCTGATGCAGATCGCTATCGGCGCCATGCTGGCCTTACCCACCTTTGGCCTGCATGTGGAGTTCGATCCGGAACTCTTTCTGGTGCTGTTTATCCCGCCGCTGCTGTTCGCGGATGGCTGGAAAACCCCCACGCGTGAGTTTCTGGAGCACGGGCGTGAAATATTTGGTCTCGCGCTGGCACTGGTGCTGGTCACCGTGGTCGGCATTGGCTATCTGATTTACTGGGTGGTGCCCGGTATACCGCTGATCCCGGCGTTCGCGCTGGCGGCGGTGCTGTCGCCAACCGATGCCGTGGCGCTGTCCGGCATTGTCGGCGAAGGGCGCATCCCGAAAAAAATCATGGGCATTCTCCAGGGCGAGGCGCTGATGAACGACGCCTCAGGCCTGGTGGCCCTGAAGTTTGCCGTCGCGGTGGCGATGGGTACCATGGTCTTCACCGTTGGCGGGGCGACCGTGGAATTCTTCAAGGTGGCGATCGGCGGCCTGCTCGCAGGCTTCGTGGTGAGCTGGCTGTATGGCCGCTCGCTGCGTTTTCTCAGCCGCTGGGGCGGCGATGAGCCTGCCACGCAAATCGTGCTGCTGTTCCTGCTGCCGTTCGCCTCTTATCTGATCGCGGAACACATCGGTGTGTCCGGTATTCTGGCCGCAGTGGCGGCCGGGATGACCATCACTCGCTCTGGCGTGATGCGCTCTGCGCCGCTGGCGATGCGTCTGCGCGCCAACAGCACCTGGTCGATGCTTGAATTCGTATTTAACGGCATGGTCTTTCTGCTGTTGGGTCTGCAACTGCCGGGCATTATGGAAAGCTCGCTGGCGGCGGCAGAAGTCGATCCTAACGTTGAAACCTGGATGCTGTTTACCGACATCGTCCTGATTTACGCCGCGCTGATGGTGGTGCGTTTCGGTTGGTTGTGGACGATGCAGAAATTCAGCCAGCGCTTCCTGACCAAAAAGCCGATGGAATTCGGCATGTGGACGACGCGCGAGCTGTTGATCTCCACCTTTGCTGGCGTGCGCGGGGCGATCACCCTTGCCGGTGTGCTCTCCATTCCGCTGCTGCTGCCGGGCGGGGAACATTTCCCGGCACGTTACGAACTGGTCTTTCTTGCCGCCGGGGTGATCCTATTCTCGCTATTTGTCGCCGTGGTGGTCTTACCCTTGCTGCTGCAACATATGGAGATCGCCGATCACGCGCAGCAGGCGAAAGAGGAGCGGCTGGCGCGGGCGAAAACCGCTGATGTGGCCATCGTCGCTATCCAGAAAATGCAGGAGCGTCTGGCGACCAACGCCGAAGAAAATATCGACGACCAGTTGCTGACCGAAGTCAGTTCACGGGTGATCGGTAACCTGCGTCGCCGCGCCGATGGCCGTAATAACGTTGACAGTTCGCTACAGGAAGAGAACCTGGAACGCCGCTTCCGCCTCGCGGCGCTGCGCTCGGAGCGGGCAGAGCTGTATCATCTGCGCGCCACGCGGCAGATCAGCAACGAAACGCTGCAAAAACTGCTGCACGATCTGGACCTGCTGGAAGCGCTGCTGATAGAAAACAAGTAACGGTCTGTTCCCTCTCCCTCGGGAGAGGGGAGGGAGCAAAACCTACTTTTTCAGCCGCGATACCAGTTCAAACTCGTTAAAATTCACCGGGCGCTGCTGCTGCATGGAGATATTCCCGGCGATGCCGGTCAGTATCGACATCGCCCCGGCGCGGTGATCGGCAGCTCGCTGGAGCGGATCGTGCGTGGCAGGGCCAAACAAATCTGCCAGCATGGCGTTATCCCCGCCGCCGTGCCCGCCCTCACCGAGGGCGAATTCCGCTTTCCACGGCGCGGCAAACATCGGGAAGACCGTGATGTCGCAGCCTTCAAGGCTTCCTTCACTGGCGCGGTCCCCCCCGGCGTTGACGTAAGATTTCTCAACCAGCTTCATCTCCAGGCGACCTTCGCTGCCGTTAAACACCACATTCAGTCCTTCCCAGGGCAGATACGCGTTTAAGGAATAGGTCAGCTGCACCTGATTCTGGTATTTCACCAGCACCGACAGCGTATCTTCGATGGTGATGCCATCGCTGAACACGCTCTGATCGCGATAATAGTTATCCTCATGCTCGGCATCCAGATACAGCGCTTTCAGCTGGGGATTGTCTGCCATGTGCAGGGCAAAAGGATCGTCCAGGGCGGCGGCGTAGCCGTGGGCGCGGGGATAGAACTGCGTAATGCCGCGCCGCTCGGCGTTCTCTTTACCGTAAAAACGCAGGCTGCCTTCGGCATAAACGCGCTGCGGATAGCTCCCCAGCCAGAAGTTCATCAGGTCGAAATGGTGAGTGGATTTGTGCACCAGCAGGCCGCCGCTGTTGCGCTTTTCCCGGTGCCAGCGCCGGAAATAATCCGCGCCGTGTTCGGTATTCAACAGCCATTCGAAATGCACCGAGTTGACCTCGCCAATGGTGCCGTTCATCAGCAGTTCGCGCACTTTGCTGTGGTGTGGCGCATAACGGTAGTTAAAGGTGACGCGCACCTGGCGGCCCGTCTCTTCAATGGCGTCGAGGATGCGCAGCGCGCGCTGCTCGTCGATGGTCATCGGCTTTTCGGTGATGACATCACAGCCAGCATGCAGCGCCCGCACAATGTAATCATCATGGGTGCGATCCATGGTGGTGACGATAATCACGTCCGGGCGCGTTTCGCGGATCATCGCCTCAAACTGCGAAGCGTGCCAGGTGGAGACCGGTGCGCCACCTTCGTTCTTCAGCAACTGATTGGCGTACTGCATACGTGTGTGGTTGGTATCGCAGAACGCCACCAGCGTGGCGGTCTCTTTCCACTGACCGCCGATAGCCGCAATGTACATCCCGGCACGTCCGCCCGTGCCGACAAGGGCATATTTTTTCATACCGTCCTCGATTAATTACTGAAGGAAATTATTGGCTTAACGCGTAAGCCTGAACGTCAGTCAGCATAAAAAGCGGCCATGGCGTTGTCGTGGCATAGCAGAGGGCAAGAGAAGGTCAGGGCAGTGAACGGCCGCAAAGTGTGACGGGGGTAACGAAATGGCGCGGAAGAGTGTGACGAGGATCGACTTTTTTCCCGTTCGTGACGTGATGTTGCTCACACGGAGAGAAACCCCGGCCCGCAGGCCGGGGAGAAGACAGATTAATGCGCGCGGCCCTGGTCGATGCCAATGCCGGTTTGCGAACGGATAAACTGGGCGCGGAAC
>Ga0058689_10000442_pt1 | contig 10213 bp, 7 predicted proteins | sample AgamicAsMarz_FD_57362 | JGI IMG/M metagenome (GOLD analysis project Ga0058689, IMG submission 57362) | Agave microbial communities from Guanajuato, Mexico - As.Ma.rz | ecosystem: Host-associated > Plants > Phyllosphere > Phylloplane/Leaf | place: Guanajuato, Mexico | collected 2012-06-04
TAAACTTTCCCGGGATGCTGCCGATATTATTCCACAACTGCTGGATGAACAGATCGAACAGGCTGTTTGACCGAAACAGGTGGAAAACACTCCAGCAGCGGTGCAGTAATGCCGCTGCTTTTTTTTGCCTGAAATTCGGTTTAACCCTCTGAAATGTTTATCCCGAGCCTTAGTCATTAGCAGAAGGATGATGTCGTGCTTATCGTATTAGGTTACCTGGTTGTTCTTGGTGCAGTCTTTGGCGGTTATATGATGACCGGCGGAGAACTTGGGGCACTTTATCAACCGTCTGAACTGATCATCATCGGCGGCGCGGGGTTAGGTGCATTCATCGTTGGTAACAATGGCAAAGCGATCAAAGGTACGATGAAAGCCATGCCTTTGCTGTTTCGTCGTTCGAAATACACCAAAAGCATGTATATGGATTTGCTGGCTCTGCTTTACCGCCTGATGGCGAAATCGCGTCAGCAAGGGATGTTCTCGCTCGAAAGAGATATTGAGAATCCGAAAGAGAGCGAAATTTTCGCCAGCTATCCGCGTATTCTTGCGGATGCGACGATGCTTGAATTTATTGTCGATTATCTGCGTCTGATCATCAGCGGCAACATGAACACCTTTGAAATTGAAGCGCTGATGGACGAAGAGATCGAAACGCACGAAAGCGAAGCCGAAGTGCCGGCGAATGCGCTGGCGATGGTGGGCGACTCGCTGCCCGCGTTCGGTATCGTTGCGGCGGTCATGGGGGTGGTGCACGCGCTGGCCTCCGCCGATCGTCCGGCGGCTGAACTCGGCGCGCTGATTGCGCATGCGATGGTGGGGACATTCCTCGGCATCCTGTTGGCGTACGGTTTTATCTCTCCACTGGCCAGCGTTCTGCGCCAGAAGAGTGCGGAAACCGCCAAAATGATGCAGTGCGTCAAGATCACCTTGCTGTCGAATCTTAACGGTTATGCACCGCCGATTGCGGTCGAATTTGGCCGTAAAACGCTGTACTCCAGCGAACGTCCGTCGTTTATCGAACTGGATGAACACGTCCGTGCGGTCAGAAATCCTAACCAACAGACCACGACCGAGGACGCATGAAAAATCAGTCCCATCCGATCGTCGTAGTCAGACGAAAAAAACATAAAGGTCATGGCGGTGGAGCGCACGGCTCCTGGAAAATTGCCTACGCCGACTTTATGACGGCGATGATGGCGTTCTTCCTGGTGATGTGGTTGATCTCCATCTCCAGCCCGAAAGAACTTATTCAGATTGCGGAGTATTTCCGTACGCCGTTAGCAACCGCAATTACGGGTGGGCAGCGAATTTCAAACAGCGAAAGCCCGATTCCGGGCGGTGGCGATGACTACACACAGCAACAGGGCGAAGTGCAAAAACAGCCCAACATTGACGATTTGAAAAGACGCATGGAGCAGTCGCGGCTGAGTAAGTTGCGCGGCGATCTGGATCAGTTAATTGAAGCCGATCCCAAACTGCGCGCGCTGCGTCCGCACCTGAAAATCGATCTGGTGCAGGAAGGGTTGCGTATTCAGATTATCGACAGCCAGAACCGGCCGATGTTTAAAACCGGCAGCGCGGAAGTCGAACCGTATATGCGCGATATTTTGCGTGCTATTGCGCCAGTACTGAATGGCATCCCTAACAAAGTGAGCCTTTCGGGCCACACCGATGATTTCCCTTACGCCAATGGCGAAAAAGGGTACAGCAACTGGGAGCTTTCCGCCGATCGTGCAAACGCATCGCGCCGTGAGCTGGTTGCTGGTGGGCTGGATAACGGCAAAATTCTTCGGGTTGTAGGTATGGCGGCGACAATGCGCCTGGCGGACAGAGGTCCGAATGAAGCAATTAACCGCCGAATCAGTCTTTTGGTACTTAACAAACAGACTGAAGAAGCCATTCTGCATGAAAATGCCGAAAGTGAGAGTGCGCCAATAAGCGCGATTACAGAGCCAGAACCTGCGGTCGGAGCAGCACCTGCATCCACACCGGCGGCTCCGGCAGCAGTTCCCACATCGCCACAAGCCAATCCGAGGTGATAGCGTGAGCATGGATATTAGTGATTTTTATCAGACATTCTTCGATGAGGCCGACGAGTTGTTGGCTGATATGGAACAACATTTACTGGATTTGGTGCCAGAAGCGCCGGATTCGGAACAGCTCAACGCCATCTTTCGTGCGGCGCACTCTATTAAAGGAGGCGCAGGTACATTTGGTTTTACCATCCTGCAGGAAACCACACACCTGATGGAAAACCTGCTTGATGAAGCCCGGCGTGGCGAAATGCAGCTTAACACCGACATTATCAACCTGTTTTTGGAAACCAAAGATATTATGCAGGAACAGCTCGACGCTTATAAAAGCTCGCAAGAGCCGGACGCCGCCAGCTTCGAATATATCTGCAATGCCCTGCGCCAACTGGCGCTGGAAGCAAAAGGAGAGGTCGTTGCTGCCCCTGCAAATGGCGCAAAACTCTCCGTTGTGGATACGGCTGCGCTGGAGTCCGAAACCGCTGCTGCGCCAGCTGCCGAAAGCGACGGCAAACTGCGCATCGTCCTGTCTCGCCTGAAAGAGAGCGAAGTTGCACTGCTGGAAGAAGAGCTGGGTAACCTCGGAACATTGAGCGACGTGGTGAAAGGGACTGATACCCTGAGCGTGACGCTTGATGGCGGCGTCAGCGAAGACGATATAACCGCGGTATTGTGCTTCGTCATCGAAGCCGATCAAATTGCGTTCGAAAAAACCACCGCAGAGACAGCTCCCGCGCCTGCGGCAGTTGACGCGGTTGAGCAAGTGGTTGAAGCGCCAGCGCCTGTTACGGTTCCGGCGGAGAAACCAGCGGCTCCGGCGCTGAAAGCGGTAGCGAAAGAGCAACCTGCTGCTCGTGAAAAACCGGCGCGCGCCAGCGAATCAACCAGTATCCGTGTAGCGGTTGAAAAAGTTGACCAGTTAATTAACCTGGTCGGCGAACTGGTGATCACCCAGTCGATGCTGGCTCAGCGCTCGAACGAGCTGGATCCGGTCACGCATGGCGATCTGATCACCAGTATGAGCCAGTTGCAGCGCAACGCCCGCGACCTGCAGGAATCGGTGATGTCCATCCGTATGATGCCGATGGAATATGTCTTTAGCCGCTTCCCGCGTCTGGTGCGCGATCTGGCGAGCAAGCTGGATAAACAGGTTGAGCTGACCCTGCAAGGTAGCTCGACGGAACTGGATAAGAGCCTGATCGAGCGCATCATTGACCCGTTAACGCACCTGGTGCGTAACAGCCTCGACCACGGTATTGAAACCCCGCAAAAACGTGTCGAAGCCGGTAAATCGCCTATCGGTAACCTGATTCTTTCGGCGGAACACCAGGGCGGAAATATCTGCATCGAAGTGACTGACGACGGTGCTGGTCTTAATCGCGAGCGTATCCTGGCGAAAGCGATTTCGCAGGGAATGGCGGTCAATGAAAACATGACCGATGAAGACGTCGGCATGCTGATTTTTGCCCCGGGCTTCTCCACCGCAGAGCAGGTTACCGACGTTTCCGGCCGCGGCGTGGGCATGGACGTGGTAAAACGTAACATCCAGGAAATGGGTGGCCACGTTGAAATTAAATCCAAACAAGGCACCGGTACGACGATCCGTATCCTGCTGCCGCTGACGCTGGCAATCCTCGACGGGATGTCAGTAAAAGTGAACAACGAAGTCTTCATTCTGCCGCTGAACGCGGTGATGGAGTCGCTGCAACCGCGTGAAGAAGATCTGCACCCGCTGGCCGGTGGCGAGCGCGTACTGGAAGTACGTGGTGAATACCTGCCGCTGGTTGAGTTGTGGAAAGTGTTTGACGTGATGGGGGCGAAAACTGAAGCCACGCAGGGGATTGTCGTTATTCTGCAGAGCGCAGGTCGTCGCTATGCGCTGCTGGTTGATCAGTTGATCGGTCAGCACCAGGTTGTGGTGAAAAACCTGGAAAGCAACTATCGCAAAGTGCCGGGTATTTCTGCCGCCACCATCCTGGGCGATGGTAGCGTTGCGCTGATCGTTGATGTGTCAGCGTTGCAGGGGTTGAATCGTGAACATCGTATGGCGCACACAGCCGCCTGATTAAGTAAAAGGTATAAAACATGACCGGTATGAGTAATGTAGCAAAACTGGCTGGCGAGCCGTCAGGACAGGAATTCCTGGTATTCACTCTGGGCGATGAAGAGTACGGCATCGATATTCTCAAAGTGCAGGAAATTCGTGGCTACGATCAGGTGACCCGTATCGCCAATACCCCGGACTTTATCAAAGGCGTGACCAACCTGCGTGGCGTGATCGTGCCGATTGTTGACCTGCGCGTGAAGTTCAGCCAGGGCGACGTCGAGTATGATGACAACACCGTGGTTATCGTTCTGAATCTGGGACAGCGTGTGGTTGGCATCGTAGTGGATGGCGTCTCTGATGTGCTTTCCCTGGCATCGGACCAGATCCGTCCGGCGCCGGAATTCGCCGTCACCCTGTCCACCGAATACCTGACCGGCCTCGGCGCGCTTGGCGACCGGATGCTGATTCTGGTGAACATTGAGAAACTGCTCAACAGCGATGAGATGGCGCTGCTGGACATCGCGGCAACGCACGTCGCGTAACCGGAATACAAGAGCGGATGACTCCCTGGTCATCCGCTTTTTTTCTACACTTTCCTGTCCATTATTTTGTCTATCCTTCATTGCCACTAAACAGTGCGTTAAATCCTTCTAATTGATTATTTTTACTGATAAAAATCTCTCTTTTGCATAGTCATTCTTTTTGAGGCTTTTCAGTCATTAAACCGCTATCGAGCGACATTAACGTTGACTGACTGTAGCGCAGACCACGCCGCCGCAAGGAACATACAGTGATACCCTGACCGTGGACATTGCATTTTAAGTTACTATTTAATTCCCTTTCGCAAATGTAAAGTTCCCTGACCGCATGCCGATAACACCATTAGGAACATATCGAAAAGGTGTTGCATGTTGAACCGTATCCGCGTCGTTACTCTGCTTATGAGTGTGCTGGCAGTGTTTGCCCTGTTGCAACTCGTATCAGGGGGGCTTTTTTTCTCGTCCCTTAAGCAAAACCAGCAGAGTTTTGCTGCCTCTAATGACCTGCGTATGCAACAAACTGAGCTGGGTAAAGCCTGGGAATTAATGCTGCAAACGCGTATCAACCTGAGCCGCTCGTCGGCGCGTATGTTGCTCGACCCGAGCAACCAGCAAAGCAGCGCCAAAACCGACCTGTTGAACAGCGCGAAAGCCTCTCTGGCGGAAGCGGCAAAACATTACGATGCCTTTCATAACATGCCATCGCTGCCGGAAATGGATGCGGCGCGCCAGACGCTGGATGAGAAATACCGTACCTATAATGCTGCGCTGACGGAGCTGGTTCAGTTTCTGGAGAGCGGCAATATCAACGGCTTTATGGCGCAACCAACTCAGGGGATGCAAAACGCCCTCGGTGACGCGATGTCAAAATATGCCGCACTGAGCGACAGCCTCTACCGTAATGCCTGGGAGCAGAGCGTCAGCGATTACACCTTTGCGAAATGGCAGATGGCGATTCTGGCGCTGGCATTGGTGATTGTACTGACCGGCGTCTGGTACGGGATCCGCCGTATTCTGTTGTCGCCATTGTCATCGGTCATCGCGCATATCCGCGAAATCGCGGGCGGTAACCTGACGCATACGCTGACGATTGCCGGTCGCAGCGAAATGACGGAACTGGCGCAAAGCGTCGATCATATGCAGAACGCGTTAATCGATACCGTTACCAACGTACGCCAGGGTTCGGATGCCATTTACTCCGGCACCAGCGAAATTGCAGCCGGAAATAACGATCTCTCGTCGCGCACCGAAGAACAAGCCTCGGCGCTGGAGCAGACCGCTGCCAGCATGGAAGAGCTGACGGCGACGGTTAAGCAGAATGCTGACAACGCCCGTCAGGCTTCGCTGCTGGCGCAAAGTGCGTCGGAAACCGCCGAGCGCGGCGGTAAAGTCGTCGATGGCGTGGTGAAAACCATGCACGATATCGCCACCAGTTCGCAGAAAATCGCCGACATTATTGGTGTGATTGACGGTATTGCCTTCCAGACCAATATCCTGGCGCTGAACGCGGCAGTAGAAGCCGCACGCGCGGGCGAGCAGGGCCGGGGATTTGCCGTGGTGGCAGGGGAAGTCCGTAATCTGGCCAGCCGCAGTGCCCAGGCGGCGAAAGAGATTAAAACCTTAATTGAAGATTCCGTTTCCCGCGTGGATACCGGCTCTGTGCTTGTGGAGAGTGCCGGTGAAACCATGTCGGACATTGTTAGCGCCGTCACGCGTGTTAACGACATCATGGGTGAGATCGCCTCGGCATCGGACGAACAGAGCCGTGGCATCGATCAGGTTGCGCTGGCGGTATCCGAGATGGATCGCGTCACGCAACAGAATGCGTCACTGGTACAACAATCGGCAGCCGCAGCCGCAGCCTTAGAAGAACAAGCCAGTCGATTGACGATGGCGGTATCTGCTTTCCGCCTTTCTTCTGTATCCGGCAAACCGGCGCAGCGTGCCTTAACTCCGGCAGCAGGCAGCGCTAAGACCCCGGCGCGGAGTCGCCAACTTGCAACCGGACAAGAAGATAACTGGGAAACATTTTAGCAGTTCTTAACCGCGGACATTTTTCCGCCAGATGGGGCGTTAATGTTTAATCGTATTCGTATCTCGACAACACTTTTTTTGATTTTGATTGTGTGTGGCATTTTGCAGGTCGGCAGTAACGGATTGTCCTTCTGGGCTTTTAAACAGAGCACATCGCATTTACAGGAAGTAGCGAACAGCAACCATCAACGCAGCGCTCTGATGCAAATTCGCGCCACGTTGCTTGAAGCGAGTACATTGCTGAATAAAGCGGGTACGCTCACGGCATTAAGTTATCCGCCGGATGATATTAAAGCTCTGATGACGCAGGCAAAAGCCAGCCTGAAACTGGCAGATGAGAAAGAGAAAGAGTTTCTGGGCATTGCCGCAATCACGCCTGCGGGGCAGAAATTGCAGGACGGGACGAAAGCGACATATACCGCATGGCGCAGCGATCTGGAGCATCAGGCCACCTGGCTTGAAAATAACCAGCTATCAGATTTTATGACCGCGCCGGTGAAGGAGTCGCAGGACCAGTTTGACGCGAATTTTAACGCGTGGGAAAAGCACATAAATGAGTTTGCCGAGCAGGCACGGCAGGACAGCGAAAGCAACTATCACCGTTCGGCGGCCATTTTTATTGCGGTGGTGATCCTTGCGGCGCTGATTACCAGCGTTGCGCTGTTCTGGTCACGCAAGATGATTGTTCAGCCGCTGGCGATCATCAGCAGCCACTTTGACAACATTGCGGCAGGCAATCTGGCGAAGCCGATTGCCGTTAACGGACGTAATGAAATTTCGGCGATCTTCGCCAGCCTGAAAAAAATGCAGGCAGCGCTGCGTACTACGGTCAGCGATGTGCGTCAGGGCAGTTACGCTATGCATACCGGTATTTCGGAGATTGCTTCGGGCAACAATGACTTATCGGCGCGCACTGAACAGCAGGCCGCTTCGCTGGCACAAACCGCCGCCAGCATGGAGCAGCTGACTGCGACGGTCGGGCAGAACGCCGATAACGCGCGTCAGGCTTCCGGTCTGGCGCAGAGTGCGGCGGAAACCGCGAGAAAAGGTGGGCAGCAAACTACCAGCGTGGCGAGTACCATGCAGGAGATTGCCGGCAGCTCGCAAAAAATTGGCGATATCATCAGCGTGATTGATGGCATCGCGTTTCAGACCAATATCCTCGCGCTGAACGCCGCAGTGGAAGCGGCGCGTGCGGGTGAGCAGGGCCGCGGATTTGCCGTGGTGGCAGGGGAAGTACGTAACCTGGCCAGCCGCAGCGCCCAGGCGGCAAAAGAGATTAAAGGTCTGATTGAAGAGTCGGTATCCCGTGTTCAGCAGGGTTCTGCGCTGGTGGATACCGCCGCGCAGACGATGACGGAAATTGTCCGCTCGGTGACGCAGGTCAACGACATTATGGGCGAGATCGCCTCCGCGTCGGATGAGCAGCGTCGTGGCATTGAGCAAGTTGCGCTGGCGGTCAGCCAGATGGATCAGGTCACACAGCAGAACGCGGCGCTGGTAGAAGAGGCCGCTTCCGCGACCGATCAACTGGCAAACCAGGCGGATAATCTGACCTCGTTAGTGGCTGTATTTAAGATTGAAGAGCACATTGCATTACCCGAAGTGGCACCGCCCAAAGCCGTGCCTGCTGCATCCTGAAATTAACCTGGTTGAGAAGGCGCTATGACATCATCACTGCCCACAGGGCAAACGTCATCAATACTGCAACAGATGACACAGCGCCTGGCGCTGTCCGATGCGCATTTCCGTCGGATATGTCAATTGATCTACCAGCGCGCGGGGATCGTTCTTGCAGATCATAAACGCGACATGGTGTACAACCGCCTTGTTCGCCGTTTACGCACGCTAGGGTTGGATGATTTTGGTCGCTATCTGAGCATGCTGGAAGCGAACCAGAACAGCGCCGAGTGGCAAGCGTTTATCAACTCGCTGACCACCAATCTCACCGCATTTTTCCGGGAAGCGCATCACTTTCCGGTACTGGCTGAGCATGCGCGTAAGCGCTCGGGTGAATACCGCGTATGGAGTGCTGCGGCCTCTACCGGCGAAGAACCTTACTCGCTGGCGATTACCCTTGCCGATGCGCTGGGTATGGCGCCGGGTCGCTGGAAAGTGTTTGCCAGCGATATCGACACCGAAGTGCTGGAAAAAGCACGCAGCGGTATTTATCGCCAGGACGAGTTGAAGACCCTCTCGCCACAGCAGATGCAACGCTATTTTATGCGTGGAACCGGCCCGCATGCCGGGCTGGTACGTGTACGGCAAGAACTGGCGAATTACGTCGAATTCACCACCGTGAACCTGCTGGATAAGCAGTACAACGTTCCGGGGCCTTTTGACGCAATTTTTTGCCGTAACGTAATGATTTATTTTGATAAAACGACGCAACAGGACATTCTGCATCGTTTTGCTCCGCTGCTTAAGCCGGACGGATTACTGTTTGCCGGGCATTCGGAGAACTTCAGCAACCTCGTGCGCGAGTTCAGCCTCCGTGGGCAGACTGTTTATGCGCTGAGTAAGGATAAAGCATGAGTAAAATCAGGGTGTTGTCCGTCGATGATTCCGCATTGATGCGCCAGATCATGACAGAAATTATCAATAGCCACAGCGATATGGAGATGGTGGCGACGGCGCCAGACCCGTTGGTCGCCCGGGATTTAATCAAAAAATTCAACCCGGATGTCTTAACGCTGGATGTAGAAATGCCGCGCATGGATGGGCTGGATTTCCTTGAGAAATTAATGCGTCTGCGGCCAATGCCGGTGGTGATGGTCTCCTCGCTGACCGGTAAAGGCTCGGAAGTGACGCTGCGTGCGCTGGAGCTGGGGGCGATTGATTTCGTCACCAAACCGCAAATCGGCATTCGTGAAGGCATGCTGGCCTACAGCGAAATGATTGCTGAGAAAGTGCGCACCGCTTCGCGTGCGCGTATTGCTGCGCATAAACCGATGGAAGCGCCCGCGATGCTGAAGGCTGGCCCGCTGCTCAGCTCGGAAAAATTGCTGGTCATTGGGGCGTCAACCGGAGGAACAGAGGCAATTCGTCATGTACTCCAGCCATTGCCGCTCTCAAGTCCGGGTATTCTAATCACTCAGCATATGCCGCCGGGCTTTACCCGCTCATTTGCTGAGCGTTTGAACAAGCTCTGCCAGATCAGCGTCAAGGAAGCGGAAGATGGTGAGCGCGTTCTGCCGGGACACGCGTATATTGCTCCGGGCGATAAACATATGGAGCTCGCGCGTAGCGGGGCAAACTATCAGATTAAAATCCACGATGGACCGCCGGTTAACCGGCATCGTCCGTCGGTGGATGTGCTGTTTCATTCGGTCGCGAAACATGCGGGGCGCAACGCCGTAGGTGTGATTCTTACGGGGATGGGTAACGATGGCGCGGCGGGAATGTTAGCAATGCACCAGGCGGGAGCCTGGACCATCGCGCAAAACGAAGCAAGTTGTGTGGTGTTCGGCATGCCGCGTGAGGCCATCAATATGGGTGGCGTCAGCGAAGTGGTCGATCTTAGCCAGGTAAGCCAGCAGATGCTGGCGAAAATCAGTGCCGGA
>Ga0058689_10000457_pt1 | contig 9964 bp, 8 predicted proteins | sample AgamicAsMarz_FD_57362 | JGI IMG/M metagenome (GOLD analysis project Ga0058689, IMG submission 57362) | Agave microbial communities from Guanajuato, Mexico - As.Ma.rz | ecosystem: Host-associated > Plants > Phyllosphere > Phylloplane/Leaf | place: Guanajuato, Mexico | collected 2012-06-04
AGCACCCGGCTTCTGCCCGCGATGTCAGGGTTTCGGCCCGAACATCTCCACGAGCTGTTTCTCGTTCGGCATCCCCACCACCTGCTGCAGTTCGTTTTGCGCATTCAGATAGTAAATGGCCGGGGTAGCATTGGCGCCGAGGCTGTCCATTAAAACCTGGTGTTTCTGCAGTATTTCAACGGTCTCACGCGTCGCGCTGCCTTCCTGTTTCGGCAGTTTTTTTCCGCCGGACAGTTCGTACTCCTTCCAGGCAGAAACCGGATCTTTCGCATTCAGGACAGCGGACGCATTACTACCGCTGTTAGGGTTGAGAAACGCAACCAGTAGCGTATTAAGCTGAACCTTGCCCGCGTTCACCCACGGCTGTGCTTCAGCCCAGAATGCCTTGCAGTAGGGGCAGAACGGATCGGCGAAGACGAACACCTTGCGCGGGGCATTTTCTGCGCCCTCTTTCAGCGGGTGCGCGGCATTGAGCTTTTTCCACATTTCGCGGCCCATCGGGGCGTAAATCTCTTTCTGGAAATATTCCTCGCTGAGGTTCTTTCCCTTATCATCGTACAGATAGCCAGAAACCACATGCTTTCCATCAGGCGTTAGAAAGAGCGTGACGCCCATGTCCTGATACTGCCCCAGCCAGGCAGGCGCGCCGCCGGGAGCCTCTATTTTCTTGATGATTTTGATGTCCTGCTGCTCGCTGAAGTTTTTTACCACATCAGGCACCGCCTCGGCTCTGGCCAGCCCGGAGGCCATCAGGGCAGAAACCAGGAGCATTTTTTTCGTTGATAACCGCTGAAGCATAACCACCTCTTTCACATAGAGTTTTCAGAGTGGTCGAACTTCATTCCCCTGTCAACGCATCGTAGATATCCTGCAGGCGACGACGCAAAAAAAGGACGGCTTTGTGCTTGCGGGACAACAATGCCTGCACGCTGTCGCCCGTTTCATCGGCCAGCGCTTTCATGCTATAGCTCTGGAATTCGGTTTTCTCGAAAACCTCACGCTGTAGAGGCGGCAGTTCCGACAGCGCCCGATCAAGCTCTTCCCACAGCAGCGTTTTGAGATACTCCTCCTCCGGGTTTTGCGGCACGCCGAACAGGGTTTCCGCCAGCTCATCTTCCGCGATGTCCGCATCGTCGTCGGCAAAGTGGCCGGAAAGTGGAACCTCGCGCTTTTTCCGCGCCCTGTCGGTCATTTCATTGCGCGCTGCCCGAAACAGCCAGGCGGCGACGTTTTCCACAGGGTGTTCAACCTTCATCAGCTGATACGTGACCTCCTGCAGGATGTCGTCGGCATCATCCCGAACCGCCGTCCGCCCTCGAATGAAGGCCTTCAACCGGGTCCGGCAGGCGTTAAGCGCTGACATCAGCAATGAATCCCCTGCCTCCCCCGCTTTCATATCGCTCACTCTGCATCCGGCGCTTTCGGGGTGCCATCATCACGCGCGTCATCGCGCTGGCCGCGTCGGCCGCAGCGCCCGTGGCCGTGCCGGCCAAACCCTTCGCGGCGCTGCTGAATAAAGGCTTCACGCTGTTCTGGGGTCATGTTCATCCAGCGCTCGTGCATGCGGCGGTGCGCGCCAAACATCCCCGGGCGGAACCCCAGGCCGCCGAACAAAATGCGGCTCAACGCCAGGATGCCCAGCGCCTGCCAGAATCCGATAGCCTTAACGCCCAGGATAGCCGGGAGTAAAGCGTTCCAAAGGGACATCACCAGCAGGCCCAGCACGACGAAAATCACCGCCACAATCACCAGCCCTTTGCCCATACGGTGGCGGCCAAACCCGCGTCCGTGACCTCTTTCGCGCAGAGTAAAATCTCTCATCTGTACCTCGTTTACGTTGAATGATTATGACGTGTGTTGAGGTAGACGAATGAGAGGAGAAAATATTGCTGAAAATGTGCAAATTTTTTTGGCCCGTGCAGGCACAGCGCTGACGGGCACAAAAACGGCGTATTATGCCGGCAGGCTAAAGCGCGAAATACTCCGCGACAGCTGCTGCGCCTGCTCTTCCAGCGATGCCGCGGCGGCCGCTGACTCCTGCACCAGCGCCGCGTTCTGCTGCGTCACGCCGTCCATTTCCGTCACGGCCTGGCCTACCTGACCAATCCCGCGGCTTTGCTCTTCAGACGCTACGGAGATCTGCTCCATCAGTGCGTTCACTTTATTCACCGATGAAATAATTGAATCAATTACCTCGCCCGAACGATTCACCAACTCGGCACCACTCTTCACGCTGGAAACGGACTGGGCGATAAGACCTTCAATATCCTTTGCGGCAACCGCGCTTTTCTGCGCCAGCGTCCGCACCTCGCTCGCCACCACCGCGAAGCCTCGCCCCTGTGTGCCTGCACGCGCCGCTTCGACCGCAGCGTTCAACGCCAGAATATTGGTCTGGAAAGCAATGCTGTTAATGACGCTGGTAATATCCTCGATGCGCTTAGAGTTCGAGGCGATGGTATTCATCGTCTGGATCACTTCGCGGGTAACGGCCTCCCCGGTATGGGCGTTCTTCACCGCGTCCTGTACCAGCTTCCCGGCCTGGAAAACATTGTCCGTGTTATTCGCCACGGTTGCGCTCAGCTCCTCCATGCTGGCCGCCGTCTGCGTTAATGCAGAAGCCTGTTGTTCGGTACGCGAAGCGAGATCACTATTCCCGGAAGCAATTTCCTGCGCCGCGTAGGTCACTGTGTGGCTTGCGTAACGCACCTGGGCAAGGGTAGAGAGCAGCGCCTGGCGCATCTGCTCCATTGACCCCATCAGACGATCGATTTCATTCCCGGAACGACCCTTCACCGGTACAGGGATATCCAGCTTGCCGGCTGCGATCTGGCTGCAGTGTTCGCGCGCCAGGTCCACCGGCGCAAATACGAAGCGCTTCATCAGCACGCTGACCGCGATAATCACCAACACAAACAGCAGAGCAAAGCCTGCGATAATCGCCAGGCCGAAAACGAAGTTGCTGCGCGCATCCTCGTTCAGGCTTTTGGCGTATTTCTGGTGCACGGAGAGGACCTGGTCGAGCACAATTTCATACTGACGATCGAGCCGGGATACCGCGGGAATAAGCGCGTTAAATTTCGAGACATCGTGCACGGCGGCCGCGTTAATCAGCGGCTCAAGCCCCTGGTTGCGGTAGTTTTGCCAGGCGTCCTGATAGGCACTGACCAGCGGTGCCTCATCCGTCAGGCGCGGTTCGTTCATAAAGGCCGCAAAGGCGTGGTCGGCTTTGGTCAGCGCCTCTTTGACGGCCGCCAGTTTCGCAGACTGGTCTGCTACGTCACCCGCCTCTACCATCTTCACGTACTCCATAACCCTCACGCGCAGCGTGCGGCTATGGTTGATGGGATCGATAATTGACAAGACGATCTGAATTTCTTTATTCACATCATCAAGGGAGTTATTACTTTTTATGATGAGCCCAACGCTGGTGACGGTGCTGGCTACAAAGAAAAATAACAAGGATAACAATACGATAAGTGACGATTTCTTCAACGACATAAAACACCTCAGGGAAATAATTTCCCTTTGGTTATCGGCTGATTCAGATCTTTAATTAATTAAAGTTATTGAAGTATCCGTCAGCCGGTCACCTTTTACTCTGCCGCTTTAAAACGACGCTGAAGGGTGGCATCCAGCTTCCGCTGCAGCGGCTCCGGCGTTTCACCTTCGATCAGTTTGCCTATCAGGTCAAAGCAGTGCCATGCCAGCTGGCGGTTATCCTGGCGGATGGTATCAATGGGGAGGGAGAGCGAGTCATATAAATAATGATCGTCAAAGCTCGCCAGCCGCATGTCGCTTTGCAGAAGGTTGTGCTGGCCCATGTAGCGCAACACCCCTTCAAGCAGACCGCAGGCGGCGGTGAAGAGTGCTTGAGGCGGGCGGCCAAGTCGCGCGCACAGCTCGGCAAACATCTCGTACCCGGAGCTCGGGTGATAGTTACCATGAACGATCCACTCCGGGCGCAGCTCGACGTTAGCCTCGCGCAGGCCCTGCTTGAAGCCTTCCAGGCGATCTCGCGTCGGTGAAAGCCGCGGCTGGCCGCCGAGGAAATAGATCTCATTCGGATGCTGACGTGCAATTTCGGCTACCAGGGCCGCTGTCGGGGTAATGGAATCGGTGATCACCAGCGGCAGAGTGCTGTCGTTCATGTGGCGATCGAAGAGGACCACGGGCAGCTGTTCGCTCAGCTTCTGATAGTCGGCATCATTGAGCATGCTGGAGGCGACAATCAGACCGTCGACCTGGCGCGCAACCATATTGTTCACCACCACGGTCTCCTGCCCCGGATTATCATCGCTGCATGAGATCAGAAGCTGAACGCCCGCCTCACGGCACAGCGTCTCCAGTTCGTGAGAAAACACCGCAAAACCGTAGTTGGTGATTTCGGGTACGACCAGGCCAATGGTGTGGCTGCGGTTATCACGCAGCGAACGCGCGTGAATGCTGGGCTGGTAGTGATGCTCTTTCGCAATCGCCATCACGCGTTCGCGGGTCTCTTCGGCGACGCGAAGCTCTTTGCTGCGTCCGTTAAGTACCAGGCTGGCGGTGGCTTTTGAAACCCCCGCCAGCTCCGCGATGTCTTTTATTGTGACGCGCTTTGTTTTTCTCACCACGTTCGATCCGGCTGCCAAAACCTCTATTCTATCATGCAGCTGCGCAGCGACCAGTAGCGTAATGTGATATTGGACGCACCTTCGAAACGTATCTGCGCGGGAGCGTCAGGAAAATAGCGGCTGCTCATCACCCCTTCACCCTCGTTGATGAAAATTTCCACGCTGGAGCGGTCGCAAAGGACGCGTAAATGGCGCACGTCTCCCAGCCAGTAACGGGTCAGCGTTTCGCCCGTTTGCAGACTGGCGCGCTCCAGACGAATTCCATTCTTTTCAACGATGAGGCGCAGCGCCCCGGCAAAATCTACCGTTACGCACGGGGCGATGAGCTCAAACTCAAGCCGCGCCGCATCCAGCATGGGCGCATCGCTGGCGTTGCCCTGCCACTGACGTTCGGCCTCTCGTAGCCGTTGCAGCTCGCGGACGGGAGTTTGCCACAGCCTGCCGTCGCGGTACCGCAGCTCTCGCGGGCAGGTCATCTGATGGATCCAGCCCTGAGCTCGCGTTGGCTGGAGCATCTCTTCCCCGTCCGGTACGCCCATCCAGCCGATTAGGATCCGTCTCCCGTCTTCTGCAAGCGCCGTTTGTGGGGCATAGAATTCAAACCCCGCGTCCAGCTCGCGTAACGCGCCGTGCTCAAACGTGGCCCGTTCATAGTCAAACGCCCCGCTCATCCAGGCCGCCGGATAGGTGTTAAGGTAGCGATGCGGCTCGCGCGCCAGCCCCTGCGGACAACAGATCAGAACATGCGTCCCATCGAGCGCAAACAGGTCAGGACACTCCCACATGTACCCTGCATCCTCAAGGCCGTTAAGGCCCTGTCCGGCAATCTCCCCGCAGGGCTGCCAGCTGTGCAGGTCTTCGGAGCGAAACAGCAGCACTTTGCCGCGCTGCTGCCAGTCCTGCGCCCCGAGCACCATGTACCACATGCCCTCATGCTGCCAGACTTTCGGGTCGCGAACGTGCCCGGTATAGCCTTCTGGCAGCGCCAGCACCGGACCGCATTTTTTGAAGCTTCCGTCCTCCTGCTCCTCGGCCAGACACTGCCAGGCGGTGCGGCTGCCGTCGTCGAACTTTACGTTGCCTGTATAGCACAGCGTCAGCACGCCGCGGTTGTCCACGGCGCTGCCGGAGTAACACCCGTTGCGGTCATACTCTTCGTCCGGCATCAGCGCCAGCGGCTCATGATGCCAGTGAACCAGGTCATCCGAACGCCAGTGTCCCCAGCATTTGTAGCGATGATCGCAGCCCAGCGGATTCCATTGGTAAAACAGATGGTAGCGCCCGGCAAAGAAGATAAAACCGTTGGGATCGTTCATCAGCCCCGTCACGGGCGCCAGGTGCCACTGCGGATAATGGCTGTCCGCCAGCGCGCGCGGCTGGCCTTTCATGACGGCCTGCAGCACGGCAGGCCAACGCGAGGGTAGCGTCATTATTCAGAGTCCGTTTTATATTTCAGCAGCAGGGAGACGGTAAAGGCGACGCCGAAGGCAATCACCATACCGATAATATAGTTAAGCAGCGAGCTGGCCTGTACGATCGCCATTCCGGGGATAGCGGTCAGCCCGACGGCGGTCATATACACGTGGACCGATACCACCCAGGCCCCGCCCGCCGCCCCGCCGATCAGCGCAGCGATAAACGGTTTCACAAAGCGCAGGTTGATACCGAATATCGCCGCTTCGGTGATACCCAGCATGGCGGAAAAGGCTGACGGTAAGGTAATGGCCTTGATCTTCACATCCTTCGTTTTAAACCATACCGCAAGACACGCGCCACCCTGCGCGACGTTCGCCATTGCCCAAATCGGCAGCAGGAAGTTGACCCCAATCGACGGATTCCCCAGCAAACCGGCTTCGATGGCGTGGAAGCTGTGGTGTATCCCGGTGATCACAATCACCGAATACAGGCCGCCAAACAACAGCCCGGCCAGCCAGCCCGCGTGTGCAATCAGCGTGCTCAGGATGAACGAGATGCCGTCGCCCAGCGCTCGGCCGGCGGGGCCGATGATCAGCAGCGCAATAAAGCCGGAAATAATGACGGTGAGAAACGGCGTCAAAATCAGATCTAACGCATCCGGGATAACCCGACGCAGATTTTTTTCCACAATGCTCATAAACCAGACGGCCAGCAGCACGGGAAATACGGTGCCCTGGTAGCCAATCATAGCGATCTCAAACCCGAAAAAGTTCATGGTGTGGAAGCCAGACGCCACGCCCCAGGCGTTGGTCAGCGCCGGGTGGGTTAAAATCCCGCCCAGCGTTGCGCCCAGATAGGGGTTGCCGCCAAATTCACGCGCGGCGGTGAAGCCAATCAGGATCGGTAGGATGATAAACGCCGCCGAGCTGCACATATCCAGCATGATGTAGAGCGCGTTATCCGCATTGACCCAGCCGTAGGTTTTCACCATGCCCAGCAGGCCCATCAGCAAACCGGACGCCACAATGGCTGGAATAATCGGCACAAAGATGTTAGACAGCAGGCGCGCAGCGCGCTGGAACGGGTTGAGCTTACGCGCCGCAATATCAGCCGCTTCGGATTTGCTGGATTCGCCGATCCCCGCAGCCTGAATAAACGCGGCATACACCTTATTCACCACGCCCGTGCCAAAAATCACCTGCATCTGGCCCGCGTTATGAAAACACCCCTTCACGCCGTCAACCTTGCCGATAGCCTCGCGATCGGCGAGCGCATCATCGACCAGCACCAAACGCAGCCGCGTTGCGCAGTGCGCGGCGCTGGCGATGTTTTCCTTGCCGCCGAGCAGCGGGATGAGCTCGCGGGCAATGTTATTAAAATCCATAGATACCTCTGCCTGACGTCATTTTTATCATATTCGAAACGCCCCCGCGGCGCGGGAGCGTGGAGGGCTAGAACCAGGTCTCCATCTGAACCCCAAAGTTCCATTCCCCGCCCGCGTTGAAGCCGCTGCTGCCAAAGGCATCATCGCTGGCGTAGTTATCCAGTTTGCTGCTCCAGTCCATCCAGGTCGCGAACAGGCGCAATTCCGGACGGCTGAAGAAATCGCCGATCTTGCCAGCCTTCAGCGTCGGGGCAAAGGTCAGCTTGTAGAAGCTGCCGTTTACCGCACTGCGATCCTTGTAGCCTTCCGGATTTAAATCCATGTACTGGTAGCTGCCCTCAAACGCGAGCGCAAAATTCTGCGTGACCTCTTTAATCAGGCGCGTGTTGAGTGTAACCCACTCATAGCTATCGCCTTTGACGTAACGATCTTTACTGCTCTGTGCCAGCACCGCTGGCGCGATATGCCAGCCGCCGCCGAGCGGCGTGACGCCGTAACTTGCAAAGCGCCAGGTATCGGCATCAGACAGCAGCGCACCATCAGAACCGATGCTTTTCACCTCTGCCCCCAGCCCGTGGCCGTACAGCAGCGCCGTTTTGGCCGACCCTTCGCGCACGCCGTAGAAGCTTTCGTTGTGCAGGCCGACAAGGGCATGTACGCCGTTATTGGACGCGTCGGTTTTCACCGGATCGCCGTTACCGTCCTTGCGGTCGTCATTATCTTTAGCCCGCAGGCCGCTCACCATCACCTGCACCGGCCCGGCGAAATGGTTCATGCTGAGGATGTAGTTCTGAACGTTGTTGTCGATCTCCTCCTCGCTGCCGAAGTTACGCCCGTAAATCGAGAAATTACTGCGCAGCGAATCGTTCCACTTCACGTCATAGACACCGCCGCCGGTACCGGCGAGGAACACCACGTCGGAGTCCAGCCAGTGAATGTCAAAGTTGTCGCGGTCAAAACGTTTACCTGCCCAGAAGGTGCTGCCCTTCAGCGCCCCGCTGAAATCTGGCAAATTGCCCAGTTCCGCAAACGCCTGGCGAATGTTGAGGTCGCTGCTGTCGGCAGACCAGTCGTTATAGGTTTTCTGTCCGTCGGCAAGCATCGCTTTGAAGCGCGTTGTCGCACCGTTGTCCAGCGTCTGCTTGTGCTCCACGTTCAGCTCAACGTAGGTATCCGCTTCATTGCCGAGACGCCCAATCGCCCCGCCGGTTTCCCCCGCTGGCGTCAGGTAAGGGCCGCTTTTGCTGCTCGACGCCGCATCGTTCATCAGCAGGCCCGAGCGGGCGTAGCCGTGGAACTCAAACCCGCTGCTCAGATCGGCTTTCTTTTCCAGTACGGTGGTACGTTGTGCCACCTCCTGCGCTGAGGTCTGCGCCTGCTGCTGGGCTGCCACCAGCTGCTGCGTTTTTTGTTCCGCCACCGTGGCGCGCTTTTCAGCAACCTGCGCGCGGGTTTCCGCGTCCTGCAGCCGCTGCTCCAGCGCCGCGAGGCGAGATTCAATGCTTGTCATATCCGTTTGGGCGAAAACTGAGGTACTGCCGGCCAGCATGCCTATCATCACGGCAAGTCTGCGTTTTTTATACATTTTGTCGCATCCCTAAAAGAGGTGTTCGTTCGTTGCTAAATTGCTAAACCGGTTTAGGTTGATGATACTAAACCTGAGGATTTTGGATCGGCAACATTTTTTGCTAAACCGTTTTAGTAAGTGTGATCGGGGCGACAATTCAGGCCGCCGGACGGCGGCCATTGAGAGGGAATTACAGCTCGTGTTGGTAAGGCAGCGCGGTCATGGCGCCTTTCGCCGTGGTGGCGAGCGCGCCGCAGCGCTGCGCTAAGGCAAGGATCGGGGCAATGTCGGTTACGGCTATACCCGCCCCGGCCAGGCCGAACAAAAGCCCTGCGACGAAGGCGTCTCCGGCGCCGGTTGTATCAACGCAGCTGACCGGCGCAGCGGGGTAGTGAATCGTCTTGCCCTCATGCCAGGCCGTGACCCCCTCTTTCCCCTGCGTGACCAGCACCAGGCCGGCAGTACAGGTGCGCATGAGCGCCAACAGCCCCTCCTCAACAAACGCATTGCCCGTCAGGAACGCCAGTTCTTCAACGGAGAGTTTCACCACGTCCGCACGGGCTAACGCCTGCTCGAGGCAGCGGCGCAGCTCGACGTCATCGTTCCAGAGATCGGCGCGGATATTCGGGTCAAAACTGACGAAGCCACCGGCCTTTTTTATGTCCGCCATCGCCTGCAGTGCCGCGGAACGACTGGGTTCAGCGCTCAGCGCAATCGAACAGACGTGCAGCCACTCGCCGGCCTGAAATGACGGGAGATCGCCAGGCTCAATGAACAAATCGGCACTCGGACGGACCATAAAGGTGAACGACCGCTCGCCCTGTTCGTCCAGGTCAACCACCACGGTCGACGTACGATGCGCCGGGTCGCGCCGCATCCACTGCACGTCAACCTGCTCGCTGGCTAGCGTTTTTTGCATGAACCGTCCGAAAGGATCGTCGCCTACCCGGCCTATAAACGCGCTGTTACCGCCCAGACGGGCAA
>Ga0058689_10000458_pt1 | contig 9960 bp, 7 predicted proteins | sample AgamicAsMarz_FD_57362 | JGI IMG/M metagenome (GOLD analysis project Ga0058689, IMG submission 57362) | Agave microbial communities from Guanajuato, Mexico - As.Ma.rz | ecosystem: Host-associated > Plants > Phyllosphere > Phylloplane/Leaf | place: Guanajuato, Mexico | collected 2012-06-04
CCCGACGATCAGCATGTTATGGACGTGAGGTTCGTCCACGACGGATAAGCGGTGGTTCGTTCTGGCCTCGCCCCGAAGCCCACGACCGAGGAACCCTGCTGCGAGGGCGGTTGAGCCAGTCTTTAGAAACTCTCTTCGGCTGGTGCGGTGTTGACTTGTCTTACTCATAGTTTTTACTCCAGTCACCCCATAGCAGACGCATCTGAAATCGCTTGCTGGGCGAAAGACTGCGGCCCGCGCCGTAAAAGCCGGAGCCGTCGCAGCGCAGGCCCGCGGAGCGTGTAACTTCCGCGGGCCTGCCCTCGCGGGCAACGTTACGGGAGCATGCGCCAGTCGTAAGCCACGCGGTAGTGACCGCCGTGCCCCTTAAAGGTCGCGACCCCTTCGGGGCTGTCGGTCTGGCCGCCCGGCCAACGGGCGGTCAACGACGCGACGCTGACGGAGGCGGTCACGGGCGGGAAGATGTCGTCCCCCCAGAGGCGACCGAGGAAATCGAAGACCTTGTCGAGCACAGTCCCGACGGCGATACCGATGGCGATTCCTATCGGGCCTCCGCTCGTCCCGAGCACGCCACCCGCCGCCGCGAGAATCGACGCTCTCACCTTCTCCTTCACTTTCTGCACCAGCTTGTTGATGAACGACGACAGGCCACCGGCGTCCACTTCGGCGAGCACCAGCGTCACGAAGTAGGACTTCGGGAAGGCCGTGCCCTCCCTCAGATCGAAGGTGGTGAATGACCGCGGCGGCGTGAAGTCGACATGTTCGCCGCTATCGAAATTGCTGCCTACACGGAACTTGGCGATCGCGTGAACGTCTCCCGTCTCATCCACCGCACTCCCGCCCAGGTCAATCTCGTCATTGCCTATGTTGCCGAAGGGGCCGCTACCCGTTTCGTCCACACACTTCACCCTGTGGATGCGCATTTCCAGCTTGGTCAATTTGGGCAGGGTGGCTCCGATTGCCCCCGGCAAGACGGCGGCGGCGCCCGCCCCTGCAAGGGCCACGTTGGCGCCGGCGGCCCCGGCCACGCCGACGTGAGCCTTGGTAATCTTCTTCAAGTCCTCCCCCGTGAGTTTCAAAGCTCCAGGCATCGGCATCGCCCTGACCTGTTCGCCGATGGCGACGCGGGCCTTGAGGTTCACCGCGGCGAGATCGCCTAACTGCTCCTTGCGCGCCGCCACCGGCGCGTTGATGCGACCCATGGCCTTGGCCCCGGCCTTGGTTTTGAACTCCTGGGGCAGCGCCTTGAACCGGGCGGCCAGGATTTGCTCCGTCGAATCGGGCTTGTCCGGGAGGGGGAACTCCGTCGGCTTGGCATGGTTGGCCGCGACCTTCTCGATGCTCAGTTCCATTTCGCGCGCTACGCGCGCGATCACCTTGAGCAACTTGGGGTCGGTTACCTTGTCGGCCTGTGAGTTGGTGTTAAGGTCTGGCATGATCTTTATCCTTCTGGCTGGTTGATGGTTGTCGGTGGCTTGGAACGCCCGGGCCGTGCGAAGGTAGTGCGATTGCTGCCTTCACCTCACTAAGGCGGAATGTGAGCCCGCGAGCGCTAAGGCCGGCGGAACATTTTTTTATCTCGCCGGGCGGTCTCTATAGGAAGTTGGTTACGGATGTGATATTTTGCGTGGCCCTGACTCTCCGTTAAGAGCGTCCTTACAAGAGGAGGCTTCGATGGTTAAGCCCTCGCCGATGGAAATCACACAATTGCTCATGGCCTGGGGTAGAGGCGAGCAGGCGGCACTCGATCGGTTGACCCCGCTGGTTTACGACGAACTCCGTCGCCTGGCCCATCGCTACATGGGCCGCGAACGCCCGGGCCACTCGCTGCAAACCTCGGCCCTGGTGAATGAGGTCTACTTGCGCCTCATCGATTCGAGCCACGTTCGCTGGCAGAACCGCGTACACTTCTTCGCCGTCTCCGCGCAGTTGATGCGGCGGATCCTTGTCGACTTCGCGCGCCGCCGAAACAACCTCAAGCGCGGCGGCGACGCCCGCCGGGTCTCACTCGACGAAGCCCTGTTGGTCTCACACGAGCAGGGCACTGATCTGGTGGCCCTCGACGACGCGCTGAAGGCTCTTGCGTCCCTGGACGCGAGGCAGAGCCAGGTTGTGGAATTGCGATTCTTCGGCGGGCTGAGCGTCGAGGAGACCGCCGAAGTGCTCCACGTCTCGGAGGGCACGGTCAGGCGGGACTGGAGCTTGGCGAGGGCCTGGCTCCGTCGTGAGTTGAGAAACAGAGACGACGATGACTCCTGAGCGGTATCGGCACATCGGCGACCTCTACCACGCCGCCATGGAACTCGAACCCCGGCGGAGGGACGCCTTCCTCGACGAAGCCGCCGCGGGTGACGAGTCGCTGCGGCGAGAGGTCGCCTCGCTCATCGCCTCTGCGGGGCGGGCCGGGAGTTTCATCGAGTCGCCGGCCATCCAGCTAGCGGCCTCGCTGCTCGCGGAAGACCAATCGGGGTCATTGATCGGGCAGCATGTCGGCCACTACAGGATCCTTTCGCTGCTCGGGTGCGGCGGGGCGGGGGATGTCTTTCTGGCCGAGGACACGAGTCCTCTCGACCGCAAGGTAGCCATCAAGTTCCTCCGCCTCAGGTCAAACGCCGACCAGCACTCACAGAGGCGCTTCATTCGAGAGGCTCAGGCAGCGGCCGAACTCGACCACCCGAACATCTGCGCCATCCACGAAGTCGGCCGGCAGGGCGACGTCGACTTCATCGTCATGCAGTACATCGATGGGGAGACACTGGCGGCGAGGCTGGGGCGTCAACCGCTAGAGGTGTGTGAGTCACTGGCGATCATCACCCAGGTGGCCGAGGCGCTGGCGGAAGCGCACGCGCACCACATCGTCCATCGTGACATCAAGCCTCAGAACATCATGGTCACCCCTCGCGGGCAGGTGAAGGTGCTTGATTTTGGACTGGCCCAACTGGCACCAACAGGAGGAACAGATAGTGTAGCGCTGACGCACAGCCGGCTCTCATCGCCCGGCCTGGTCATGGGCACCGCCCCGTACATGTCTCCGCAACAGGCGAAGGGTGAGCCCGTCGATATGCGCAGCGACCTGTTCTCGCTGGGGGCGATGCTCTACGAATGTGTCGGCGGCAGGCCCCCGTTTTCCGGCGATACCCCGATGGAGATTTGCGCGCAGGTCATACAGGTCGACCCGCCTCCGCCTTCCCGGTTCAACCCGCACGTCCCGCCGGGGCTGGACCGGATCATACTTAAAGCGCTCGCGAAAGAACCCGGCGGGCGTTACCAGTCGGCGGGCGAACTCCTCTCCTCGCTTCGTACGGTCCTTACCGACTTGCAGGGCGAGGGCCGGGCGGTGACCAGACTGCACCCGTTCAAATCGCGCACGGCAGTCGTTCGGGCCGCGACGACCATCCCCATCCTGGTCAAGCGACCCCGCGTGTTCATCCCCGCGATCGCCGGCGCGCTCGCCCTCTTCCTGGTCTTCTTCTTCGTGATAGTTCCGAAGCGCGCGCCACATCAACCGTCGCCCGTTGCTGCGTACTGGTACAACGCGGGCGTACGCGCACTGGGCGACGGCGGATACTACGGCGCGAGCAAAGCGCTTGAGCGGGCCGTCGCCGCCGATGACGGGTTCGCCATGGCGCATGCGCGTCTGGCCGAAGCGTACACAGAGTTGGACAATGCGGATAAGGCCAAGGAGGAAATCCTTCGAGCCGGCTTGCTTGTGTCCGAACAGGCGCCCATGCAGCCGTTGCAGGCGCTCTACCTGCAAGCGATCACCAACACCGTGCTCCGGGATTTTGCGCCCGCCGTCGAGAGCTATCGGCAGATCGCCCGGCAAGTGCCGGAGAATGAAAAAGCGCAGGTCTACGTTGACATGGGACGCGCCTATGAAAATAACGATGAGATAGAGAAGGCTGTCGAAAGCTACGAAGAAGCAGTCAGACTTGCTCAGACAAACGCGGCGGCTTTCCTTCGCCTCGGAATCCTCTACGGCCGACAACAGAAGTCGTTGCGCGCGCTGGAAGCGTTCCGGAGGGCCGAAGCGCTGTACACAGATTTGAGTCACGCGGAAGGGGTGACGGAGGTGCTGTACCAGCGCGGTTTCGGCCTCAAGATGCTAGGTCAGCTTTCCGAAGCGCGCGCGCAGTTGGAAACGGCCCTCGAAGTAACTAAAGTCACGTCGAACCAGTACCAGCGGATCAGGGCGCTATTAGTATTAAGCAGCGTCTCGGCCACCGAAGGCGATGCCGCCCTGGCGGAGCGGCAGGCTAACCAGGCACTAGAGTTAGCCAGGGCCGGCGGCATGGAGAATCAAGCCACCGAAGGGCTCATCTGGCTCGGTAACGTGTTTCTGCGTCGCGGCGAGCACGATGTCGCTGAGAAGCATTTCATGCAGGCCCTCGAAATTGCGCGCCGAAATAACGGACACAAGAACGAGGCTTGGGCCCTAATGCAACTCGGGAGTTTGCGAGACCAACAGCACAACGCAGACGAAGCGTTGCGTTACATCGAACCCGCAATCCTCTTCTATCGGAAAGGAGGTTATCGTAAATACCTCGCTCAAGGACTGACCTTGCTCGGACGCGTCTACGTTGCCAGGGGCGCTTACGAAGCCGCACTTCAAGCTTTTGGTGAACAACTTCGGCTTGCTAAACAGGTTGGCGATCTCTCACAGGTAGCTTTCTCACAGGGGGAGATTGGCAGCCTGCTCGCCGTTCTGGAAAGGTACCCGGAGGCACTCCGCTATTTCGACGAGGGTTATCAGGGCAACAAGTCCCTGAATGCCGAAATCTCGGTCGCGTATGCACTGATGCATCGCGGCGGTGTGTTGTGGCAGATAGGACGTGCCGAAGAAGCTAGGGCGGCGCTCGATAAAGCGTCCTCTATCGCGGAACGTCCCGGCGGCAACTATAAAGGGTTAGCGGCCGAGATCGAGATGACCAGGGCGCGTTTGGAATTGAGCCTTTTGCATTTTCGGGCATCTCAAGTCAACAGTCGTCGGGCTCTCAGCTTAGCCGGCACAGAATTACAGGACATAGCCGTCCAGGCCAAGTATACGCTCGGATTGGCGCTGGCCCGCTCCGGCGAACCACGTGCCGGAAAGCTTCTGTGCGAAGAAGCTGTTGATGTGGCTACAGGCACGGGCGACCCGAAATTACTCTCCGACGCATTGCTCGCGCGCGCCGAGACGCTGCTTGAGAACGGCGAACCGCGGGGCGCATTGGAAACCGCGTTGCAGGCGCAGGCGCGCTTTGCGCGCTTTGCGCAGCAGGACTCGGAGTGGCGCGCGTGGTTGATTGCCGCACGTGCCGCGGAGCGTGTGGGCGAAGCGACGGCGAGACGTGATTACGCCACACTGGCTGAGGCCGTGCTTGCAAATCTACCGCAGGAATGGGAGGCGGGAGCCTACCACGGCTATCTCGCCAGGCCGGATGTTCAGCACTCCCGCAAACAACTTGGTCAACTACTCAGACCTCTACCTTGAAAGGAAAATTGAGATGGCGGAACCTATTATCCTCGACGGTGGCGCTCGGATGATTACTGTCAAGCTTCCCACTTACTTCAAAAGGGATGCAAAAGAAGGGGGGAAGTTCTCCGTCTCTCCTAAGTCGAAAGACGCGCCCTTCCAGCGTATTGTGGTCACGGACCATGTGACCGGGGAGGAATTGCTCAATTGGTCTCTCGATGAACACAAACAATGGAAGATAGAAATACAGTGAAGTCCGGTCGATAGCAGGAACACAGGGGCGGGGTTTCTTCCAACGTCGGCTCGGCGACCCGTGCGCGGTGAGTTGCGTCGCGGGAATCACTCCTCAGCTATAACCCGCCCTCCGGTTCGAGGAAGGGTGAGCGCAGGCGGGTGTAGATACGTCCGCCAGATCGTGACCCCTCCTTCGAGCCGCAGCTCATCAAAAAGCGTAGGGCCGCTTCGACGGCCCGACGATAAGATCATCTGGCTCCGTCGCAGGAATTGCCGCTCCGGTGTTATCCGCGCTTCGGCTCCCTCTTTACCCTCCGCGAATCTTCCTCCCGAAGCAGAACAAGTCCCCATTTAAGTGCCGCCACTTCTCTGTTCGGTGTTGCCGCCTGAGTGAGGCGACCCGAGAGCCCCTTCTCGCCTCAGAGTAATTCCCGCAACGCTACCTCATCTTTCGCTTCTCCTCCCGGAGGGGGGCTTATGCGCGTATTACCAGTCGACGAATCAAACAGGCATTCACTATTGGGCGACGTTCGAGAATAATTTGCGCCGGCCTTAGCGGTTTACGACCTTGATTCCGCCTTAGTCAATGAACTCAGCGATAAAGAATTACTTCTGACAGAGCCAGAGTAGTTCATGATCAACAAGTAAGCTGCCACGACTATCACGCTTTCGCCTCAGTTTGTCATTACAACTCGCGCTGGGATAGACACCCTTCCGCTCCACGGGGCGCGGCCAATCAGGCGGCGAAATCGGGCGCGCGCCAGCAGCCTCCGCAGGGGAACTCTGAGTTGGACGCCGGCCTCCCGAAGTCCGATAGAGAGACCGAGTTCAACTTACCTACTCACGACGTAACCGGAGATTGCGCCATAGACGGCGCCGTAGGCGGATAGGAAGGAAAGAAAAATGAGCCACATTCAACGCATCAATTCGGCGGGCTTGGCGATGCTCGCGCTTGCCGTTTTCGTAAGCGGCTGGTTTATCCCAACTGCGCAGGCGCAGACACCCGCCGGGACACAGATCCAGCGCGACGGAAAATTGCCTGACGGCAGTGCTTACCGTTCGCTCGTTATGAAAAAGTACGGCCGCTCTGATCGTACCGCTTCCGCCAATCGGATTGCTGCCGCGTCTTCGCCGGGGAACAGGGTGGTGCGGGTAGGCAATGAACCTCGGGGTTTCGGCAAGGGGTTCATCTGGGATCGCAAGGACGACGAAATCCTGCTCGCCGTTTTTATCAACGCAGCAGACGATCTCGGCGTGAGCATTGAAAACGTTCGGAGGAACGATATCGTTGAGGTCACGTCGGCGGCAGGCATCTCTTCATTTTCTAAGGACAAGGGAAATCCTTTTGCCTTGAGTATCGTCGGTCTGATCGCAGTCGGCGCAAAGGCCGGGGCGGGGCTTGCCGGCGCCCCGAGGCCGTTCCGGTGATAAATGCGGCCGAGCAGTTTGCTAAAGATAGGTTCAAGGCGACTAACGCAAGGACCAAACGGCGAGACGCCTTCGGGGTTGACCCGGGCAGCGGGCATAAGGCCAAAGAGGAAGGCGGCATTATCGTCACCCTGCCGGAAGCCGGCGGGCCGTACTACAGCGGAGACAGCGATACGACAAGTCGCTGGATTCAACCGGACGGGACTCGTACCGACGATCACTTGCCGCGGCACATCAAACTCGGAACCGCCTTCTTCCCGCGGCAACACGCCTTCAGCCACAACAGGAGACGAGTAACCGGTAATGGTGAAATCTTTGTGCTGGCTTGGGACTGGAAGTTCGAGGACAATGCCGGCTTCTACAAAGTTTTCATTCACATCAAGAAAGGGCCTGAGCCGCCGCCGCCCGTAATCCTTCACAACTAGGAAGAGGAGCGCGAGACTGGGGCCAGTTACGCCTCATGAAAATTCCGGCGACGGAATAAGGCGCGACACCCAATCGGCGAGCGGGCGTATACAGCCAAGTAGCGGCGAGGTGAGCGATAACACGCCCGCTTCGCCGCTCATAAGCATTTTTATCCGAGGCAAAGTAAAAACAGAAGGATCAAATCACGGAGGCGACCGCCATAGTATTTAACCTCGTCACTGCGATTGCGCTTTCGCCGTCTAGTTGACCGGATCAGTCTATGCAGACCCGGAGAAAAGACAGTCTTTGTGTCAGGCAAAACCTCAGCAGAAGGTCAATGCCCGCCGCTTTACATAATCGCCGTTAGAAGGATCATCGACGGGTTCAAGTACGGCTTCGTTGTGCACCCTTCATTTAGTCGGTAAAGAGCAGCACCACCACCCTTGAAATTTGATGATGATGGGGCCGTGACAGAAAGGTCGGGCATCCAACCATTCACCGGCAAGCGGCCATCTAAATAGGTTGAAGGTCGCTTGGGGGAATGTCTCCCCCAAGCGACCTTCAACCTATTTTGCCCCGAGGGCGCGTTCATTAAACGGAGGTGTGCAGCTAGCTCACTACAGCCAAGCGCTTTCGGGGCGTTGCCGGCGGTGAGGTCGCCTGCGTGCCGCTGACTCCGTGGCTGAAGCACGGTTGCCGCGAGGTGACCGGGCGACCCATGCGCTCGGGATTGTCAACGACTGTCCTTTGGTTCCGGAAAACCCCGCTATGAAATCTGATAAGAGGAGTGGGCTGATACCAGACGCTTCCGGCGTCTCACGCCTTAATGAAACGGCCGCGGATGAGTTGGCAGGTGAGGTTGCGCCTGCGGGCGAAGGGCAGTTTAGCCTGGCCTTCGCGCACGCCCCGATTGGCATGGCGATTGTCGGTCGCGATTACCGCCTGCACAGGGCCAACAGGGCACTCTGCGAAATGCTCGGCTACAGTCAGCGCGAGTTGCTGGAGCGCTCGCTGCTCGACCTCACACACCCGGACGACAGGAAGAGGGGTAGGGCGCTGGCCGGCCAACTGTTACGGGGCGAGATCCCGTGCTACCGGCTGGAGAGGCGGTGTCTCACCAAGGACGGGCGTCAACTGTCGCTCGACCTGACGGCACTCCTCGTCAGGGACAACCAGAACAACCCTCTGTACGGGCTGGCGATGGTCGAGGACGTTACCGAGCGCAAGCGTGCAGAAGAGGCACTGAGGGCGAGCGAGGAGCGCTACCGCTCATTCGTCGTTAACAGTTCCGAAGGAATCTGGCGCTTCGAGTCGGGCCGTCCGATAGACACGAGCCTGCCCGCCGACGAGCAGCTCGAAATGCTTTACAGGCACGGCTACCTCGCGGAATGTAACGACGCCATGGCGCGCTTGTACGGCTACGAGCGCGCGGACGAGTTGGTCGGCGCCGACTTCAAGATACTCCGCTCCGACTTAGGCCCGGCCGCCTTCGCCAACGCCCGCGCGTTCATCGAGAACGGCTACCGGCTCCTCGACGCGGAGTCGGTCGGCTTCGACCTGCACGGCCGCCGGAGGTTCTTTTCCAGCAACATCATCGGCATCATCATCAACGGGTACCTGCTCCGCATCTGGGGGGCGCAGCGCGACGAGACCGAGCGCAAGACGTTCGAGGGGCAGATCGAGAGCGCGCGCCTCCAACTGCGTTCCCTGGTGGCCCACCTTCATTCGCTGAGCGAGAAGGAGAGGGCGGACATCGCGCGCGAGATGCACGACGTACTCGGCCAGGGGCTGACCGGCTTGAGGCTCGACGTGTCATGGCTCGGCAAGAGGTTGCCGGGCGCCGCGGCCGAGGGCGTGCGTGCCGAGATGACGGCGAGGCTCGACGAGATGACGCGCCTGTTGGATCGGACAATCGCCGCCGTCAAAAACCTCTCCACGGAGTTGAGGCCGGGGGTGCTGGATAAGTTCGGACTCCCGGCGGCCGTCGAATGGCAGTGTCAGGAGTTCGCGCGCCGCACGGGCCTGTCTTGCGCCTGTCACCTGCCGGAGGGCGAACTGTCTTTAAGTTCGGAATGCTCGACCGCCCTGTTTCGCATCCTTCAGGAATCGCTGACGAACGTGACGCGCCACGCCGGGGCGAAGAGCGTGCGGGTCAAACTGGGCGCCGCGGGCGGGGTCGCGGCGCTCGTCGTGCGGGACGACGGCCGGGGGGTGACCGCGGGGGAGTTGGCGGCACCAACCTCACTCGGCCTGTTGGGCATGCGCGAGAGGGCGGAGGCGCTGGGCGGCTCCCTGCTCGTGGAGAGGTGTGCGTCCGGCGGGACGGTGGTCGTTGTGAACATCCCGTTCGATACGGACGGAGTGAACGCGGGGTAACGGGGCGTCATGTTTCGCGTTCTCATCGTGGACGACCACCCCGTAGTCCGGCGCGGGCTGAG
>Ga0058689_10000460_pt1 | contig 9936 bp, 7 predicted proteins | sample AgamicAsMarz_FD_57362 | JGI IMG/M metagenome (GOLD analysis project Ga0058689, IMG submission 57362) | Agave microbial communities from Guanajuato, Mexico - As.Ma.rz | ecosystem: Host-associated > Plants > Phyllosphere > Phylloplane/Leaf | place: Guanajuato, Mexico | collected 2012-06-04
AGATTCAGGGCAGCTCGCCTTGTGTGGACATGTCTGTTTTCACTGACGTGGTCTGCCCGAATCGTCATGCTGCCCTGACCTCTTCAGGTACAATGAAAACACCCGCTCCCCACTCTTCTCACTCTCCGCAACAACATACTCACCAGCAAACCTTCATTATTGCGACCGGGATAAAATGACAACCGGTGAATAAACCATCGCAAAAGTTTACTACTCCAGCAACTCAACAAAACGTTGCTCCGGCAAAGCGAACAACTCGCCACAAATATAAAGAGAGTGAAATCACCGCCGCAAGAGCAGTATTAAAAGCGCGACGCTTAAACATGATTTTTATACCTTCAGAGTGAGTGCACTTTATAAGAATATTAAGTCCACACAGGTTCAGCAATCTCATTAATTCTTATTCTTAAGCCGCCCCCACTACGCAGTGGATGGAATATTAATAAAACATTAAGATTGATAATCAGCAATAAGAAAAAACCAAAGCATTATTGCAGACCAATATAGCAAGTATCCGCAAAGCTAATTTTCATCAGTCTGCTAATTATTTGCAGGCAAAAAAAATGGGACCCCTCAGACCCCCGTTTTTATTTAACCCAGAAACTGGACTGCATGTTCGCGATAATCGCGCCACTCATGCCTTTCACGATTGGGTCAGCCACTGCAACACAGCCCATGTGGCGCAGCGTTGCATAGCGAGTTTAAAGGCAGGAAGATGATATTATTGAATAAACAATGTGTTTATATGGGGTGTCAGGGGGCGGAGGTCCAAATCCTCTCGTACAGCCAAAAATTTTCCAATGCAACCAGCGGCTTATGGCTGCCTTTTATGTCTGCAATTTGGAAAAATTTACACCGCACAGCCATCCTCGTAAGCACGCAAAATGCTGTATGTCAGCACACCATGAACATGCGTCTCGTCCAGTACCTCACCTTCGATCGCTTCACCCTCGTCAGTTATCAAAGCCGATCCCAGCAACCTCGCAAATCGGCTGCATACGGCGAATGTAATCAGCAGCGTGCAGCCTTGCTGAGGTCGGGGCCAGTTTCGATTATTGCTTATCCATAAGTTAATCAAGTGTTACCGGTGACTTTCTTTTTTTATGCATAAAGATCAGTTAGAAGCACCAATATGCTTAATGACCAGTAAGAAATCATTTATAGTGTGCCCTATCGTTCTGGTGGTGATTGGCTGCTATGCGGAGCATGCAAAGCTTATTGTGACCATCAAGAAACGTGATTATTTTTTGCGCAATTTGCGCTTTTTTTGAACTCATTGGTTATGAACGAGTAAGGGTGTTTATGAAAGGCAAAATAATGTCTATACATTACCTGCGCGGTATAGCAGGCCTGGCAGTTGTTTTGTTTCACTTTAGGGGATACTTAAATGGAGTTTATTCACAAAAAGATTTAGGGTTAATACTGTTTAACTCAGGTGCATTTGGTGTTGATTTATTTTTCATGATAAGCGGCTTTATAATCGCCCTTTCCACAAAGAACAATACTTCTAAAATAGCATTTGCCATAAGGAGATTTTTCAGAATATATCCTTGTTTTATTATTATCTTTGCCATTGGTGCATTGTTAGTCTATAGATTCGACCCGTCCGAAAACCTTCTCAGAGCTTTATTCTTTCTTCATCGTGATTACACAAATGTAGCGCCAGGATTTGGTTACAACGTTTTAGGTCCGGCATGGACACTTACGTACGAGATTTATTTTTATACAACATTCGTAATAGCAATGTCAGTAAGTCAAAAATATAGAACCTTAATATCTTCATTGTTAATTTTAGTTCCGATGTTTGTAATTCAGTTGCATTATAATGGACACATTTCTTTATCAGGTGTCGCATCTGCAAATGTTCCGGTTGACAACCCTGCATTCGCACTACTGCGATTTATGTCATCACCAATACTCGCTGAATTTGTCGTGGGTATGCTATTCTATGAATTATTCAATAAAGATAAATTTACTATTGACGTAAAAGTTGCAAAATTCATATTCTTCGTGTGCTGTGGCTTTTTTATAACATATTATTTCAGCGGTCACCTTTTTGGCTTTGGATTAAAGCGAGCAGGTTTAATTTCTTTCGCTTTGCTTCTCGGTTTTATTATTTATGATAATAGCGTTGGGTTTAAAGAAAATAACACACTGAATTTTTTAGGTGATATTTCATTTTCAATATACATATCGCATTATATGTTTATTAATTTGCTAAATTTCTATAAGCCTGGTTTTTATGTACATGAAATTGGTCTGGCAAGATTATTCATGATGCTCACAATAACAATTTCAGCAGGAACAATACTACATTTTTATATTGAAAAACCATTCATTTCTTTTGGTAAAAAAATTGAAAACAATCTTCGGAAAAGAAATATAAAAAATGAATATACTGCATGATATCACTGCCATAAAGCGCGAGGCGGCTTAAAATGGTGCATTATCCGAAAGGTAGAATAATATAGAGCTACCGAGCAGGGTGATACACAAAAACCACAGTATTAGCATTTTACTCAGCCAAAAGCCAGATAATGCCCGGCGCATTGGACATATCAACCGTGTTCACTGCGTCGATGGAATCCAGCACCGGCATTCAGTTTTGTCGTTTCCGCTTCTGTCTGCGCTCTGCCAGCCTGCAATTTTCGCTGAATGACGCTGATAGATGCATTGCCGCGTCAATGAGTTGCTGCACGTGCAGTCCAGCGGAGGCAACCTCCTGCTCTTTTCCCTGAAAATAGGGTCAGTCTAAAGCAAAACATGCATTAACGCTGAGAGGGGCTTTCCTGAATTCGCATCATCAATAGCATACTGCACACGATCGGAAATTTTCATTTTTTCCCATTATGACCAAGTCGCTCTGTAAGACACAGGCATACAAGTTTTGATAACCAGTAGCGAAATTACCATAAAAAACGGAAACCAACTGGCTCCCGTTCTTGCTTAACCCACAACGCGGATTACATGTTCGCGATAATCGCGTCGCCAAACTCTGAGCATTTCAGCAGATTCGCGCTTTCTATCAGACGTTCGAAATCGTAGGTCACGGTTTTGGCGTCGATCGCGCCGCTCATGCCTTTCACGAACAGATCAGCCGCTTCAACCCAGCCCATATGGCACAGCAGTACATAGATAATTTAGATACACGGTAGCGTCGATCAAGTGAAACGAGAGACTTTATTGTAAAGTCAAATAGATCAACGGAAGCAAAGTATGACAACGCATGCTTTGCCCGTTAACTATTACTTCACACCAATACCATTAAGTTTATTGTATGCAATAGGTAATGTTTTCTTCATCGCATGCATAACGAATAATGAAATTATGAAAGCAAATATCAGATTAACCAATGAGATATTGATGCCATGCCTATTTAAATACGGAACCATAAAGAAAAGAACAAATGGATGTATAAGATAGATGCCAAGAGAATAATCTCTCCCTGATTTAGAAAGAACCCCTTCATGGCTATTGGTGTTTATACAGATTGAAAGGAGAGCAATTGCGGAGAAGACACTAAAAAATGGGAACTGACGCGGTAGGGTTTGAGCTTCAGAAAATAACTTAAGAACAGGAACCTCTATAACCATGAGAGACACCCCCATAATTAACGCAATCCATGAATATTTTTTACCGATAATTTTTAGCGGATTATTAATCGATAATAAGTATCCGATATATACAAGAGAGATACCGTGAAGCGTCCTTAAAAAGTAAAATGCTTCGTTTTTGTTCTTCAGCAAACCAAACGCCTGACCTATGTCACTCATCCAGTACGCTATTAAGATAGCAACAGAAATTGTTAGTCCTGTTGACATTTTAGTATTTTTAACAAAATAATTAGTTATTAAAACACCAAGCATGAGGGATGGCAAAAACCACAAATGGAAGAATGTTCCGGATCTCAAAGTTGTGAAAGAGGCCAGGAGCGCAATTGATTTATAAAAGCTGTGTCCATTTGAAATAAAAATCACTGGAATGTAGATCAGGGACGAATAAAAAAGAATCCCAAACAACCGGTTTATCTTGTGTGATATATTTAATTCGCTTCCGTGTCCCATTAAATAGCCTGACACTAAAAAAAAGAATGGAACAGCCCATCGTGAAGACGCCTGAAACATATCTGCATGCGCAGGCGTCATTTCTGGAAAGTTTCCTGAATGAACAACAATAATAAAAAAACTAGCAACCAACCTTGCCAAATCTAATGTATTATTTCTCATGAGTAATAAGCCCAACTTTTCGCATCATTAAAGAATACCACGCCATCGTGCTGGTTATCTACCAATACGTTGTTCTGGTTTGGTTAACTACTATTTAATTTCAGTTAAGTCACCAACTCTAAGTAGTCTGACAATTATAGATGCTTAATTTTTCAACGTGGTATTTCCAGCCAACTGATACCTTTTATATCAGTTGCATCGACACGCTCAAGAGCATCAAGATAATCCAGCCACTCAATAAATCGCGCTTTATCAGTTTCGCTAAGTCTCCCAAGCGCTAGCTTTGATGACCATTGCTTGTCGCTTATATCGGTGTTCACGGTATTTATTTTGATACTTTTTTGAATCGCCACGGATAATCCAGACACTTCCGAGCCGTCTACCGGGGTGGGGTCAGTCCATAAATGACGCTGAGGTGTCTGTTAAACCTGTGGCGATTCAAATTCATTGACGACAACTTTTAAAAGGCACGAGATAAGTGCGGGCTGCATGGAATAAAGGGTCAGCCCCAACATTTCATGAGTAGCGTTCTCTTTCCGAAAGGTTATATAGAGATCAAGGTCTGGATACGCAGAAATTGTTGGGACATAAATCCAGAAAAATGACCGATAAATATAACGATGATCGCGGCAAAGACTGGGTAATTGCCAGCTCAAAAACAGGTTAATTTTCATCCGGTTTTGGGGAGGAATTTTTGCGGACAGAAAAAAACGGGAACCTTCAGGCTCCCGTTTTTATTTAACCCAGAATCTGGATTACATATTCGCGATAATCGCATCGCCAAACTCTGAGCATTTCAGCAGCTTAGCGCCTTCCATCAGACGTTCGAAATCGTAAGTCACGGTTTTGGCGTTGATCGCGCCACTCATGCCTTTGACGATCAGGTCAGCCGCTTCAACCCAGCCCATGTGACGCAGCAGTAGTTAATGAAATTACTTATAATTCCTTGATAAATATATAAAAAACATGACTTTTGAGGTGGGAGTTATGAGTTTGCACTGATTTATAAGTTTATGATAATCAAAAATTCTTTTTGAGTTTTGATAACCACTTTTGGCACAACGTAGCCCCACATCTACCCGTTATGTTCGTCTAACAAGGGATTTTAAATCAGGCGCGTTCATCAATGATAAACATTATGTTATTTCACTTTCTCGTTATTATCCATTATTTCAAAGCTCAATAAATTTAGCAAATTAGCACATACATTGGGTCTCTATGGTGATGCATCTAACCATTAAAATTTTTTCCTGTGTAGTGCCCTCCGCCTGTAGCGCTTATTTACCCATTTTATGCGAAAAACCTCACTATATTAATCTAGTGGTTTCGAATATATTATCCTTCAGTTATATTCAATTTCCGCGGCCAAATGAACCAAGAAAGGAACATAAAATGGATGATTTCATGAAATACAGATATGGTTGGGAGAAATTCCACGGCGCTATTCATAGCCTAGCATCCGAAGGAACCTTTAATGAACGTCTTGCCAATGCGTATGTATTCAATATCTCTCATATAGATAAAGAGAATAATCTTCCCGAAGCGACATGGAACAAATATGAGGAGCTTGTATCACTTTTAACATTTGCGGAACCTGTTGGTAATGAAGGTAAAGTTGCCGCTTCAATTGCTCAAATGGATGATTTACAGAAAAATAAAGTCGCTGAATTATTCATTAGTCTGTATGATGATTTATGCAGGTTTATGCCGAATCTTCATAAGCGCTAACATGGATGTCAGAGGGTCCGAGATTCAAATTTTCTCGGCCGAACAAAATAAACAACCAGTGCTGTTGTTTTTTGATGCATGCGATTTAGCTAATGTAAAAAAGTAAAAGTAAAATCTCTGTCTATTCGGTCTGTTTTTTGAGAGGTGCTTTCCAAATCCTCCGACTGATTCTTTGCTTCAATGCCCATGTACTGTTAAATCAAATTGCCTTATAAAACTGTACTTGGGGTGCGCACCATTTTTCCCCCTACCCTATACTTTCAACGCTTCAGTGTTGAAGGTTTTTATGTGTAGACGTTTTGCACAAGCTCAAACCCGTGAAGAATATCTGGCTTCCTTGGCCGAGGAGCCGAACGTGATATTGCACATTATCCAAAACCCGATCCTGTAATTTGGTCATATGCGCCAATATGATGGGATAAACCATCTCTGATTAGTGATCGTGTCGATACGGCGGCATAAGCCGCATGTTTAAGCTACTCAGGCAGAATGAGCAAGGATATTATAATTGCTTTGAAAAGCTTATTCTCATTCTGTCTACAATATATGATTCCAACTCATTTTTTTTGAGTTCAAACACATCCTCAATATCGTACTCGTAATCCATCAACTGCTTCATTTTTATTATTTTACCTGCAACACCATCTATTATTTTGCATATTTCACTCATAGCATCTCTGACATTTAACGAATATAATTCCTCACTTTCAAACTGAGACGAAGTTTCTTTTATGCGAGTCCTGACATCTTTATGAAACCCATCCCTGAACTTAATTATCTCTTGAATATGATTATCAAACTTCAAATTATCACAAATAAACTCACACAAAGATTCAGCATTAAAAAAACCATAATTACTTTTCCCTAAGCGGTAGTCATAACAGAAGTAATTTTCATTTTCAAGCATGGTTTTCACGCTTGAATTTGTGGATTTATCCATCTCAACCGATAGAAATTCTACCAAACACTCAACTGAAAGTTGTCCTTGATAACTTTTGAAAAGCATTACTGCGAGTTCTGATATAGTTACCTTCGATTTAATATATCCAGGAAGTGTTATGTATTTATCATGTAGATTATATGCCAGACAAATAAAAAAATTGACATCCTCTAACAAATCGTTCACTTTTTCTATATGTTCTTTGTCATTACACCAATACCCAGCCTTCTTGGCATAAAATATAAAACACGCATTATACGTCTGTAACGATAGATCCTTCATCTCTTTTTTAAGATGGCGACTGTTATTATCTTTGATAACAAGATGCTCAAAAAAATCATAATCCATGAGCATCTTATAATATTTTTCATACTGAGAACTATCGGGTAACTTTTTTTCACCGAAAATAGATGCATTTATTGCAACAGCATATAAGACATCGTTCGGTATGAATGACCGCACGAGTGAAGTATATTTTTTTTGGATAACAAGAATATTCCCACCATCATAATTTGAAATAATTGGCAGTTCTGTTTTTATATTTTTTAGTGTATGGTACAGTATTCTCATATAGGGACTTAAATTTTCATGCCCCCGAATATAAGAAACCGCAGAATATGTACTCATTTTTATATCTAATGGATTAGCTTTCAACCAATTAGTCACAAGCGCTAAAGAGTTATTATGTTGTTCCAATATTAAATTGAATTTCTGCTGAAAGAAATTTTGAGCATTAGCTTCACTTGTTGATTTAGCGGCACCCCAAGCAACATAACTTTGGTACATAGCTGCAAATAAAGCAGCGGCGGTAGCCATTGCCCCAATTTTATCTATATTTTCCCATAAGAACGAGTGACAGTAAACTAATATAACTGCTGCAAAGGGAAGCGTTAAAATTATAACTTTTCGATTAGAAACCCTCATAACCAAAAGTACTCATCAAAAAAACGATGATGCATTGTACATTAACAAAAAATAAGATAGCAAACAATATAAAAGATTACATGATATTAGAATTTTCTTTTAGCCAAAACCAAATACTTGTGAAGATACCTAGCATATTTATGTTTTTTTCAACTATGCACATTACCTTACGACTAAAAGATCCGTATATCTTGTAGTGTATCGCGGCGACAGCATATCGCGCTTCATCTGCCACTGTTGCTGTATGCCCTGCCCGGCAAAATATAAAGTGCCTCGACCGTCTTTTTTATTTAGCTGATCCAGAACCTCCATCAGCTTTTCACTGTTCGCGCGCGGCGCGTTGTCGTCAAACAAATTGAGTTGCGCGACGCCCTGGCTGAAAAAGTCGCCCAGCATTACACCCGCCTTCTGATACCGATGGCCATCCTTCCAGATCCGGTCCAGACAGCGCGTGGCCGCACCAATAATATCCCTGCTGTCCTGCGTGGGCGTGAGGAGTTTTACAGAGGCACTGTTGCCATAATAAGGCCCGTTTGAAGCAAACGGGCTGGTTTTAACGAAAGCGGATATGAACCGGCAGAACTGATGCTCACCACGCAGCTTTTCCGCCGCCCGGCTGGCGTAGCTGCATATCGCCTGTCGCATATCCTCGTAATCGGTAATTCGACCGCCAAACGAACGGGAGCAGACAATTTCCTGTTTTGCCGGTGCGAACTCCTCAAACCCGAGGCATGGCTCGCCGCGAAGCTCCCTGACTGTTCTCTCCAGAACGACACTGAAGTGCTTACGGATAAACCGGATATCGGTGTCAGCCAAATCCAGTGCCGTTTTGATACCCATGGCGTCGAGCTTTTTTGAGATACGACGACCTATCCCCCAGACTTCTTCAACCGGAAGCATTGCCATCAGCTTTCGCTGGCGCGCCTGGTTCGACAAATCGAGCACGCCGCCGGTCTGTCGCTGCCACTTTTTTGCCGCGTGGTTGGCGAGCTTCGCCAGGGTTTTGGTTTGTGCGATGCCTACGCCGACAGCCAGATGAGTACGCTTCAGCACTGTGGCCCGTATCTCACGCCCGAAGTCAGTTAAATCGCGGTAATTCCGCACGCCGGTAAGATCACAAAAGGCCTCATCAATCGAGTATATTTCCACGCACGGCGACATCTCTTCCAGCGTCGTCATCACCCGGTTTGACATATCCGCGTATAACTCATAATTGCTACTGAACGCGACGATGCCGTGCCGCCGGAACGCCTCTTTCTGCCTGAAGTAAGGCTCAGCCATGACGACAAACGGCTTCGCTTCGGCGCTGCGGGCAATCACGCAGCCGTCGTTATTCGAAAGAACGACGACAGGTCGCCCTTTCAAATCCGGACGAAAAACGGTTTCGCATGACGCATAGAAGCTGTTCACATCGCACAGCGCAAACATAATCAGCTCACTGCTTTGACGATAAAAGTCACGACGCCGAATATGTCGAGCGTGTCTTCACTCGTCACCCGGATCGGGCTGTATGAAGGATTCATTGGGTTAAGCTGGATGGCTGGTCTGAGCTGGAGACGCTTCACCGTGAATTCGCCGTCTACTGCTGCGATCACAATGTCGCCATGCTGGGCGGTACGGGAACTGTCAACGACAAGAAGATCGCCATCGCTGATTCCACCATCAATCATGGAATCCCCCGCCGCCCTGACGAAATACGTCGCGCTGGGATGCTGTACAAGTAGCTCATTAAGGTCAATCCGCTGCTCAACGTAATCTGCTGCCGGACTGGGGAAGCCGCACTGAACAAGGTCACTGAAGAGAGGTAGCACGACAACTGCGCGCGGAAAATCTGCTGGTTTGATGAACTGCATGGTGTAGTCTCAACTTATACTGTTTTTATATACAGTAGTATTATTGGTGCTACTGATCAAGACCGCTTCGGTTGGCGGGAGCCAGTAAGGAACTGGTTTTCTTTTGGCGATAAAAGGTTAGGAAGAAAAAAATTTATTCAGGTATTTCAGGCCAGGCGATATCAGGTGCAGTGGATGTATCAACTTTGCGTAAAGCCTGTATGTACTTCTGCCAGATGATCAGCTCAGCCTTATCCTCGTCCGAGATGATGCCTAAAGTAAGCTC
>Ga0058689_10000473_pt1 | contig 9755 bp, 4 predicted proteins | sample AgamicAsMarz_FD_57362 | JGI IMG/M metagenome (GOLD analysis project Ga0058689, IMG submission 57362) | Agave microbial communities from Guanajuato, Mexico - As.Ma.rz | ecosystem: Host-associated > Plants > Phyllosphere > Phylloplane/Leaf | place: Guanajuato, Mexico | collected 2012-06-04
GATCCCGCACGTTACGCACTTCGACAAAACCGATATCACCGATCTGGAAGCGTTCCGTAAACAGCAGAACGCCGAAGCCGAGAAGCGCAAGCTGGACGTGAAATACACGCCGGTTGTGTTCATTATGAAAGCCGTTGCCGCCGCGCTGGAGCAGATGCCGCGCTTTAACAGCTCGCTTTCTGAAGACGCGCAGAAGCTGACGTTGAAAAAATATATCAACATCGGCGTGGCGGTCGATACGCCTAACGGCCTGGTGGTTCCGGTCTTTAAGGACGTGAATAAAAAAGGCATCACCGAGCTTTCCCGCGAGCTGATGGCAACCTCGAAAAAAGCGCGCGACGGCAAGCTGACGGCCAGCGACATGCAGGGCGGCTGCTTCACTATCTCCAGCCTTGGCGGTCTTGGCACCACGCACTTTGCGCCGATCGTCAACGCGCCGGAAGTAGCTATCCTGGGCGTCTCTAAATCCGCGATGGAGCCGGTCTGGAACGGTAAAGAGTTTGTGCCGCGTCTGATGATGCCAATCTCTCTTTCCTTCGACCACCGCGTTATCGACGGGGCTGACGGTGCCCGCTTTATCACCATCGTCGGCAATCTGTTAGCCGATATTCGCCGACTGGTGATGTAAAAGTACTCTGGCCGGCTTATGCCGGCCTTCTTATAGCCGACTCTCGCTGTTTTAGTCGACAAGTTGTGATGGTTTGGGGCAGGTTGTTTGCACTCTGTTAACAATTCTGTAAACTCTTGCCCTGAATACGAACCGGTGGATGGATATCCGCCAGTTAACTAAGAGGTCATGATGAGTACAGAAATTAAAACTCAGGTCGTGGTACTTGGGGCAGGTCCGGCAGGTTACTCTGCGGCATTTCGCGCTGCTGATTTAGGTCTGGAGACCGTGATTGTTGAGCGTTACAGTACCCTGGGCGGCGTTTGCCTGAACGTGGGCTGTATTCCTTCCAAAGCGCTGCTGCACGTGGCGAAAGTCATTGAAGAAGCCAAAGCGCTGGAAGAACACGGCGTGGTGTTCGGCAAGCCGCAAACCGACATCAACAAAATCCGTACCTGGAAAGAGAAGGTCATTAATCAGCTGACCGGCGGTCTGGCCGGTATGGCGAAAGGCCGTAAAGTGAAAGTGGTCACCGGCGAAGCTAAGTTCACCGGCGCGAACACTATGTTCGTTGACGGCGAAAACGGCGGCACCACTATCAACTTCGATAACGCGATTATCGCTGCCGGTTCTCGTCCTATTCAGCTGCCGTTTATTCCGCATGAAGATCCACGTGTGTGGGATTCCACCGCCGCGCTGGAGCTGAAAGAAGTGCCTGAGCGTATGCTGGTCATGGGCGGCGGCATCATCGGCCTGGAAATGGGTACCGTTTATCACGCGCTGGGTTCTCAGATTGACGTGGTTGAGATGTTCGATCAGGTGATCCCTGCGGCCGATAAAGACGTGGTGAAAGTCTTCACCAGGCGCATCGAGAAGCAGTTCAACCTGATGCTGGAAACCAAAGTGACCGCGGTAGAAGCCAAAGAAGATGGTATCTACGTCACGATGGAAGGCAAAAAAGCGCCTGCTGAACCACAGCGTTACGACGCGGTGCTGGTGGCGATTGGCCGCGTGCCGAACGGTAAAGGTCTGGATGCCGGTAAAGCGGGTGTGGAAGTGGACGATCGCGGCTTTATCCGCGTCGATAAGCAGATGCGTACCAACGTGCCGCACATTTTCGCTATCGGCGACATCGTTGGTCAGCCAATGCTGGCGCATAAAGGCGTGCACGAAGGCCACGTAGCGGCGGAAGTGATCTCCGGCAAGAAGCACTACTTCGATCCAAAAGTGATCCCATCTATCGCCTATACCGAGCCGGAAGTTGCCTGGGTTGGCCTGACCGAGAAAGAAGCAAAAGAGAAGGGCATCAGCTACGAGACGGCGACCTTCCCGTGGGCGGCATCAGGCCGTGCTATCGCTTCCGACTGCGCAGACGGCATGACCAAGCTGATTTTTGATAAAGAGACGCATCGCGTGATCGGCGGGGCCGTTGTCGGCACCAACGGCGGCGAGCTGCTGGGCGAAATCGGTCTGGCTATCGAAATGGGCTGCGACGCCGAAGATATCGCGCTGACTATCCATGCTCACCCGACGCTGCACGAGTCGGTAGGCCTGGCGGCGGAAATCTTCGAAGGCAGCATCACCGATCTGCCAAATGCGAAAGCGAAGAAGAAGTAAGCGCTAAAAGCATTCGAAGCGGCTCCGAAAGGGGCCGTTTTTTTATCTCCTTTCCGCGTCATTTTTCTGATTAAACGCCTGCAAATACTCAATAAAACAGCGCAGCGCCATTCCTTTGATGAAAAATGCAAGACTTATAGTGTGCAGGGTTATCCGATTATAACTGCGTTTTTTGCCACGAAAGTGGGTAGCAGGCCGCGGATGAGTTTAAAGCAGGGCGCTGAAACCCTTTTTTTGAGGGGTATTTCAACGGGCTGTTTTATAAGGAGATTAAGTAATGGGTGAAAAAGAGGGTTTTTATCGGGTTTTGGTCAAAATTCTTTTAACATAAGTGCGTTATGTTGTGTCGCTAACTGTTCACTGCCGTACAGGCAGCTTAGAAAAAATACGCAGGTCGTCAGGGGCGCCATCACGGGTTCACTGCCGTACAGGCAGCTTAGAAACTGATCCCGATAACTTTAGCGTTTGTCCACCAGTTCACTGCCGTACAGGCAGCTTAGAAAAGCATGAATACGCTTAACCAAATAATCACGTCGTTCACTGCCGTACAGGCAGCTTAGAAACAGACGATGTGGTTAAGCACGTTCAGGCGCTTGTTCACTGCCGTACAGGCAGCTTAGAAAGAAAAATCCGCAGCGATGTTTTATCACCTGGGGTTCACTGCCGTACAGGCAGCTTAGAAACCAGCTCCGGGCTGTTACAGCCAGCTCGGTGAAGTTCACTGCCGTACAGGCAGCTTAGAAATGCTCACTGCCGCTTCTCCCTCTCTGCAAATAGTTCACTGCCGTACAGGCAGCTTAGAAAAGAACTGAATCTTGGCCGTGCCGCCGGATTTATGTTCACTGCCGTACAGGCAGCTTAGAAAGTCACGAACGTGCCGGCCGGTAACGCATTCTTGTTCACTGCCGTACAGGCAGCTTAGAAAGCAGAAGTCCGTCTGAAGTTACGTTGATCCAGGTTCACTGCCGTGCAGGCAGCTTAGAAAGGTAATGCCCCGCTTCCCACTGAACCGTCTCCGTTCACTGCCGTGCAGGCAGCTTAGAAAATGACCTGCGGATGCCGCATGCAGCACCATGAGTTCACTGCCGTACAGGCAGCTTAGAAAGATGACACATACCCGGTTACGAATGCCGGTGCGTTCACTGCGTACAGGCAGCTTAGAAACAGCACGTTCAGCGTCACCCGCGCCGGTTTCGGTTCACTGCCGTACAGGCAGCTTAGAAATGTAACGTCAAATTTCTTAGCATGATGTTCTTCGTTCACTGCCGTGCAGGCAGCTTAGAAATTTCTTTTTCTTGCCGACGCTTTACCTGCGTCGTTCACTGCCGTGCAGGCAGCTTAGAAATATCAGCATCAAAGAGCCATTCTGCTGGTACTGTTCACTGCCGTAAAGGCAGCTTAGAAAGCTGACGGAATTACGCTTCAACTGAAGCCAAAGTTCACTGCCGTACAAGCAGCTTAGAAAAATTGCTCATAAAAAAGCGTGGTGATCGTGCTGTTCACTGCCGTACAGGCAGCTTAGAAAACAATTTCCACGCAGCCTGTTGCGCCCTGCTCGTTCACTGCCGTACAGGCAGCTTAGAAACCAAACAACACACTCACGTACCGCCAGATACTCGTTCACTGCCGTACAGGCAGCTTAGAAATTTAACCATTCCCCGCTCGTATGCCCACCGGAGTTCACTGCCGTACAGGCAGCTTAGAAAGCATTATAAGCACCCACAGCTCGCCATGAGTAGTTCACTGCCGTGCAAGCAGCCTGGAAATTGAATGTGATTGCGGCACACCGAGATGACAGGTTCACTGCCGTACAGGTGGCCAGAAAACGCTGAAAGTGAATTCTATCAGTACAGCAAATCAACAAAGCAGAAAACCCACGTGATAGTGGGTTTCTTACTTCAAAACTTGCCTTCATCCCACTTCTGCTTCATATACGCAGAAAGCCAGGAAAGAAACGCGATAAGATCAGGCGGATATTCAGCGCAATCACCTATTCGGTTTTCCGTAATTTTATTTAATTCAGATGCGGCAAGTTCGTTAGTGGGAAAATCAGCGAGAAACAGATCTATTTCGTTGATAAGATTTTCATCAATCCCGCCAAAACACTCAATTGATGAATCTACGATCTCAGGGTAACTATCTCCATACGCATCCGCATCGTTACCCAGAAAGACAGAAAAATAAGTTCTTATGTTTTCGTAATTTTTCATTTTATTTAATCCTCGGATAGGCAGTAAGCACATAAAATGGTTTGCCATTATAAGATTTTTTCTGAAGCACGACAGTGAACAGGTTTGTTTTAGTAGCTTTTAAAGTTGAAGCTTTAACAACGATACCAATACTGGATGGATAAGCATAATCAAACTCAAGGAATGACCTGGAGTGATCGGCTGGAGTGCTTCTGGCCCACCTTCTGATTTTCCATGCGTTAGCCTTCATTGCTTTACTAATGGATTTTTCCGCAATTTTTAAAGAAGTGAATGAGCTTGCAGCCCCGCTGGCTTTAAACGTGCCTGATTGTAGCCCTCTTTTGATCTTATCAATCAATTCTGATTCGCTTTTACAAATATGCTTTTTAATAGTATGGCCGCCACCGGCGATACCCTTAACAGCCTCATGTTCCATTAAATTAATTTGCCCCATTCTGACAGAAGCTACACGTGCAGCACCGGCAATTGAGAATGGGATGATGACATCTACCGCGATACCTATCTGCTCAGCTGTTTGATCATCTAGTCCCATTTCTCTGGCGATACCCGCCGTTGCACGGGCTGTTATTGATGCCGTTTGCTTACCTGTGTAGACTTGATAGGCCGCTGAGCTGACTGTATCCATGCCGTGAGTACCGACAATTATGCAGCCTGCTTTTGTTAGTCCGGTAGGTTCCGGCACGAGACATAAAGCTGTAGCGCTTGCTAACTCCAGTATCCCACCGAGAAATTCTATGCCACCCCATGCGCGATTACTGAACGAAGATTCTGATATTGTCTCATCAGTCATAACCGCCGCCATTTGTGCAGGCGTCATCGCGATACTAATACTGTTATCCATAACACTTCCTTGTTGAGAAACGTCCATTAATCAGAATAATTAAATGTCAGGTGATATCAAAATTATTTTTACGATTACAGTTACTTTAGGAAAATAGATTGGTTTTGTCCGGAACTGACATGTCACCTCTGCATAGATAATTTTCTATGCGTATGGTGTTTAAAAACGATGAGCGCCGCCCGGTAGGGGTTATTATTTATGACGTTGAGAAGTGACGGTTTTCAGTAGTGCTATCATTATGTATGTCTTTTTCGCTTTATGATGCGAATTACATGAGTTGTTATTTTATGAAATTATTACAAAGAATAGTGTGTCTTTAACCATCGGAACCGGCTTATTGTTATAGAGTAACTCTTAGTTATTTTCTCCTTAATCTTAAAGCCTACAACTCTAACCGCGATGTTCGGGTATTAATGTGGTTTGTCTAAAAAGCTGGCAGCCTAGGTACATATGAATTTATGACAAGTACTGAAACCCTTTTTTTGAGAGGTTATGCAATTGTTTGTTTTATCAGGTTATTTTTTAAGTGTTGAAAAAGAGGGTTTTTACCGGGGTTTGGTCAAAATTCTTTTCAGATAAGCAAGTTATGCTGTATCGCTTACTGTTCACTGCCGTACAGGCAGCTTAGAAAGAACATTAGTTCAATCATAATGTATACATATCGTTCACTGCCGTACAGGCAGCTTAGAAACAGCGGCAGCCTGGTAACGCTGAGCTGGACATGTTCACTGCCGTACAGGCAGCTTAGAAATGGAAAGCGGCCATAGCCGTATTGGTATCGAAGTTCACTGCCGTACAGGCAGCTTAGAAAAGTGTTATCAGCCTTATTTCATAGCGGTCATCGTTCACTGCCGTACAGGCAGCTTAGAAACTGTGTGCCGTTCTGTCCGCAGCGGCGCAATTGTTCACTGCCGTACAGGCAGCTTAGAAATATTGCAACCACTTCGCCAGCGTGAATACCGGGTTCACTGCCGTACAGGCAGCTTAGAAAATACAAAAGCGCGACCGCAATGTTGTGATAGTGTTCACTGCCGTACAGGCAGCTTAGAAATGGCTGGCAAGCTGGTCTGTACCATTAATGAAGTTCACTGCCGTACAGGCAGCTTAGAAAAACAAGGCTAAAAACGTGATCCGCGATTACGCGTTCACTGCCGTACAGGCAGCTTAGAAAAGTGGCGGCCGGACGGGTCGCCGATTAAACGAGTTCACTGCCGTACAGGCAGCTTAGAAACCGCAGAAACTATTAGAAAAGCAAATAAAATTGTTCACTGCCGTACAGGCAGCTTAGAAAAGGCGCCGTGTGCTGGTGGGGTTGCCTGCGGGGTTCACTGCCGTACAGGCAGCTTAGAAAGTCTCGGAGCAGAAATGTTTGTTTCACTGTTCGTTCACTGCCGTACAGGCAGCTTAGAAACTACGAGCTATATCGCTAAATACGTTTCTAAAGTTCACTGCCGTACAGGCAGCTTAGAAATAACTGGGATCTGTGGGAAGAATGCCGCACGAGTTCACTGCCGTACAGGCAGCTTAGAAAAGACCGGGTCGTCTGCCGCAGCGGTGAAGCCAGTTCACTGCCGTACAGGCAGCTTAAAAAGCTGGTCAAGAGTGGTAAGGGCAAGCAGGCCGTTCACTGCCGTACAGGCAGCTTAGAAATGGCGTTTAAACTCAACGACCCACACCCACGGGTTCACTGCCATACAGGCAGCTTAGAAATGCTTTCTATGGTGTTTGCACCGCCAGTAAAAGTTCACTGCCGTACAGGCAGCCTGGAAACCTCCCCATACTGCTATTCCCGCCCTTAAACTTGTCGCTAAAACCCTACTGACCTCTCATTACCTTTTCTGATGATTTAATACACTGCTTGCCTGATAGAAATCAACGGCCAGGCTGACGCAAGGAATGCGTATGGAACACTTAAAACCCTCCGATTTAAAAACTATTCTTCATTCAAAACGCAGCAACATCTATTACCTGCAGTATTGCCGCGTGTTGGTCAACGGCGGACGCGTAGAATATGTGACAGATGAAGGCAAGCGTTCGCTTTACTGGAATATCCCCATCGCAAATACCACGGTAATTATGCTTGGCACCGGCACTTCTGTTACCCAGGCCGCTATGCGTGAATTCGCCAGAGCGGGCGTACTGGTCGGTTTTTGTGGCGGCAACGGCACGCCGCTGTATGCCGCTAATGAAGCTGAGGCCGCCGTTTCCTGGCTGACATCGCAGAGTGAATATCGACCTACGGAATATCTGCAACATTGGGTGAACTTCTGGTTTGATGACGAGAAAAGGTTAGCGGCGGCAATAGCTTTTCAGCGAGAGCGTATTAAACAAATCCAAAAACACTGGCTTAGCGAGCGACTGAGCAGACAGGAAAAATTTGTTATTCAGCAGCCCGTTCTTCAAACCTTATTGGAACGTTATGAAAAAAGCCTGATTACCTGTACCAGCGTGCAATATTTGCTGGCGCAGGAAGCGGTACTGACAAAGGCGCTTTATAAGCTGGCCGCCGAGGCGACGAAATACGGCGAGTTTACTCGTGCAAAACGCGGCGGCGGCGCTGATATCGCTAATCGTTTTCTGGATCACGGCAACTATCTGGCCTACGGACTTGCCGCCACGGCCTGTTGGGTAACGGGGCTGCCGCATGGCTTGGCGATTATGCATGGCAAAACACGACGCGGCGGTCTTGTTTTTGATGTGGCCGATATGATTAAAGACGCGCTGATTTTGCCGCAGGCATTTATTTCCGCAATGGCCGGAGAAGACGAGCAGGAGTTTCGCCAGCGCTGTATTAGCGGTTTGCAAAAAGCCGATGCGCTGGATGTGATGATCGAAACTTTGCAATCAACTGCTGAATACTTTGGCCGGGCGGTCTGATGAATATCTTACTTATCTCTCAGTGCAGCAAGCGCGCTTTAGTAGAAACCAGACGCATCATCGATCAATTTGCCGAGCGTAAAGGAGAAAGAACCTGGCAGACGGCCATCACGCTGGAAGGGCTTAATACGCTACGGAAGCTGCTGCGTAAAACCGCCAGGCGAAACAGTGCTATTGCCTGTCACTGGATTAAAACTTCTGGCCAGACCGAGCTGCTATGGATTATCGGCAACCTGCGACGCTTCAATCGCGATGGTAGTGCACCAACGCATTCGACAGAGCGCGACGTGCTGAAAAGTCAGGATGAAAATCAATGGCAAAGCGCTCAGGCTATTGGGCTGATAGCTGCTATCGCCGGGCTGTTTCATGATTTTGGCAAAGCAAACCGGCTTTTTCAGCAAAACCTGTTTGGCGAGGGGAAAAACTTCCAGCCTTATCGTCATGAATGGATATCGTTACGGCTTTTTTGTGCCTGGGTAGGGGAACGTAATGACTCGCAGTGGCTACAGGCGTTAGCCGCTGTCGACGCTAATGACGAAGCGGAAATGCTGGCCAGAGTGATACAGGATCCGGCCTCCCTTAATCCCTTTGCGACGCTGCCACCCGTCGCCGCAACGGTAGCCTGGCTTATCCTGTCGCATCACCGTTTACCGACTTATCCTTCAGGACGCAGTAATCCACCGCAGCTAGCGGAAGCGGATGGCTGGTTGACGCATCAGCTGGAACCGATTTGGAACGCGCTGAATCATTTGAAACATGAGTGGCAGGACAAAGAGTTAAAGGCGCAGTGGCTTTTTTCGCAGGGAACGCCAATCCAAAGCCATACCTGGCGCGCTAAAGCGCAAAAAATGGGTCGTCGTGCGCTTACCCAACCTTCGCTGCTGCGTTTTGCCCGGCTGGATCAGGCCTTTACCTGTCATATGGCACGGTTGGTGTTGATGCTTGCCGATCATCATTACTCTGCTTTGCCCGCCACGTCTGGTTGGCAGGATGCCGACTATTCGCTGTTTGCCAATACCGGGAACCCGCGCGTAGGCAGACAAAAGCTGGATGAACACAATCTTGCCGTTGCACATAATGCATTATTGCTGGGAACCAGTCTGCCTCATCTACGTAAAACCCTTCCGGCGATAACCCGGCATAAGGCTTTTCGCGAGCGGGCGACAAGCACAAGGTTCAGATGGCAGGATCGCGTGTTTGATCTGGCTGCTTCGCTGCGTGAACAAACCGAAAGCCAGGGATTTTTCGGCGTGAATATGGCTTCTACCGGTTGCGGAAAGACATTCGCCAACGCCCGAATAATGTATGCATTAAGCGACGAAAAGTTGGGATGTCGTTTCTCTGTCGCATTAGGGTTACGTACGCTGACGCTGCAAACAGGCGACGCGTTGCGTGAAAGGCTGCGGCTTGCCGAGGACGATCTGGCGGTGATGGTTGGCTCGCAGGCAGTAAAAGATTTGCATCAGCTTTACAGCGCCAGCGATGAAGAAGAAGCGGATGCCGGAAGCCAGTCTGCCGGGGCGTTTTTTCATGAGCATCAATATGTTCGTTATGACGGCAGTCTGGATGATGGGCGGCTCAGCCGCTGGCTGCAAAATAAGGG
>Ga0058689_10000490_pt1 | contig 9545 bp, 9 predicted proteins | sample AgamicAsMarz_FD_57362 | JGI IMG/M metagenome (GOLD analysis project Ga0058689, IMG submission 57362) | Agave microbial communities from Guanajuato, Mexico - As.Ma.rz | ecosystem: Host-associated > Plants > Phyllosphere > Phylloplane/Leaf | place: Guanajuato, Mexico | collected 2012-06-04
GGCCAGATAGGGCGACCAGACCTTACGGACTTCGTCCAGGCGCGCCTTCAGGATACTTGCATCGCTGGCTTCCTGCTGGCTTATCGCCACCACCACGGTGCCGTCAGCCTGCCAGCCGTTCAGCGCGGGCGCGTAAGGCACGATCATCCAGCTCTGCGGCGAACGCTCGTCGCTCAGCACCATACGCTCGTTGTTGACGGTGGTGATCTGCGTATCGCGACCAATCGCTTTGCCGTTCAGCCCGGAAACCGGGAAACCCTGCACGAAGCTGACCTGACGGCTTTTGGCGCCGCCTTTGCCCAGCTGCGTTAGCTGGCTGTCGCCGCTGAGCCAGCCGTCGCTGCCGCAGGTCACGCCGCCTTTCGCAGGCACAAACAGCGCGCTGGCCTGGCTGGCGTTATTCCACCAGGTGCGGAAGTGGCAGCCGTCCAGCAGACTGAACTGGATCCACGGCGTGGTATCCGCCGGCGGCGATAGATCTTCTGCCTTAACCGGCGCGGCGGCTGGCGCGGTTTCTGTCGGTGCGGCCTGAACCGGCACGGTGGGTGTTGCCGCCTGTACCGGCGTGGCCGCTGGCGTTTGTGCCTCTATTTTGCTTTGCCAGCCCTGCGCTTTAGCGGCGCTGCCGTGCGCCAGCGCTTTGCCGTTGCTGTCGGTCAGCTGCCATTGAAACGTGGCTATTTTCGCGCAGCTGTGCGACATCAGGCCCGCGACCTGCGGCAGCAGCTCGTTTACCTTCGCCGGATCTTTATCACCGTTGGCCACGATGCGCAGCGCAACATCGCGCTTGCACCAGCTGGCAGGCTTCTGATCTTTAACGTTATCGAGCCAGACATCCATTTGCAGCGATTTAGCGGTGACGACGCGGTAATCCTGTGCCCAGGCACCGGATGCAATCAGCAGGGTGACACCCGTTAGCCAATATTTCATGTGGGTTAAAGCCTTATTTTAATCACGAAGAGGGAAAAACTGCGCTGCGGCTTCCAGCGAATGCAGCAGCGTGGTGTCCTGCGGATCGCCGACCCAGACGGCGACGGCGCTGTAATTGTCCTGGCTGGCGGCGGCCTGCCGCTCGTTTTTGCGGATAACCTGCTGCATCAGCGTCAGCCATTCGTCCGGCGTATTCACCATATGCAGCGACTCCTGCATGTTTTCCTGCGAAAGCCCGTGCCAGAACCCGTCGGTGCAAAGCAGGAAGGCGTCGCCGTCTTCGATCTCGACCACGTCGCTGTAGCTGGCGTCGCGCTCCTCATCGCCCATGCCGAGCGCAAAATAGAGCAGATTGCCGTTGATGCCTTCGGTCTGGTGACCGGCGTCCTTCATCTGCTGCACCAGGCTGTGATCGGTGGTGACGTGATAAAGGTAGCCGCGTCGGAACAGATAAAGGCGGCTGTCGCCCGCGTGCGCCCAGTAGGCCAGGTCGAAATCGCGATCGATAAACAAGCTCACCAGGGTGGTGCCCATGCGCTTATGGTCGCCGATCGCCTGCTGCTGGCGAATTGCGTGGTTGGCGTCGTTAACATAGCGGCGAATACTTTGTGCGTCCAGGTGTCGCTCGCCGTCAAAGCGCTGGAGAATGGTATCGCGCGCCAGCGCCGCCGCGACGTCGCCGCCGGGCAGCCCCGCCACCCCGTCGCAGACCACGAAGCAGGCCGAGCGTTCGCCGATGCGCTCGCCGGTCTGATCCTGGTTGCTTTCGCGAGCGCCCTGGTGCGACATAGAGGCAATGGTGATATTCATCATTCTTCCGATCTGATTTGAGAATCTTTGTACTGGTTCACTTCCATGTCGTAGGCGTGCAGGAAGGCTTCGCCAAACAGCGTGTGGAAGTCATCCTCAATTTCGCCCGCCGTTTCACCGTAGCGTTTGGCGAAGTGCTCCCACAGCGCGGCTTTACGGCTGTTGGGCAGCGACAGGCGAGAGATGGCGCCCTCTTCGCGCGCTTCTTCTTCCAGCTGCTGCGGGTTAAAAGATTGCAGCATCGAAGCGATAATCGCGCGGATCCCGGCGATCATGCCCAGCTGATGCGCCTGTAAATCGACCAGCGCATCGCGCACCGACTGCTTAGGCGGCATAAAACCCGGCATCCGGCTGCCGAACATCTGCATCAGCACCGATTTACCGGAAGGCAGCAGCTTAAACGGGTTGTTGGCCTCGTCGAGGATCACCGTCATTTCCGCTTTTACGCCGCGCTTGAGGATCGAGCGGGAGGAGAGCAGCGCCACCGTTCCCTGCGAGAACATGCTGAGCATCTGGCCCAGCTCCTGCATCGCGTCGCGGTCAAAGCGCGGCGTCGGCTGTAGATCGTTCAGCCCCATGCCGCCAATCAGCGCCTCCAGCAGCTCGCCGTCCAGCCGCTGACCGTCGCCGGAAGCGCTGTGCTGTTGCGAAGCCGTATTGGCGACCGGATCGATGCGCAGACGGCCTTTTGGCGGCGGCGTAGTGCTGCGCGCAACGGCCTGCGGCGTCGGCAGCGTGATGCCGCCGTACTCCTGCTGCGGCGGCCGCGCGGCGGCGGTGGGCTCGCTGAAATCGGCGTCGCTCGCCGGGTTTTCAGCAAAATGCGGAGGCTGGCCGCGATCCGTATCGCTTTGCGGCAGTTCAGCAAACAGCGGCGACTTGCTGAGATCGTCAGCGGCCTGCGGGTTTGTATCAAACAACGGTGACTTGCTGAGATCGTCAGCCGTCTGCGGATTGCTTGTTGGCCTGCTGGTCGTCTGCGGCTGGCTGTCCAGCGCCTTTGGTGCCGGCGGCACAAACGCAGTCTGTGGCCGCTTCTGCTGCGGTTCATCCACCGGCGTCAGCGGGACGGCGTTGCCCATCATCAGCCCCAGCGGATCGTCGCCGTCGGCGGGTGTGCTGTTGCCGCTACCGAACAGCGCCATCGGATCCAGCTGCTGCTTTTTGTCCTGCTGCGGCTGCGTCAGCGTACCCGGCGTGCTGTCGTCAAAAATGCTTTGCCGATCGAACAGCGACTCGCTGCTGAACAGAGAGTCAGACGTGCGATCCCGACGATCCAGCTGCGGCGCTGGCTTATCGGCAAACTGCGCCAGCGGATCGACCGGGTTACGATCCTGCGCTTTTTCCGTCAGAGGATCCGATCCGGCTGGCGCGGGCCTGCTGCGGCTGGACAGGTTGTCGCTGATAGAAAACTCCTGCGCCAGGCTGTCCCAAATTTCACTGGGAATGGCGGCAGGCGCGCTTTCCTGCGGCGGTGCGGCCGGTCGGGCAACCGGCGCGGGTCTTGCCACGGGCTGCGCCGCCACGTTGAGTTCGCTGACCTGTAAACGGTACTCATCAATGCTAAGGATGTCGCCATCCTGCAAATCCACCTGCCGACCCCGCTCCAGCGGAATATCGTTCAGGTGCACCAGCGTCACGTTGCCGCGATTGGTAATGCGGCATTCGCCGTCGGCCGTGATATGCACAATGGCCTGCAGACGGGAAATGGTGCGGTCATCGTCCGGCAGCACCAGGTTGTTGTCGGCGCCACGGCCGATAGTGCCGCCCGGCGGCAGAAAGTCGCAGCTGCTCTGCGGCGGCTGCTGGCCAGCTTTGGTCGCTATTATCGTAAATCGCATCACGTTTTCCTGCGTTGGATTTCGGCGTTCGGGCCGCGCCGGTAGACCCGGCGGGCGTTGAAACTGATTGCTGCCCGGCATGGATTGCGCTATCCCGACAGCTTTAAACAGGGCGACGGTTTCGTCAGCGCATCGTGCCTTCGACGCTGTCTGTCACCTGGTCGCCCTTGCTGATATTCATTGTCCAGCGTTCAAAGTCATTGGTGATAAAGGTGTATGTATAATCAGCGTTTTCAAAAGCGTATCCGCGAAAATCGCAAACTTCCGGGCAGTGCACATTAACGGTTTTGCCCTGCAGCAATATGCCTTTCCCATTGAGCTTGCTTCTGGAGTCCAACGTGACGTCATTGCAGTCAACATTGCCTTCTTCGCACCAGGCCGTAATACGGGCCAGATATTTTTTGCTGTCAAAGGTGGCCGTATTGGCAGGATGCGCCGCATAAAAGCGACGAATTTTCGGCACGCTGTCTATTGACGCATTATTCACTCTTTGCGACAGCGCATTATCGACCAGCAGCGAGCGGGACTGGGGATCGTACGCCAGCACCACCGCAACCAGCGAGGTTTCTACCAGCGTGGTGGCGGTATAAATCACAGCGATTTTCACCTCACGGTCGCCAGGCGAGGAAATTACGCCCACGCCTTTCACGTCTTCGCACGCTTCGCCGTCAAAACGATTGAAGCCAATGGTCGGCACCAGGTTTGTCAGGCTTTCACCATCGCGCGACCAGCCAATAAAGCAGGCGTTCATATCGGCCCGCAGCAGACCTTTGCCCGGCACCATCACGCCCAGTAAATGGCCGCTATCCCGTACGGCAAAGGTCTGCTGGCCGAACGGCTCTGCGCCAGCGATATCCAGCGACAGGGCTTTTTGCGCCAGTTCAGGCGCAAACGTATCCGCATCTGCCGTGACCAGATGCGGGCTGGCGACGGCGATGTTGGTTAATAAGGCAAGAGAGAGTAAAAGGCGTTTCATGCTGAGTTCCGGTAAAAAATTAAGGCATAGCGATATATAAATTATTGCTTTGATGTATTAAATACATGACCAGTCAGGCGATTACGCTAAACAGTTAGTTATCACCTTAATCTAATTTTTAGCGCAGTATCTTTCTGCTCAGGCAACCTACGTAAGAAAACCACATGTGGCTTAAATTTATATTTTTATAGCGGATCAAGGTGAAGAGAGAACATTCACCGACATTTATTCGGCAGGTGGTAAAAAGGTGAAATCGCCCTCTGCCGGATCGTCTTTATCGCTGATCATCTGCCTGGTTTTCTGATCGACATAAACGCTGAATAATCTGTGCTGCGTCTCGGGATCGCCCGGACAATCGCCGCCGTGCTTTTCCACTACGTCGATCAGATCCAGACCAGGTTCAGCGTCTGCCGTTAGCAGGTAGTTAACGCAGTTGGCGTCCGTCACCAGCTTGTTTTTCTCAACGGTGTTTTCAACCTGTATAACTGCTGACTCCGCTGTGCTGGTGGCCGTGGCGTAAAAACTTATCCCTGGAAAGAGAACAAAAAGAGTTAGTTTTAAGATTTTCATTATTTTTAATATTCTATCCTGCTGCTTCTGGTGGTAGTCTGTCAGACAGCATGTTTTGCCTTAAAAACGATAGTCTTATAACCTGAAAGCTGAGAATGAAATTCATACTCACTATAATAGATATCAACTTTTTCAGGTATTCAGAACGTTAATTATTAAACCTTGCAATAAATGCATGATTTGAAATGCTGGCGGGCGTTTATAGCGCCAACTAAACACCCATTTTGCTGGTAATAAAAACACAAACCAGGAAAGAAATTGTTATTAAAATTTGAACCTTAAATATATTATAAAATGAACTAATCCAGCGCAGATCATTATCAGCGTTTTTAACAAGATACGTTCTGGCCTGATAATCAAGATAGCGCCCATCCTTAACCTTAACGCGCTTTCCCTTTAATAACATATTTAAAATAGAAACTTTAAATCCAACCCCCCAAAACCCTAAAGAATCATAAAAAGCATAATCCTCATTAGTGAGGTGACCTTTATTTATCAACAGCTGGAATGAACTTTCTAATTTATTTGAATTTCTCTTATAAAAAAAATAAAGATAAAAAATAGAACTAACGAGAAAGATAAAAAGCGTAACTTCCATGTATATTAGGAAATAAAGCCAGTCCATTTTATTCCCCTTTATAAAGAAGGTAGTTAATGCCATCACCCATAGTGCCAGCTGCTTTATCACCAATATAGCCACCGGCCATACCACCAGCGGTCGCCGCTACAATACCGCAAACCAGCCCGCCAACACCCGCTGTAGCAGCACCTATCGCAAGACAAGCTGGTGCCGCTGCAACTGTAGCGCCACAGCCACCAGCGATTCCGCCTACCGTACTTACCGAAAATTTACTGTAGTTTTTTACGCTTGACCTTCCATTTTTTCGATTAGTCAGACAGGCAATCTTTTCAAAGAGGAGATTGCAATACCATTAAGATTATTTACTCTCTTTGATATTCCAGCCAGCGCCTTTACCGCCGAAAGCTGCCTGCCTGCGGTAACGTCATTATCTACACCAGCGTATTGATGGGGAATGGTTGTAGCGGGATCAATACGACAAATTAATCATAAGGTATTTCTTTGAGTTCTTTGCTTCTTTGCTCATCAAGCTTTGCAATGCAATTATTAGTAAATACCGCATAAGGATTACTATTTTCTGCGGCGACATGTGCAAACATTTTACACTGATTGTCACGATATTTTAGCCAGCCACGCTGAGCTTCCAGAAACACAGGAAGATAATTTTTCTTTACTTCTGGCTCGTCAGAAAAAGTTGCCTCAATACGTTTTTTTGCTTCTGAATATTCTTTGTTTAAGCTCTTTTCAGCTACGGCGCGGTTATTTTCAGCACAGGTAAAAACTTCAGGATCGCTGGTCTTTTTTGAACAGTCGTCCATCGCAAGGGCAGAACCACTCAATGCCAGCAAGCCAATCGCTGCAACAGCTAACGCTTTCTTTTTCATATCATTTCCTAATTATCTGTTTTTTCTCAGGTAGTTAGCCCTTTGACGGCCACCCTCATAACTTTGCACCTGAGCGTTGGTTTCAATAAAATTAATCAACGTGTCGTAGTCATTGGACATGCAGGCTTTCATTGTCCTTTCAAAACCCAAACCCTGATAGACAAAATCCACTGCAATTTCTCTGATTGGGTTTTTTAACGCTTCCCAACTGGTTCGTTCAGGAAAATTAGCGGTTTTGCTCAGGTAAACAGCTTTTGCCCTGGACACATAATTTGGATATATCAACTCAAACAAGCGAGCCTGCGCTTCTCGTGAAATGATGCCACATTCGTTCCGATGGTTGTTAACGAAGCGTTCAGCCGTTACGCCAGTTAACTTTCTTCCCTGCGACATTAGCTCTGCCTGATCGGCGGGTACGCCCGCCCGGGTCAAATCAAGGAAAATCGTCTCTTGAGTACGACCGCCCATATCGTAGCCCCGGCCAATAGTTACACCAGAAACGCCTTTAGGCCAATGCAGATGACGGCTGAAGTAGCTGCTATGGGGATTATCATTTCCTTCAGCGTTAAATGTCACCTGGCCAGCACTGACGGTCAAACGACCAGAATTCAAATGTCGGTTTTCCTGCGGATCCCCGGATGGTGACCCTTGTGAGTTTCCGGCTAACAATTTCCTGAAAGTTCTGCCGTTTGCATCGACTAAGCCATCAGGGTGTTTAAGAAACTTTGCCTGATAGCTTTTGATTGCATCAAGCGTTTTTGGCCCAAACACACCATCGGCCCGCAGGTTATTAAATCCATTTTTTTGCAATAGCTGTTGGATCAGTTTTACATCATTGGGGTTATTTTTTGCCCCCTGACCAACAGAAAAAGAGATACCCATCAAAATCTCCTTATTTAATTTTGATATTATCAAGGCACCCTATGAGGTAATTGAATGATATCAAGTGATAAAAGCAATTTCCCCGCAAGGAAATTGCTTCAATAGCATTAAGCTTCTTTATTTTCTTTGATATTCCAGCCAGCGCTGCTTTCTGCGCCTTTACCGCCGGAAGAACTCTGCTCCCAGTACTGCTGCTTCACTTTGGAAGCCTGGAAGGAGTAGCTCATGCCTACGGTGTCGCCGTTATCAGCACCAACGTACTGCACGTTAGTCACCAGCACGTCTTCCAGCGTAATGCGGGTGTATTCAACCTGAGTGCCGCCAGCTTTACATACGGACAGCTCAACTTTGGCGATGTGCTTGCCGCTTGCGCAGTTCTTCAGCAGCGCGGTGGTGGACTTGTCGATCAGCGCTTCAACGTGCAGGTCGTTAAAGTTAACTTTACCGGCACCGCCGCCGCCGCCAACAGACATATTGCCCGGCTGAGAGGCGCCCCAGGAGAAAGAAGTGATATCGGTCCAGCCTTTATGGTTAGAGTCTTTCGACTCGCCGGTTACACCGTCTACCTTCATAAACATATCAATAGCCATTATTTTCTACTCTTTTTTGATGGACAATTTTGCTTTTGACAAAGCAGCGACAGACAAAAAGGCATGCTTTTTGTCTTTTTTCCGACGATCTTGCAGCCGACCGTACAGAAATCTTTTAACCCGTCGCCAGGACGTAAATTTATTTTTTCCGGGAAGAGGAAATCACAGCGGAATAAATTAAATTTACAGATAGCATTGGCAGATATAAATTAGAGACTTATCACATGGCGCTTCACTTAAAAGGTCAGCGTTAAATAATGAAAAAAACTTTTTTGTCATTACTCAGCGTTATTTTTTTAGCGCTGTCCATCTATGCTCTGTTCACGCTTGCCAGCGGCATCTGGCTGGTAGCCCGCGATGAAAATTTTGATATAAACGCCTCAGGCTTTCTTTCGGGGGAACTGCTGTTCACCGCGCTCTGCCTGGGCTTCTGTTTTTTGATAAGGAAAGCGGCCAAAAAAGCACGTTGACCGCTTTAGCTTTAATTAATCAGCTTATAAAGGGAGCCGCCTTACCTTCCGCCAGCATCCAGCGGTAAGCTCTCCCTTCAGCCTTTAAGCATCATCGCTTTTCAGCGAAGGCAGCTTAGAGACCAGACGCAGCGACACGGTCAGGCCCTCCAGCTGGTAGTGCGGACGCAGGAAGAATTTTGCGGCGTAATAGCCCGGATTATCTTCCAGCTCTTCCACCAGCACCTCGGCGGAAGCCAGCGGCTTGCGGGATTTGGTTTCCTGCGAGGAGTTGGCCGGATCGCCATCCACGTAGTTCATCACCCAGTCGTTCAGCCAGCGCTCCATCTCTTCACGCTCGCGGAAGGAACCGATCTTGTCGCGCACGATGCACTTCAGATAATGCGCAAAGCGGCAGCAGGCGAACAGGTACGGCAGGCGCGCGGCCAGACGTGCGTTGGCGGTGGCGTCCGGATCGTGATACTCGGTCGGCTTCTGCAACGACTGCGCGCCGATAAAGGCGGCGAAATCGGAGTTTTTGCGGTGTACCAGCGGCATAAAGCCATTTTTCGCCAGCTCGGCCTCGCGACGGTCGCTGATGGCGATTTCGGTCGGGCACTTCATGTCCACGCCGCCGTCGTCGCTCGGAAAAGTGTGGCAAGGCAGATTTTCCACCGCGCCGCCGGATTCCACGCCACGGATCGCCGTACACCAGCCAAACTCTTTGAAAGAGCGGTTGATGTTGGCCGCCATTGCGTAAGCGGCGTTCGCCCAGGTGTAGTTGCCGTGGTTCGCGCCCTCGGTTTCTTCCTCAAAGTCGAAGCTGTCGACCGGGTTGCTGCGGATGCCGTAAGGCAGACGCGACAGGAAGCGCGGCATCACCAGGCCCAGGTAGCGCGCATCTTCCGATTCACGCAGGCTACGCCAGGCAGCATACTCGCTGTTCTGGAAGATTTTGGTCAGGTCGCGCGGGTTCGCCAGCTCCTGCCAGGACTCCATCTGCATCACTTCCGGCGCGGTGCCGGTGATAAAC